>Ga0105045_10004672_pt1 | contig 11933 bp, 10 predicted proteins | sample MAT02_FD_78089 | JGI IMG/M metagenome (GOLD analysis project Ga0105045, IMG submission 78089) | Freshwater microbial communities from Lake Fryxell liftoff mats and glacier meltwater in Antarctica - MAT-02 (megahit assembly) | ecosystem: Environmental > Aquatic > Freshwater > Ice > Liftoff... | reverse complement strand
TGAGTGACGGCGCCAAGATCGAAATTCGTGGCTCGATCGCGCCCAGCGCACCCAGGGGAGTACGGTGAACTTCAGCGAGATCTGGATCCGGCGACCGATCATGACCACGCTGGTCATGACCAGCATCCTGGTATTCGGCGTGGTGGCCTATCAGAAGTTGCCCGTGAGCGATCTGCCCACGATCGACTACCCCACCATTACCGTGTCCGCCAGTCTGCCCGGCGCGAGCCCGGAAGTGATGGCCACGTCGGTGGCTACGCCCCTTGAGCAGCAGTTCTCGACCATCGCGGGCATCGACAACATTACGTCGTCCAGCTCGCAGGGCAGCACCAATGTGACGCTGCAGTTCGCGCTGGAGCGCGACATCGACAAGGCCGCGGCCGACGTGCAGTCGGCCATCTCGAAGACGCTGCGCCAGCTCCCGCAGGGTATTCAGCCGCCGTCGTACAACAAGGCGAACGCGGCCGACGCGCCCATCATGATGTACAGTCTCAACTCCGACGTGCTGTCCCGCCCGGAGCTGAATGAATATGCAGAAACGTTCATCGCGCAGCGTCTCAGCACCATTTCGGGCGTGGCGCAGGTGCAGGTGTACGGGTCGGCCAAGTACGCGGTGCGCGTGCAACTCGATCCCGGCGCGCTGCAGGCGCGCGGCATCGGCATCGATGAGGTGGAGCAGGCGATCACGCAGGGCAACTCCAATTCACCAGCCGGCGTGCTCATGGGCGCCAATCAGTCGTTTACGCTGCAGGCCACCGGCCAACTGCGGAACGCGGCGGAATTCCGCCAACTGGTGGTCGCGTACCGCGACAACGCCGCCGTGCGGCTCGGCGATCTGGGTAATGTGTTTGACGGGTTGCAGAACACGCGCGGCATGAGCGAGATCAACGGGCGCTCGAATATCGCGCTCGCGATCATTCGGCAGCCCGGCGTCAACACCGTGGCGGTTGCCAAGGCGGTGAATGCGGCCATGGACGAACTACGGCCGCAATTGCCGCAGAGTGTGGGCGTGGAAACGATCTTTGATCGGTCCGTCTCCATTGAACACTCCGTCGAAGACGTGCAGTTCACGCTCGCGCTGACCGTCGCGCTGGTCGTGCTCGTGATTTTTCTGTTCCTGCGCAATGTCCGTGCGACCATCATTCCGTCGCTCGCGCTGCCGTTCTCGCTCATTGGTACCTGTATTGTCATGTGGGCGCTCGGCTACAGCCTGAACAACCTCACGCTGATGGCACTCACCCTGGCGGTCGGCTTTGTGGTCGATGACGCCATCGTGATGCTCGAGAACATTGTGCGACACCTGGAGATGGGGAAGAAGCCGCTCCAGGCGGCACTCGATGGTTCGAAGGAAATCAGTTTCACCATTATCTCTATGACGCTTTCGCTGGTGGCGGTCTTCATTCCGCTGCTGTTCATGCCGGGGCTCATCGGCCGGCTGTTTCGCGAGTTCGCCGTGACCATCGGCGTCGCGATTATGGTGTCGGGTATTGTCTCGCTGACCCTCACGCCGATGCTGGCGGCCCGCTTCCTCAAGGCTGGTGAAGGCCACGCACCCACCGATGGCAAGTGGCGATCGGTAGAGCGGATTTATCAGGCGTCGGAAACCGGTTACATGAAGTCGCTGGGTTGGGTGATGAATCACCGGAAGCTCACGGCGCTCTTTAGCCTGCTGACACTGGCGGCCACCGTCGGCCTGTTCATCATTATCCCGAAGGGCTTTATTCCGTCGGAAGATACCGGGCGGCTCTCGGGATCGATTGAAGGACCGGAAGGCGTGGGATACGAAGCGCTGGCGGCCAAAGCCCGCGAAGTCGCGGCGATCGTGCAGGCGAGTCCCAACGTCAAATTCGTGCTCGTTTCAATCGGCGGCGGCGGCGGGGGCAGCACCAGCGCGCGCCTGCAAATGACGCTCAGTGAAAACCCCGATCGCCCGCACGTGGATCAGATCATGCGCGAACTCAGCAAGGCCACGTCGAAGGTACCCGGCGTGCAGGTGTTTTTCCGCAATCCGCCGCCCATCAACATTGGAGGACGGCGCGGCAACAGCGCCTACCAGATTGGCCTGCAGTCCTCCGACATCGTGGAGCTGTACACGGCGGCGCGCGTGCTCGAGCAGCGCATGCGTGAGCTGCCGGAGCTTGAGAACATCTCCAGTGACCTGCAGGTCGGGAATCCGCAGGTGGGTATCGAAATCGATCGCGAGCGGGCGTCGTCGTTGGGGATCACAGCGAGTCAGATCGAGAATGCCCTCTACAACGCGTACGGTTCACGGCAGGTCTCCACGATCTACACGCAGACGACGCAGTACTGGGTGATACTCGAACTGAAGGAAGAGTATCAGCGGGACCCGGCAGCGCTTTCGCAGCTGTTCGTACGTTCGAACACGGGGCAGCTCATTCCCCTCGGCTCGGTAGCGCGATTCACCAAGGGCGTGGGGCCGCAGTCGGTGCAGCACACCGGACAGCAGCCCGCTGTTTCCATTTCGTTCAATACGCGACCCAACGTCGCCCTCGGTACTGCCGTGGAGGCGGTGCAGCGTGAGGCGCGTGCGGTGCTGCCGGCCAGCGTCACGCCGATCCTGTCTGGTGACACGCAGGCCTTCGCGCAGGCGCAGAGCGGACTGCTGGCGCTGCTGGTGGTGGCGATCTTCGTCATTTATGTGGTGCTGGGCATTCTCTACGAAAGCTTTATTCACCCGCTGACGATTCTCTCCGGACTACCGTTCGCGGCCGTCGGTGCATTGCTCACCCTGCTGATCTTCGGCAAGGATCTGAGCGTCTATGCGTACGTCGGGGTGATCATGCTCATCGGGCTCGTGAAAAAGAATGCGATCATGATGATCGACTTCGCGATCGAGGCCGAGCGGGATCACGGAATGTCGCCGGAGCAGGCGATTATCGAAGCGGCGCGCGTGCGATTCCGGCCGATCATGATGACCACGATGGCCGCCCTCATGGGCACGTTGCCGATCGCGATCGGCTTCGGGGCGGGTGCCGAATCCCGACAGCCGCTTGGACTCGCGGTCGTTGGCGGACTGGCGTTTTCGCAGCTGATCACGTTGTACGTGACACCCGTGGTGTACTGCTATCTCGACCGGCTCAAGCAGCGTGCAGCGCGAGCGCCGCAGCGTGTGTCGGCGATGCAACCCATACCGGTCTCAGGCGACTGATCCCATGCGGCCGGCGCGCGATGCGCCGGTCGTCACATGCTCTGCGCATGCAAGGTATCCGCCACGCGCGCGTAGAGTTCGTCGGCGCGGAACGGTTTCTGGAGAAATCCCGCCAGTCCGCGACCCAGGAACATGCGCGTGACATCCTGCTCGTTGTACCCGCTCATCAGGAGCACGCGCTGGTCGTCGCGGATCTCCCGGAGCGCGCGGAACGTGGCTTCGCCGTTCATGCCCGGCATCGTCAGGTCGAGCAGGACAAGCGCGTAGTCGGCAGGGTGCTGCCGTAACAGCTCTACGGCGTGGCTCCCGTCCTTCGCCTCGGTCACTTCAAAGCCACGCCGACGTAACAGCGCCGTGGCAACTGCGCGTACGCTGTCTTCGTCGTCGACCACCAGAATGTGGCCGGCTCCGCGCCATTCTCCATCGCGCACTGACGCGGGCTCGTGTTGCGTGGCATTCGCGATGGGAAGAAAGAGCGTGACGGACGTGCCCGATCCCGTCGCGCTCTCTACGCACAGGGTGCCGCGATGACTTCGCACGATGCCCATGGTGGCTGCCAGGCCTAGGCCGCGCCCAGTGAATTTCGTGGAAAAAAACGGTTCGAACATGCGCCGCCGTGTGCTGTCGTCCATACCCGATCCGGTGTCGCGCACTGCCACGTAGGCGAACGCACCAGGAGCAGCGTTCGTCCCCGGAACACAGGTGGCAAGGAATTCTCGGGAGAGCTCCTGCTGCCCGGAGTGGACCGTCACCGTTCCACTCGCGTTGCCCAGCGCGTCAGAGGCGTTGGTCACCAGATTCATCATCACCTGCCGGAATTGACTGATATCCACTTCGACATCCGGCATCGGGACGGTGAGGTCCACGCGCAGTGAGGCGTTGCGGGACATCGCCGACCGCATCAAGGACTGCATGTCCTCAATGATCGGCGCAATGTTCATCCGCTCCATGACGTACCGGCCTTTGCCCGCGTACGCGAGGAGTTGGCGCGTCAGATCCGCCGCGCGTTGGGCGGATTCCTCGATCGCGGCGAGACTCTGCCGCGCCTCGGTGCCCGGATCGAGATCGAGCAACGCCAGCGAGGCATTGCCGAGGATGCCTACCAGCAGATTGTTGAAGTCGTGTGCGATCCCTCCCGCCAGCACGCCCAATGATTCGAGCTTCTGCGCATGCTGAATCTGCGCCTCCACGTACTGGCGCTCTTCCTCCGCATGGAGCTGCTCGGTGACGTCGATGGATGTGCCAACGATGCGTACCGGCGCACCCTGCTCATTGCGCACGAGCATCAAGCTGCTCGTTACATGGCGCACCACACCATCGGCCCTGATCAGGCGCACGCGCAGGGTACGCCCAACCCCGGTTGAGACGATCTCTGACCATTCGCGGCGTATGCGGTCACGATCTTCGGCATGCACGAAGTCGTGAATTGCCGCACCAAGCCCGAGCGTCTCGTGCCCCACCCCCGGTTCCAGCGCGAGAAGCCGCAGCAGTTGCTCGGATCGCGTCATGAGCCCCGTGCGCAGATCAACGTCGAAGCTTCCGATGTTGGCGGCCTCTTGTGCGAGCCGCAATACCTCCTCGCTGCGCTGGAGCGCGTTCAGTGCGCGCCGTTGCGCCGCTTCACTCTCGCGCAATGCAAACTCGGCGCGCTTCGTTTCGGTGATGTCCTCCAGTTTGGCGACGACGCCCCCGTCCGCAGGATACGCCACGACCGCCTGCCAGCGATCGCGCTCGGCGTCATAGCGCTCGAAGCGCGTAGCCGTTCCGCTGTCCAGTACGCCTTGATACGCGTCATGAAACACCGACCCTTCCAGCGCTGGGTAGCACGCCCACACATTACGACCGACCAGCAAGGCCGGAACGACCACGCCGTACTCCGATGCTTCCATGTTGACGAAGCGAATGCGGAACTCGCGGTCGAGCACCAGCATGGGGTACGGACTCGCCTCGAGCAGTGCACACTGTGCGTCACTGAGCGGGCGGAACGATGTCGCGGCTGGCGGTCCGGCACTCTCCGTCAACGAAACGGGTCTCATGGCACCACCGGTCATTGGGCAGCATCCTGCCAACGCGGAACCCGCGAAGGACTGGGCGCCGACGTCGGCGTACTCTCCCTGTAATCAGCACGGTTGCCGGAACACTGACAAGGCGGGGGGTCGCCCGTTTGGCGACCTTGCCTGTCAGCGCTTAGTTGGCCTAGAACTCGATCTGGGTTCCCAATTCGACCACCCGATTGGGCGGAATACCAAAAAACTCGGTTGCCGACCGAGCATTTCTCGCCATGATGGAGAAGATCACCTTCCGCCAGCGAGGCATCGGAAACTGATCGCCGGGACGCGTCGGCGCCGGAATGAGCCGCTCCCGACCCAGGAAATAGCTGGTCTCCATGGGGCGGCAGCGAATGCCCATCTGGTCCACCACTTCCAGCACGTTCGGTACATTCGGCGTTTGCATGAAGCCGTACGACGCCACGACACGGGAGAAACCATGCCCCAGCGGCATGACCCGCACCCGCTCTGCCGCACTGGTTTCCGGCACGTCCGCCGTCTTCACCGACACGAGCAGCACTCGCTCATGCAGCACCTTGTTGTGCTTCAGGTGATGCAGCAGCACGGGAGGCACGCCGTCGTCGTTGCCGGTCATGAACACCGCGGTGCCTGGCACGCGGTGTACCTTCGACTTCTCCACGCCATCGAGGAAGAGATCGATCGGCATCGTGCCCTCCGCGAGTCGCGCGTTCAGCAGCGCCCGTCCGCGCTTCCATGTAAGCATCAGCAGGAAGAGCACCACGCCCAGCGCCATCGGCACCCAGCCACCGTTCGCCAGCTTTACCACATTAGCGCTGAAGAACGCCAGATCCACGGTCACGAAGAGCGCACACAGGAGGCCCGCCTGCCACGCTTTCCAACGGAATCGGATACGCGCCACGAGGTAGAAGAGGATGCTGGTAATGAGCATGGTGCCGGTCACGGCGATGCCGTACGCGGCACCAAGCGCCGAGGTATTCTTGAACACGAGCACGATGATCAAACATCCCACCGCGATGAAATAATTCACCTCCGGGATGTAGATCTGTCCTTCTTCCTTCGTGGACGTGTGCCGGATCTCGAGCCGCGGGATGAACCCGAGGGCAATGCCTTGTCGGGTGACCGAGTACGCGCCGGAAATCATGGCTTGCGACGCTACGACGGCCGCCAGTGTGGCGAGTATCAGCAGCGGAATGAGCAGCGGCTTGGGCGCGAGCAGGAAGAACGGGTTCTCCGCCGCCGATGGGTCGCGCACCAGGAGAGCGCCCTGTCCGAAGTAGTTGAGCAGCAGCGCCGGGAATACCAGCGCCAGCCACGCCACCCGGATCGGGCGTCGGCCAAAATGCCCCATGTCGGCGTACAACGCTTCGCCACCCGTGATCACCAGCACGACCGAGCCAAGCACGAAGAACGCCAGCGCACCATGGGCCTGGACAAAGTGCACGGCATACATCGGGTTGACGGCCCCCAGAATCCAGGGCGAGCGCACCACCTCCACGACGCCGAGCGTGGCGATCGTGCCGAACCACAGCAGCATGATGGGACCGAAGGCCCGACCCATCACATCGGTGCCGAAGCGCTGCACGGCAAACAGCGAGGTGAGAATCACGAGGGCGATCGGCACGATGAAACGTGCGAGCGACGGGTAGGCAATCTCCAATCCCTCCATGGCACCGAGCACGCTCATGGCCGGCGTGATGATGCCGTCGCCGTACAACAGCGCGGTGCCGAAGAGGGCGAGCGAGACGAAGAGTCCGCCTTTGAAGAACCGCTGCGGCGTGCCCCGCGGGAAGATGAGCGCGAGCATCGCGAACTGACCACCCTCACCGCGATTATCGGCCCGCAAGACAAAAATCACATACTTGATGCTGATTACCAAGGTCAGCGACCACACGATCAGGGACAGAATCCCGAAGACATTGCCCCGTGAGGGCTGCAATCCATAAAGCGGACTGAAGCACTCCTTGATGGAGTAGAGCGGGCTCGTCCCAATGTCGCCGTACACCACGCCCAGCGCGGTGAGGGTCAGGAGGGCGAGGCGTTTCCCGGTGGGGTTCTCATGGTGCCCGTGGGCTCGCAGCGGTTGCTGCACAGGAAACATGCCGGTCGTGGACCGGATTTCACTGCCGGGCACCGAACTGGCCGCCGTACTGGCGGCGTTGGCGGCAGAGACGGGGCCGGTAGGGTGGCGTATCGCGTCCGAGGAGGCGACGGCCGGACTCCCGGGGCTGCGATGTGGAACGGCCTCGGAGGGGGGCTCCGAGGCCGAAGAGTTGGAATCGTTCGGCATCGAGTTGTTACGAGAAGCCGAAATGTAGCGTTCTGCGTACCGGAAGTGCACGCAGCGCGCGATTACTCATAGCGCAATGCCTGAATCGGGTCGAGGCTGGCGGCTCGGCGGGCCGGCCAGACCCCGAAGATCACGCCAATCACCGCTGAGAACACAAAGGCAATGACCACCGATTGTGAGCTGATCGCGGTGTTCCAGGCGAACACCTTGCTGAGCACGATCGCCCCGCCGCTCCCCACGGCCACGCCGATCGCGCCGCCAAGCAGGTTTGCCCTTTCGATTTGAGCACGCCGATGACGGTGAACTGAATCCCGCGAATGCGGACCTGCTCATTCCACGCACCGGCCCCGGCGTGACGGTGAGCAGCGTGGTCCCCAGCGTGGTAATACGAGACTTGACGGACTCCTGCGCACCACGGCCGATGCCATCCATCGCAATCACGGCGCCCCGGAAATCACTTCGGAATAGTCGTAGTTGGCCGCACCGAGTCGCACGATGCGCGGCTCGTACTTGCCCGCCGCGATCTCCACGAACACCAAGGCGGTGCGGGCTCGGATCGACGACGACAAAGGCGATACCCCCTTGCCGCGGCCGCTGTCCATCGCCACCGCCTGCCGGGGCGCCGCGTCGTTGGTGGCGTTGCCGTTACCCGTGCCACGCATGGCGGCTTGCTGCTCACGCACCATCGCGCTCACGCTGTCGGGATCGAGCCCCACCAACAGTGCGGCGGTTGACGCTTCACGCAGCGTTTTTATGGCATCATTAGTCACCGCCGCCTGCGGCTCAATCTTCTCCACGGTGCCCTGAAACGGGCGATCGGGATACGCATCGACGGTCACGCGCGCTGCTTGACCGGCCCGCACGCTGCCAATATCGGCTTGTCGATGAACGTGCCTGCCACGGGCGCGACCACGCGCCCATCTTCGAGGCGCTGCTTGGCGAGGTCCACGTTGGTGGCGGCGCGCACGATCGCACCCTGCGCCTGCGTGAGCTGCAGCTGCGCGGTCTCGTACTCGGGCGTTGTGATCACGCGGGTTTTGTATAGCTCCTCCGACCGCTTCACCTGCGTACCCGTTTCCACCGGCAGGCGCGTGATCTGCCCCGACGCCTTCGACTTGACCTCGATCACATTGATCGCCTCGACCGCCCCGGTGGCCTGGGCATCCACCACGATCGTGCGCCGGTCTACTTCCACCGAGGTGATGATCGGTGCCGCCAGTTCTTTTTTCCCGCACGCCACGAGCGAGCCGACCGCCACCGTGGCGACCAGCAGGCGGCGACGCTACGTCCTGGAAGGCTGCCCCATCAAAGTTCACGCCCCACGAGCGCTGAGAGTTGGGCGCGAGCAATGCGGCCATCCAGCCGCGCCTGAATGAGCGCCTGGCGCGCTTCGTTGAGCTGTGTCTGCGACGTGAGCAGATCGAGCAGTGTCGAGGCGCCCAACGCATAGCGCTGCTGCTGCACCCGCAGGTCTTCGTCGGCGGCCGCAATCGCCGCCAACTGCACCGTCACGCGGGCTTGAGCGTTTTGCAGCGAGCGCACGAGGGTCGTCAGGTTTTGCTTGGCCGCCAACTCCGCGTCGCGCAACTGCGCCTCCGCGTTCGTGAGGACCACATCAGCCTGCACCGTTTGCGCCTCGCGCGCAAAGCCATTGAATACCGGGTACGAGATGTTAAAGTTGTACGTCTGCCGGCTTGCATTGTCACCGGTCACGAGCAGCAGGTTGGTGCCGGCGAATCCACGGCTATTCTGGCTGAACGCGTAGTTGTAGGCCATGGTCATCGTGGGCAGGTAGCTCGACTTCTGCGACCGCTTGACGGCGCGCGCCACGGCCACGTTTGATCGCGCCAGTCGCACTGCAGGGCCGTCTTCCACCAACGCGGCGAGTTCGTTCTCCGAGAGCATCGCCACCTGTGTATCGAGCGTATCGTCGGGCGACGCCGTGATCGTTGTGGGAGAACCGGCCACGCGCGAGAGTGCTGCGTTCGCCACGCGCAGGTCGTTCTCGGCCGTCAGTACCGCGAGTTGCGCGTTGCCCACCTGAATCGCGGAGCGCAGCGAGTCGGACTTGGTGGCCACACCGGCTGCGACTCGCGCCGCCGAAGCCTTGAACTGCTGCTCCGCTTGCTCCAGCTGCGCCTGTGCCGCCGCCGACGATTCGCGGGCCGCGAGCGCGGCATAAAACTGTTGCTTCACCTGCAACGATGCATCGAACCGCGCCGTGACGGCCGAGACATCGGCGACCTCGGCGGTCGCGCGGATACGCTTGATTTCTGAAAGACGGCGCCCGCCGTCGAAGAGTTCAACGTCGAGCCGCAGCCCGTTGTTGTAGCTCCACGGGTTGCCGGAAAGCGCCGTCAGCTGGCCGTTGAAGTTGTTAATCGTGGTACCCTGCGTATGCCCGGTGCCGGCGGTGAGATTGACGTTGGGCACATACGAGCCGACAGCTTCACGGCGCGCCGCAGAGGCGGTACGATCGAGACCGCGTGCCTGAACCGCCGCCACCGAATTCCGCGTCGCGAGATCGATCGCCTCCCGGAGCGTGACCGGACGGGCGCTGTCATCAGATGGCAAACCCTGAGCCGCAAGAGGGGCGGCCATCAGGACCGCCCCCGTAAGGAGTGCACCACCAGCCTGCAAAAGCCCGCGTGTCACTTGAGTTCCCCTCTGGACCGCGCGAGGCTGTCGGCGGTTCGCTGATTGCGTTCGAGCAGCCGGCGAAACGCGGCCTGCTGTGTGCTGTCGAGTGAGTTGAGCATCAACACGCGCGCGCTGTCGCGCACTGAGTCGAGCGAAGGCCGGACGATCTTCATGATGGATTGCGACTGAACACGCCGCCAATCGAAGACCGAGTCGAAATGCCGCCGCTGTCCCTCAGCGAGGCTGAGCTCGCGGGCCAGCTCATCACGCATGGCGCGCTCACTGTACACACTTGCGACCGGCTTCGATTCACCCACCGCACGATTGGCCGCAAAGCCGACCGCACCACCGGTGAGGAAAGCCCCGAACATGAACATCAGGGCGAGTAACTTGGGACGGGGAGTCTGAGACACAGAGCGCGGAGAAATGTCGGTCGACGAAAAAGGCAACGACTAGTAGTCGAGCGGATTGAGATACCGTTCGGGGGCATCCGGCGGCAGATTAGGACGGGCGCGGGTCAGCATGACATCGTCGATCGGCAACGGGAGCGCCGATTCGACGGCATCACGCGCCGCCATGTCGCGAGCGCGCTGATCGGTGGCCTGATCGCGCGCGACGGCGGAACCGGCCACGAGCAAGCCGATGGTGGCCGCCACAAGCCCTGCCGTGCGCAATTCCCATGTCCGGAACTCCCCGAAACCGCTCCACCAGGCCGGCTTGAGCTCCTGTATACCGTGTACCAAGCCTGCGGTGATGCGCTGCATCACGCGCTGCTCCAGACCACCCCAGTAGGAGTCGTCGGTGGGCGGGCGGTAGGCCGTGCGCAGTAACGCGGTGGTGTTCGGGTCGGCGCCCGCGCTCCGCGAAGGATCGTGTCGCGTGTTGTCCGTCATTTCTCACTCCGGAGATTGCTCAGCTCCCGGCGCAGGTGCGCGCGGGCATGGTGCAGGTCGGACCGGGCCGTGCCTTCGGGAATCCCGAGCAGCACGCCGATCTCCGCATGTTTGTATCCCTCCACGTCGTGCAGCACGATCACCGCGCGCTGCCGTTCGCCGAGGGTGTGAAGCGCACTGGTAAGACGCGCGCGCAGTTCATCCGCCACGGCAGGATCGCGATGCGGCGACGACAACGTCTCCGGCAACTCGTCCGCGTCCCGCACCTTACGCCGCCGTGCGATGTCCAGCGCAGCGTTGGCCACGATCCGGTGCAACCACGCCCCGAACGCCTGTTCAGGACGAAACCGCTCCAACGCGCGAAACGCGTGCAGGAAACCCTCTTGCACCGCATCCTCCGCATCGTCGTGCGACAGCACAATGGCGCGAGCCACCGCGTATGCGCGTCGCTGATGCCGGTGGACCAGCCCGGCAAACGCGGTGTGATCACCCGCCTGCGCGGCCAACACCAGCGCCCGCTCCGCCAGCGCATCAGCCGACATCGGCTGACTCCGCGTCGGCAGGGGCGCCTCGACAGGAAGGTGGAGGGCGAGTGAGGTCATAGTGGTTGAAGAGGTCAAGAGAATTACGCATCCGTCGAAACGGGCGTTGAGTTCGGGGACGCGTTGGCCGCGACTACCGGAACGCCGACCAAGCCGAGCGCGGCGGCCTGTGCCTGCATCGCCTCGAGTACCAGCGCGATGTGTGTATCGAGCGGCACGCCCAGGGCGCGTGCGCCCTGCACGATGTCATCCCGGTTGACACCGCGGGCAAAGGCCTTGTCTTTCATCTTCTTCTTGACCCCCGTGACATCCACATCCGTTACCGCTTTCGAGGGTTTCACCAATGCCGACGCGGTGATCAGCCCCGTGAGT
>Ga0105045_10004671_pt1 | contig 11934 bp, 11 predicted proteins | sample MAT02_FD_78089 | JGI IMG/M metagenome (GOLD analysis project Ga0105045, IMG submission 78089) | Freshwater microbial communities from Lake Fryxell liftoff mats and glacier meltwater in Antarctica - MAT-02 (megahit assembly) | ecosystem: Environmental > Aquatic > Freshwater > Ice > Liftoff... | reverse complement strand
GGTTTGCGGGACATCAACGAGAACTCCATCGACCGTCAAATCGCACGCGATCTGGACCGCGACGATATTGTCACAACGACTATGACCACTTTTGCCGGGCTGACTGTCCACTGTGCCCGCTGCCACGATCACAAGTTCGATCCGATCTCGCAGGCAGAATACTATGCGATGCAGGCGGTGTTTGCCGGGATCGACAAGGCCGAACGGACGTATGACCCTGATCCGGCCATCGCCAAGAAACGCAGGGCAATCCACGCGGAGTTGGCTCGCCTCAAAGAGTTGAAGGGAGAGACTGAACTGCTCACGCCGGAACGTCTCGTGGAAGTCGCTGCATTCGAGAAAGCGAAGCGGGAATCGAAGGACCGCTGGCAGATATTGGCTGCGGACTCGTGGAAGTCCCGCGACGGAACAACCCTGAAGCCTCAACCCGATGACTCAATCCTTTCGAGTGGCGATGCCCCGGAACGAGACACATACAGCGTTCGATTTTCCGTGGAGCAGGTCGGGATCACGGGAATTCGGCTGGAATTACTCTGCGACGATTCACTTCCCCACAGGGGGCCGGGGCGGCAAGCCAATGGCAATCTCCACTTGTCCGAGTTTCTAGTGAAAGCACACCCGAAGGGAAAGTCGGCAGAAGTACAGACGATTAAACTGAAAGCGGCAGTTTCCGATTTCGATCAGACCGGGTGGGGCGTGGCTCGCGCCATCGACGGCGACACTAAGACGGCGTGGGGTATCCACCCCGAAGTGGGCAAGCCGCACCAAGCTTTGTTCGCTTTTGAAAAGCCGATCGGGTTCAACGGTGGCACCACCCTATCAGTGGAACTCGATCAACTCCACGGTGGCAGTCACTTGATTGGCCGCTTCCGCATTGCGGTGACGACCTCCGAACCGCTCCTGATATCTGAACCGCCGCTGCCCACTGCCATCACTGAGTCGCTCGCAGTGCCGGATATGAAACGGACAGCCAAGCAGAAAGCAACGCTCTCGCGATGGGTTTGGGAACGTCGGCTCGACCGTGAGTTGAAGGCTCTCCCACTGCAAGAAAAAATCTATTGCGGCACCAACCAGTTTGTACCAGATGGGAGTTTCAAGCCTTCGGCGAAACCTCGGCCGATTCACGTGTTGAAGCGTGGCGAAGTGACCCGCCCCGGAGTGATTGCTCAACCGGCCGCCGTCGCAGCGGTGAAGGGCCTCACCGCGACGTTCGACTTGAAAGATTCGACTGACGAGGGGCAGCGGCGGATGGCACTGGCGAACTGGTTAGCTGCTGATGCGAACCCACTGACGTGGCGTGTAATCGTCAATCGAGTCTGGCATTACCACTTCGGGAAAGGCATCGTGGATACCCCGCACGACTTTGGCGCAATGGGCGGGAAGCCGTCGCACCCGGAATTGCTCGACTGGCTGGCATCCGATTTTCGTTCCAATGGTGGGTCGCTGAAAAAACTGCATAAGCTCATTGTCACCAGTAGTACCTACCGACAGTCGGTGCGACACGACGCAGGGGCCGCAGCGATCGATGCGGACAACCGCCTGTTGTGGCGTATGAACCGGGGCAAGCTCGATGCCGAGACCGTGCGAGATGCGATCTTGCAAATCAGTGGCAAATTGGATGAGAAGCAGTTTGGACCGCCAGTAAAACACTTCCTCACCAAGCCAGGTATCCATGTCACGCCGGAGGCGAACTACGATGCTTTCGATGTCGATGCCCCGGAAGCTCGTCGTCGCAGCATCTACAGGTTTATCTTTCGCACCAAGCCCGACCCACTGCTGGCGGGTCTGGACTGCCCCGATGCGTCGCAGTCGGCACCAGTACGGACGGCCTCCTTGGGCGCTCCCCAGGCATTGGTGTTGTGGAACAACAAGTTCATACTGAGATATTCCGAGCACCTCGCAGGGCTGGCCGAGAACGCGAGCAGCGATGGGAAAGGGCGTGTGGCATTTGCCTGCCTCCGCGTGTTGGGGCGAATCCCCACAATGGAGGAAGAGAAGGCGTGGACGGCCTACGTGGTTAAGTACGGCATGGCGAATCTATGCCGGGTGTTGTTCAATAGCAGTGAATTCCTATTCATCGACTGAGCGGAGTCTATACTCCGCGCGGGCTGAAATGACGCATGGTGTTTTGCCATTGGCCCGCCCAGGGTTTCACCCTAGGCTACGCGCGGTCGTCCCTTTGGGACTCTCAGAAATACCTTCTTTTCTGCGTCGCGGGGCGACGGGAGAGAGTAGCCCAGGGTGAAACCCTGGGCGGGCTATTTGAGTAATACGTCTTGTATTCTCCTGTATTAATCTACACCGTGCGGAGTATGGAATGCCCACATCGCGACGCGATTTCCTGACCTACGGCTTCGGCGGACTGGCCCTGTCGCATCTGCTCGCACACGCTGGCGATGTGAAGCCGGACCCGGCGCTGAATGGTGGATTGCACCACAAAGCGAAGGCAAAACGAGTGGTACAGGTGTTCCTGAATGGCGGCATGAGTCAAATGGACACCTTCGACTATAAGCCCGAATTGGCCAAGCGGGACGGCAAGCAGGTTGATGTGGGTTTAAAGGCAACCGCCACCGGGACACCAGGCCCGCTGATGAACTCACCTTTCAGATGGAAGCAGCACGGTCAGTGCGGTCGCTGGGTGACGGACGTATTTCCGAACCTCGCTAAGCATGTGGACGACATGGCATTCTTGATGGCGCTGGCTTCAAAGTCGAGCGTTCACGGGCCAGCCGCCTACTTGCAAACCACGGGTTTCCTCGCTCCTGGCTTCCCGGCTGCCGGAGCGTGGGTGGGCTATGCTCTGGGCCAGTTAACCGACGATCTGCCAGCATTCGTCGTGTTGCCCGACCCGCGCGGATTGCCGTACAACGGGACGGGGAACTTCTCGGCGGGCTTCCTCCCGGCATCCCATCAGGGCACCATCGTCAATCCATCGGCACCTTCTCCGATTCCCGACTTGGCACCATCACCTTCGGCCAAGTTCATCACGAAGGAAGCGTCCGATGCGGGATTGGAATTACTCAAGAAGATGAACTCTGCATATGCGGCGGAACGGCCCGGCGATAGCCGGTTGCCGGCACGAGTGGAAGGTTACGAATTAGCGGCGAAGATGCAGCTTACCGCGCCCGCAGTGTTCGATCTTACCCGAGAACCCAAGACTATACACGACCAGTATGGGACCGATCGACCCGGTGCCGACGGCGGCTTCGCGCGGAACTGCCTACTCGCACGGCGGATGCTGGAACGCGGTGTACGTTTCGTGCAAGTGTGGAGTGGGGCTGGCGGACCAACAAACAACTGGGACAACCACGGCAACATCCCGAAAGAGTTGCCACCCATTGCTCGGCAAGTCGATCAGCCGGTAGCGGCACTGCTGGGGGACTTGAAGGCCACAGGGTTGGCGAAGGATACTCTCATCATCTTTACTACGGAGTTCGGACGCATGCCGTTCACACAGAATGGTCAGGGCCGAGACCACAACGGCGGCACGTCGGTCACTTGGCTGGCAGGAGCAGGAATCAAAGGAGGAACCGCCTACTGCGATAGCGACGAATTCTCGTACCTCGCAGCGAAGGACAAGACCGACTGTTACGACCTGTACGCCACAGTGTTGGACTTGCTCGGCATTGACCACGAACGGCTGACGGTTCGCCACAATGGAATTGATCGCCGCCTGACCGACGTTCACGGCCAAGTCATCTCAGAAATTCTGGCTTAAAATGTCGATTACAAGAATTGGGGTTCTGTAACATGCTGCTTCCCGATTCTTCTCGTTCCTACGCTTCTCAGGATTGTTCTTCGTCTTGCTATACTGGTGAGTACTGGTGCGGTAGAATGTAGTTGGGAAAACACACGGACCCGGCAGGAGAATGCGATGCATTCGACCATCGACGCGGAAGGGCGGATCACGCTGGTTCCGGAAATGCTTAATCGGCTTGGTCTCCAGCCAGGTGACAAAGTCGTTTTGGAAAATCGTGGGGGCGAATGCGTCATTCGGGCTGCGATGCCCGCAGGCGGACTTTGTTTTGAAGGGAGCGTGCTGGTTCATCGCGGTGTGTCGGGAACTTCCAGTGATGATGTACTGGCAGACCTCCGCGAAAGTCAGGTCGCTGAACTGGCTGATGGGCTAACCCAATGAAAGCGATGCTGGACACGTCAGCGATCATTGCGGCGATGCTGCCGGACCATGTCCATCATCTCGAAGCCCATGCCTGGCTCAACCAGGCGAAACAGGGCAAGTTCGAGTTTTTCGTTTCAGGCCACAGTGTTGCGGAAATTTACGCGGTCCTGACGCGATTGCCACGCCAGCCAAGGATACAACCCAGCGAGGCATGGCAACTGATTCAGGAAAATGTCGTTCAGAAGGCGACCGTGATCACGTTGACCAGCGTTGAGTATCTGCGACTGATCGAAAAACTCTCGCAACGAGGAATCAGCGGTGGTCAGGTTTACGATGCGATCATCGCTCAGGCAGCGGAATCGTGCCATGCTGAGCAACTGGTGACTTTGAACGTATCTCATTTTCAGAAAGTCTGGCCCGAGGGTATTCAACGTATTGTGTCACCCCTGACGACGGCACCTCCATCGTGATCGCACACTTTCCGTACATCTGACTAGTTGCGAGGGAAGTTTGGCGCATGGGTGAGTGCAGCGCCTTGGATTGAGTGAATTCCGGGTTTGCTCGCAGGCGATTGTGTAAAGAGATTTTAGCGTGATGCAGCAATCGGGGTGTTTGATGGCATAAGGCGCACCACGCGCCTCAGATTTAGACGAGTGATTTCCTCATCGCTGGTCTGCTGCCGCTTAGATTGGAAATCGAATCGGGGTGGGATACGGACAGGAAGAGTGGGCGGAGCGATAAGAATAGGCATTCCCACGCGGAGCGTGGGAACGAGAGCTATTTCAGATGGGCGACATCACTTTTTCTCTTTGACATTCACTGGATCGACACCCAGCAGCTTTCCGGTCTTCTCGGAAACCGTATTTGCGAGAAGTCCGCTTGGGTCGCAGCCAGCGGCGATGGAGACGATCTTGCCACCCTTTGCGATGAGGAAGTTGGTTGGCATCGACTTCGTCTGGAACACTCCCCAGCTTGCGCCTTTGGGATCAATTGAGTAAAGGACATCAAGTTTCTTCTCGACCGCGTATTTCGCCATCTTGGCATCAGGTTCCCTGAAAACATAGAGGCTGATAAGTCCTTGGCCCTTGTAGGATTCGCTAATCTTTTGGAAATACGCCAGTTCCTTGTCGCAGCCCGAGCAACCGCAGGTCAGACGGACGAGCACAGGCCCCTTTTCGGTCAGCTTTGCGAGGTCAATGGTTTTCCCATTCGCATCCTTAATGATGAACTCTGGGGCTTGTTCGCCCACGGCCACTTTTGTTTTCGGGGCGGGATCGACAGCGAATGCTGTCGCGGTTAATGTCGCGGCGAAGAGACAGACGAAGAGAGAGCGGATCATGGAAGGCCTTCAAAAAGTGCTGGGGCAGGGTATGTGAAGCATCTCAAAAGTAACATGTGGTTCGGTGTATTTCCAGTAGAATTACTCTACAGCGAAGAATTTGTTCGATAGGAGTTTAGTGATGTTTCAATTACCGCGGTGTCTCATCTTGTTCATGGCGCTGGGCGTACTCGAATTCTCCCGTGGTGCGGAGCCGAACGAGGCTCGGAAAATCGCAGCCAATGAGAAGGTCGATCCGACTGTCCGCGCCAACGCGATCCGCAAATTGACAAGTATCCCGTTTGCGGAAACAAAGCCAGTCTTATCCAACTGCCTCGGCGTTCGCCAACCGCTCCCCGTGCAGATGGCAGCCTTGCAGGTCTTGGCCCACTACGATTCTGTCGACGTTCCCGCGATAGTCCTCGGAGCTTGGCCCGCGATGACTCCGAAGATTCGGAATATTGCAGTGGAAACTCTCTTCGCGAAGCCCGCATGGGCGGGTGTGGTCCTCGATGCAGTTGAGAAGAAGCTGGTGCTGAATACCGATCTCGAACCCGCACGGGTGCTCGCGCTTCAGAAGTCCTCCGATGAGAAAATCCGGGTTCGCAGTGCCAAGCTCTTCACTGCTAACGCTGTGTCGGAAAAGGAAGACGTGTTGCGGAAATATCGACCGACCCTCAAGCTGAAGGGAGATATTGCCAAAGGCAAAGCCTTGTTCCAAGATTCGTGTGTTTCGTGTCATAAAGTCGGAGGCACTGGTGAAGTGGTGGGGCCGGATCTTCGTTCGATCAAGAAGCGTGATCCGGAATCGTTGTTGACGAGCATCCTCGACCCGAACCGTGAAGTGCTATCAAAGTTTTATGCCTACCTGCTCGTTACCGACGAGGAGACGATCTTCAGCGGAATGATTGCAGACGAGAGCGCGTTGACCGTGACGATCCTCAAATCGGATGGCAAAAGCGAAACCGTGCAGCGTGCGAACATCCAGAAACTGCTCAGCACCGGTATTTCCGCGATGCCCGAGGGTTTGGAAGATAAAATCGACCGGCAGGTCATGGCTGATCTGCTGGCGTTTTTGATCTCCATCAAGTAACTTCAACACCGGGCACCACCACTTGGAGCTATTGTTCAACTCCAAATGCCTGCGCAATATCGTGTTGGATTCTTCAAATTCGATCAAGAAACCAATCGTCTAACGCAAAGGATTAATATGAGGCGGGTCTCTACTTCCGTGGTTTTTGGTTAGTAATCGTTAGCACGATTTCCGCGAACGACGACCGGGCAGAATAGGCGAAAATGTTGTGGCTTCTCAAGAACTACCCCATTCGACCCGTGGAAACAGCAGTGAATTTGTACCCAATTTCCGAGAAGGGTTGAATCGCCAACTCAGTGTCGGCGTGATGTCGCTGGAACGCATTGAACCACATAGCCCGATCCCGATGTTGCTACGCCGCTGCGTGCGTTTGGGTGCGATGCCGTTCCTGCAACTCATCCGTGAGACCGTCCACTATGCTGCCACGCTCGACGAACTCGATCGCCTCCTCAATGTGAAGAAGGAAGAGTGAAGTATTCTGAGCGTCGCAGTGTCAGCGCGACGTGGTTCCAGAGAAATACAATCGATCTGGCACTTTTAATGCCGCGTTTAAAAAGGTGCCCGTCCCCTTTTTCTTGCCCACAGCATTTCTCGTTTGACACAAGCGCCGTGTGCCAGTACTCTCTTCTTCATTCCAACTCTCACTAGGAGTCGTTCCATGTTTCCCATGATGCGTAACACAGTTGCCGTGGCCGCGGCGTTCTTCGGTTTCATGCTCATTCACACCTCTGCTGCGGAACCCGCACCCCAGGCCGGCGAGAAAGCGGAGGTCCGCAAAGGTACCGTGACGGGGATCGTCACGGCACGCGGTGAAAAGTCGATCGAGGTGCAAGCCGATGGCGAAGAGAAAGCCCGACGGTATGTGCCCAACTGGAAGGGCGGTGCCCCTAAAGATGGCGGCGGATTGGATAAAGACATGCTCGCGCAACTCAAGACCGTTACGGTGAAAAGTCGCGTTCGTATTGAATGGATCTTCGAGGAACGATTCCGCGTCGTGAAACTCGAAGTGCTGAAAAAAGCCGAAGAGAAGAAGTAAGAACCCCGCAATGAACTATTCCCAACACTTGCCCATCGAGCGATACTGATGTTTGCACTTTCGAGCGCGATCGCCTTCATGATGCTGCCACTGACACCTGCTCAATCGGGTGGTGGCTGGCACACCGATTACGCCATTGCTCAAGCGGAAGCCAGGAAGACCGGCAAGCCGCTCATGATTGTGTTCCGCTGCCAGCCCTGACCGGATTGCAAAGAAATCGACGGCCAGGTTGTCCGTCTCGACCCCATTATTGCCGATGCCGCGAAGTTGTTTGTGCGGGTGCGTCTCACGCGCATCGCCGGTGCTGATCTGCGCTTATTTGAATTCGATCACGACCTCACATGGTATGTTTTTTTCGCTAATGTCGACGAGTCGATCTACGGCAGATATGGAGGCCGCGATGCCACAGGGCCGGATGCGCGAATCTCGTTGAAAGGTTTGCGCTTTGCGATGGATCGCGCACTGGAATGGCACAAAAACCCACCTCCTGCGGTGAAGAAAGAGGGCAAACCCCTACGCGCGGAAGATTTCGCTTCTGCAAAACGCCATAGCGGCTGTATTCATTGCCACAACGTGAACGAGTTTGAACGCGCAGATCAAGTCGCAGCAAAAACCTGGAGCCGCGATAATATCTGGGTTTACCCGCTCCCCGAGAATGTCGGCATCACGCTCGATGTCGATGTGGGCAATAAAGTGAAGGCGATTGAAAAAGCATCTGCTGCGGAACGAGTGGGGTTGCGCATCGGCGATGCGATTCACTCGCTGAATGGCGTACGCATCGCTTCATTTGGTGATGCGATTTATGCGTTACATATAGCTCCGAAGAGCGGGAACATCGCCATCGTGTGGGAACGCGAAGGTAAGAAACACCAAGCTGAACTCGAAGTAAAAGCAGGCTGGCGGAAAACCAATATCACATGGCGGCCGTCGCTCCTGGATCTGCTACCTTCCGTACCTTTTAGCGGTGAAGAACTCACCGATGACGAACGCAAGACGTTGAGACTCCCCGCCGATCAAGCAGCGTTTCGGCAAGACAAGTTCGTGCATAGTACGCTGAAAGCGGTGGGCATTCAGAAGGATGATGTCATTGTCGGGGTCGATGGTAGAACCGAGAAGGGCGGCATGAGGGAACTTCTGGGGTACATTCGGCGGAATTATTTGGCCGGCGACGAGATTCAAATTGCGATACTTCGCGAGGGGAAGCCACTGCAAGTAAAGTTGAAATTAAAGTGAATCATAGGAATAAGCAGTTGGAAGATTGAAGATGAAATACATTCACCACAAAGGCACAAAGACACAAAGGTAATACAAGAAAAAGTCGGAGATACTAGAACTCGACAAGACAATCATTTAATTTTTCTTCTTCGTGCCTTTGTGGTGAATTCTTCTGGTTTTCTTCTTCGATTGCGTGACTCCGAAATCAATTTCCCGTGAAGAACTTGCCGACGCGCTTCCAGACCGATTTTTTCGGTTCGGGTGCGCCGATTGCCAGCCGCTCGAGGAGCCAATCGGGGGTCATGTCGAAAGCCATTCTCGGTGGAGCAGTTTCCGCATCGTCGGCTGCTTTCGGCTGCGGGGAATGGAATGCTGATGGTTCCGGGGCAGCAGGTAGCACTTTCGGTTGAGGCTTGGGCAAGGGGGGATTGGGAACCGGTGCCGATGCCCCATGAGGTTGAACGTGCATCGTAAGTAAGTGGCGATTCAACTCAACGAGTCGAGCGAGTTCCTCTTGCATGGCCGAGATCTGTTCGCGGTGAACTTGGCCGACCGTGGCCGCGAGTCCAGCCAGCGATTGTCGGAACTGCTCGAACATTTCCGATTGCATCGCAGAGAACTGCTTCAGCATATCCATGATCGAGGGATGTACAGGTTCTTGGGAATTCCACAAAGGCACGATATCTTCTTGATCGCTCGGCTCAATAGGATCTTCGGGATTCAAGGTAGGCATCTCGTTTTCGGATAGCAGGCACTGCAATCGAAGCGTGCCGATTTCCACGATGTCTTGATGGGTAAGCGGTGTCAGAGCGACGGCCTGTTCATTCACCTGAATGGGGAACGTCGAATCGAGTGCTACGAGCCAGACTCCCGCTGCGGTCTGCAAAAAGTAACCGCTGATTAGTTTGGCTGGAGAAGGGGCATCCAGTCGAAATTGGCACCTTTCCGAAGTGCCGAAGAAGGCCATGCGTCGATTCATTCGCCGAGTGGTTCCCTGCGATTTACCCGAGAGAAACTTCCAGGAACAGGCTTGCGCAGTAGTAGTAGGAACGGGAGCAAGAATCGGGTTGCTGTGAAGGATGCTGAGTGAAGGTTGTCGGCTCGCAAGCTGGACGAGTTTTAACGTGAAGAGGCCGAATTTCCAGGGTGTTTCGGGTGTCAACCAATGGTACTGCATACTTTCAAAGATGACGATGAGCAGTTGACCTTCAATGATTTGGAAGCAGCCGACGATATCGGGAATGGTCTCATCCGTGAGCGTGATCTCGCATACTTCGCTTGAGCCGATGAGGCCGTGTGCAATCGTGAGTTCGCCTTCGGCCAGTAAGCCGTCTTGGGCATGTTCGATACGCACGATCCATGATTGCGTACGCTGGGTCGCGCGATCCCAACTCAGTTGCAAGAGTGTTTCATTCATTGTGGCACGAGTCATTTGTGGAAGTTTCCAATCCGTTCCGCTTTCCACCTGGAGTTGAACTATATTCCTCCGGAAGGGATTGCGTAGGATATTCCTCCACAAGATAATCGGTAAACTTGTAATTACTGGTTTCTGCCGTCTGTCGAGTTCCGCATTCGAGGTGAATTGGTGCCGACGCAAACGCGCTCTGAAATGCTACAATCTCGCACTTGGCGACGCAACATTATCGTGGCGAGCGTCATGGTCTTGTTTGCGTTCCTCCCCGGACTGCGGGATTTACTCACGATCTGGTTCACGAAGGCAGATTATTCGCATGGCCTCATGCTCGTGCCTTTCGCTGGTTATTTACTCTGGCGGAACTGGCACCAGGTCCCGGCAACCATAACATGGCCTTCCTACAGTGGCCTGCCATTCCTGATGCTCGCGGTCGCGTTCCACTATTTTAGCGACCTGAACATCGGCCAGAGTACAGCGCGTGGCCTCTCGGTTCTGATCGGATTATTTGGTGTTGCACTGATGTTCTGTGGCGGGACACGATCCTGGCGATGGGTGGTTCCCCCGTTCGCCATCGTGCTACTTGCGATACCATTACCGGCTCGCATGGAATTTGAGTTCTCATGGTATCTGCAAAAAATCGCAATCATCGCATCGACATTCGTGTTCCAAGTGATGGGATACCCGGCTTATCAACCTCCGAATCAGATGATCATTACGATCGGTGAAACTCAACTGGAAGTACTCAAAGCCTGCGCTGGCCTCAGTATGCTACTGACGTTTGTGTCGCTGGCTTGCGCCTATGCCTTGGTGACACCAAAAAGGCACTGGGGCGATCGTGTTTTCCTCGTTCTAAGTTCTGTACCGATTGCTTTGATCTGTAACATCGGTCGCATCGTGTTCACGGGGTTGATCTACCACGCGGGCTGGAAAGAATTCGGCGACCTTTTCGTTCATGATTTCGCCGGCTGGCTCATGATGCCCGTAGCACTTGGAATGCTCTGGCTCGAAATCCGATTCATCGACTGGATTCTTGTTCCACGCGATACCGCAACGTTCGATGAATTGTCTAAGGCCAACATGCAGCGGGTGGCGACGAAAGCCGCTGAGGTTGCGGGCATCCCCTTGGGGAGCGATGGCCGACCCGTGATGCTACCCAAACCAGGCGAACGCGACGATCTTCTCAGTGGCGCAACGGCACCGCTTAAAAAGTCTGATGCTGCCTCCAACACTCCAACCGGGGAATCAGGATGATGCCGGGGGAATCGAGATCATTTGGCCCGCGATTGTACGCGGCAGTGGCGCTCTTCTTCGCGCTCTTTACGCTTTACGGAAGTTACGTTCCATTTCGCTACCACGACCGCGACTTCGATGAAGCCGTTGACAGCTATCGTTCGATTCTGAGTCAAGGGGTGAAGCCCGTTTCTCGTTCGGACTGGGCCGCGAACGTCATGCTGGGAGTGCCATTAGGCTTCTGCTTGCTCGGGATGATCCGGGTGAATCAGACTCATCGTCTTCAAACAATGATGTGGGGCATCGGCATCACGTTCGGCTGCGCGGGGTTTGCCGCGCTCGTGGAATTTGGTCAACTCTTCTTTCACGGCCGGACGTGTGCGGGTTCGGATATCATGGCGCAGGCGGTCGGAGCACTCATTGGCGTACTCACTTGGAGCATGTTCGGGAATTGGTTCACCGATCAACTGCGTAACGCGTTGCGGAACCCGCACCTGAGCGGAGGCGC
>Ga0105045_10004668_pt1 | contig 11935 bp, 6 predicted proteins | sample MAT02_FD_78089 | JGI IMG/M metagenome (GOLD analysis project Ga0105045, IMG submission 78089) | Freshwater microbial communities from Lake Fryxell liftoff mats and glacier meltwater in Antarctica - MAT-02 (megahit assembly) | ecosystem: Environmental > Aquatic > Freshwater > Ice > Liftoff... | reverse complement strand
TTTTTGGACATGTATTCCCTATTTTTGCCAGTTTTAAAGGAGGAAAGGGTGTTGCAACTTCACTTGGTGTAATCATCGGAACGCATCCACCAGCGGCAGCCGTATTGATTGCTATTTTTATTATTGTGTTCATGATTTCGAATTATGTTTCGCTCGGAGCGATATGCGCGTCAATTGCTTTTCCAATTTCTTTGATCTTCATCTTTAAGTGTCAATCCTATTGGCTAAATGCTTTTGCAATTTTGCTGAGTGCCGTTGTGATTTTTGCTCACAGAAAGAACATCAGGCGATTAATTAACGGATCTGAAAGCAAAATGAACCTTTTTGGAGGTTAGCGGTACAGAATTATTAGTATATTTGAAGGATAAGCGTGTTAAAACTTAAACATATATTTCTTCTTTGGTTCTTTTTATTGCCATTTACCCAATGGTCTCAAACGGAACCTGAACTAAAAGAAGCAGCCGAAAACTTGTTCAAAAAGGAACAGTATGTTGAGGCTACATCCTTATTTTTAAGACTTTTATCCTTGCAGCCAAAAGATTATGACTACAATTACAAGTACGGAACTTGCTTGCTTTTTAATTCAAATAAGAAGCAAGATGCAATCCGCTATTTGGCTTATTCCGTAAAAGGTCCAGGAATTGCTCCAGATGCTTTTTACTTTTTAGCAAAGGCGTATCATCTTAATTTTCAGTTCACTGAAGCAATTGCAAATTATAAAGCCTATCAAAACAAAGCAGGCTCAAAAGGCTTTTACTACCTAGGTGCTGAAAGAAACATCGACATGTGCTTGAACGGTCAGAAATTACTTTCTTCGATTACTGAAATTGTAGTTAAAAAGAAAACTGAAATAGCTAATGCTGAATTTTTCCGAATTTATGATTTAACAAATATCGGCGGATCAATTGTTGTTGGTAAAGATTTTCAAACAAAAACAGACAAGAAAGTAGGCCATATCCCAATTGTTCATTTACCCGATGGAGCAAGCAAAATTTTTTATTCTAGTTACGGCGACGGAAATCAAAAAGACATTTATTATGTTGAGCGAACAGCTGGTGCATTCTCTGATCCAATTAAAGTTTCTGGTGATGTAAATACCGGTTTTGACGAAGATTACCCATACATGCATCCCAACGGCGAATATTTATACTTTTCTTCGAAAGGTCACAATTCCATGGGTGGTTATGATGTCTTTAGAGCAAAATATGATGCTGGAGCGAATCGACTTGGGAATGTTGAAAATGTAGATTTTGCTATTTCATCGCCTGATGATGACATTCTTTACATGGTTGATAAAGATGACAAATATGCCTATTTCGCTTCTGCTCGTCAAAGTCAAAATGGAAAAATTTATGTATATGAAGTACTAGTTGACCGTGTTCCTGTTCAATTAGCAATTTTGAAAGGTTCTTTCGAGTCTCGCATTGATGCTTCTAACAAGACAATGATTGTTGATGTTTACGATAAAACATCAGGCGCAAAAGTTGGTAGATTTAGAACCAACGAAAAAGGCGAATACATCATTACATTCCCGAAAGGAGGAAAGTATGAATACCGTGCAAGTGTTGAATGTTCAAATGAAAAATTTATAGCACAAGTTGATATTCCGTTTTTGAAACAATTCAAACCATTGAAACAAAAAGCTGTTCACGAAGCAATTGGTGATGGTGAAGTGTTAAAAGTGATTAATCTTTTCGATGAAGAAGTTGAAGATGCACAATCGCTTATAGCGGAAATTCTAAAGCAGAAATCAGATCTTGATGTGAATATCATCAATTTCGATATGAATGCATTGACTGCTGCAAATAAGAAATCGCCGATTTTAGCCGAATTAGGTTTGTCAAAAATGAGCACTTTCGAGGCTAGTCAATTACTTGAACTAAAAGCAAATGAATTCAAAAACTCAGATGTAGATGGTAGTCAAAGTGGTGCAAATGCTTTAGTTGTTAATTCAGCTGATGAGATTAAACTCATTGATGATGAGATAAAAGAGCTGGTTGCAGAATCTAAAACTGCTAAGACAGATGATGTAAAATATTCATTATTACAACAAGCCAAAGAATTAGCGGAAACGCGTGATGCTAAATTAACGGAGATCGAAAACATAGAAAAAACAGTGACAAAAGCTTTTGGTGGAGGAATTTCGAAAGAAAACCAAGAAAGTTTTATTGGAGTTTCCAATCGTGTGAAAGACTTGCTAAATGCAGGCAAAGAAGACGAAGCGTTGGAGGCGATGGCAAATAATCGTGCTATTCTGAAAAATGTTTTAAACACTTCATCATCAGCAAATACGGAAGATTTAGCTGAAAATGAGCGAAAACTTACTGCGGAATTGCAAAAATTAGATCAGAGGGTAGAAACTTATGCGCGTGAAATTGACGGAATTCAATCAGAAATTGCCACGCTAAAATTGCAGAAAGAAACCGCAAGTGCTAAAAATAAAGAAGGCTTCCAAAACGATATCGATGTTAAGAAAGAACAATTAGCTGAATTGAACGTTGAACGCGCTTCCGTTCAAAAAACTCAAAAAGCAAAAGCTACAGAACGCAAAACAATCAGTTCAGAAATGGAAGCGATTCTTGCTTTGACAAATTACAACGGACCGAAAGTTACGAAGGAGCAAGCTGAAAGCTCTAAAAATGGTTTACGAAATAGCGAAGCTAAAACTGTTAAAAACTCAGTTGACCAGGAATTAGCGAGTTTATTGGCAAGCAATCCTTCGTTGGAAGGAACGGGTACCTTAACTGTTGCGCAAAGAATCATGGCTGAACATTCAAATGAAGCAGGGAAGATTAAAGCAAGTGCTGGTTTAAGCGAAAAAGCTCGAAATGAACAGTTACTTGCATTAGATATTGAGACGAAAGAGCAACTGCAAGAAAGATTAGTAGATGTGAAAAACGAACTTGCTGGCGATAGATTCAACGAAGGATTGAAAAATGAATTGGCAAAAATTGAAAATTACACAAGTAGCTTAGATGCCGATATTGTTTCTATTCAGAATGCTTCAGCTGTTGCTACGAACAATAACGGAAACGACAAATCTACGAACACGAATAATTCGAATAACACAAACGGAACAAATAATGCAAACAACGCGACGAACTCAAACAGTGGAGCAAACTCAGGCGGCACAGATGTTGCTAGCATAACGAGTGAATCTGTAAGAAATTCAGTTGATAGCGAGTATCAATCTAAAAGAAATGCGATTACGGCAACAAGTTCAAATACACCGAGTGAAAGACTTACTGCACTTCAAAATTTGGATGAAGAATATTTGAATGTATCACGCAAGAAATTAGCTGAAACAGAACGTTCATTGCGAAATGACCCAGATAATCCTGCATTGAAAAAACAAAAAGATATTTTGTCTGAATTGATAGATCAAAAAATAGATGAAATAGATGAAAGGGACTCTGAATTGGCGCAACTTGCTAGTGCATCGGCAGATATTGCGGCAAACAATACAAACAATAACGAATCAAACAATAACGAATCAAACAACAACTCACCGACGAACGGTTCAAATAACAATACTTCGAATAATGGTTCGAATAACAATAACGCAAGCAATAACGGTACAAATAACACGAACACAAACGGTTCGAATAATTCCAGCAACACAAATACGAACGCCACAAATTTAGACGATAACACTTCAAACACAAGCGTTTCGGGCGTAACGGATGAATTGAAAAAACGAACTATTGAATCCATTGATGAATATTATGTCATTGAGATTGCAGCTTTAAACAGTTCGAAAAGCTCCGATAGAGATGAAAAAGTGATAACTCGTGAAGAACGTTTGCAATCCAATATCGGTAAACGAATTTCTGAAATTGACGATTTGATTGCCGCTGGAAATAACGGATCAGCTCTTGCAACTGAATTAGCGATTTTGAAAGCTGAAGCGTCAAATAGTCGTGAAAGAGTGAAAATTCTTGAAGGTGGAACGGACGCGGCATCGACAAACACGAATGGTAATAATTCGGGTAATAATACTGCAAACAGTAATGAAAATAGTATTTCAGCAAACGGAAACAGCAATTCGACAAGTACAAATAGCAATACCAATTCGAGCAATACCTTAGGAAACGTATCACGAACAAACGTTTTAAATGGAGCAGATAACTCGTACACGGCTGAAATTGGAGCGTTGCAACGTTCAACATCGACAGATAAATTTGATAAGTTGTTGGATCGAGAATTACAATTTCAATCAAGTTTAGGTAAACAAATTTCTGCCAAAACAGATGAATTAGAAGCGGATGAATCTAATGATGATTTACGTGCTGAATTGAAAATTCTGAATGATGAATTGAAAGCAAGTCGAATAAGGGCAGATGATTTTGAGGACAAAGCAGCCGACGCTTCATCTACTGCTGGAACAAATACATTCGACAGCGAACAATACATTGATGAAGTAAGAAGTGATATTCTTTCATCGAATGCGCCTGAAGTTGAAAGCACTTATTCAACAAAAAGCCAATTGCAAGGTCAAGACGACGTTCTTCGTGCCTATGAAGATGAGTTGAAAAATATTATTAAATCGAAAAAACAAGCTTCGAATGTTGGAACTGATCTCAAATTAATAGGTGAATTAAACAGCATTGAAAGTGAATTTGCAGCTGTTCAAAAGAAGCGTAGAGAAATTAGTGTGACACTTGGAGAAATTGACCAATTGGCAACAAGTAGCGAGGACATTGCGGATAATGCCGAATTGAAAACTGAAATAGACAATAATAATTCGCAAATTGCTGATTTAATTTCAGTCGGAAATTTTGATTCTAATGAAACGGCATTGCATTCAGCGAAGAAAGCAGAAATTGATAAATTTTTGTCCTTTGCCGAAGTTGCAAAATCAGATGAAGATAAAAATAAATCATATAACATTGCCAAAAAAGCCCAAGTCGATTTATTACAAAGCATGTCAGATAGCAAGATCGCTAGTCGCGAAGCTGAATTAGCTAAATCTGCTGAAGTTGATGAAATTAGTACGAAAGATGAATTAGAGAAATTGAAGCGTCGTTATTCCATTGAAATAGGAGAGTTGACACAATCTATCATCACCGCAAAAACTCCAGCAAATGGTTCACCTGATCCCAATAAAATTGCGATTTTGGAACAAGAAAAAAGCGTTACCCAATCAAAACTTATCAAAGTCGAAGCTCGATTAGCTAAAATCACAGAAACTACGCCTGTAATTGATTTTGCTGCGAAAAATCAAACTGTTCCAACGGATGTTCAAGCTCAAATCGCTGCTTCATCAGAATATGATGAATACGTGAAAGCGGCAACAGCAGCAATGGAATCAGAAAATGATTTAAACACATTGAATGCTACACTGGATGAGGAGAAAGTTGCATTGAAAAAATTAATTGAAGACGAAGTAATTAACGGCACGGATCGTTCAATAGAAATTGAAGAGCGCAAAAATCGTATTCGTAGGTATTCAATCTCAATCGGTGATTTGGAGAGAAAATATGAAACACGTCGTCAGCTCGCAGTAAGCAAACTACCGATGGATGAAAGTCGTCGTTTACAGTATCAAAATTTGATGTACAGAGGAGTTCCAGCGAATCCACAACTTGCATCTAGCACTTCAGGAAATTCAACAAATAGGAATACATCAAATACGAATTCAACGAATAGTAACGTTTCTAGCACTAACATAGCAAACAATAATAACGCTTCAAATGTTGGAATTGATATCAACCCAAATAGAACAATTTCTAATCCAATAATCACAGAATACTCGAGCTTGAAAGGATTAGTTTATCGTGTTCAAATTGGTGCGTTTTCAAAACCAATTCCACAAGATTTATTCAAAGAATTTACTCCTGTAACAGGCGAGAAAGTGGGAGGAACGAAAATCACACGCTACATGGCTGGTGCGTTTAATGATAGTAAAAAAGTGCTTGAAGTTCGTGACCAAATTCGCCGTTTAGGATATGCAGATGCATTCCCCGTTGCGTATTGTGATGGAAAACGTATTTCATTCGGTGAAGCGCTAGAATTACAACGAAGTGGCGGATGCGTTGGTTCTGGAAATAATAATTTGACAGTTACAAATACTAATTCCAACAACACGACGAACGCTAGCACCACAAATGTAAGTGGAACAAACGCTCCAACAACAAATAATTCAACAATAAACAATTCAACAACAAATAATGCGACATCAAGTTCTGCTGATGTAAGTTACAACGAAGCTCTAGGCGCTGCTAAAGCTGCTGCAATTGAGCAAAAACTAGGGTTGTTCTTTACGGTTCAAATTGGTGTGTTTAACAAACCAGCCGAGCATTCTCAATTATTTTTCTTAGAGCCCTTATTGACTTTGAAATTGAAAAATAATCAAATTCGTTATTCTTGCGGAACGTTCAAAAGTTTAGCGGATGCAAAAGTTAAACTTGCAGAAGTGAAAGCGAAAGGAATAACAGATGCGTTTGTAACAGTTTACTATAAAGGAGAACGACTTGGACTTGAGGAAGGAATTCAGCTTCTGGAAACGCAAGGAGCTTCGATTCTTGAGCCATAAAAAATTCGAACAACTTCTGACACTAAGCGTGTAAAATATTTTTAAAAGTGGTTGAAATCCGCTTTTAAAAAGTGAATACAAATCTTTTTGGCGTGCATTTGTTTTAAACCAACAACATTCCCCACGAAGTAAAATCATGACACCACGCTAGTCACTACTGAGGGAAAAAGAAATGAGTATTGTAATACTTTTGTCCTAAAGTTTAAAATTTATAATTCATTGTTCTTTAGCACATTCAATTTTTTTTATTTGGACAGAAATGTTTAGAAAACATCTAAGTATTTCATACCTTTGTAAGGTAATTACAAATAAAAAGAAAGATGGAGATGGGTGGAGTTGAAACTTTAGAGCGTGTTGAAACACTCGAAACGCTGATTGGTCAGCAGGATTTAGTTGTTTACAACGATGATGTAAATACATTTGATCACGTAATAGATTCTTTAGTGAAAGTTTGTAAACATGATACAATTCAGGCTGAACAATGTGCTCACATCGTTCATTATAAAGGAAAATGCCAAGTGAAACACGGCACATTTTCTAAATTGGAACCAATGTGTACAGCACTGTTAGACAGAGGAATTAGCGCAGTAATTGAATAAAATTTCAAAAATCTATTGTAAATAATGAAAAAGGTGCGTATCTTTGCACCCGATTAAATGGCTTCGTAGCTCAACTGAATAGAGCACTACATTACGGCTGTAGAGGTTTTAGGTTTGAATCCTAACGAGGTCACAAATAAGGAAGTCAAATTGTTGTTTATCAATAATTTGGCTTTTTTTTGCACATACTTTTTACAACCTTTTCACAAACGCCATGCAGCCTTTTTTGCAACATCTATTCAGCACGATTATTATTTTTATACTTTAGCAGGATGTATGCTACTAAAAAAATCAACGAACCTGTAATCTTTCAACTTCACCAATTTCAGACAAACTGTGATACGCAAAACTAACCAAATGCAACATTTGATCTCGCCCTTTTCGTTGACCAATTTTCGCAGTGATGAAAATACTAGAAATTAATAAAATGCCAATCGGAAGAAACCAAAGCCACGCGCTGTAACCGTTGTTGCTGTACTGCACGAATCCAAACATTGAAGCAAATAATGTTGCAAATGTGATAGCAGCATAAATCAAGGTAAAGAATACCCAAACAGTTTGTCGTGGACCAATCAAGCAACATACTTTTGTGTAATCGATGTATTCATTCGTTTCTATGCGCACAGTCATTTCTGGTGACCAATAATGCTGCACGTTTTGTGGTGTTTTGAGAAAAATTAATTCGCCACTTCGAATTCCAGAAACTGTATCGTCTTTTTTCAAGGACTCAGACAGATGTTCCAAACATTTCTCAACTGGAGAGTTCGTTTGAAGGTAAAACCTTGGGCGAATTACGCCTAAAATTGAATGATTTAAACGATTAAATGGCATAGAGATTGTTTTAGCGATTCTAAATTACAAGAAACGACTTAAGACTGATTCTAAATTAAAGATGAGGTGTTGAGTTTTTATTCCTGTTTCAGAAATCATAAAAGCCAAAAAGAGCTCGAAATAATTAAAACGAATTTTAAAATCTCGAACTCTTCATGTATTAAAAGTGACTCAACTACTGACCAATTCGCAAATTATACCAATCAATTTTACGTGAAAAGTACATTACCAATGCAAGAACCAAGAACATTCCTATACTTCCAATAAGTAAAGCAAAATCTTCCATTTGAATAATGATGAAAATGAACAAATACAAAATGGTTAGAATGCCTAGAATTAATCCGCTCAGTCGCCAAGATTTCATGATTCCATACGTGTATCCACCAATGAGCGAAAGCGTGAGGACTGAAGCCAACAAATAAGAGGTGTTGAACATCAGATGCTCACTGAAAGACAGGAGTAAGGTAAAGAAAATTACGAGTGCCAAGCCGACCAATAAATAGTGCATTGGATGAATGAAAATATGGTTCATTATTTCTACAAAGAAAAAAACGGTAAACGTCAATGCGAGAAATAGAATGGCATATTTTACAACACGATCTGTCTTTTTGTAATTATCGACAGGTAAAATTAAATCTGTTCCAAAAGCTGATTCAGACAAGTCATGTTGTTTTCCTATCCAACTTTGAGGAAAATTTCTGTTCAAATTTAAAATGTTCCAATGAGCGTCAAATCCATTGCTGTTGATCGTGTGATTATCTGGCAGGAAAAGTCCAGTAAAACTAGGTGTTTGCCAATTAGAAGTCAAATTAACATCCGTCGTTTTTCCTACTGGCGAAAAATACAAATACTGACTTCCTTTCAAATCCAGCGATAAATCGAAGGAATAAGTGTCAGTATCAAGATCAGAAATAGTTATCGGAGCTTGAATTCCAGTTTTGACAAGGTTGAGCGTGGCAGATCCAGGAGTGAAAAGTGATTCTTTCCCGTTCCAATTAAGTTTCACTTGTTGCTCAATCCCTTTCAAGTCGGTAACGCCAATATTCAAAGTTGCTCTATTAAAATGAACTCGATTGATGTTAATATTATGCTGAGCACAATCGAATGCTGTAAATTCTCCTTTCATGCGAATCATCGATTGATAAACGACAACATCAAATATTCCACGATGTCTGCGTTGTGGATCAACCTTACTTTCGATATTTAAATTTTCGGGCAGGAAATACAATTGTTTGGTTTCAATTTCAGTGATTTCTTTTCCGTTTACATCGACCGTTTTTCTTTCAACATCGAAAGGAATAGAAATGTAAGGACCAACAATGTGTTGACCTTTTGCCCATTTTTCGCTTACTTCGTCGATAGCGCTAAGTTGGGTTTCAGACCTTTCTTTGATTAGATTTTGCACCGTGACCGTGGGGATCATAAGCACGATAATTAGAACGACAATCATTCCGATTTTAAACAGAACATTACTTTTTAAACTTTCCATGTGATTTTTGGTTTTTAATTGGGTTTTCATTTCAACGGACAATTTTATCGAATTGATATAGTTGTTGTTTCAGGTTGAATCTGTTTTATGATATTTTGGCTAAGCTCGATCAGAATAATTTGAAATTCGAAAGAAAGTTTCCTGATTTAGACTAGTTCAAATGGATTTTTGCGAAGATTAAACCATCTAAGCACCGCACAATTTGCGGAGAATCGTTTTATCAAAAAATTTAAAAGCATTAAAAGTTCTTTTATTGAGTACTTTTTGTGAAGTTGTGTTATAATGAAATAGATAAAAAGAATTATTTCACAGAGTGCACTGAGAGAATTTTGGGAAAAGTATCCCGATTCTGAGCAATAGTTGAAAACTTGGTAAAATATTGCAAAAAACGCACATTGTAATTTACCTAATGATTTTAAACAAACGTATATTAGTCCAAGCATTCTAAAAAATGATTGCGTTGTTTTCAATATTAAAGTAAATTCTTACCGTTTGATTATTAAGTTTAATTATGAGAAGGAATGGGGATTCATAAGGTTTTTTGGGGCACATGCCGAACAGGATAAAATTAACGCTGATACAATTGAAAAAATATAAAATGGCATTGAAACCAATAAAAGCAGAGTTTCTGAAATACTAAATCGAAAAAGCGCCTAACGGTTGATATGATTCGTGAATTAGAAAGATTACTTCAAATTTCCGCATCTGTCCTTGTGAATAATTATCAACTTGTAAAATAATAAAAACAGGGCGATACAATGAAATTTAATAAAACAGTAAGGAATTACAAGCTAGTTGAAAAAATATAATAGCTCGCTAAATGTGCTACAATTCCACACAACTTGCAGAAAAAATCTATAAAGATGCCGTTCGACTTGGCGCTTCGCAAGCTGAGTTGTCCGAATTATTTAAAAAAATCGAAAAAGCACAAGAAATTGAATCCTATCACAAAGCGGGCTAAGACCACCCGCAATTGCATGCTTTTGACCTGAAAGTCGGAAAGCTGGATTTGAAATTTCTTTATTGGGGATTGATTCCAAAATGGGGGAAAAGCAAGGGTGAAGCAAAAGGAATTTGGAATCGAACATTAAATGCCTGTGGTGAAACGATCTTTGAAAAACCAGCCGACAAAGAAGCTGCTTTGACAAGTCGTTGCATAATTCCAATGGATGGATATTTTGAAAATCATCATAAATTCAAAAAAACCTTTCCCTATTTTATTTTCCCGAAGAAAGATGAACGATTTTTTGTCGGTGGAATTACATCAGAATGGTTGAATCCAGAAACAAACAAAACAATTTCTACAGTTTCTGTTGTCACATCTTCAGCTACTGAATTGTTAGCCGAAATCCACAACAATCCTACAATGAAACAAGCTCGAATGCCACTAATTATGTGTGTAAATGATGCCGTGCGTTGGATGAAAAGCACTAGTAAGGAAGAACTAGAAACTTTGATAAAACCAAATCGAACTATTGAAATGGATGCATTTACTGTCAGAGCACTCAGCGGAAAAGTCTACCAAGAAAATGATCCAAGCATTATTGAACAAAAGTATTATCCAGAACTGGATGAACCAATGACTCTTTTCTAATTATGAATTATGAATCGGAAAAATTCAGCACCCAATTAATAATTCCAAATCCATAACATCAGGAAAATCTTAACGTATACCATTTTTTTAATTCGTTTTGTAATGGTTTTTATATCATAAACAAGCGCCAAAAACAATGTTCAGGCATTCAATACGATGTGCTAAAGTCCATCTATATTGATGATTAGAGTTACTTTAGTCTTGTTGAATCCTTTGTTTTATTCGAAAATTTTCCTAAATTTTAAAAAACTTTTTTTCAGTTCATATCTCATAATTCGTACCTCGTAACTCCTAATTCATAATCTTAATTCCTTATATTTGTTCTCTAAAATTTAAAGTTGATAAAAATGGCGGTGAAATCTCCAAAGAAACCATCTACAACAACCAATAAATCGGTTGCTTCAAAAAAATCGAAATTTTCGAAAGAAACCTATATCAAATGGTGGAAAGATATGCTGCTTATCCGTCGTTTTGAAGAAAAAACGGGACAATTATACATCCAACAAAAATTTGGTGGATTTTGCCATTTATATATTGGTCAAGAAGCAATTGTTGCTGGCACGGCGAGTGCTTGTCGCGAAGGTGATAAACACATGACGGCATATCGTGATCACGCGCATCCAATCGCATTAGGAACTGATCCACGTGTTTTGATGGCTGAACTTTACGGCAGAACGACAGGTTGTTCCAAAGGAAAAGGTGGTTCTATGCACTTTTTCGATAAGAAAGTTGGATTTATGGGCGGACACGGAATCGTTGGTGCTCAAATTGCGATGGGAGCAGGAGTTGCTTTCGCTGAACAATATAATGAAGCTGGAAATGTAGTTTGCGTTTCAATGGGTGACGGTGCTGTGCGTCAAGGTGCGCTTCACGAAACTTTTAACATG
>Ga0105045_10004666_pt1 | contig 11939 bp, 9 predicted proteins | sample MAT02_FD_78089 | JGI IMG/M metagenome (GOLD analysis project Ga0105045, IMG submission 78089) | Freshwater microbial communities from Lake Fryxell liftoff mats and glacier meltwater in Antarctica - MAT-02 (megahit assembly) | ecosystem: Environmental > Aquatic > Freshwater > Ice > Liftoff... | reverse complement strand
AGGCGAGTGAACAGCTCGGCAAGCCGCTTGACACGATCCGTGCGTTGTCAGCCATTGGCCAACTCGATCCGGTTGATCCAGCGTCAATCGAGTATCGGATCGCGAAGGCTTATGTGGATTTGGACCAACCAGATCTGGCAACGGACAAGTTGATTTCTGCACTGCGGGAAGCGCCACGTTATCGTGACGCGCTGCGTCTGCTCATACAGATCACCGACGCAGCAGAGAAAAAAGTTGAACAGGAAACAGGAGACCAATGATGATGCGTCGTCGAATCTTTCGTGTCATTGCGGTGGCAACGTTATGTTTTTTGGTGTCCGGATTTGCGTTGGCCCAGCGTGGCTGGCGTCGGTTTCCGAACATCGAAGTCGATCGCAATGGCGTACCGACTTGGGAAATTGACGAACGTTTTCAAGGCGACTTGTTCACGTTTGCACGGGTGCGGTACGAATCGTACGGCGGGGGTGGCGGCTGGGCGGTCGACTATCCCGACAGTGATCTGAACTTCTCGCTTCGCTTGCAACAACTGACAACATTCAATGTCAATCCGAATCCAATCATCATCGATTTAACCGATGACAAGGTATTCGATTATCCGTTCCTCTACCTGATCGAACCGGGGGGACTTTATTTTAGCGAACCCGAGGTCGAAGCACTCAGGCGTTATTGTTTTAACGGCGGCTTTGTCATGGTGGACGATTTTTGGGGTGATAGCGAATATGAAAATATGCGCCGGCAATTGGCGAGAGTTTTTCCGGATCGTGCGCCGGTCGATTTGCCTTTATCGCATGAGATCTTTCACAGTGTTTACGACCTCAAGGAAAAGCCTCAGGTTCCTTCAATTGGGTGGGCCTCGCGCGGCAGTGAAGCTCAGCTACAAACGTGGGAACCGGCGCGAGACGGCAGCGACACGTCTCAGGTCAACTACCGTGCGATTCTTGATGACGACGACCGGATCATGGTGCTGATGTGCCACAACACCGACCTTGGCGATGGCTGGGAACAGGAAGGCGTCGACCCGTTTTACTTCAGCGAGTTCTCGGTAAAACGTGCCTATCCGATGGGCATCAATATCGTTACGTATTCGATGACGCACTGATCCGCGGCGTTCTTCTGGTCCAGCAGTGTCGAGCATTAACCGCAGCACGGCCAGGCAAATCTTAACAATTTCTTAACGAAAAGTTCGCCAACTGTGAGGTCACGAGCACTAACTTTGTCGAGGTAGTTGATGGCGGGCCGGACGCGGTGTCGAGGTACCCACCATACCCCGTAGATTTGGTTGCTCTGATGAGGCTTCTTGTGGCACGTGCCGCCGTGTGTTCCGTTCTGACTGTAGTTTTAGCTTGCATCTCGGGATGCGGCGGGCCTGAGCCGCCTGAGACCGTTCATCTTGTGAAAGGTCAAGTCATGTATCGCGGCAAACCGGCCGTCGGTGCGATTGTGGCGTTTCACAAGGTCGGAGCCGATCCAAACACTGGCCAACCCAGCGGTAAAGTGCAGGCTGACGGGGAATTTACGTTGACCAGTTATCGCGCTGGCGACGGTGCTGCGTCGGGTGAGTACCGCGTGACGATCAGTTGGCGGGAATCGGTCGGTGGATCGTTAAGCGATCCCGATTATGGGCCTGAGAAACTACCCAAGAAATATCAATCGCCCGAGACGTCAGGATTGACGGTCAACGTGATTGAGGGCAGTAGCGATTTGGAACCGTTCCAAATCAACGATTAGGTCAAGTCACGGGACAGCAGCGCAGTGGTTCAGTAAAAAGTTTACCTTCGATCGAAATTAAGTTGTTAGGAATAAGGCAAGAATTGATGAGCTTTCAAAGAGAAATAGGCCGATTCGGCAGATCGCTGCGTCGTCGTCGCGGTTTCACCCTCGTCGAGTTATTGGTTGTGATCGCCATCATCGGCGTCATGGTCGGATTGTTGCTGCCAGCGGTTCAAGCGGCGCGCGAAGCGGCTCGTCGGATGCAATGCAGCAACCGCATGAAGCAGATCGGTTTAGGCTTTCATAACTATGAGAGTTCGTTCCGCGGCTTGCCGCCTAGCCGAATCGAAATCAGCAGCCCGCTGTTCCACGCAGGTTGGCAATCGATGTTATTGCCGTTTCTGGAGCAAAACGCGCTTTATGACAACTACAACCGCAGCCAAAGCTGGTTTGCCCAGGTGAACTCGCCTGTCACTACGCAGAACGTAAGTGAGTTTGTTTGTCCGTCGACGCCGGGCTCTCGTGGGACACCGCCGGTCGCGAGGTACACCGCGCGTGGAATCACTTATGGAACACCTGTATTTGCACCAAGTGATTATGCGGCGATCAATAACATTCGTCGAGCGGCTTGGGTTGTGAACGGCGAACAAGGCCCCGCGACGAATCAGCGCCAGTGGCCCGGTGCGTTGTTCCCGGGAAGGCCAGGCGACGGGATCAAGTTCGCCGAGATCATTGATGGGCTTTCCAACACGATCATGATCGTCGAAGATGCTGGACGTCCAAATGTTTGGGTCGGACGTCTACAGACCGTCAATCCGCGTGACGCATCATTCGGTAATTTCGTCGAGGAAGGATGGGGTTGGGCGGACATTCAAGACAGCTTTAGCTTGGACGGTTCGAACACGTTCGGTGTTCCCAATCGCACAAGTAGCTCGGGTGTCGTTACCGTTGCCGCTGGTGGTGGAAACTGCATGATGAATTGCAGCAATGATGGCGAAATCTATTCGTTCCATCCGGGCGGCGCGCACTCGTTGCGATGTGACGGATCGGTGCAATTCATGGCCGCGCAAATGAATGGAATCGTTTTGGTTCGCATGGCTACTAAGAATCTAGGCGAAGTTATCCAAGAGAACTGATCGCTCTGCGTAATATGACTTGTCGGCGGTGCGCTTGCGTAAAGTGCATCGCCGATTTTTTTACAAGCCCATGATTAAGCGATAGAACGAAAATGCGTTTACTTAAATACTTTGCTGCGATTTTTTTCCTGTTGCCTGCCGCCACTGCTTCTGCGGAGACGGGATTTGAGCTGTTGGGAACGATCGAGATGCCCGGCGATGGCAGCGATATTTCTGGTTTGAAGGATCAGTTGGAAGAAGGAAAACGCCATAACTTGCTGGGTGGATTCTCGGCGATGGAGTACATCGGGAATGACGAATATCTGGTGTTGCCTGATCGCGGACCGGGCGACGGGGCGAACAGTTATCGATGTCGGTTCCACAAGATTCGGATCGCGATCAATAGGAAAGTGCCGACAAAGTTAACGGCAAAGTTGCTCGAAACCACTTTTCTTACAACCGCCGACGGCGAGTCACTGATTGGACACGCCAAAGCCTTTTCGTCCGATGGAAATAGCAAAACGTTGCGATTTGATCCGGAAGGCATACGGTTGCTGGGAAAACAATCGCTGGTAGTCAGTGATGAGTATGGCCCCGACGTCGCGGTATTCTCACTTTCTGGTATCAAGCAACGCGATTTCTTGGTTCCGGATTCTTATAAGGTCTCGCATCCCAGTGCGGACCCGCTTGAAGAAGCGGCAAAAAACCAACAGGGGAGACAAACCAACGGAGGGCTCGAGGGTGTGGCGGTGACGCCTAGTGGGGAAAGGGTCGTTGCATTAATACAGCGTCCACTGATTCAAGACAGTGTGGATGCGGGTGATGGCGACGATAAGCGAGACGGGATTCATTGCCGCATGATTGAATTCAATTCATCAGGCGAGCCCGGCAAAGAATATGTCTACACACTGGATAAAAGCGGATTGGGTCAAAGCGAGATATTGGCTGTCAATGAAACGCAATTTCTGGTGCTTGAGCGTGACAGCAAACCTGGCTTAGATGCAAAACGCAAGCGGCTCTATCTGATCGACACACGCGGCGCGACGGATGTCTCGCGAATTGCTTCCTTGCCCGCCGGGGCACTGGACAGTTCATCGGCTGGCGATGGGATTCGCAGCGTTGAAAAACGATTGTTCTTCGACATGATTGGCCCGGGCAGCGGAATCGAGCCAGCGTCGATCGGCAAGAAACAAGAGTGCTTGACGTTTGGTCCAACGCTTGCTGACGGTCGGCGAATACTGATCATTGGTACCGACAATGATTTTATGGAAGATGTGCCGAGCGTGTTTTATGTTTACGCGATCGATCCGAAATTGTTGCCTGATTTCGGGTGGGCGAGGTAACGCGGTAACGCGGTGATTGCTCGAATCACCTGATCAAGAAAGCTGGGCGACAGATTCAGCTTGCTCGTCGCCCAGTTGATAACGTGCCGAGTTCGCGAGAATCAATCTTTTTCGAAAGCCGCATCAAAGGCACGGCCGCTTGGTGAGAAATCAAGCTTCTTGGTGAACTCGCATGCTTCGCGAGCACCGAATTGGCGGTCCATCCCACTGTCTTCCCATTCGATCGACAGTGGCCCGTCATAGCCGATATCGTTCAACGCACGGATGAGTTCTTCGAAGTTAACGCCGCCGCGTCCGGGGCTGCGGAAGTCCCACCCTCGGCGATGGTCGCCAAAGTTAATGTGGCTGCCCAGGATACCCGATTTGCCGTCAAGTTTGACGATCGCATCTTTGACGTGAACGTGATAAATCCGATCGGCGAACGTGCGAATGAATTGAACCGGATCAACGCCTTGCCAGATCAAGTGGCTGGGGTCGAAATTGAATCCGAACTCGGGTCGATGGTCGAGTGCTTCCAAAGCTCGCTGGGCGGTGTAAATGTCGAATGCGATTTCGGTCGGGTGAACTTCCAATGCGAACTTGACGCCACATTGACCAAAGACATCGAGGATCGGATTAAATCGTTCGGCCAAGAGATCGAAACCGGCGTCGATCATTTTGGGCGGCACTGGTGGAAACGAGTAAAGCAGGTGCCAAATGCTGCTGCCGGTAAAACCGTTGACGACATCGACACCGAACTTCTGAGCCGCTCGGGCGGTGTTCATCAGCTCTTCCGCGGCACGTTTGTTGACGCCGGCCGGGTTGCCGTCGCCCCAAACATGAGGCGGCAGGATCGATTTATGACGTTCGTCGATGATGTCCAGCACGGCTTGTCCGGCCAGGTGGGCACTGATGGCGTGGCATTGCAAACCGAGGCCATTAAGCAGATCGCGTTTGTTGTCGCAATAATCGCTTTGGGAGAGCGCCTTGTCGACTTCAAAGTGATCGCCCCAACAGGCCAGTTCGATGCCGTCGTAGCCAAAACCGGCGGTCATTTGGGCCATTTCAGCGATCGGCAAGTCGGCCCATTGGCCGGTGAAAAGGGTGACGGGGCGTGGCATAAGGCACTCCTGAAACGAAAAGTGGGAAGGGAGGGGGGCAAAGTTGCCTGCGATTGTGGCGACTGTGAATCGGACCCGCAAGGATCACAGCATCTTCAGAAACTCGCGCATCCAAGCCGGATGAGCTGGCCAAGCCGGTGCGGTGCAGAGATTCCCTTCGACGTGAACCGAATCCATTGATGCGGCCGGCGGCATGTACTGGCCACCGGCGGCGGTGATCTCGGGGCTGACCGCCGGGTAACAACTGCACTGACGGCCTTTCAGGACGCCAGCGGCGACCAAAATTTGCGGCCCATGGCAAATCGCGGCGCTCGGTTTGGACGTTTGAAAAAAATGACGAACGATTTCCAAGACGCGGGGATTCAATCGCAGGTATTCCGGGGCGCGGCCGCCTGGCAAAACCAGCGCATCGTAAGTCGCTGGGTCGATCGAATCGAAATTGGCACTGATCGCGAATCGATGGCCCGGTTTTTCGCTGTAAGTTTGCGCGCCGTCGAAGTCGTGAATGGCCGTAATCACGGTGTCACCAGCCGATTTTCCTGGGCAAACGGTGTCGACGTGATGCGATGCGCATTGCAGTATCTGCAGTGGAACCATCGCTTCATAGTCTTCCACATAATCGCCCACGATCATCAAAATTCGGCGGCTTGGCATCGTGAATGTCTCCGGTTGGATGGCTAATTGGGGGCGAAAATGGATTGAAATAAAGCGCGATTGCTGGCGATTAAACGGTCAAATTGAGGCGGCCGGGTAATCTGCATACGGTCGTATGTGAACTTGGGGTAAGTTCGCTCGTGGAACCGAAAAAAATCTCGCAGATGGCCTTTTTTTCGTATCCAAATGACGTTGACGACGGCAGAGCGAATTAGCTATTCCCGCCAACACTCCGGGAGTTGTCCCGGATTTACCGACGTTGTACCGCGACAAAATGAGTTTGTCACCGGTCACGGCCGTAGGGTCATGGAAGACCGCGGCATCAGTTCTGGAAAAGGGAATGGTCAACCGACATGCGTCAACAATCATTGGACGTGGGCCAAGCAAGCTCTGCAATCATTCAACCGCGGAAAAGGAGAGTCGCGTTGAACCACCTCAACGATACACTAAATCGGTCGCTTAGATTCCGGCTGATGCCGTTGATTTTAGGCACCGGACTGATGGCGACGGCATTGGGCGACCAGCCTGTCGCCAAACAACCTGCACCGCAAAGTGGCACCGCCGCTGCGGTTGGCGGACCGAACACGACCGCAAATGCGGGCAACCAAGAAGCGCGATTAGCGGCTACCGAAAGCTTGCTCGCACGAGCCAAGGCTGCGATCGAAGCGAAGAAATTTGCTGATGCAGTGGAGCTTTATCGCCGAGCCCGCGTCAATGCCCAGCCATTGCCGCAAATGCAACCACAAGTCGCCGCTCTTCGCCAATCGCTGGAACAGATCGGCATTGCCGGTGCGTTGCTTGACATGCCGCCGACTGCACCGCCCAGTACGACAGTCGCTGGCGGACAGTTGCAACCGTTGATGGGCTCTGCCGCTGCAACGGCCCAGACGCCCGAAGCCAAAAAGCAAGAAGCGATTCGCTTGGTGGCTCAAGGCCGCGCTGCGCTGGACCGTGGCGATGTGGTCACGGCTCAAAAATTAGTCATGCAAGCCGAAAGTCTTGCGGTGCCCGAATCGTCGTTTGCTCCCGGCGAACCGCGAGTTTGGCAATTGGCGCTGGATGTCCAATCTGCCGCTCGCCGAACCGGTGTTGCCAATGGCCAGGTGGGCGATTCCATGGTGCGTCAGGCCAGCGGTGTTGTGCCAGCAGGCGGTTCGTCTGGTGAAGGAGCGGTTGTCAATTCGATTTACAATCCAACCGACGACAAGACACAGGTTAAACCTGTTCAGGGTCTGGGCGAATTGGTCGCCAGTTCCGACGGCGAAACGCTTTATCGTCGTGGCCTAGAAACGCTCGCGACCGGTGACACCGCCAAGGCTCGTGAGTTGTTTGTCGAAGCGTGGAAGTTCGAATCGACCATGGATCTGGCGACTCGGGCTCAGTTGAAAGAAAAGCTAACGCTGTTGCAGCCGATGCGTTTACCCGAACCAGGATCGGCGGCGATGTCCGCTGACATGACTCCGATCCAGCGCGCCGAAGCTGAGGCGCAGATAGAAACTCGTCGCATTTATCGCGAGATCACGTCGGAGTTGGCCACAGCAAACGACCTGCGTTCGAGTAAGCCGCTGGAAGCGCTCGACAGACTTCAGGTGCTTCGCCAAAACATTGCCAACAGCAAGCTAGACGCGACCGCGTCGGCCAGCATGATGGCGATGGTCAATCGTGCGATCAACGAACAAAAACAGTATGTGGAAGCCAATCGTGGTCAAATCGAACTCGATTTGGCGAACGACGCGGTGCGAGCTCAACTGTCCAACGATCAAGAGCAAAACGCTCGGGTTGATGATGAGATCGCAGCCTTGGTCGAGACCTTTAACGACTTGATGGAACAGCGACGTTACCCTGAGGCTGAAGTGGTCGCTAAGAAAGTTGGCGAATTGAGCCCTGGTTCTGCGATCGCAAAAAGCCTGTTGCACACCAGCCGAATGGGAACTCGGTTGATGATCAACGAAGACATTGCATCGTTGAAAGAAGATCGTGTTGCTAAGACATTGCTCGACCTGAATGCATCGGGAACACCAATCGATCCGAACCGAGAAATCGACTTCGGCGATGCGCAGCAGTGGAGCGAGTTGTCTCGCCGTCGCAAGCTGTTGACCGAGGCCGAGTCGCGATATTCGACCGCTGAAAAGCAGATCAATGACCGACTATCAACTCCGGTTAACGTCAACTATAAGAATCGCCCGATCGCTGAAGTGATGCAAGATTTGGCTGCAGTCACGAACATCCCGATCATCATGGATGGTCGTGCGATGGCGGATGCTTCAGTCCAATCCGATTCACCGGTGAATCTTGAATTGACGAATCCGATATCGCTGAAGAGTGCTTTGAACCTGATTCTGGCAGAGTTGGGATTGACCTATATCATCGAAGACGATGTATTAAAGATCACCACGCACGAAGCCAAGCGGACTCGGGTTTGGGCCAAGACCTACCGAGTCACTGACTTGGTCACGCCGATCCCCAACTTCACTGTCGGTTATGAGGATGGGTTGGCTGGCGCGATGCGAGCCGCTTATCAAATGACGAACCAGCAAGCCGATGTCCAGGTAATGCCTGTGTCGCTCGTCGGGTTGGCCGCTGGCGGCAATGGCAGTGGTAACTTGAATCCCAAAGCGATGGCACAGTTTGCTGGTATGAGCAATGGCGGCTCAAACCCCGGATATGGCGGTCGCACTGCCAACGCGGGAGCTTACGGCGGCGGGTTTATGCCCTTCGAACTGATTAACCTGATCCAGACAACGATCGCGCCAGATACTTGGGCCGATACCGTTGGTGGTCCCAGCACGATCGCGCAGTATCAACAAACCCTCAGTTTGGTAATTAGCACAACCAGTGAAGTTCACGATCAAATTGCCGAATTGCTTGCTTCGTTACGTAAATTGCAGAACTTGCAGGTCACGATTGAAGTTCGCTTTATCACGCTCAGCGACTCGTTCTTTGAACAGATCGGTGTCGACTTCGACGTCAGCTTTGATGACAACGTCAAAAAATTACCGACGGACGACGGCGGGCCGGCGGTTACGATCGGGTTTGATGGTCTTAACGGACTGCCCACGACGGACTTTGACATCAAGTTGAACAACAACTTCGCTGTGACGCCTGCGTTCGGTGCGTTCGATGCCGGTGCCGGGTCGACGATCGGATTCGCAATTCTCAGCGATATCGAGGCATTCTTCTTCTTGCAGGCCGCTCAGGGGGATGCTCGAACGAACGTTCTGCAAGCTCCGAAGGTGACGTTGTTCGACGGTCAACAAGCCAACATCAACGACACGGTCGAACGGCTGTTCGTAACCAGTATCCAACCGGTCGTTGGTGACTTTGCCGTCGCCCAACAGCCGATCGTGACGGTCTTGAACGAAGGAACACAGTTGAATGTTCAAGCCGTGGTCAGCGATGACAAGCGATTCGTCCGAGTCACGTTGCTGCCTTACTTCAGCCAGATCGGTGAAGTCCGCACGTTCACTTTCGAAGGTCGTCGACGACGATCGACTAACAATATTGAACGTGATCCGGTAACGGGTGAACCGATTAACGAGGAGGAAGAAGAGGATGTGATCGAAGGTACCACGGTCCAGCAACCGACGTTGGCCAGCACCAGCATCCAGACCACGGTCAGCGTTCCAGACGGTGGTACGATTCTGTTGGGTGGGATCAAGCGAATGCGAGAAGGTCGTAACGAACGCGGTGTTCCGATCCTCAGCAAGATCCCCTACATTAGCCGACTGTTCCGCAACGTTGCCATTGGTCGCGATGCCCAAAGTTTGATGATGATGGTCACACCGCGAATCATCATTCAGGAAGAAGAAGAATTGGCTCAAACCGGTTTCGATCCGACTCGGTAAGCCAAGATCGAACCCGTTCGGTGCCTTCCAGCACCGCTCTGGGTCACTGCTAACGAAGTACGACAAGGCCGTGTCCTGGGGGTTTCCCCCGGCGACGCGGCCTTGTGTTATGATGTGGACCGGTTTTGACTCCGTTTCCGTGCCCATATTCGAATTATCAAACTCATGAATCCAATCGGTGTGTTCGCTTCAGTGGATGCTGGTCTCGGCGTTTCTTGGGATGTCATCCAGCAGGTTGGGGTGCCAACCATCCAGCTCCATACCCCGCATCGTCAATCACGAACTGACGAAAAAGCGAGCCAATTGCGTGACCAGTTGCAGAAAATCAACGTCGAGTTGACTGCTGTTTTTGGCGGTTTTGACGGTGAAAGTTACGCCGATATCCCCACCGTCGGACGGACCATTGGCCTGGTTCCCCCGGCGACGCGGCAAGAACGCTTGCAGGAAATGTTTGAGATCAGCGACTTTACCAAGAAGATGGGTTGCGATACCGTCGCCCTGCATATCGGCGTGGTTCCGCACGAGCACGATCATCCCGACCGGCCGGGGATCATCGAAGTCACTCGCCAACTCTGCAAGCATTGCCAGGATAATGGCCAGTTTTTGCATCTGGAAACCGGACAAGAAACCGCCGAAGACCTGATCGCGTTCATCGAAGATGTCGGTTACGACAATCTGAAGATCAACTTCGACCCGGCCAATATGATCCTGTACGGCATGGGTGAACCACTGGAAGCACTTCGCAAGCTTGCCAAGTATGTCCGCAGTGTTCATTGCAAAGATGGAAAGTGGAGCGACCAGCCCGGCATCACTTGGGGCCAAGAAGTGCCGCTTGGCGAAGGCGATGTCAACATCAAGGCGTATTTGCAGACGCTGAAAGATATCGGCTATACCGGGCCGCTGACGATCGAACGCGAAATACCACAAGATCCCGAGCGACAGTTGCGAGAAATCGGCACCGCCGTTCGACTTTTGGAGAGCTGTCTCGGCGAGATCTACGTCTAAATGCCACGCATACTTATAACTGCATTTGAGCCCTACGATCGCTGGCCGGATAACAGCAGTTGGATGACACTGGTCGAATTGACCAGTTGGTTCGATACATCATCGACCGTCATCACGCGCCGCTATCCGGTCGACTTGCAAGCGGCCAGCGATCGACTTCGCAAAGATTTGCTAGACCACTATGACTTTGCGATTCACCTGGGCCAAAGCCCGGGTTCGCCATTGATCAAGTTGGAATCAACCGGTTTGAACTTGCGAACCGATGGCAACCGATTGATCGAAGGTGCACCTGCGGCCTATCACACGCCACTGCCAGTTGGCGAACTGTGCAAGAAGTTGCGTGAAGATGGGATTCCCGCTGAGGTATCACATCATGCGGGCACCTATCTCTGCAACGCAGTGCTTTACTTGAGCCAACACTTCGCGGCACAGTTGCATCTCAACACACGTTCGATGTTTATCCATTTGCCGCTCTGCCCGGCTCAGGTCGCTCGTACCGGCGAACCCTTGCCGAGTTGCTCGATCAAGATGATGGCCCAAGCGGTTGAGAAATCGATTCGCTGGGTTGAATCGTTAACCTAAAGCCGTCGCCGATTCGATCGCGTCCCAGTCGGCTTCTGCTAATCCGAACGACATCGTCATGCCTGCGCCGCCAGTGCCGGTTCTTAAATACACCCCCGGCATCGGTTCGTCACGATAGATCGGCGATTCAGGATGCTTGGCATACAAACCATGCCAACGTGCTTCGATCGTCCAGGTCGGCAAACGAATCAAAGTCTTTAATTCTTGCACGATCAGATCATCAATCGACTCTTTATCGAACGGATCGATCTGGTCATCATACTCATGGGAATCTCCTAAGATCACATTCCCTTGATCATCCTGCGAGGCCATCACATGAATACCGTATCGATCCAGCTCTGGCTTCTCCGCTGCGATCCGTTGTTTCAGACTTGCGAGTGTTGGGCAGATTTCAAAACTGCGATAATGTCGCAGTGTAAGTCCGCCAGCGATATGTGGACCAAGGCGCCAATCGCTCGGCTGGGCAACGGTTCTCAGCATTTGCAATTTGCACAATCGCAAACCTGATTGCCGCATCTGAACCGGAAACAATGTCCCCGCTTCAGCACCGCTACAGACGATCACGCGATCAAAGTCCCACGCGTT
>Ga0105045_10004662_pt1 | contig 11941 bp, 5 predicted proteins | sample MAT02_FD_78089 | JGI IMG/M metagenome (GOLD analysis project Ga0105045, IMG submission 78089) | Freshwater microbial communities from Lake Fryxell liftoff mats and glacier meltwater in Antarctica - MAT-02 (megahit assembly) | ecosystem: Environmental > Aquatic > Freshwater > Ice > Liftoff... | reverse complement strand
GAAACCCGGGTGACAATACCCGCGAGGTCTCCGGCAGCTGACCGGGGAGGTCGACGGAACAGCCTCACGACGCTGGAGGGCTCATTCCGCGCGTCCCTGCAGTGAGCCGCTGCGCATGGCTAGCTACTGCCATTGCCCAGTCATGCCTCGAACACTCCCGCTCGCGTTTGCTCTGTCTGCCATGGTGGCGAGTGCTCGGCCGACGTGGGCGGCGACGCTTCCCGCAGGGGCATGGGTGGTGGGGCGCGACTGGACGCCCACGGATTTTCCGCAGACCGCCGCCCTGTTGGAGCCGTATGCGAACAGCGACGCGACCGGGCTGCCGTTTTGCACGGCGCGGTCACTCAACGCCAAAGAGGCGCGCTATGATGCCGTGGGGCTGCAGGTGGAGTTACACGCCATTGGTGACAAGGCGGTCGCGCTGCTGTTCACCGTTTGCCGGTCCCACGCGCCTTCAGACGCAAACTGCATGGTGCTACCCGCATCGAGCGTGGCGTTGAACACACTGTTGACGAATGTGGTCTGTTGATTGTCGGAAAAACCACAGATTGCGCGCTGGCCTGCGCGCGGACTACCTCCAGATGTGGAGATCGCGCCCCGATATCCGTTGGAAGACCCTGACATCTCGGGCGCGACCGGGACGAAGCCGGCACCGTTGATGTTCGCCAAGAGCAGTCCGTTGTCGAAGCAGCCGCCGAAGAAGTCGAGCTTAACATGTAGGATCGTGTTGAGTGTTACGGATGGCGAACCGCTGGGTGCTCGGAAAGGCGCGCCAGTACCATCTGTGCCTCGTGGAACCGTTGGTTCGACTCGGCCGTGCGTCCGGCTCGGGCGAGAGCGCGTGCATAGGTCAACTGGTCGGCGGCGACGTCAGGATGCGCGAGGCCGAGCACGCGGCGTTTGGTGAGCACGCCGTCGTGCAGGAGTGGCAAGGCGCGCGATACGTCGTTGGCCAACAAATAGGCGTTGCCGAGGTTCACCGCACTATTGGCGGTCTCGGGATGATCGTGACCAAGCGTGACGCGATGTTGTGCATACGCTTTGGCATACAAGGCGATCGCCTCGGGGAATCGACGCTGATCACGCCGTACATGGGCAAGATTGCGTTGGAGTTGGGCCACGCGCAGGGGCTCGGCAACGCGACGTGATTGCTCGCCGCGCAGCAGGCTGTCGAGCACCTCGCCCGCTTCGGTCAGTTTCCCCTGTTTCTGCAGTGCCGCACCGAGCGTACTGAGCGCTGCCGTAAGTTCGGGAGCGCCTGCGTGCTGTCCGTCGCGAAAAATCGAGAGCGCCTCCCGCACGTGCGCCTCGGCTTCGGTGGCGCGCTGTTGGTTCAGGCGCACGTTGGCAAGGTACACCAACGAAGGCGCCAGTTCAGGATCCGGTGCTTCCGTGGTGTGACGGCGAAGTGTCACGGCTTGCTCGGCAAGGTCGCCGGCGCGCACCCAGTCGCCGAGGCCGAAGTATGCGGGCGCGATTGCCGAGTAGAGTTGCGCACGAATCTCGGGGCGGTCACGAAGCCGCCGCTCTATGTTTGCCGCGCCGCGATCGAGGACGTCGCGTAACGTGGGCGGCTCGGCGCCGGACTGATAGGGATTCGCGCTCGCGAGCACGTCCTTCAGGAACTGTGTGACTTCTGTGGCTTTATCGCGTTCACTGCGTAACGTGATGGCCTGTTGACGCAGCGAATCGGCCTGAATGCGGAGTTGTTGCGATTGCAGCGCCGTGTTCAACGTGAAGGCCACAGCGAGGCACACCGACATTGCGCTGGCGGCCGCTCCCACGCGATGGCGCGCGACCAGTTTGCGCATTCGGTAAGTCACGGAGTCGCGACGTGCCAGCACGGGGAGGCCGCGCAGGTGCCGGCGGCAATCCGCAGCGAAGGCATCGGCGGTCGCGTAGCGTCGCGCCGGATCCTCGTCGATCGCTCGGGCAACGATGGTGTCGAGATCGCCTCGCAACCGGCGCGCGAGCCGTGCCGGGGTACTGGCGCGGTGCGTCGCGAGCGTAACGGTCGCCTGCGCGCCGCCGACGGTTCCATCGCGACGTACTGCGGTTGATGGTAGGATTCCGGGCACGGGAAGTCGCCCGGTCAGCAGCAGGTGCAGAAGTACGCCCAGCGCGTACACATCGCTGGCAGTTGATGGTGCATCACCACGTTGCTGTTCGGGCGAAGCGTAGGCGCGGGTCATCGGCTGCCATCCCGGTCGTGTGCGGGAGTCGCCCAGTGTTGGCGGATGCCGCGTGTCCTCTGCTTCATCGGCCTCGAGCAGTTTGGCGATGCCGAAATCCAGAAGCGTCGGCCGGCCGTCATATGATACGAGAATATTGGCGGGCTTGAGGTCGCGGTGCACCACAAGACGAACATGCGCGTGCTGTACAGCGTCGGCGACGCCGCAGAACAGTGCGACCCGCGTCTCGAGTGACAGTACGTGTGTGTCACACCAGTCATCGATTGGTGCCCCATCGATGTACTCCATGGCAAGCCATGGCAGGCCGTCGTCGATGCCGACGTCAACAAGCCGCGCGATCGACGGATGATCGAGTGCAGCAAGTATACGGCGCTCCGCGTGAAAACGACGCGTGCTGACCGCATCGAACGCATCGACGTGGCGCATGAACTTGAGCGCCACACGCATCGGTACGTCGTGGTCTGCGCGCTCCGCCAGGTACACCACCCCCATACCCCCGCGGCCGATCTCCCGCAGCAGTCGCCACCGTCCGACGACGGCACCGTCGCGGCGGTGAGGCGCCGCCGAGGGACTGACAGCGGCTGCCTGCCAATCGACGCCAATCGCCTCGCGGATCAGCGCTGCACTGACCGGGACATCGAGCTGCGACGACGGCTCGCTACACCCACGAAGCCAGGTGAGCGCGGCATCACGCAATCCGACGTCGGCTCCACATGACGCATGGATGATCGCTTCACGCGCCGGCTCGGTCGCATCCAGTGCCTCGTCGATGATCAGCTCGAGACGCGTCCAGTGGGCGGCGCTGTCGGTCCGCAGCGTCGCGGCAGTTGGCGCAACTGCAGCAGGCCCCCTGGTGGAGTCCACTGTGGGTCCCGAGCCCTGATGTGCCGTCATTCCCAACTCAACGGTTTCGGCCAAGCACGCCATGGAGCCAGCCTCGTGCTTTCACCCAATCACGCCGCACGGTGCGCTCCGTGACATTCAGCGCGGCCGCCGTCTCGATTTCGGTAAGTCCGCCGAAGTAGCGGCACTCCACGACCCGTGCGAGTCGCGGCGCAAGGCGGCCGAGCTCGGTCAGAGCGTCGTCGAGATCAAGCAGCATGTCTTCACCCGCGCCGGGCACATCATCGCGTTCGGACTTGATATCGTGCGCATCATCGAACGTGATCGGTCCAACGGCATTCCCCCGCTTGTCAGAGCGCCGTTTCCTCAGGTGATCCAGCAGAACACGCCGCATCATGCCGGCCGCGGCAGCGAGGAAAAGCGGGCGCTCTGCCCAGGATGTCTGGCGCTGGACCACCATGCGGAGAAATGCTTCGTGCAGCACCGCTCGCGTGTCGAGGGTAGCCGCATCGCCAAGGCGTCGGAGCTCTCGACGGGCAATGTCCAACAGCTCCGCGTAGTGCGCGGTGGCGAGCTGGTCCAATCGACAACTGCCGGCAGACTCGGCAGGTGGCGTCCAACTGGCAGCAGTGGTCACGGCAGTCATGTCCGGTTCCGTGGCGTCCTTGCGCGATGCTACAACGCGTCATGGGAATCAACCAACCTCCGCCAACATGCGCCTCGCCGATCGCCAAAGCAATGACGAGTTGTTCCGCACAGGATCGTGCGACGGCTCGGCGGACGGCCGGCGGCCGTGCATCGTTCACCACATGGTACCAGGAGTCTACTGATGCCCGTCAAGAAGACGCGTAGGTCGATTGCCGATCAGATCGGCAGTCGTACGGTGACCGACGCTCTCGCAACGGCTGAGCTGGCTGCGAATAATCCTCGCCCGGAGCTGGAGGAGGGGAATCAGCGCATATCATACATCGTGGCGAGCGCCCGGCGTCCGGACGACCTGATGATCGCTGACATCGTGCTCCGCAATTTCAGGGTCATCACGGGTTCGTCGCCATCCCTGGTGCGGCGAGATGCGTCGCAGCGCGCGTCGATCACGCTGCTACTGCCGCCGCAAAGCTTCGGTGAAGAGGCGCTGCTCGATAGCACCGAGCCCGAAGTCGGTAATGACGCCAGCGATGACTTCCCCGATGCAGGCCAAGGCGGGAAGAATGCGTACGTAAAAGACGCGGACACCGTGCGGCCGCTCGGTTTCACCCGCATTCGCATGTCGGGGGCCACAAAGCTCGCCTTCACGATGCCTCCTGATGTCACATCGATTCCGTTCACCCTCGAGGCGATCCTTCTCGCGTGTCGGTCGTGGCCGGCGCGCCGTGCACTGACTGCGCAGCCTGCGTCGGCAGCACTATTGGCAGGCAATATGGCGGGGGTACGCAGTGGCGACATGTCCTTTCTTCGCACCATGGTCGCGTCGGACGAATTCCATGACATGCGCCGGACTCTCGCGGCAGCGCTGGATCACCTCGGCGTTGGAGAAGCGGTGGCCGCTGTCGAAACCGCAGGTAGAGCGCTCGCTCGCCAAATAGCGGAGGTCATGGGAAAAGGTGACGATGTCGCCGCTGCACGATTGGTCGCAACGCGGATGAACACTGCCGTCACCGGCATTCTCACGCGCTTCCCGGTGCTACGCAGCGCGACGCAAACGCGCTCGTTGGTGGAGGCGGGCCTCGGGTATGCTGCGGCCGAGGCACTGACATCCTCCGTGGGAAGCGCGGGTGCCGCGGAGGTGCGGGAGCGCGTTCCGCTGGTAACCGCGCTGTTCGCACCCTTCCGGCCAACCGGTGATTTGACAGCGATCGAAATGCCGTACCGTTTGCTGCTGTCACCGATCGGCGACACGAAATGGCAGCACCACACAAAGGCGATTGAGCGACAGGGGCGTCATGAGATTTGGCACACCCAGCTCGGTCCCGCCGGCCTCCTGGGCACGGCAGGTGGACGCACCAATGTTCGTGCCATCTGGTCGGACGACTCCGCTCGCACCGATGTGGCGGCGCTGTCGAATGATCTGAAGCCGTTCCGCATGCCGCTTGATCCGTTGGATCGGTCGCTGTTGGTCCGACTCACGGCAGGCTTTCGCGAAGAACGCGAGGACGGCGAGGCGTATGTGCCGCAGCCGCTGTTGTCTCGTCGGCTGATTTTGTCTGCGCTTGGCGGCTCGCTCGACGTGGAGGGTACATGGACGGTGCGGCCTCGGGATGTCGATCTGGAGCAGTGGCAGCATCGGATGTCGCTGGGCCGCGACCACTACGTCCGCGTGGTGTACGCGGGCTTTCTCCTGCCGTTCGGTCATGCGGCATCGCTCATCAAGGTGACCGAGCGCAAGTTCGAAGCGACAGACACGCAAACACCACTCCAGAAGCGGGTGGCGCAGCTTCGTCAACGTTTCTTCCTGGTGGTGCGCGAGTCGGTAAAGACTTTTGACGGATCGCGACATCATGCCGGCGGACATCCGTTTCCGTTTACCTCGGTCGAGCTGCTCACGCGTACCACACCGATGCTCCTCGCACCCGACAATGTTCCCTGCCGAGTGCCCGATGCGGGTGGCCTCTTGTATGCCACCTCGTCGATGCCCGATGGTCTGTCGTATCGTGAGGCGTTTTGGCCAATGATCGGCAACGTAAACTTTCGCTTCAACATCGCGGCCACCGATCGGGATGGACAGCGAACCACCTTTGCCATGCCGCTCCTGTTCGTGGCCGGGAAAGCCAACACCGCATCGGTCACCAAGAGCAACGTCGCACATCCGTTCATCGATGCACTACGCGAGGCATACAACATCGAGAGCGACATGCGGCGTCAGGCGACGCTTGGTGGTGACAGTGTGTGCTACGCACCACCCAACCCCGAGGCGCTCGGGGATACGCGGCTCCCCACCGATACGCTCCGCTTCCGGGTCGCCAAGGTTGCGGCCACGTCGAGCACGCAGTTGAACGCGTATCCGGAGGTCGCCGAAGCGTTCGTTGCCCTCCGGGCGGTGCAACGGATCCTCGGGCGAGACGATGCCAAGGTCAAAATGGTGTACGACCCCGTCTATGCGCAGCAGGGTTTCGGCCCGGATAACACGGGGGAACTATTCCTCGTGCTTCCCAGCAACAGCCCGCCGTGGAATGTGCAGTTCGGTTCGTCGCCGGATGCCTCACGCACAGACGCCGTGGGTGCGGTCGCCTCACCCTCAATGGCCATCAAGGGTATCTCGCGGCGCATGGGCATGGCGTCCGATCTCGACGTCGTGCGCACCAACCAGTTCAATCCGTCCAGCTTCTTCAGCGGTGCGCACATTCTCGGCGGTATTGCGCTGGAAGACGTGATCGCCAATGTCCCCACCGGGCTGTCGGGGCCAAGCGTTCCGAAGTTCGTCACGCGCGACCTCCCCGCCAGCGGCAATCTGCCGGCGCGAAGCGAAGCGCGCTATGACTGGAGCACCACGCTCGGCCAGTCGGATCATCTGGGCATCCTGCTTCCGCGCGCCGACGGCAGCAGCGAATCGCCATTCGTGATGAGCGCGGTCACGACCTCACGCGCCGGTGCGCCGTCGAGTGCGTCCACGGTCATTACCGCCACGATCGGCAATTTCTCGGTGAGTCTGTTCGGATTCATCGTGCTGCGCTTCAACCGCCTCACGTACCGAACGACCGATGGTCAAAAGCCCGACGTCACGGTGGAGATGCATCCTGCGGAAGCGGTCATGTTTGGTGGACCGCTCAGGTTCATCAACAGACTCCGCGAGTTCATTCCGTCAAATGGCTTCTCTGATCCGTCGGCGATCACGGTCACGCCCAGTGGTATTTCGGCGGGCTATTCGCTGACCGTGCCAAGTGCACAAGTGGGCGTGTTTGCGTTGTCGGGGCTGAGTATCGGCGCCCAGTTCAACTTGCCGTTCGACACGCAGCCGATGTCGGTGGCCTTCAACTTCGGCAAGCGGGAAGATCCCTTCTCGCTGACGGTGTCGCTGTTGGGCGGCGGTGGCTTCCTCATGATCGGCGTCGGTACCGACGGGGTGCGGGAGATCGAAGGGGCGCTCGAGGCGCAGGCGCGTCTCAGTATCGATCTTGGTGTGGCCTCGGGGTCGGTGGAGATCAGTGCCGGTATCTACTTCCACTGGCTCACGGGGTCGGGGGAGAACGGCCTCGTGGAACTGTCGGGGTATGTCCGCGTCCACGGTGAGATGAGCGTGATGGCGGTGGTGTCGATCTCTATCACGTTCAACCTCCAGCTCGGCATCGACAAGAACCTGGAAACCGGTAAGCTCGTGGTGTTCGGTGAGGCGTCGGTGATCGTGGAGGTCGAAGTTTTGGTGTTCAGTGGCGAAGTCACGGTGCGCTGCCGCCGCGAGTTCACTAGTCCCTATGCCGATCCCACGTTTGCCGAACTCGTGCCGGGTCACTCGACCTGGAACACGTATTGTCTCGCCTTCGCTGCCGAGTAACGACCATGCCCTTACAATCCCTGATCTGGACGGCGCTTCCCAACGGCTTGACCGCCGATGGTCGCGCACTCCGCGTGTCGCTGCTGCTGTCGCCGAGGCTGGAGCCGCAGGCGGCGGCACCGGTCGTGTCGTCGTTTCCCGACTTCGTGAACTGGCCGGCGACGCTGGCGCGGGCGAAGGTGGTGTTGTCCGTCGGTGATACCTCGGTGCCCCTCTCGGTCAAGCATCAGGATGCCACTATTGGACTACCTGACACCACCGTGTGGGAAGCCATCATGCCGGCAACTACACGCGTGCAGTCGCATACCATGGCCAACCACGCGAACACCGCCGTGTTGTCCTTCGACGCGGTGGCGTTGCATGATGTGATTCGCAAGCTGTACGGGTCACTGACCGCGGTGGCCGGCGACGACCTGCCGTCGATGGCTGATCTCCGCGACCATAGCGCTTTAAAGCCGCTGATCGAGGGCGTCGAGGCCGTCGACGGCATGCACCCTCACCCACGGAAGCCGGGGCGGAATGTCAGCCGAGAGTACGACGCGCTCGGCACGAAGTTCAAAGGGCTGTCCGACGTGGCGGCGATGCTGGCCCAGTTCCAACTGTTTCACACCCCCATGTCGAAGCAGCGCGAGCAAACGTTCACGCCGGCAGACGCGCAAAACGCGGTCACGTGGCGTACCCATGCACGTGACACCATCGATGCGTCGGCCTTTGTGGCATCGCTCGATTTCCATCGGATCGTGGCCGCGATGAACCAGTACCCGATCCTGCTCCGGAAGCTCGGTCTCGTGCTGGACTATGTGGTGCCCATCGCTTCCGTGCGCACGGGGCCAGACCTACCGCTGTCGGCCACCGTCGCACTGGCCTCCGCGCCCGCCCCAACACGAATCCCCGCACCGACCCCAACGCGCCCCCCGACGCTAAGTGCAACCAGCGCGTCGTTGCCGGTGACGCGGCGACACGCGGCGCCACGGACCCGCGTTGTGCTGTCCGCGACCGAATTCGAACCGGTGCCGCGGCCATCGTCGGACTCGAAGGATCTGCGCGTGCGTCACCGGCTGCTCCGCATGTCGCCGGAACGCGTGGCCCTGCTGCAAGCCGATGTCGATGGCTCCGGGCTCAAGCTGATGAACTTTGCGCGCACGCTTGTTGCCCACGCACGCGCCGAACGGCAGGTGGACAGCGTGACCAAATTGCCGCGTCGTGCGGGTGCTCCGGCACTCCGGAACGGTGGGCTGATGCTGGTCCATCGCGCCCGTGGCGAAAGTCTGACCACCGCCTTTGCACGAAACGGTGCGCTCGATGGGCGCATGAAGCAGCTGTTCGCACAGCAAACCGGCGCGCTGGTGGATCTTTATGCCGAAGATCTGGTGCGTGGATGGCGACTGGACATTTGGGACAAGAGCACCGACACGTGGCGCTCGCTGTGCGAACGACTTGCCTCGTACTCGCTGGCCAAAGGTGGCCTGGTGCTGGATGGTGTTCGCGAAGAGGGCACGGTGCGCCTTGCCGCCACGACAGCCATCGATGGCAATAATCCCCACATCATGTCGTTGCACGAGACCATGGCGGTATGGCGCGGATGGAGCCTCGTGGCGCCCGCGCCGGGGCAGTCGGTGGGTATCGACGACACCGTGGCCGACCCGTCGCCGGTCGTACCGGATGGTATTCCTCTGCGTACGGCATTCATAGCCGCCCCGGGATCGCTGCCGCGATTGCGCTACGGGCGCATCTACGCCATGCGCGCCCGGGTTGTCGATCTCGCCGGCAACTCGCTGCCACCCAGTACAGGCCACTACAAGGGCGACGAGGCATCACGGGATGCCGCTGCCTCGTACTGGCGCTACGAACCGGTGGCGCCGCCACATTTCGCGCTCGTGGCTCGCGGCCGCGAGGTCGTGGCGCCCGGTCCCGGAGAATCGATGGCGCGTATCGCCATCCGCACTCATAACGCGGTGTTCAACGATCCCGCGCTTTCCACCGAGGTGGCACGCCGCTGGTGCCTGTCGCCGCGCGTTTCGCAGCGTGAAGCCGAACTCCATGGGGTCTGTGACGGGCCCGCATGGAGCAGCGCCGCGCAGTATCAGTTGCTGGTGCAACGCGACGCCGAGCCGGAAGAGGTCGTTGTCTCGTCGCGCGGCGGGGAAGGTGTGTCGTACTCGGCACTTGGCGAGGGCGCGGTACGCTTGCCGTATCTGCCCGATCCTCTGGCAACGCGTGTCGTGGCACGGCTAAGCAATTATCCGTGGAATGGTCCCGCCGAAGCCATCGAGATTCCGCTCTATGCCATCGGCGCGTCGTGGCCCGATGTGTCGCCGATCATGCTGCGTGTGTACGAAGCCGCTCGCGAGCGGCCGCACTTCGACAAAGCCACGCGCACGTTGATGATCCCGGCGCCGAAGGGTATTCGCGCGACGCTGCGACTGTCGGCGATGCTGTCGGATGAGCAGTTGGCGTTGCTGGGCGTGTGGAACTGGGTGAAGACGTCGGAGCGCACGCCGGAGCTAGCGCAGCGTGCGCGCGACGGCACCATCTGGTCGCTCACGCCGTGGCGTGACATGGAGATCGTACACGCCGTGCAGCGTCCCTTGCGTGCACCCAAAGTCACGGAGTTGCGACTGGAGCGGCCTCGTGGCGCCACCTGGGTGCAGCCTGCCGTGAAGGCGTTCGTGCACCGCATGACCACCGATCGTGTGGATCTGATGGCCGCGTGGAACGAGCCGCTCGAAGGTGGACTCCTCGGAGCGCCATCCCATCATGCGAAGACCGATCTCGCATTTTCGGTGAAGATCACTGACCCGCAAGGGTATGACGGCATTCGGGAGCATGTGGTACCTGACGCCGCGCAACCGGACCGCATTGCGTTCGGACCATCGGAAAAGGCCATGCTCGCGACAGCTGGCGAGACGCGTCCGAAGGTGCACGACTTTGGCGATACGCGGTACCGGCGCGTGGAGTATCGATTGGTGGGTACCACGCGGTTTCGCGAGTATGTGCCGGCAGACATATCAGAGGGAAAGCCGCGTGGCGTCCCTGACGCCGACCGGCTCACCGTGAGCAGCGACGTGGAACGCGCCTGGGCGCTCAGCGCGGCTCCACCGCCCGCTCCCGAGGTGCTCTACGTGGTGCCGACGTTCGGATGGTCGCGTTCCACGGGCGCGGATGGCGGACAGACGAGCTGGCGCCGTGGTTGCGGACTACGGGTGTGGCTGGACCGCCCGTGGAACGCGTCAGGCTACGGGGAAATGCTGGCCGTGGTGCTGCCACCGACCGGACGACCCATCGATCCCAACGCGGCCGCCTACAAGGACGTGCTCACTCAGTGGGGCAACGACCCCGTGTGGAAGTCGCCGTTCGTGGATGGCGTGGCGCCGAACCTCGCAAACTTCCGGCGTGCCCGTGTTGGGCCTGATCCGACCGGTGCGTGGCTGCCGGTCGGGGCGCCTGCCGTGGAGGCCGACCAACGGGCGCAACCGTTTCGCGTGAACAGCATTCCGCATGCCGGATTGCCGGTGGACTGGAACCAGGACCTCGTTGACGTTGCCCCACACGATGTCGCGTGGGACCCAGAGCGCAGACTGTGGTACTGCGACATCGAGATCTCGCATGGCGCGTCGTACTTTCCGTTCGTGCGCCTGGGGCTGGCGCGCTATCAGCCCTCCTCCGTCAACAATGCGTGGCTCTCCACCGTGGTGCTCAGCGAATTCTCATCGCTCGCGCCTGATCGCTGGCTTGCCGTCACCCGCACCTCGGCCACCCGTCGCGCCGTGACGGTGCGCGGGTATCGCCCCGAGGAATCGTCGGGGTACCTGGAATCACGAAAACGCTCCGAACAGGTCGGGGCTGACGGCAAGGTGCTCTACTGGTCGCCCACCGGTATGACGAACACGAATGTGATCGACGTGTGGGTCGAACAACTCGATCCGCAACGCGGGGAAGACTTTGGGTGGTCGCGGGTGAGCGACGGCGTCGTCACGCCACCGCCGCTCGTTCGTGCCGCGGGTTCGGTGGCCAAGGCGCCGGCCAACGCGGTGAAACCAGCGCGCGCGAAGGCGCGTCCGGCGTCCGGGCCCGTAGCGCAACAGGATTACGAGGCCGTGCTCCAAGCCAACCCACGCAATGCGACCATGATGTGGCCGGCCATGTGGGAGGGCAGCGTCACGCTGCCGCAGGCGCCGTCAGCGACCAGACGATTCCGACTCGTGGTGGCGGAATACGAAGAGTATCTGACCGACGATGCGGACCCGTACGACAACTCGTTCACGACGAAGGGACGACGGATGGTGTATGTCGAGCATACGGAGCTCCGGTAGCGGAACGGGGTGCGCTCGCGTGCACCACCTACGACGCCCTTGGCGGGATGGTGCACGCCACGCGCAAGGCCGCCGCATCGAGCGAACGATCAGGAACGCGAATTGCG
>Ga0105045_10004660_pt1 | contig 11943 bp, 10 predicted proteins | sample MAT02_FD_78089 | JGI IMG/M metagenome (GOLD analysis project Ga0105045, IMG submission 78089) | Freshwater microbial communities from Lake Fryxell liftoff mats and glacier meltwater in Antarctica - MAT-02 (megahit assembly) | ecosystem: Environmental > Aquatic > Freshwater > Ice > Liftoff... | reverse complement strand
CGCTCGACGGCTCAGCCGCAGCGGGTGGCGGTCTCGTCTTGATGCTGGCCATCGCGGTTGCCATCGCCGGACTGCCGCACGGCGCGCTCGACCCATGGGTCGCGCGGCGCGCCGGGCTTTGGCGCACGCGCTCAGGCTTTGCCGCCTTCCATGTCGCCTACCTCGCGCTGGCCGCTGGCGTGGTCATCGCCTGGTACTGGGCGCCGGGCGCAAGCCTCCTGGCCTTCCTCGTCATCTCCGCCTGGCACTTTTCCGGCGACTGGCGCGGCCATTTGCCGCCCTTGGCCCGAGCCGTGGCCGGCGCAGCGCTGCTCGCTCTTCCGGCGTGGCGCTGGCCGGATGACGTCACCACCGCGTTCGTGCTGCTGTCCGGCACCGAGGGCGCAGCGATCGCGAGCGTCCTTGGCGCGATCGCGCCGTGGCTTGCGGCGGGCATCGCAGGCGCTGCGCTGCTGGCGCTGCGGAAGGCGCCGTGGACCGCCGTCGAGCTTGCCGCGGTCGCGTCGCTGGCGCTGCTGCTGCCGCCGCTCGTGTATTTCATCGTGTACTTCTGCGCACTGCACAGCTTTCGCCACCTTCGCCTCGCTGCCGTCGGCGCAGCGCCCGATGCGCGTCGCCGAATGGTCGGCGTCGCCGCGCTCTACACCGGGCTGAGCCTGCTGGCCGCAGCCGCGGCGTGGCCGTGGCTGCGCGAGGCGGGAACTCAAGCCTGGAGCGGCGACCTGCTGCGCCTCGTTTTCATCGGCCTGGCCGCACTCACCCTGCCGCACATGCTGGTGGTGATGCACGCCGAACGTGCGCAGGCCAGCGCGTCATGAGCTTCATGTCCAAGCGCAAGGAAAATCACATCGACGCGGTGCTTTCGGGCGAAGCGAATGCGCGCGCTGTCTCGGCGGGCTTCGATCGCGTCCGCTTCGAGCACTGCGCGCTGCCCGAACTCGACCTCGCCGACATCGATCTTTCCACCACGTTCCTGGGCAAGCCTCTTCGCCGTCCGTTCCTCATCAGCTCGATGACCGGCGGGCACGCGAATGCGGTGGCGATCAACGCGGTGCTTGCAGAGGCCGCGCAGACGCTGGGCATCGCGCTGGGCGTCGGCTCGCAGCGCGTGGCGCTGAGCGGTGGCGGCCTGGAAGGGACCGATCGCAGCCTGCGCCGCCTCGCGCCGGACGTGCCGCTGTACGGCAACATGGGCGCCGCACAGCTGCGCGAGTTCGGCCCTGACGCCATGCGCCACGCGGTGGAAATGATCGACGCCGATGCGCTGATCATCCATCTGAATCCGCTGCAGGAAGCGCTGCAGGCGCGCGGCGACACCCGCTGGAGCGGCCTGCTTTGCCAGCTTGAATCGCTCTGCGCGGCGCTGCCCGTGCCGGTGATCGTCAAGGAAGTGGGCTTCGGCATTTCGGTTCCGGTCGCGCGCAGGCTGGCCGGCTGCGGCGTCGCCGCGATCGACGTGGCAGGCGCGGGCGGCACCAGCTGGAGCGCCGTGGAGGGCCGGCTGGCCGGTGACCCCGCGCAGGCTGCGCTGGCCGAGATCTATCGCGACTGGGGCATCCCGACCGCCACTGCGCTGCGCGAGATCAGCGGCGCGCTGCCGCAGCTTCCGCTGATCGGCTCCGGCGGCATCCGCCACGGGCTCGACGCCGCCAAGGCGATCCGGCTCGGTGCAACTCTAATCGGCCAGGCCGGCCCGCTGCTGCGCGCCGCCATCGACGGCCTGGAGCCGCTGCTGGCGCACTTCAGTCTGCTCGAGCAGGGACTTCGACTGGCCTGCTTCGCAACCGGCTCAGCCGACCTCGCCGCGCTGCGGCGGGTCCGCCTGCTCGACGATCGCCCTTAGCGCAGCCGCTGATCGGCACCTCGGCAGCCCTCAGAGCCGCCCGGCGCGCTTCACCGCCAGGTAGTGCTGCACCAGGGCCGCGGGAAGCTGCGCGCAGCGCACGTCGAGCACGTCGATTTTCTGCGCACGAAGCTGCGCGTGGGCCGTCCGGCGGGTGGCCGTGTACTGGTGGGTGGCGCCGACGCGCAGCGCGTCTTCGAAGCGGACGGGCACGCTGGCAAGCGCCTCGTCCAGCGCGGCCTCGCGCAGGCTGGCGACGCAGACCAGATGCCGGCGCTGCAGCAGCTTGAGCCCGGCCAGCAGGTCGTCGGCGTCCTCGTCGCGGACGTTGGTGACCACCAGCACCAGGCTGCGCCGGGCGTTCTGGGCCAGCACGCGTCGTGCAGCCTCAAGGTAGTCGGCGGCAACGGGGGCCGGCTGCACGTCGAAACTCGCTTCGACCAGCGCGTTCAGACCGGCGGCGCCGCGCACCGGCGGCACGCTGCGACCCACCGCGCCGAAGGTGTGCAGGGCGACCGTGTCGCCCTGCCGCAGCGCGGTGTGCGCCACCAGCAGCGACGCATTGAGCGCGTGGTCGAAGTGGCTCAGGCCGCCGTCCTCGGCCAGCATCCGGCGCCCGCAGTCGAGCAGCAGGGTCAGGCGCTGGTTTTTTTCTTCCTGGTACTCGCGCGAGATCAGCCGCCGCGATCGCGCGGTCGCTTTCCAGTCGATCTGCCGCAGGCTGTCGCCGGTCCGGTACTCGCGCATCTGATGGAACTCGGTGCCGTCGCCGCGGCGCCGCGCCAGGTGGGCTCCGGTCATTCGCGTGGCCTGCTCGGCGGTGTGCAGGGCCAGCGCGGCCAGCGGCGCAAAGTTCGGGAACACCCGCACCGGCGTGGCTTCGCCCAAGCGCCGCGTCTGCGTCCACAGGCGCAGCGGCGAACCCTGCTGCCACCAGGCCGGCGCGAAGGCCGCTTCGCCGCGCCGCTGCGGCAGGGTGCGGTAGCTGACGTCAACGCCCTCGCGGGGCCGCAGCCGGATGCTGCGGGGCTGGTCTTCGACCGGCCACTCGCCCGGATGCCCGTCGTGCAGACGGCCGTGCAGCGCGCCGCGGCCGGCGTGGTCGAGGCGCAGGCGCACCGTGGCCCAGGGCCCCAGCGGCAGCACCGCCGACAGCTGGCGATGCAGGAGCGGCGAAGGCTGCCGCCACAGCCGCAGGCCATCCATCAGCAGGACGACCGCCATCACGGCCCCAACGCCAGCCCATGCCAAGAGCGCCAGGTTGGCCATCGAGACCGCAAGACCGGCAAGGCCCCAAGCGGCCAGCAGCGCGACCGTAGCGCGCGTTGGCCTCAACGCTGCGGGGCCTTCACCCGCTCGGCAAGCACCGCCAGCACCGCATCCGGCGCCTGGCCTTCCAGCTGGAGTTCAGGGCTCAGGGCGATGCGGTGGCGCAGCGCCGGCAGCAGCACGTCGCGGACGTCGTCGGGCAGCACGAAATCGCGCCCGTCCATCGCTGCCCGGGCGCGCGCCAGCCGCACCAGCGCCAGGCTGCCGCGCGGGCCCGCGCCCATCGCGATGCCCGGCCATTCGCGGGTGGCGTGGACGAGGCGAACGATGTAGTCGAGCACCGCCGCATCAACGCGCACCGTCGCTACCGCCTGCTGCAACGCCACCACTTCTTCGGGCCCGACCAGGGCCCGCAGCTTCGACAGGTCGAAGTCGGCGCGGGCGCGGCCGGTGCTGATCGCCTCGACCATCCGCACCTCGTCGGCAAGGCTCGGGTAGCCGATCAGGATCTTCAGCAGGAAGCGATCAAGCTGCGCTTCGGGCAGCGGGTAGGTGCCCTCCTGCTCCACCGGATTCTGCGTGGCGATGGCCATGAAGGGCGCGGCCAGCGGCAGGCTCTGGCCTTCGATGGTCACCTGCTGCTCCTGCATCGCTTCAAGCAGGGCCGACTGGGTCTTGGCCGGCGCGCGGTTGATCTCGTCGGCCAGCAGCAGGTTGGTGAACACCGGGCCGCGGCGCACGCTGAAGGTCTCGGTCTTCGGGTCGTAGACGGCGTGGCCGCTGACGTCGCTCGGCATCAGGTCCGGGGTGAACTGCACGCGGGCGAACTGGCAGCGCAGCACGGCCGACAGCGCCCGCACCAGCAGGGTCTTGCCCAAGCCGGGCACCCCTTCGATCAACACATGGCCGCCGCCGAGCAGGGCCAGCAGCAGCTGGTCGAGCACGACGTCCTGGCCGATGAAGGCCTGGCTGATTTCGCTGCGAACCGCCTGCACGCGGTCGGCAAGGTCGGCAAAAGGAAGCGGCGGCGGGGCGGACAGATCAGTGCTCATGGGCAGGCTCGGGTCACAGGCGATGAAGGGCGGTCGACAGCAGGGCAACGCTGTCGCGGAAGGTTTCGGGCGTGGCGCGATCCGGAAGAGCCAGAGCCGCGCGCAGGGCGGCCACGGGCAGCGCGGTGCGGTCGGCCAGGGCCTGCGCCAGCGTCGCATCGTCCAGGCCGGCCAGCGCATGGCGCTGGGCCAGGCGCTCGATCAGGCTGGCGCGCACGGCCGCAAACAGGCCGCGGCCATGGTCGCTGCGGAAGCCGAACTGGCCGACGGCATCGATATGCTCCATCAGCGCCCGCCGATGCGGCGAAGGCGACGGCACCAGCGGTCCAAAGCGCTGGCTGCGCAGCAGCAGCCAGGCCAGCAGGGCAAGGCCCCCGCCCAGCAGCAGCGGCCAGCCCCGCGACAGCAGCAGGGCCGACAGCGAGCCCCCGCGCCAGACCACCATCCACACGGCCTCGCCGCCCAGCAGCGGCGCCAGCAGGGCGGCCATCAGGGCAGCGTCGGTGTCGCGACCGGCTGCGGCCCGCGCGTCGACTTCAGGATCGGCGCTGGTCGCCAGCGGCCGCAGCAGGCCGTTGTCGAACAGGTCGAGATCGGACAGCACCATCACTTCGCCTGATCCGTGCGGCAGTCGCGCCAAACGGGCTTGGCGCGCTCGCGGCCACACCAGGTCGGGCTGCACGTAGCCCTCGACAGTGAACGGCGTGCCGCAGACTTCGCGCGCGCGAGAATCGGAGCCGCTCGCCTCGGCGGCGGCGCTTCGCGGCGGCAGCAGGCGGTCGCAGTCAGCGACGGCCGCAGCGCCGCGCAGGGCGTAAACGCCGAACCGGTGCCCCAGCATCTCGACCAGCGCCGGGGCGGATTCGCCGCGCGGCATCGGCAGCACCAGCCGCCCCCCGGCCGCCACCCACGCCAGCAGCGCGTCGGCCTGCGCCGCGGTCTCCACCTGGGCTTCGGGATAGAGCAGGACCAGCGTGCCGCGCGGCGGCGGCGGGCGACGCTCCAGATCGAGGTGGCCCATCAGCTCCACGGTCTGGCCGGCGCCGCGCAGGCCAAGCGCCAGGCCGTGCAGCGGGTTGGCGCGGGCTTCCGCCGTCATCGGCAGCAGCCGCTGCACCACCACCGGCTCATGCGTGAAGCGGTAGCCGCCCACCAGCAGGGCCACGAGGCCGAGCAGCAGCCCGATCGTCCACGCGCGACGCCGCCGGCTCATGCGCGGGCCTCGCCGAAGGCGTCTGGCCACGCCGCCACCAGCGCATCGAAGTCGGACGCCAGCGGGCTGTGGCCGGCATAGGCGACCGCCCGCCAAGCCGCCACCAGGCGCACGACGTGATCGCGGGCTGGCGCATGGGCCAAGCCGCGGGCCGCGCGCAGCAGCTCGCCTTCGGTGGTGCCCGGCGCCAGCGGCCGCGTCCGTCGGGCCGAGACCTCGCCAAGACCGGCGCGATACAGGCAGGCCATCGCCTCGCGGGCCTCGCCCCGAAGCCACGCGGCGCGCGCGCGGCGCAGCCACTCGGGCGCGGCGGCGACGTCCTCGGGCGTCAGCGCACGGTGGCGCAGGGCCGGTGCTGTGGCCGTAGCCGCGGCCCGCTCGCGGCGCCACGGCAGCCAGTCGCGAAAGCGCCACGCCGCCCAGACCAGCAGGGCCAGAACCACCGCCGACAGCGCCAGCTCGGCGGCCACGCCCACCGCGACGCCCATCCAGCGCCCGAGCGCCTCTTTCCAGTTGAACGCACGCTCGGCGCTCGGAGACGGCGACCACTCGGGCACCAGCGAAGGCTTCAGGCGCCAGCGGGTGACGTCCTCGGTGCCGCCCATCGACGGGTCCCTGCGGACGTCGCGCAGCGCGGCCTCAAGACGCGCCCGATCTGCGGCGTCGTCGGCGGTGAATCCGGCCGGAAGCGCGCTTGCGCCCAGCCGGATGGGCGGCCTGTCGGCTTTGACCTCGGCGGCAGGCTCCGGCTTGCCGGCCTGGGCCGGCGACGCGAAGGCCGGCCCGAAGGCCACGCCGATCAGCAGCATCAGCGCGCCGGCCGCACCGACGGCGCCGCGCCCGGCCGCCGCCGCACGCGCCGCCATTCGCTTGAACCCGAGCTCAAGGTCCCAGGCCTCCAGATGCACGCGGCGGCTGAGGTACAGGCCGAAGCCCGCCGCCGCAAAGAACGGCTCCAGGGCCAGGATCGCGACGCACGTAAGCGCCGCCTGGACGGTGTCCAGCCAGGCGACCTCGCCGGTCGCGCTGGCCGCGCTTTCAAACCAGCTGCCGCCGCGCGCCTCCCACCACTCCAGCGGGATCATCAGGCCCAGCAGCGCCCAGACGCTCGCCACCAGCACCAGCTCGAACCAGGGGATCAGCAGCCACAGCGCCACCGCTTGCCCGGCGCCCTCGCGGCGCAGGCGCTCGCGGCGCAGCCCACGCTCCCTGCGCGGCAGGCCCTCCAGCAAGTCGCTTGGCATCGACAGCGCACGGAACGGGTCGAAGCGCAGCCACAGCAGGCGCGGGATGGTCGGGCCCCAGCCCCAGCTGAGCGCCGCGCGCAGGGTTTCCGCGCGCGTCGGAACCCGGCCGAACACGGCGCGCGACAGCACGAACAGCGGCACCCGGTCGAGGGCCGGCTTCAGCCACCACAGCACCAGCGGCACCAGGCTGACCGCGCCCAGCGCATGCCCCATGCCCAGCAGCAGCGAAGCCAGAAGCCCCCCCGCCAGCCACCACGGCAGCAGCCAAGCGCCGGCGTGGTGTCGGGCCAGCGCGAAGCCGAGGTCGACCGCCTCCCACGAGCTGCGCGCGCGCAGCGCCAGGCCAAGCCGATCAATCCGCATCCGCGCGACCTCGGCCGCCGGCCCACAGCCACCAGAGGATGCCGCCCCAGAGCGCTGCCGCCACCGGGAAACGCACGAGGTCGGGCAGCTGCGACTTCGACGACCAGAACGCTTCGACGAAGGCCGCGAACAGCAGCATCAGAAACACGCCGAGGCAAAGCTTCGCGCCGTCGCGGCCGGCGTCGATCAGGGCATCGCGCCGGCGCAGGCGGCCCGGCGCGATCAGCGCCAGCCCGATGCGCAGGCCGGCCCCGCCGGCGATCACGATGGCGATGAGCTCCGGCGCTCCGTGGGTGACCACGAATCGCCAGAAGGTGTCGCCGTAGCCGGCGGCGGTCAGGTGCCCGGCCACGCCGCCGATCATCACGCCGTTGAACACCAGCACATACAGCGCGCCCAGCCCGGCAGGCAGGCCCGACGCGAACGTGCGAAACCCGATGCTGATGTTGTTCATCACGTAGTGGCCGAACATGGCGACGTCGCCGGCCGCGTCACGCTCGCGGCCGAAGTGCTCGGCGGCCGGATCGTACATGGCCTCGAAGTCGGCAAGCATGGCCGGCTCGAACAGCAGGTAGGCCGCGTCCGGGCGGAACTGCAGCAGCACCAGGATGCCCGCGAGCGGCAGCACGAACAGCGCCGCCGACAGGACCATGCAGGCGCCGGTCTTGCGCACCAGCCGCGGGAACCCGGCCGCGACAAACGTCCACACCACCGCCAGCCGCGGGCGGCCCGGCCGATAGAGCTGGCGATGGCCGCGCTCCACCAGCGCCTGCAGCGGCTCGACCACGGCCGGGCTGTAGCCGCGCTGGCGGGCCAGCGCCAGCTGCTGGCACACCCGCCGATACGCCGAAGGAAAGACGGCAGCGTCCAGCACCCCGCCCGGCGGCGGCGGACGCTGCAGCGGGCCATCGGCCTCACGCCGATCCAGCCAGTCGGCCAGCGCGTCCCATTCCGGCTGGTGATGGGCCACGAAAGGCGCCTGTCTACGCATCGGAAGCGCTCCGCCCGGCCAGCCAGCGCGCCGCGGCCAGCGCGCGCTCGCGGCCCGCCTCGCCGGCCAGGCCGGTAAGCGGCGCCAGGTGGTCGCAAAGCTCGCGCTGACGCTCCAGGCTCAGGCGCGGGCTGCGTTCGGCAAAGGCCACCAGCGCCTGCTGCTCTTCCAGCGTCAGCGGCGTGGGCCAGCGCTGCACCTCGCCCGCCGGCAGCAGGGCCGGCTGGCGCGGCAGATCGACGTAGACCACCAGAGTATCGGCCACCAGGTCGCCAAGCCGACGCGAGGCGGGATCCACCAGCATGCTGGCCAGGCCTGCGCCGTAGAACGCCGGCAGCATGTCGACCGTGCGCAGAAGATTGCGGGTGATCGACGCAAGCCAGCCCACCGGCGCACCGTCACCGCGCAGCACCCGCAGGCCCAGCACGCGCTTGCCCGGGGACTGACCGTGCCACAGGGCCTCGAACAGGATAGGATAGGCCCAGGTCAGGGCGAACAGCAGCAGCAGCAGCACCCCGGTGCCGCTTTCACCGGCCAAGCCGAGCACGGTTGCTGCGCTGACGAACGCGGTTCCGCGCACCGAGAGATCGATCAGCCAGGCCAGCGCCCGCGGCACCGGCCCAGCGGCGCGCAGCACCAGCGACACGCCTTCGGGCGTTTCGACGTGGCGAAGCGTATCGAGCGGCGGTGCTTCGCTCATCGCGGCGCGCAGGTCCACGAAGAAAGCAGGAAACGCGAGCGATCCATCGGAAACCACGTCGTGGGAGCAGCGGGGAATGTACCAGCGCGCTCACATCGGCCGCGTCGTCAGGCGTAAAGATCCAGCATGCCGCTGCCGGAGCCGACGATGACCCGGCGGGCGTCGACGGCTGCGGCTGCCGCGGTCAGACCCTCGTCTTCGCCTTCAGCGATGCGGCGGCGCTCGCGACTCGGATGGTCGGAAGCCCCCGACGACTGCCGCTGGCCCACGTCGGCATGGCCCAGCTGCAGGCCCTGCTGCGCCAGCATTTCGCGAAGCCGCGGCAGCGCCTGCTCCAGCGCCTGCCGGGTGTCGGCCTGCGCCGCGTGCAGCGCAACGTCCACCCGGTCGCCGTCGAGGCTCAGGCGGATCTCGACCGGGCCCAGGCCGTCGGGCGAAATTCTCAAGGTCGCTTCGCCGCCGCCCTGCGCGGCCAGCCACTGCACCCGTGCGCCGGTCTCGTCGGCGAAGCGCGGCGAATGCATCGGCACCGGTGCTGCGAGGCTCGGCGGCAGCTCCAGCCGCGGCAGGCTGGTGGATGTGCCAGCCAAGCTGCCGAGCGGCGCCCAGGCGTCGCTGGCGAAGGCATCCGTGCCGCCGAGTAAACCGCGCTCGTCGTCGTCTGGCCGCGGCAGGGAAAGCAGCGCGGGCGCTCGGGCCAAGGCCTGCGCCATCGCGTCGGCTTGGGCGGGCAGCGCGATGCGAGCCGGCAGCAGCGGCACAGCCACCGGCACCGCGGCAGCGGCAGCAGCGGCGGCCGCGGGGCCTGGGAAGAGCGCCGACAGGCCGGGCGGCGGCCACGCCGGGGGCAGGTCGCGCGCCCTGCCAGCGCTGGCGGCCAGCGCAAGCCCGGCGGCGACCTCAGCGGCCAGCGCTGGCAGCAGTCCCGCAGACGCACCGTTCGCCAGCGCCGCTGGCACTGGAGAAGACGCCGTCGCGTCGGGCACTGCGCTGGAGACGGACGCTGCCGCCTGCGCTGCTGCGCCGAGCGCTATCGGCATCGGCATCGGCATCGCTATCGGCATCGGCATCGGCGCCAACGCGCCGGCCAGCGGCGGCGGCGGCGCTTCGATCGCCGTCCCGCTTTCCGGCAGCGCCTCGTCCATTGCCGCGGCAAAAGCCGTATCGCCGGGCATCGGTTCGGCCGCTGCCGTTGCGCCGCCCGGCGGCGTCGGCAGGGTAGCGGCCACGGAAGGAAGCAGGCTGGCCATCAGGTCGGGTCCTTGTTGCGTTGGGTGTGGGCGCGCGCGCCCAGATCGTCCATCTCGCTTTGCGTGCGCTTGTCTTCGACGCGCTGTTCGGCGTACCGGTAGCTGGCCGCGAGCTTCTCCAGCACCAGCTTGTCGCGGCTGGCCAGGAGCAGCCGGTTGCGCTCGATCGCCAGCGCTTCCTCGCTGCTGTCGACGTGCTTCCTTTGCGTCTGCACCGCATCGTCGATTTTTGCAAGGAACGCGGTGCGGTTCTGCAGCAGCCCCGGGGTCAGCGCAGCCCCGGGTGCAGGTGGCTGTTCGTATTCGCCGCGAAAGCGCTGCAGGTCACCGAGCCGCTCGGCCTGCTGCTGGTGCGACTGCACCTTCTTCGCCAGCGCCTGGGCCAGGGCGTCCTCGCGCGATTCGGCGCGACGCAGCAGCGGGTCAACGCGCTTGGAGTTCACGGCTCACCGTCCAGCAGCGCGATCAGCGCGCTTTTGCTGGCCTCCAGCGAAGCGTCTTCGAGCACGTCCTGCCCGAGGAACGCCTGGATGGCGGGCCAGCGGGCGATGGCTTCGTCGACCACCGGATCGGCGCCGCGCTGGTAGGCGCCGATGGCGATCAGGTCGCGCTGCGTTGAATACGCCGAAAGCAGCCGCTTCAGCCGGCGGATGCGCTCGCGCCAGGCGACGTCGGCGATTTCGGTGACCACGCGCGACACCGAGCGCTCGATGTCGATGGCGGGGTACAGGCCAGACTCGGCGATGCGGCGATCGAGCACGATGTGGCCGTCCAGAATGGCGCGTGCCGCGTCGGCGATGGGCTCCTGCTGGTCGTCGCCTTCGGTCAGCACGGTGTAGAACGCAGTGATCGAGCCGCGCCCGGCCGTGCTCATGCCGGCGCGCTCCACCAGCGCCGGCAGCTTCGCGAATACGGAAGGCGGGTAGCCGCGGGTGGTGGGCGGTTCGCCGATCGACAGGCCGATTTCGCGCTGCGCCTGGGCAAAACGGGTCAGCGAATCCATCAGCAGCAGCACGTCCAGCCCCTGGTCGCGGTAGTACTCGGCGATGGCGGTGGCCCGCAGCGCACCGTGAATGCGCGCCAGCGGCGGGCGATCGGCCGGAGCGGCAACGACGACCGCACGCTTCAGGCCCTCGGGCCCCAGCGTTGCTTCGACGAAGTCACGCACTTCGCGGCCTCGCTCGCCGATCAGCCCGACGACGACGACGTCGGCCCGGGTGTATTTGGTCATCATCCCAAGCAGCGTCGATTTACCGACGCCGGAACCGGCGAACAGGCCGACGCGCTGACCGCGGCCGATCGGCAGCAGCGCATTGATGGCGCGCACGCCCACGTCGAGGCCCTGGGTGATCGGATCGCGCGACAGCGGGTTCAGCGGCACGCCGGTCAGCCGCGTATAGGCATCCGGGCGCGGCGTGGGCCGGCCGTCCAGCGCGTGGCCGTCGCTGTCGATCACGCGGCCCAGCAGCCCTTCGCCGACCGCCACTCGACCGCGCGCCCAGCTTGGCACCACGCGGGCACGCGGCAGCAGGCCGTGCAGGTCCTTGGTCGGCATCAGGAAGGTGCGGTTGCCCGAGAAGCCCACCACTTCGGCGTCGACGAACTGCCCGCCCTGGGCTTCAATGCGAACCGCCGCCCCCAGCGGCACGTCGCAGCCGTCGGCTTCAAGCGTCAGGCCGACGGCTCGGCGCAGCACGCCTTCGCGCACCGTGCCCAGCCGCGCAAGCTCCGGCGCGCGCGCGGCCAGCCACGCGGCCAGCCGCGGGCTGCGGGTCGCCAGCAGGCCTTCGGTTGCCGTGCTCACGCGCCGTCGCCTTCGGCATGGCCCACGGCGGCCAGCGCCGCCTGCAGGCGCGCGTCGGTGCGACCGTCAATGCGAACCCCGTCGCCGTGCACGCGCACGTCGCCGCGCGCCAGCTGCGGGTCGGCCAGCAGCCGCGCGCCCTGCCAGTCCCCGTGCCACGGCGCCAGCGCATGGACGTCGTCGGGATGCAGGCGCAGCTCCACGTCACGCT
>Ga0105045_10004659_pt1 | contig 11943 bp, 8 predicted proteins | sample MAT02_FD_78089 | JGI IMG/M metagenome (GOLD analysis project Ga0105045, IMG submission 78089) | Freshwater microbial communities from Lake Fryxell liftoff mats and glacier meltwater in Antarctica - MAT-02 (megahit assembly) | ecosystem: Environmental > Aquatic > Freshwater > Ice > Liftoff... | reverse complement strand
GCACCCGAGGAGGTAGCGTTCGACCTCTTCCCAATCGAGGGCCGTTTCCGTGACGAGCAACACGGCATCGGCGGGGAGGCCCTTCACCATGTCGCGTGCGGCCTGCAACAATGCTTGGGTTTGAAGAGGTAAACTCATGCGGATCCATCGCGCAGGTGGGTGTGTCTGCCCACAGTGTAGAGGGCGGCGCGCGCGGGGCCAAACAACTTCCCAAGAAAAGGTTTGCTTTCATCGGCAGGCAGCGATCGTGAGGTTCATTTCAAAGTAAGCAAACTCGCGCGGAAGCTGGCAGGCGGGCACTCTGGGGCGATGGTACGTAGAAAGAATTCGGCCTTACAGGGCGTTCAGCAAAGCGCTGATGTTCGCGACGTTACTGATCTCTCCTTGCGTAACCGTTTCCCCGTGGGGACTGTTGCCCGCAGGCTTCACTTCATTATCCTGAAAGCCCATCGATGCCAGTTTGCCATGGATTTCCCCCTTGAGATCGGACGTCCAGAAGCGACCCTACGCGCCGACTTGTCCCCGGTTTTGTTTGTCTTGCCAGAAATTGTGTTTGGTCGCATTAGGATCGATGGCGAAAAGCGCTTTGATGGTCGGGCTGTTCGCTGCGAAAAACATAGAGGCCTACTGGATCGACCTCTGCCGAAAAACCACCGGCGAACGTCGCCAGAAAGCGACAATAGCCGTATCCGCTTAATTGCAAACCATGTCGTACACCCGATGACGCGGATCATCCGCAGATCAAATCGGATCAGAATGAGTTGACCTCCGGCACTGGTCGCGCCCGAGGAATTGGTCGAGTTAATGTTTTCTCCGACGTTGACCAATCTGCATTAAAGAGCTTTTAGTCGAGTCGCCACGATTCACACCCGTTCGATTTGTACGAGATTATCGAAGAAGGTGGCTCCACCGCCTTGATCGGTGAGTGCCGTGCTGGTGATGGCGTTCACGTTCGCCCCGCCCGTTTTTTTGTTCCACCAGATGCCGAACGATACCGCGACTCCCGGTTTCACCGTCTCGCCGACGACGGCTATGGCTCGAAATTCGCCCCGGGAATTGAACACCCTTACCGAATCGCCGTGCGAGATGTTTCGGGCCGCGGCATCGGCGGGATGCAACTCGACGCGCTGTTCCCCCGCCTTCTTCACGGCGCCTTCCAAGTTGGCGAAGGTCGAATTCAAGAAGCTCGAGGACGGCGGCGTAATCATCTGTAAAGGGTAACGCACGGCCAGTTCGGGCCGGGAGAGCGGGTCTTCGTGCGGAGGAATGTAGTGGGGCAAGGGATCGCGCCCGGCTGCGAGTTCGGCCGGGGAATAGAGTTCGCACTTGCCGCTGGGCGTGGGGAAGTTGCCGAGGGCGAAGGGTGCCCAATCGGTGGGGAGGTTCAGCCGCTGCGGGCCATCGAGGAGTTGATCGAAGGTGATTTGCCCGAACCCGCCCACCGCAGTGGGTGGGCTTTCGTTCTGCGTTCCATCGAACGCCCGCTTCGCTAACTCTTCATCGCTGTCGCTGAACAGCCCGCACTCGAAGTCCATCTCGCTCGCCAGTAAACGGAACACTTCAGTGTTGGGCTTGGCTTCGCCAATTGGGGCAATCGCGGGGTGATTCACTTGAACGTACAAGTGCCCATAGCTGTTATGGATGTCGAAGTGCTCGAACTGCGTGGTCGCGGGGAGCACGATGTCCGCGTAGTCGGCGGTGTCGGTCAGGAACTGATCGTGAACGACGGTGAACAAGTCTTCGCGCTTCAATCCCTTCAACACCTTGGATTGATCGGGGCAGACCGCAGCGGGGTTCGAGTTGTACACGTATAACGCGTGAACCGGCGGGCCGGGGAGTTCCCCGGCGAGTGCTTCCGCCAGTTGCGTCATATTGACGGTGCGTGTGCCGGGGCGAATCAAGTCGGGGCGGGTGAGGAAGGCGTCGTCGAAGGGGTAAAGCTTGCTGGTACTGAGCATCGCCCCGCCCCCGGGGTGCCGCCAATCCCCGGTGAGCGCCGGCAGGCAACAGACCGTTCGCACGGCCATCGCTCCGCCGCCGTGGCGTTGCATCCCATAATTGAAGCGGATGAATGCGGGTTGAGCCGAGCCGTATTCTCGGGCGAATTGCTCGATCGTTTCCACGGGCAAGCCGGTAATGTGCGAAACGATCTCCGGGGTGTATTCGGTGCGTACTCGGGCTTCGAGTTCGACGGCTCCGAGGCAATAACGTTCCAAATACTCCCGATCCACGAGGCCATCGCGGAAGAGGATATGCATGACGCCGAGGGCGAGTGCGGCATCGGTGCCGGGGCGAATGGGAATCCACCAATCGGAGGATTCCGCTGTACGGCTGCGATGTGGATCGATGGTGATGATCCTGGCCCCGGCCTTCTGCGCCCTGCTCATGATCGCCCACAAATGGCTGTTCGTGACCTTGGTATTCGACCCCCAATTGACGATGTACTTGACCTTCGCCACGGCTTCCGGGTCGACGACCGCACGGGTACCCAAGGTGATGTCGCAACCCACGGCCCCGGCCGTGGCACAGATGGTGCGATCCAATAACGAAGCGCCGAGGCGGTGGAAGAATCGCCGGTCGAGGCTGCCGTATTGCAGCTTTCCCATCGTGCCAGCGTAGCTGTAGGGGAGAATCGCTTGCGGACCGTGTTCTCCCGCGGCGATATTGCGAAAGCGTTCGCCGATGGTGGAAATGGCTTCCTTCCACGAGATGCGTTCCCACTGCCCTGCCCCCTTCAAGCCGGTGCGTTTCAACGGGTGTTTCAAACGATCCGGGTGGTAGACGCGATCTTGGTAGTTGGCCACCTTCTGGCAGAGGAAGCCATCGGTGAAGGGTTGATCCGGATCACCGCGGACACTGAGCGCACAACCGGATTCGGGATCGACACTCACGATCCAACTGCAAGTATCGGGGCAATCGTGCGGGCAGGCCCCGCGAACGGATTTGGTCATCTTCCACCCGGAGTCAGGGTTCAATTCGCAGTTTCCATCTTAGCCTACCAACCGATAGTTCGAAGTGGCGCCGGATTCTTCTGCGGGGTGCTGACGCAGGTGGGGCATATGGGCAGAACCGCAATGACTCGCGCACAGATGTGCGATTTTCCAATGGAATTTGCGAAGCAAACTCCCTGCGGTTGCCGGGGAACACGACATGCCAAGTGTGGCGAGTTTTACTCCACCATGAGCACAATCTGGGCAAAGATTCAATTTGCCCACTTGCGTCGGTTCTCCCGATGGCACAATATAAGTAAACCGAATTACGTGCAGACATTTCCTCTCCACTGCACACGATTCACTGTGCTCGAGGACACGGGTATGGGCTCACCCGCCAGCGTCGATGATTTCTTAGATCTGGTTCGCAAAAGCGGATTGGTCACCAACGACCGACTCGACGATGCGCTCGCACAGATGAAATCTTCGGAATCGGGAATCGATCACCTCGCCACCACACTCGTTCAAGCCGGGTTACTCACGAAGTTCCAAGCCAAGCAAGTTAAACAAGGGCGGTACAAGCGTTTTACCCTCGCCGGGAAGTACCGTTTACTAGAACTGCTCGGCGTCGGTGGCATGGGGGCCGTGTACCTCTGCGAACACACGTTCATGCACCGCTTAGTGGCGGTGAAAGTATTGCCCGTCGATAAACTGGCTTCGGATCCCACGGCATTGCAGCGATTTTACCGGGAAGCCCAAGCGGTCGCCTCGCTCGATCATCCGAACATCGTGCGTGCATTCGACATCGATAAGTACGAAACGCTCCACTTCTTGGTGATGGAATACGTGGATGGTTCCAGCCTCCAGGAAATCATCGCCCGCTATTCCGCAAAGAAACGCTTCTTCGATCCGGTGCGTGCGGCCCACTACATTGCACAAGGGGCATCTGGCCTCCAACACGCCGGGGAACTCGGCTTGATCCACCGCGACATCAAGCCCGGAAATCTCCTCCTCGACCGCAGCGGCACCATCAAACTCCTCGATATGGGGTTGGCCCGTTTCTTCGATCACCGGCACGATGGCCTCACCGAGAAGTTCGACGATAAGTGCATCCTCGGCACCGCCGATTACCTCGCCCCCGAACAAGCCACGAACGCTCCCATCGACATCCGAGCGGACATCTACGGCCTCGGCGGAACTTTCTATTACATGCTCACCGGCTTCTCGCCGTTCCCCGATGGCAGCATCGCCCAGAAATTGCTCGCCCACCAGCGGCAGGAACCCAAGCCGATCGGATCGTTCCGGGCCGATGTGCCCGAAGAAATGATCGCCGTGGTTTCCAAAATGATGGCGAAGAAGCCGGACGAACGCTACCAAACGCCGAACGAAGTGATCGAAGCACTCGCCCCGTGGCTCGAAACGCCCATCACCCCGCCTTTGGAAAACGAGATGCCCACGCTCTGCCCGGCGGTGGCGAATCTCTCGGGTTACAATCCCTCGGTCAACCGGGCTTCGCATTCCGCGAAATCGAGCATGATGCTATTACGCGGCCCGGCTTCCGGTGCGAATTCGCGGGTGCTGCCGGGGCAAGATCTTTCTAGCGCGATGGCAGCGACCGCCAAAGCCTCGGCGACCTTGCCCTACCGCAATGTCGAACCCCTACTTCCACTGGATAAACCGACTCGCCCGTTGCCCCGAGCGGCGGAAATTCCGAACGGCACGCGTTGGCCGTTGTTCGTGGGGATCGCCACCGGATCGTTCTTGGCCGCCTTGGGTATTATCCTCGCCTTGTTCTATTTAATCTCGAAGTAGCGGAACCCGAAAAATCGGCACATCGTGTCCACCTGCGTATCCTGTGGGGCTTTCCCGTGTTCCCCAGCACATCCGCTATGCTTTTTACTAACGCAACGGCCAAACATAGCATATATTTATGTCGGAACGGGATGCGATCCGATCGCCGGAGTTTTCCGAATGCCGGCCCCTGCGACGAACTCAGAACTCACCGACGTCATCCTCAAAAGCGGCGTAATTGAAGACGCGCGCTTGAAGAACTACCTGAAAAAGCTGGGCGATAGCGCGGAAGGCGCTCCCACGGAGCCGAGCAAACTCGCCGGGTTGATGGTTCGCGATGGCATCCTCACCTATTTTCAGGCCGAGCAATTGCTACAAGGGAAGTGGAAGCGTTTCTTCATCGGCAAATACAAAGTGTTGGAACGGCTGGGCGCAGGCGGGATGGGTCAGGTGTTCCTCTGCGAACACAAGTTGATGAAACGCCGCGTCGCGGTGAAGGTGTTGCCCGTCGCCAAATCGCAGGACGAAGCCGCACTTTCCCGCTTCATCCGCGAAGCGAAGGCGGCCGCTTCGGTCGACCACCCTAACGTCGTCCGCGCCTACGACATCGACCAAGACGAGAACCTGCATTTCATCGTGATGGAATTCGTGGACGGTGCGAACTTCCACGAACTCGTGAAGAAGCACGGCCCGATGGATATCCTCCGCGCCTGCCATTACATTTACGGGGCGACCGTCGGCCTGCACCACTCCCACGAAATGGGCCTGATTCACCGCGACATCAAGCCCGCCAATATCCTCGTCGATCGATCCGGGGTGGTGAAGCTCTTGGATATGGGCCTCGCGCGGTTCTCCCAACCGGACGATAACGATAACCTAACCCAGAGGTTCGATGAGAACGTCTTGGGCACGGCCGATTACCTCGCCCCCGAACAAGCGATCGACAGCTCCTCCGTGGATATCCGAGCCGACATCTACGGCCTCGGCGGCACCTTCTACTACATCCTCACCGGATTGCCGCCGTTTCCGGAAGGCACCGTTGCGCAGAAGCTGCTTTGGCACCAAACCAAAACCCCGAAATCGATCCGCGCGATCCGACCGGAGATACCGGAGGGGTTGGAAACGATTGTCAATCGCATGTTGGCGAAGTCGGTGGAAGAACGGTTCCAATCTCCGGCCGAGTTGATGGCCGCGTTGGCCCCTTGGGTTCAAACTCCGATTCCTCCGCCGCCGGATCACGAGATGCCGCAGCTTTCCGCCGCCGCCAGCAGCGGTTTCGCAACCAAAGCTGGCCCCGGTTCCGGTGCCCCGCTCGCGACCGGTTCGTCGGTGTACATTACACCCGCTCCGATCACCAGCACTTCGACGTTCACGCAACCGTCTCTGAAATCGACCGGCATGCCCGCGATCCCCGTCTCGGCTTCGTACGGCCCCTCGGCACGCCCCGCTTTGGCCACTCTGGCCCCGGCCAAAGCCATTGCGGTCGAAACTCCCGCAGTGTGGGAATCGATCACTTCCGAAACCCTCGGCAATGCTCCGGCCGATACCGCGGATACCAAGAAAAAGCCCAAGCCCGCGAAGGGCGTACCTGAAGCGCCCGCACCGGCGAAAGCCCCGGAGAAGAAGAAAACGTCGTTGCTGCCGTGGATCATCGCAGCGGCGGTCGGCTTCGTGGGCGTCGCCGCCTTGGCGGGTGCGACGATCTATTTCATGACGAAGAAGGATGCGGAAGATGATGTTCCCCCGCCGACTCCGCCGCGGGTTCCCCACAAGTGGTACGTTTCCGGCACCGGGTACGGCCCGGAACTATCCTACACCCGCAAGACGATTCAAGATGCGATCAAAGATGCCCGCAACGGGGATACGATTTCTATCCTCGACGACCGCATCGAAGTTCCGTATCTCCAGTTCGGATACTCCAATCCGAAACAGAAGATGACGTTGCACGTGGAAGCCGGAAACGAGTCGAAGAACGTCCTGTTGGTGTTCAAACCCGCCGTGGGCGGAAGGGTACAGGTGGCGCTCGATTTCGTGAACCTCGAAGATAGCACGATCGATGGAATCACCCTCGAGCCGGGCTTGGCCGAGATCGGAATCCGCATTCAAGGGCACTGCTCCGGTACTCAGTTTCAAAACATCGCGGTCAAGGGCGTTAAAAAAACGGGCATCCAATTGAACGGACTCGAAGCCGCCGATGGCAAACCCCTGAGTTTGAGCAAGTTCCGGATCACACCCGTCGGCACGGAAAAGATGTACGATTGTGCAATCGACGTTGTCGGTGCCAGAAGCGACAACATCCGCATGACCGATGGTCGGCTGGAAGGGTCGGGCAAAGGCTCGGCACTCCGCATCGATGGTACCGCGACCAATATCGAATTCCGAAACAACCGCGTCTTCAATTGGGAGCAAGGGATTTTCGTGACAGGAAAGGACGATAAAGCCAAACCCCTCGGCTTGATGCTGATCCGCAATACGTTCCACAGCTTGAAAGCGGCCGGCTTGTACGCCGAGGCTCCGATCGAATTGCCGGGGCGAAAGGTATCGATCGAAGGCAATCTCTTCGTGAAGACGGGTGAGCTCGTGAAGGTTCAATTGCCTTCCACCGGGGTGAAAGCCGAAGCGAACGGAATGGCGGATAACAGCAAGGAAGGCATCGTGAACATCAAAGCGGAACCCGCCATCGGATTCGGTAACGCCCCTGTGAAAACCGAGAGTGGCGACGCATTCCTTCGGGGAGCGAACGGTGTTCGACCCACCATTGGCAAGGATAAGATTCCCGTCGGCATCGAGTGAACGATAGCAAAGGCCCCTTCACACTCGCCGCTCTCCCGCATCGGAGGACGGAATAAACCAGATAACTTTGAGCGGATGTCACGACATCGTAGCGTCGTGACAATGATCTGTGGACATCGAGCGTCCGCCCTCGACGATCCCCGAGGGATCGCAACAATTAACCGGTGGTCGGAGCGAAGCGTAGACCACCGGATGCGTAACCGAAGAATCCGGATCCCGGAGGGGTCGCATCCCCTGAATTACCATCTTGATGCGATCCCTCCGGGATCGTTGGTCATTTACGCAATTAGCCGGCGGTCTCCGACCGCCGGCTAATTGCTCCTATCACTCCGGGATCGAAAACATCGACAGCGATACGATCGTATGCGATTCGATCCGCTGCGATGATCCCGAGTCCAGCCTAGAACGCCCAGTTGAGCGAGAACGTCAAACCTTGGATCGCAATATCGGTGGTGCGGAACGGCTGAGCGGAGGGGCGATTCGTGGTCAGCGGGGCCGGGGCCGGGTTCAACGGGAAGTTCGGGATCTTCGTCGCATCGAGGTTGGTATCGATGAGGTTGGCCGGGCGGATCACGTTGTTCAAGTACAGCAAGTTGTAACCGATGCCGAAGCGGAGGTTCTGTGTGATGTAGAACCCGAGCGTTAGGCCGACTTCCGGCATCACGCCGAAGTGGGTTTCGCTGTAGCTGCCGATATTCGCGTTGGACAAGGCCAACAATCCCCCGGCGGTTTGCGATGTCGTGCCATTCGCATTGTTAATCGTCTGACCGCCGTTGATCTGAGCGTATTGATACACTTGGCCCAAACCGACGGTCGCCCGACCGTTGGCGAACCAGCGCCCGCGGCGGACTTCGCCCACCAAGCCGAGGTTCACCCCGTAGAAGTAGTTCTGCGTGGCGAACGCATCTTGAACCGTACCGGACAAGGCACCGGGCGCGCCGATCCCGGAGAGAGTGCCGGGAACCCGCTGGAACTGTTCGGTGATCGTCAGATTCTCCGAGAGGTTCATGTTCTTGAACCCGATCAAACCGTCGAGCCGCGACGAAGTATTCCCCGAGATCATTCGGCGGGCGCTCACTTCGGAACCCCACACGTTGGTGGTGTTGTTGATGTTGATCGAACCGGTCGCCAAGCCGGGGAACGCCGTCAATTGGGAGAAATTCTGCCCAGTATCCGCTCTCACGAACGGTCGGGCGATGAGGGGATTCGCACTGGAATCGGTGGTGTAATTCGTACTGGTCGTACCGAGGAACCAGATTCCACCATCGATTCCCCATCGGGAACAGGGCATCCAATAGTTGCCCCAGAAGCGACCGCCGCTCTGAAAGGTGTTCGCAAGATTATCACCGCCGTACAGCACTCGGGTATTGCCTTGGCCGATGATGCCGTTGAACTGCGGGCTGCTGGTCGTCACTAGCGGCGGGGCCGATTGGCCGGGAACGTACCAGAGCAGATACTCGGCGGTCACATTGAATCGTCCGGCGATCGGCGTGGCGAGTGCTGCACGCATCCGGGGAAATAACGGCCCAACTCCGCCGAGGTAAGGATCGGCCACCAAGGAAGGCTGCGGCCCGCAGCTATCGCACGCCCCATCGTACACGGGAGAAGCACCGTACACCGGCGGCGGTACCATCATCATTCCTTGGGCGGGCACCGATTGCCCTTGGCCCATATGAATGGGGTTGCCGTACTGGTCGCGGAGTTCGGTTACCATCGGCGTGGGTGCGGGCTTCGGCGTTCCCAGCGGATCGGCCGGGGCAGCGCTCTGCATCGGCATGGCACCGCCGATAGTGCTCGGGGCAGTGGCTGCGGGAACCCGGTAGGGCATCCTCTGGATCGGTTGGGCGAAGCGGGGATCGGGCTGTTGGCCGCGCACAGTAGTAATGGGCGCTTCCGAATCCAACACGCGGATTGGGCAGAGTGTCACTGCGGCGGCCGGGGCTTGACCCCACGCGGCCGCCGAGGAAAAGGCGAGTGAAAGACCAAGGCCGGCGTTGCGAATCCCGCGCATCGGAGAATCCTCCTGACACTAAATTGGGGCGAGCGCCCCGCGACGATAACTTCCGTGTCGTCCAGAGTATCATCGGAAAGAGTCGCGGTGGGAACCGAACGGAAGCGGCAACAAGTGGAGAGAAAAACTGATCGGCAGTTCAACTATTTTCATTGGGGCGAAGAGGCCCGATGTGCCGATTATACCTGTGGGGGAAACCCTGACGGTTCTCCGATCGCACACTGGGGCGATTGGCGAACCCGCGCCGCCAATATCGTTCAAGCCGCGCGCCTCTCTTGCCGATAAAACCGTCGAACCACTCGATCCGCTCTTTCTGCGGAGTCTGTGGGGGGAGACGCCATGGTATTACGCTTCACCAAACTCGTTCCGGCCGCCGCCGTTGGCGCAGCCGCTTTCACAGTATTTTCGACGGGTGCGATCGCCTTCTTTCCGCCGGTGCCGGTCGGGCAGAACCAAGTGAAAACGGTTCCACCCGTCCCGGTGACTCCGGTGGTTCCGGTGGTTCCACTACCGCCACCGCCGACCACGCCCAAATCCACCCATTGCAATCCGACCACACCCCCGGTGCCGGTCGATCCGCGGGCGGTTCCCGAACCGGCGACGATGCTGACCGGGTTGGTCGGCCTCTCGATGATCGGCGTCGCGGCAATGCGGCGGAAAATGAAAGGTTCGCCAACCGGCGAACCCAAAGCCGAGTAATCGGAATTAACCGGGGGACTCAGTCCCCCGGTTTTCTCCATCCAGCCGAAACCTCGGTAGCATCTCCAATCGCATTTCCAATTCTTCGACCACGTCGATGGCCCGGCGAAATCGCCCCGAGTAACGTTCGAACAATCGCCCCAAGCGAGCCGTGCTTCTCCCGATGCCGACATACGTTCGGAAACGCGAGAGCCGGTTCAAGGGCAATTTCGGCTGCCCCGGGTCGAACTCCCACGGGTGGAAGTAAAGCATCGACACGCTAGGCGGCGCCGCCCGTTCCGATAATTGGGCGATTCCGGCCCGCATGAAACCCAACGGGAACAGCCGGAAGTAACCGCCCCCCGCCACCGGCATGTTCTGACCGAATCGGCGGTACGTGGCCGGGGGGAGTTCGAGGATCTGACGCTGATTGCCGAGGAGAACGAAAGGCGTTCGCGGGGCGGAAGGTACGCCGTAACGATCGTGCCTCACTGGGAAGATCGATGAATCGTAACGCAATCCCGATTCGGCGAGCGCGTCGACCACCCAAGCGGTTTCCTTCATCACGCTGAAGGTCGGAGCGCGGAAACCTTTCACCGCCGCGCCCGAAGCCTGTTCCAACGCCCCGATGCTCCGCTTCAAATCTTCGCGGAACGAAGCCGGATTCAATCGGTGAACTCGCAAATGTTCCCAACTGTGCGAGCCGATTTCGTGCCCGGCCCCGGCGATATCCTTAACGAGTTTCGGATGCGTTACGGCGATTTGCCCCACGATGTAGAACGTGGCGAGTGTTTGGGCTTCGCCCAATTGATCCAATAATCTCCGCGTGCTGGCATCCATTCGATCCGAGTAGACTTGCCGGAGATCCGTGGAGCAGGTCACGTTCGCCGCCGCCTCGATGCGAAAATGCTCTTCGACATCGAAGCTGATCACAATCGGCGGCTCGGGTAATGAACTCGGCAAGGAACGCTCCACTCGGAAGGCCGATTCGCGGGGATTCCACCCCAGGCCAATTTTCAAGCTACAATTCCGAGAGCAGCTTTCCAGCGGAGTTCCTTATGGGTAAGCGTCGGAGTTCCAGCCGTTCGAGCCGGCGGGTGCTGAAAACTAAACGGTTGTTCTCGGTGCTGGGCGCGTTCCTGCTCCTCGGCGGCTCCACCTACGGCCTGCACACTGTGCAGACGCAACGGCAAGCCGCGAATCTATTGGAAGTCGCCCGGGCCGCACGCGATGGACAGGATTGGGAAAAGGCGGCCGACTTCTACAAACAATACTCCAACTATCGCAAGAAGGACGCCGAAGGCTTCTCCGAATACGCCGGGGTGTTGGAACAGATTGCGATGCGAAATTGGAAATGGTGGGCGTGGGCGGCGACGGCGTACGAGAAAGTGTTGAACATCGCACCGAATCGCCACGAAGATCGCAAGAAGGCCGCGGCGCTTTACCTCCGCTACGGTCGCTACGGGGCCGCACGGCCGCACTTGGAAACCCTCGTTCAATCGGGCGTTCCCGAGTACTCGAACGACCCCGCCCTTTACGAAATGCTATCCCAATGCGACGCCGCCGAACGCAACGCTGCGGGGTTGCAGATGCATTTGCAGAAAGCCGTGGCCACCGGGAAAGCCAAATCGGCCACGTATTACGAACTCGCCAACTTGATCCGCTTGAATCCGAATGCGGCGTTGGAAGCGGATCACCTGATGAACGAGTTCATCGCCGCGCGGCCCATGGATTTATCGG
>Ga0105045_10004658_pt1 | contig 11943 bp, 9 predicted proteins | sample MAT02_FD_78089 | JGI IMG/M metagenome (GOLD analysis project Ga0105045, IMG submission 78089) | Freshwater microbial communities from Lake Fryxell liftoff mats and glacier meltwater in Antarctica - MAT-02 (megahit assembly) | ecosystem: Environmental > Aquatic > Freshwater > Ice > Liftoff... | reverse complement strand
GGAAAAACACCTTATTAACGCTAGTATTAGCGAGCTTTCCCTCCATCAGCTGGGCAACATACTCGGATGTAGATGCGATGCTTCAGGCCTTGCGGCCGAATGCTCCAGTTATTGCACCGCAGCTTAATACGCTCATATTATCGCTAGATGGGTTAAACCCTTATCCAATCCAACATCGCGATGCTCTATTCACTTTGGCACCCGCAGCAGATGGTTCGTTACGTGTGGTATCAGAAGGTGCGATGCACGAGATGCATGCCACCATTTTTGATCGTGTCGAAAAACTAAGAGAAGTCAAAACAGGCGTCGCTTGTGGCGATCAGCAAATTGCCTATAACCCCAAAGCCTATTGGCAAAAAAATAAAGTGACGCCTGCTGCGACAAAAACAGCAACCACACCTGCAACGACTACCACTACCACGACGGTAACCGCAGACCCAATTGCAAAGACAGACACAACGAAAATACCTGCCACCCCAACAAAAAGGGTGACTAAAACTAGCACCACAAGTCAAACAACGCTAAATGATGATGTGTTGCCAGATCCTAAAGGGAATAAAGAACCGGTTGACTCCTCTAAAGCTACAGATGTAAAAGATCAAATCACCATTACGACCGTCACCCCTGTAACAACCACGGTAGTTGTTGAAACGCCCGATGATGCCGTTGCGGTCAATGTCGACACTCCATTAATTGGCGATATTTTAAATCAACCACGTGGCGCATGGCTGCAATTATTAGGCGCCGATACTTGGCAATATGAAAGACGAAACGTACCTGGTTACCATGCACAAATGTTAGGCATGATTATCGGCCGCGATCACCAAATTAATGATGGCTTATTTATCGGTGTTGCCGGTGGCTACCAACAAGGTGATGTCGACACCAAAGGACTCTCTGGTAGTTATTTAGATATTAAACGTTACAATGGCACCGTGTATGGCCGCTTCGATTGGAGTGACAAGCCGATATTTGTGCAATTAGCGTTGACCTTGGCGTTAAATAACTACGATAACAATCGCAATATTTTAGTGCCACCCGCTGCGGGTTTTGGCTTCGTTAACATTGCTCATGGTGATTTTGATGGTTGGGAAACCAACGCGCATTTAGAAACAGGTTATACCTTTGTTTGTAAAAATATTCGTCTTATTCCAAAAGCGATTATCGAATATTCGCATATGGAATTTAACAACTATGAAGAGCACGATGCGTTCTTCCTCGATTTGAATGTTAAATACGACAACATGAATGCCTTTGATTTAGGGATCGGTGCCCAAGTCGATTACCGTAACGACTTTGAAAAAGTCGCGGTGATCCCTGAAGCACATTTTTACCTTTACCATGATTATATCAATGCTAATCAAGTGGCTACTGCAAACTTCTATAGTGGTGGGTATGCTTTCTTAAGCGAAGGGGCTAGGCCAAATTCTAATACCCTCGACTTTGGTGTTTCGCTGAACGTGCATAGCAATAACCAAACGATGGTCAGGATCCAATACGATTATGTAACCCGCAGTGATTATCGTCGTAACGAAGCTTTTATTAAATTGCGTCATGAGTGGGTATAAAAGGGATTTTGTAAATCAAGGATGACAAGAGTAGCGTATGAAACAAGCATTTCGTCTTAGCCAAGCCGTTTTAGCCTCTACGCTGTTTATTGTACCGAATATCGGTTGGGCCGACATTGTCATTAACGCGGGTAATTCAGCAGTAAATGTTGTTTATACTACTGGCGCGCCTCAAAACAACGGCAACATTCAAATTACCAATACCGGTTTTGTTAACACCACGTTACTGGGTGTGAATAATGGCGATGGTATATTAGTTAATTCGCAAAATGCCGTGATTACGCTAGACCCCAATAATGTTAATGTGGATGCTATTTCAGGACAAAGAAATGGTATTACGATTACCGGCGGTAATAATGCTGCGATAACGGTGGGTAGTGGCGCAACCAAAATTTCAGCGACAGGCAGCGGTATTTCTGTCGATTCGAATACCGTTAATATTAATAATGCGGGCACGATTAATGGTGCTCCCGGTATTGAGGTGACCGCCAACGGCGCTACCTTTACCTTAACTAACCAAGCAACCGGTTCAATTGGTAAGGCTCCTAATCAAGCCATTTCCCTCAATGGTGCAGGGGGTATAGTCAACAACTTTGGTGTGATTGCGGGTGCGGGCGGTATTCAAGTCGGTGGTCAAAACACGACCATTACTAACCAAACCACGGGTACCATATCCGGTACAACCATAGCAGCCGTGCAAGCGAATGCGATTAATTTAGCCTTAACCAACTCCGGCGTTATCAAAGCGACCGCAGCAGGCGGTGATGGCATTCAGTTAAATCAGAATTTTACTTCTATCGTCAATAATGCGGGCGCCATTATAACTTCAGCCTCCAACAGCGGTATTAATATCACGGCGGCGGTGTCAGGCGATATTCAAAATAGTGGTCTTATCAGCACGGCTTCTATAGGTGGCTCAACCGGGGCTATTTATATTGGTGGTATTTATGGTGGCTCTATCACCAACAATGCTGGCGGGATTATTCAATCAACCTCAGGCAGTGGTTTGTCGGATGCGATTGGGGTCAAGGGTGCTTTTACCGCGATTAACAATAGCGGGAGTATTCTAGCGACCGCAGGGGCTGGCAATGACAATGCTATTACTATTTTTGCCGGTTCAACCGCAGGTACCATCAATAACAGCGGTGTCATTCAAAGTGCCAACAACAGCACGATTTTAATCGAAGGTAATATCACCCAAATTAACAATACCAGTGCGGGTAGTATTATCACGACAGCCAATGCTTCACCGATTGTGGCTAATGCCCCGAACGTGACCTTAGTAGGTGGGATCAACAACAGCGGTATTATCCGTAATAGTGTGGGTGGTGTTGGTTTAGAAGCGATTGATTTGCAAGCCGGTGGTGCTGGGATCAATATCAAACTGACCCAAACCGCCGGAAAGATAGATGGCGATGTGTTATTAGCCTCAGCAGGCGGCAGCATTTTTGATATGAATGGTGGCACCATCACCGGTGATGTAAAAACCAGTACGCTTGCAGCCAGTACGTTGAATCTCAATGGCGGAATAATATTAGGTAATTTAACGCTACAAAATGGCGCAGGTAATACGGTCAATATAGCCGGAACGGCGTTAAATACCATCACAACCAGCGTAGGCCCTGATACGTTTAATGTAACGGGTGGCAAATTTAATACCTTAACCGGTGGCGTTGGCGATATTCTCAATCTAAAAGCAAGTTATAGTACGACGGGTAACATTATTAGTGTTCCCACCGTCAATGTAGTGGCCGGTACCTTTACCGTGAATAATCAATTAACCGACTTTACTAATTTGAACGTTGGCCCCAATGCGGCGATGTCGGTAAATTCTAATGCGGTTACGGGTGCAGCTGGTTCAGCGGTCGTTGTTAATAATAATTCGCAACTCAACGTGACCAGTAATAATCAACTGAACACCAATGGTGGTTCTATCACCGTGAATAATGGTGGCACATTCAGCCTGGCCAATAGTGCAGTGACAACGGGTGCCTTAACCAATAGCTTTACCGTGGCAGCAGGTGGCGTTTACGGTGTGCAAATTGAAGGCCCGGGTAACTTCGGCAAAATGCAGGTTGGCGCAGGTGGTGCAAATCTTGCTGCCAATAGTTTTCTGGCAACACAATTGGGTTCAGGAACGTTTATCCCCGCAGGCACGCAATTTGATGTAATTACGGGTGGCCCTGTCACGGATAACTCTACGTTGGCTCAACCAGGATCCTTGACGGTGAATTTCACTAAAGCGGTAATTGGCGGAAATATTTTACGCTTAACCTCAACGCGGAATAATTTTACCAATTTCGCGAATACCGATGGCTCACAAGGTGTTGCCGGTGCTTTAGACAATATTGCATTACAAGGGACAACCAATGCACAATTGTTAGCGGTTTTAGGTCAATTAGATCTGATCACCAATCAATCGACACTGATCACCGAATTAGAAAGCTTAGCGCCGCCGGTCAATTACTCACTGGTTGCTGCAACCCATGTCAGCATGGATCAAATGTTCCGTAGCATTCGTCGTCGTATTGAAGACATGCGCTACTTGAGAACACTGGGGGCCGAGTCTTATCAGATCATCGGCCCTGCTAATATGGAAGACAGAAACACCGGTTATAACTACGGCGATTCGGTTTATGCTGCCGCTTCGCAGGGTGGATGGATCCAAGCATATGGTTCGATACTTGATCAACGACGCCGTCATCAAATTGATGGTTTCTTAGGTGACGCTGCGGGTGTTGCCATGGGTCTGGATTGGGGGCGACAAGGTGCGCTCGTGGGTGGTGCAGTCAACTTCACCCAAGTTCATATGGTTGGAAAGACGGAAGACGAAAACGTCCAAAATCTACAAAGTATGCAAGGTTCCATTTATAGCTGGATCGATCTCACCAACGATATTTACATGGATACGCAATTTGGGTTTGCTTCGCACCATTACAAAACCCGCCGCAACATTGGTATCGGCACGGTAACCACGGCTGGGTTCAGCGACTTTTTTGGTGTGCACTTTGGAGCGCAAACTGAAATTGGTTATGCTTTCTTATATGACTATTTATCGGTTGCTCCATTAGTTCGTTTGCGTTATACCCGTATGCAAATCGATGATTACTCTGAGCAGGGTGCAGGTGGCTTGAATTTAAACGTTCAAAACCAAGGTTTGAATGAAGGTGTCGCGGGTGTTGGGATCAGGATCCTCGGCAAAAAAGAATTTGCGCAAGCCGTTTATGCGCCTGAAATGTCATTCATGCTGGCTTATGATTTTTATGCTGATGGTCAAGCGACTTCTTCACGCTTCTTAGGGGGCGGCCCTGTGTTCCCAACGGTTGGGATCAAGCCGGCACAAACGATGATGTTGATTGATTTAGGTATTAACGTTCATACCTACGACGCTTACATTTTTACGCTCAAAGGTGAATTGGATCTACGTGATCATTTCTATGGTTACTCAGGGTGGGTCAATCTGTACCGCTCTTGGTAATTAAAATCCCCCCCTCGCTAAGCGCTCGCCGCCCCCTTTATAAAAGTGGGCGATAGGCGCTTTGCGCAGCAAGAAATTATCCTTCTTTAGTCGCCTTCTCCGCATCTTGCCAGTGCAATACCCGATTAGGGATTGGTGGCGCTGCAGGGGGATTAGGCAATAGATTTAAGACCTCCTGAGGTGGTACTTTGCCTTGTTTACTAATAAACAACATTCTCATTAGCGCGACCACATATAATTGCTCGCCTTTAAATATTTTTTGCTCGATATAAATCCATTTCTCATCCCAATAGATCACTTGGGTAGTTTGCGTAAATTTTTCAAATATTTTTAATGAACGGACAAAGTGCACTTTAATGCTGCCTAAAAGAGGCGCCCACCCTTTTTGTCGCAAAGGTTTGAGTAAACCACTCACTGCTATCAAGTGCATACGGCCTAAATCCATCAGCGTTAAATAACGACCGTTATTGACATGTAAATAAATATCTAAATCATTGGGCATGACACGCATTTTAAGAATGGTTTCAGTAAAGGGATCGGTATGTTTGGGGAGCCAAGGTAGGCGCAAAAATAGCCAAAGTAGCCGAAGATACAGATTCATAGTTTGTCACCATATTAAATAGTAGAATCTATGATGAGCATATTGTGGAAGATGTTCAAGCAGGTATTGATTACCTGCTTGAATAGTATCGCATTTACTTTTTAAATGTGAAATCCTTTAATTTATCTCTTACATCACCTTTTACCTCACCTCTTGCTTCACCCCTTGCTTCACCCCTTGCTATCAAAAACTCTAACCCGCCAGAAGAGCTTCTTAAGACGGATAGGCGATCATTTGACTGCCTTAACTTACTTGTAAGAAGGGCTGGTGATATGGCGGCTGGATAAACAATTAAAGCCGCATCTGCAGCTTCAGAGGGTGAATTGGTGTGTTTATTATACTTAGTTGATGGTCCATCGAGTGACATAATATGAAACTCCTTTTTCGGGTTAGAGTTATTGTGTTTGATATTGAACTTGTAATTAAGAAAAGCTAATTACGAGGGTATAAACAAATATAGTAAGCATCTAAGTTAAGTCAAATGTGTGGTTTACTTTTTAAACTGCGGTAAGATTTTTAAGCGATCGAGCTCTTTGTGAACCGCCACTAAGCTGTGTTCAATTAGGCTGAGTAAGTGCGGCAAGCTTTCGAGGCGCATTTCTTGCGAGGCCATTTCAAGTCGTAAGCAATCAAAGGAGAAAGAAATGGCACCTACATCGATACTGCGTTGGCGTAATTCTCTGGCGGCATTTCTAAAATTCGCCAAGTTTTGTTCTTCAATGGCTTTATGAAGTGTGATCACTTTTCTTTTAGTATCGGCTAAATATAAATCTATTAAGTAACTAACTTCCTTTTGAAAGGCTTGCTGTAACTCTTTCAAGAAAGGGATCTGTATAAGCGTCGAACAGAGATCATTTCCCATGAAGCACCTTTGTTGCTTGTGTGTCAATATAGTGTATATACACAATTTTATTTGCTAGTCGTTCATTACTACCGTTCATCCAGTTAAACTTGACTCGGTGGGAGGCAAAATTTAAAAGTATAAGGAGTAGCCACACGGAATTGTGGTCGAAGGTTAACAAAGCCTTGTCAATTGGGCAAGGGGTTATACGCACGGAATAAAAGAGAATAATTTAGTTTACTTAGTAAGTATATTTTGTTAGACTGGTTGGATTGTCAAATACTATGAAAGACCCAAAAAATATGAAAACACTCGGCGAAGAACGTGCACTCTTTCTCGATAAGTTAACTAAAAAAGTTGAGTCTCTCGGCTGCAAAGGTCCTGTGGATGGCGAGCCTTCCTTACCTTTGGTAACTGAAATTAGTTTAGAACAAAGAAATCGTATCCAAATCATGATGGGAATGGCTGATAAAGCAGCTTTATCATTTAAATTGGGCGCTAACCCTTCTGACACGTACAATAACATTTCATTGCGTCAATTAAGCGATGCGTATGCACCAGTGCATGGGACGAAATTTCACACCAAAATGGTCGACTTGCTTGATGAATATGGTGCTGAAAAATTACGTCGTAAACCTCGCACTACTAAAAACTAATACTATCACTATCCTTTTTTTTAGTCGGGATTGCGCTTTGCACCTTTTGTTTTCGTGCATGATAATCAGGATCTGCGATCTCGGCTTTCTTATGAAGTTGTAGGTTATATTTGTTGGTGAGTAAAAACACCAATGACCAGGGACCGATAATTGCTAATAACCCTTCTGCTACCAATTCAACCCACAACGGCGCTATGTGTATGTTCGCAAAATAATAGCCGAACATTTCAGGTACCTCCAAGAAATACACAATCACTAATAACGCAAAGAGGCTGTTGGTAAAGGTTTTGAAATAGTGGTTTTTGACTAGCACACTGCTAATATTTTGTGCATCATTGGCTTCTGATCCATCACTAAAAATCAACCAAGGTGCATAAACTTTGGGTACGATTGAGGCAAAAATTAACAATTTTGAAAACCAGATCCAAGCGAAAGCGACATGCATGTTGACGCGAAAATACAACAAAGCAAAATACGCCCCAATGCAAAGTCCTAGCAGAATCATGGGGATAAAGGCAATAGAAGCTAAGGCACCCATAAAAGAAAGAAACTGCGTGGCAGTTTCTTTGATGACGTTTCCTGTCGTTGCTGGTGTGTTGGTCGCGATTTTATCAATGATGGTAATCATGATGCCCATCAAGGGAAACATGATCACCAACAACAACATCGCACTTTGCTGATGTAAGTGTTGCCAATCATGCGGTAAATACGCTTTACCGTAACGAAAATAATGAATGATCCCGACACATAGCAGGCTATAGGGCAAAAGCCTCAATAAGCTAATGGTGTATAAATGGCAGGTTGTTTGTAACAACTCGTGATCGCTTAAGGGCTTTGTTAAGGGAAATATCGGCATAATTACACGGATCCCTGCTTAGATTTATTCATAAAAGTATAGAGGTTATTGTTTTACCTTTGACTTAATCAACTAGATAAATTTAACGCATCTCTGATCCGTTGTGGGTGAACATTTTTCTAGAGCCAAGTATACTCATATTCCCGAATAGCCAATCGAATGAGCACGAGTTAAAAGATGACATACGCACAAGATGCCACCCTAGCAAGACTCTTAATTACCTGTCCCGATGGACCCGGCATTATTGCGAAAGTGACCACCTTTTTAAAAAACCATGGGGCCAATATTACCGATTTGGATCAACATTCAACCGATCCGGAAAACGGCACCTTTTTTATGCGTCTTGAATTTCAAACTTCGCACCTAGATGCAACGAATGAACAATTAGAAGCCGCATTTGCCGTCGATGTGGCAGGGCCTTTTAAAATGCAATGGCAAATGCATTATGCCGCCAATCGCAAATGCATGGCGATTTTTGTTTCAAAATACGATCACGCTTTTTTAGAAATCCTATGGCGCCAATCGAGCAATGAATTACCTTTTATTATTCCATTTATTATTTCCAATCACCCGGATTTAAAAAAAGCCGCTGATCACTTTGGCATTCCCTTTCACCATATTCCAGTGACGCAAGATTCAAAGGCACAAGCAGAAGCGCAAATATTGCATTTGTGTGAAAATAAGGTCGATGGCATTATCCTGGCGCGCTATATGCAAATATTATCAGAAGAATTTGTAGATCGCTTCCCAAGCAAAATCATTAATATCCATCATTCATTTTTGCCAGCCTTTGTGGGCGCAAATCCTTATCAGCAAGCCTACGATAAAGGCGTAAAGCTGATTGGGGCCACCGCGCACTATGTGACCAAAGAACTGGATATGGGGCCCATCATCGCACAAGACGTGGTGAGAGTGTCGCATCGCCAAAGCGCCGATAAATTACGTGAATTGGGGCAAGATGTAGAGCGTACTGTATTAGCAAGAGCGGTTAGAGCGCATGTAGAAGATAGAATTATTGTGAACGGCACAAAAACAGTGGTGTTTGATCCGCATTAAAAATGGTTTCCCTCTCCCGCTACGCGGGGGAGGGTTAGGGTGGCGGGGAATACCCATTAATTAATCTTAGGCGATTCTTTCTTTGCAATGGTTGGCGAATCCATCTTTAACCCTTGCTTAGGCATAGGCGGCGTATTAGGTAGTTTTTCACTCGCAGCCCAAGGCTCATTAACCATTAGCAAACAAAGCTTATCTTCAAAGTGCTTTAATTCATTAAAATCTTTGGTGGAATGATTAATGATCAGTGAAAAAACATATTCATTGCCTTTGTTAGTGGTAAAGTAGCCTGATAAAGCCGAAGTACCTGTCGCACTTCCTGTTTTACCGACCACACGTCCTACCATATTTTTATCTTTCAAACGCGTTGCTAATGTGCCGGTTTGGCCTGATGAGCTTAAGCTTGCTTGATACACGGGGAACGCCGGATCGTGATACATAAAATTCAATAACTGCGCAACCACAAAAGGCGACACCAGGTTATAACGAGATTGTCCTGAGCCATCGCTTAATTTCACTTTGGTAAATTCAATGCGCGATTCTTCGCCCAAAATATCTTGTATGGCTTGGATACCGGCTTGGAATGTACCTTGACCACCGTAAGCTAAGCCCAGGGCTTTGGTTAAGCTTTCAGCATAAATATTGTTAGAGTCGGCTAAAACGCGCGGTAACAACATTTTTAAAGGGGCTGAACGTTTTACAATAATCGCCGGTACATTTTTGGGCGCTGCGCCAAATTGAATGTTGCCGGTTAATGTAATCGCGGTTTGCTTTAAAGCGGACTCGATTAAGGTTTTGGCAATCGCACGGCTATCATCAAGCGCCAGCTCAACCACAATCGGCGTTTTATCCATTGGCCAGCAGCCAAAAAGACTAATGTCGTTATTTTTCACTTTGACATTCAGTTGACAGCTATGATCCGCTTCTTGTGCAGTGACGGCCATGACTTTGGATTCAATAGTAAAGTTGGGCAGTTCTTTATCTAGTTGTTCAACTTTAATTTGTGAGTTCAATGCTTGTGGGCGGTTAAATTTCAAGCGAACTTTGTTTTCGTTAATAATGATAGAAGTGATCGGTGCTGAGTAATACCAAGGGAGTGAGTCCCAGGTCCAACCTTGTGCATAGTAAGGTTCAGCAAAGGCACTATCATCAATCACGATATTGCCCTGGATCTGATTAACGCCTTTGGTTTTTAAGGCCTGGAATAATTCTAGAATATGTTTCACTTGAAAAGTGGGATCGCCCCTGAACACAAAATAGAGATTATCATTCAATGTGTTGGTGGTCAGCTTATCAAGCGGAGCTTGCAGAGTAGTTTGATATTGAAAATTCTCACCTAAATACTTTAAAGCGGCTGCCGCTGTAAACAGCTTAGTCGTGCTCGCTGGGTGGAAAGTTTCTTCAGCGCGGGCTTCATAAACAATATTGCCCGTTTTAGGATCTTGGATCACAAGACCTACCGCGGCATCCGGCAAGTGCTGTTTGATCAAATTATCGATTTGTTTGTCATTGGAAACTTGTGCATAGACTTGGGAAACCATAAGGGTGCTGAACAAAACAAAGCGGGTAAGCAGTTTTTTCATAATTTGCCATTAATGATAATGTTGTTGGTTAAAAAGGAGGCATTCGGGATTAAGATTTCTTTATCTTCACACCTAAGGTGGGTGTAACGTAAGCTCATCTTACTAACAACGCCTTTATATCTTCCTACTTGAATGTTATCACCAATTTTAAAGGGTTGGTAAAGCAATACCATGATCCCTGCCATCAAGTTAGAAAAGGCATCTTTTGAGGCAAGGCCTAGTGCTAACCCTGATATCCCAAGGCTTGCAACCATTGCGCTAACATTCACACCTGCCGAACCTAGCGCCGTAATGGCTCCCACAATCAGAATAGCGACTTTACTGGCTATGGTGAATACCAGAAAGACCGGTTGTTTTTGTGGCGTGCTCCTTTGCGCAAAACGCTCGATCATCGAGTCAGAGAATTTGGCTAAAAACCAAAAAAGCGCAAAAATGAAAATGCTAATTAAAATGGCAGGAAGAGAGCTACCCACCTTAGTTAACATGGCTTGCATCATGTTCATAGGCGACTACTACTACAGTCAGGGATTATGTGTACATTACTGTGACACTTTCAAATTTAGAATGTCAACTTTTTGTTAAGGAAAGGACTAACGGAGCATTCCTCGTCGTTGCAAAGGGTTTCGCTATGAGCGACTTGCACAACCCAAAGGTGATAAGGGCGATGAGCGACACATAAAGGCTAGGCCCTATGAACCAGTTGTATCGGATGGTCAGTATTTCAGCCACTAATGGTGCCGTTCCGGCAAAAAGGGCAGCTGAAACGCTCCAAGCAAAGGAGACGCCGGTATAGCGTACATTGGGTGGAAAGAGATCGCAGAGAATTTTGACCATCGGACCACAAGCGACACCGTTTAAAACACCATAGATCACCATCGCAAGCGCAATGAGCCCATAATGCCCGGTATAGCAAAGCATAAAGGTGATCGGTGAAAACAACGCAACCAAGCACAACCCAATGCGGTATTGTCGGTAAGCATCCGTTTTATCAGCGACATAAGCCATGATAGGGATCATGATGGCCACAATGATTTCGCCAAAGATGGCAAATAAAGTGGCATGATGGACTGGCAGCAGAACGACTTTTTTCAAAAAGACCACAATGTAGATGTTGCCGATGTAAACAAACACCCCTGTGAAAGCGGCAATTGCGCCAGCAAGCACAAAAGAGGTTTTGTATTTTTTTAGCAAATCAAGTAAGGGAAGCCGTTTCATTCTTTGATCGACTTGTAAAAAGTGTGGTGACTCGCTTAAGCGGTTGCGACACCAGAGCCCCATAAAACAGCTCAAGCCCCCCAACAGAAAAG
>Ga0105045_10004657_pt1 | contig 11944 bp, 8 predicted proteins | sample MAT02_FD_78089 | JGI IMG/M metagenome (GOLD analysis project Ga0105045, IMG submission 78089) | Freshwater microbial communities from Lake Fryxell liftoff mats and glacier meltwater in Antarctica - MAT-02 (megahit assembly) | ecosystem: Environmental > Aquatic > Freshwater > Ice > Liftoff... | reverse complement strand
ATTTTCCGGCTGCAAAAAGAGCGGGAAGTGGTTGGGATTTACCTCAGCGGGCATCCGCTGGATGATTTTCGTTATGAGTGGGAAACCTTCGCGTCGCCCATCGCTAATTTGGAAAATTTCAAGGGCAGAAAGGTTAATATCGCCGGATTTGTGCTAAAAGCAGAGCATCGAATCAGCCAAAAAGGCACGGGATGGGGCCGTTTTACGATTCAAGATTACACCGGTACGCTTGAAATAGTGATGTTTTCGGAAACGTATGCGCGTTTTCGGTCCTTTTTTGAAGAAGGTACTAGTCTGTACGTAGAAGGGGAATACCGACAGCGTTTTAATTCGGATGAACTGGAATTTCGGGTGCAAAATGTGCGCTTACTAGAAACGGTGGGCGAGGAAAAAACCGAATCCGTCACGCTCAAAATTCCGCTTGACAAAATCACGCCCGAACTGATAGTTCAGATTGAAAAACTGTGCGCCACCCATAAAGGCAAGCATACCCTGAGAATGGAATTGATGGATTTTACCAACAAAGAAAAATTGCCTTTCGTGTCTCAAACCAAAAAAGTGAACGTCGGCAATGATTTTCTGGCCGCGATGGAATTGTTGGGGATTGATTGTGGGGTGAATTAAAGAACTTTTTGTTGTAAATTCGGAAATTTGTTTTATTTTCGTGTTTTAAAAGCCAAAAATAAAACCTAAACCATGAACACCTTTGGGGGGAACTGGACTGAAAACAAAATTGAAATTTTGGTTAAATACGCAAAGGCGTATTTAACTATAATGAACGTACATGCCGGAATATACGGTTGGAAACTCTTGTATTTTGATGGTTTTGCGGGAAGTGGACTAATCGTAAAGGGTGCTGATGAAAATCGAAAGGAAATCATCGGAGCCGCACGCAGAATTATTGAAATAGAGTATCCGCGACCTTTTGACGAGTATTACTTCGTTGAAAAAGATGAGAACAATTTCGAGGCACTTTCCCAAAGCACCCAACGTGTATTTCCGGGTAAAACCATTCATGCTGTTCGGGAAGACTGCAATACAAAACTGCTCGGGTTAGCCAATTTTCTTGAAAAACCTGAAGGTAAGGGATACAAGATATTGGCTTATATTGACCCTTGTGGCATGCAGTTACGTTGGGATTCCCTTGAAAGGCTAAAAGATTTATCCGTGGATGTTTGGATTTTAGTACCTACCGGAATGGGCGTAAACCGACTGTTAAGGAATGATGGTAATATTTCGGATGCTTGGCTTCAAAAATTAGAAGTTTTTCTAGGCATGGATAGAGACAGTATTGTAGCACACTTTTATAAAAACCAGACAATAAATACCTTATTTGGCGAAGAAAAAGTGACCAGTAAAGAAGAAAATGCTATTGAGAAATCTGCAGAATTGTATCAAAAAAGGTTAAAAAGTATCTTCAAATTTGTTACTAAGGCTTACGTCCTAAAGACAAAATCAAACACCACACTCTTCCATTTTTTGATGGCTTCAAATAATATCAATGCCGTAAAAATAGCGGACGAAATTGTTGAGAAATACAACGCAAAAACCTGAGTATCATGGCAATATCAAGCATCGAATGGACAGAACTTACTTGGAATCCGACCACAGGGTGTAGTAAAATATCCAAAGGATGTAAATTCTGTTACGCGGAAATTATGACTCGACGCTTACAGGCGATGGGCTTAGAAAAATATAAAGATGGTTTTAATGTGGTGCGCACACAGCCAGAGGAGTTACTCCGCCCTTACGGTTGGAAAAAACCTAGAATCGTTTTTGTTAATAGCATGAGCGATTTGTTTCATCCTGAAGTACCCTTAGCATATATAAAGATGGTTTTTGGTGTCATGAATGACTGCCGCCAACATCAATTCCAAGTACTCACTAAACGTGCTGAACGGCTGGCAGAGGTGGCGTCTGAACTTTGCTGGACACCTAATATTTGGATGGGTGTTTCGGTTGAAAACCAAAAAGTAGAAAGCCGAATTGATTTTTTAAGACAAACCCCGGCTAAAATTAAATTTTTATCGCTGGAGCCATTAATTGGTCCGCTTCCTAACCTAAATTTAGAAAAAATGGACTGGGTGATAGTAGGGGGTGAAAGTGGAAAATCCCCACGACCAATGCCTGAAAACTGGGTGATAGATATTAAAAACCAATGTGCACAAGTGGACGTTGCTTTCTTTTTTAAGCAATGGGGAGGCACCAATAAAAAGAAATCAGGTCGCATATTGGAAGGACGCACCTACGATGCTTTTCCGCAAACTGCCCTTACCTAACCGCAATTCTAAAATGGCAAAAACAAGAACCATTTTCTTCTGCTCCAGTTGTGGGGCTTCCGCGCCTAAATGGCTCGGAAAATGCCCCCATTGCAACGAATGGAACACTTACCAAGAAGAAATTATCCAAAAAGAAACGGCGGCTGAGGAAAAACGCAAATCCTGGGCACCCAAATTGGGCGGTCGCTCCGAATCCCCTAAAGCCGTGCTGCTCAAAGAGGTAAAAACGGGCAATACCATGCGCCTCATTACGCCCGACCAAGAACTCAACCGAGTGCTCGGCGGCGGCATCGTGCCCGGCTCGCTGGTGTTGATTGGTGGACAACCGGGCATCGGTAAAAGCACCCTGCTGCTCCAAATTGCCATGAAAACACCCGCTAGAATCCTTTACGTGAGCGGTGAAGAAAGCGAAGAACAAATCAAAATGCGCGCCGACCGAGTGGCCGAATTTAAGTCAGATTGCTACATCCTGACCGAAACCAACACCACCAAAATACTCCAACAAGCGCAAGAACTCATGCCACAAATGATGATTGTGGATTCGATTCAAACCATGAGTACACCGCACCTCGACGCCGCGCCCGGCGGCATCGCACAAGTTCGAGAATGCACCGCCGAACTGCTCCGATTCGCTAAAGAAACCAATGTGCCCATCTTTTTGGTGGGCCATATCAATAAGGAAGGCGACATCGCCGGGCCGAAGTTGCTCGAACACATCGTGGATTGTGTGCTGCAATTTGAGGGCGACCGACACAATTCGTACCGCATTTTGCGGACACTGAAAAACCGTTTTGGCAGCACCGACGAAATGGGTATTTACGAGATGCAATCGGGTGGACTGCGGGAAGTGAGCAACCCCTCTGAATTGTTGTTGAGCCAAAAAGACGAGGAACTTTCGGGCTGCGCCGTGGCGGCTACGATGGAGGGTATGCGCCCCATGCTGATTGAAACGCAAGCCTTGGTTTCCAAAGCGGTGTACGGTACGCCACAACGCTCGGCTACGGGTTTCGATATGCGGCGACTCTCGATGCTGCTCGCCGTGTTGGAAAAAAGATGCGGGTATTATTTCAGTATGAACGACGTATTTCTCAATCTAGCGGGAGGCATTCGCGTCGAAGACCCGGCCATTGATTTGGCGATAGTGGTGTCCTTAATTTCCAGTTTGGTGGACGTAAGTATTCCCACCAACGTCTGTTTTGCCGGAGAAGTGGGCCTTTCGGGCGAAATACGGGCCGTGCAGCGCGTAGAGCAGCGCATCGCTGAGGCCGACCGACTCGGATTTAAAGAAATTTATGTGTCCAAATACGGCATGAAAGGCATTGACCTCAAGCGATACGGTATTCGGATTTCTACCGTCGGAAAGGTGGAAGAATTGAAGGGGGCTTTGTTTGTGTAGCAAAAAAAGCGGGTGTTCTTTTTTAATAAAGAGAACACCCGCTTACAGTCTTACATCAATACCCGTTTAATCCGGTATTTTCAAGTGAAATTTACCCTCCGTAATAGCCAGATATTTTGGCAAAAAATCCCACCCGCTCGGGTCTTCTAGGTAAGTTTGAAAACGGCCTTCCACCACCCCCTCACATCGTAGGTGGGTTAAAATCATCCTCGTCAAAAAAGACATTTACTTGCTGTACGCCTTTCATTTCTCGGAGTGTGCGCACCATTTCTTCGGTCTTTTTGGTGTTTCGAAGGGTGATGTGGTAGTTGCTTTCGGTGAGGTCTTCGAGGCCTACATTTTTGATACTCACCAATTTTAGGGTATTGCAATATCGTCGGAGTGGCGCAGTGATGTCGTTGTTTTCGGCGGAAAAGTGCATGATTTGTAGTAAAAAATGCCGTTTTCGGGGAGCGCCGAAATTGGTAAACGTGAGTGCAATCACCACAAAACCCGCCAAACCAGTGCCCAAAAGTGCCACCATATTCAGTCCCACGCCACTGGCCATTCCCAGCGCCAGCGAGAGAAAAATAAACACTAAATCCATGGTATCCCGAATGGCTGTGCGGAAACGAATGATACTCATGGCGCCCACCAGTCCAAAAGCCCGCGCAATGTTGTTGCCAATCACCATAATGACAATGGCCGAAATAATGCTCAACAATACCAGCGAATTGACAAATGTGACCGAATACGACGGCCCGCGATACGTGAGACGATACACGATGCTCATCATTAATCCGCACAGAAATGCGACCACCAAATTGGCCAGTACATCGGCAGTAGAGTTGGGAAAAACGGCTAAATTTTGGTATTCAACAAACAAAGTAGTGGACAATAAGTGGATAAAAAGCAAGGGTACTTGTTCGCAAATGTAGGCGAATTTAGAACTTGCTTGGTGGGTTTTTGATCTTAGGCTTTAATAGCACGTTTAAATTTTATTGAACTGAAAATCAAAATTTAAACACGATATTAGCAAAATAAAACGGAATAGTCTTCTCATACCCCCCTCATCCTACCCTTAGTCAAAGCCTCCCCCCGCCGATGTGGGTTAATAAACGGATTGGTCATAATGGTGCCCACATACTTGGAGGCCGGCTCTTTGCGCATTTGAAAATCCTCTAAAATTGGCTTTATCCACGCCGGACAAAATTGGTTGAATTTTACTTCCAAAATAAAAAAACCCGGATAAGCAAAGGTCGCACCCGCTTCATCAAAAAGCGAAGTTACTTGCGGGTAGCCCACACTCCTTAAATGTAGGTCGAACGTGACGCGGAAATCATTTTCTAGGTCGGTGTGCTTGCCCAAAAATGGCATTCGCTCGTAAATGACATTCACCACCGGACGCAGATTTCGACTCAATATCTGATAAAAAAAACGTCGAGCATTGTCGGGCGACCGAATCTCTGCGGCAAAATCATCGAAATTGGCCCCTGGCCGAAACAACGCACACACATTTTCATAAGACGTGGCCGAACGATTTTTCAATATCGGCCCCTCGTATTTTCGCTTGATTTCCAAAAACACCGGCCCGCCATCTTGCCCCCAATTATACCCCCGCAACCGTACTTTCATCCGGTGTGCAACCCCATCTATTTTGGTATGATACATGTCAAAACTGGGCGTATCAAAATAAATACTTCGCACCGTGTACATCCCGTCACGCTGCAGCGCTGCGAAAGCATCGGGCACCAAAAACGGAATCAACGCACTGCGCAAGGCGGTGTACTGATCGGATGGAACTAGATATTTGAATTCGTAGCGCATTTTTTGTTGAGAAGGTTGAGGGGCTTCGCCGTTGAGGGGGTTGAGAATTTCGACCTTTTTATCGCTGAAAACGAAGCATTCGGTGGAGGTACTCACGTTGGTTCACTTTCCCGAAATCAATCAAGCAGAGCGCCGACAATCCGGTGGTCAGGCGCGTTCCTGCACTATCTGGCAGTACAAATGCCGTTACCATTGAAACCTGCCGACTGTCATACACTTCTACCTTTGACCCCGTAAACCCATATCTCGCGGGGAAAATATGTCCGCTTTGCACGTCTGTCACCCGAATGATTGCGCTGGAATCCAGGTACCGGAGTTGTTCTACCCGCACCGGAATATGTACTACATATTGGTCGGCCCGTTGGATAATAAGCAGTTCTTCTGGCAGGGTGGCGGGTACTACCCAACCAGAAAAGGGTGCCCGAATCACAAAAGACAGACCTTTTTGACGCAAAATTTTCAGTCGATTTTGGAGGCCACGCAGTTGGGCCTCGGTAATGCCTACGCCTTCTACTTTGATGCCTGTTCCTACATTTTCGAGGTATTGTCGGGCTATTTCTACCTGAATTTTGGCCAAATTCCAATCATTTTCCGCCATTTGAAACTCCGTAAAAGCAATCAAGCCTTCTTCCTTGAGTTTCTTTTTTAGGTGGTAAAAATTCTCCTTCAAAGTCAAATCTTGCTCCGCAAAATGCAATCGGTTTTCGGCTTCCTGCACAATGGGTGGCTTGTCACCCGTTTTGTCCGACTGTAATTGTGCTACATAAAAGGCCAATTGCGCCTCTATTTCCTGTATCTCCTCTCGCTGGCGAATGGAGTACATCCGCACCACGGTATCGCCCGCGGACACAAATGCCCCTGCCGGAATGTCTAATTTAATACCCGAAAAATCGCCCTGCTCGAACTGAAACGCATCTATTTGTTGGGTGGCCCCCATCGCATAATCGCGAACAACCGAGCTCAGTCGGCCTGTTTGCTCTTGCATCAGTCGCCATTCTTGCGCAGGACTCACCCGACCAATACTTTCAGAAGTAAAAGGAATCGAAATGGGTACATACAGGGCCGCCACCACTACCGCCAGAATTATCACTACCGCCAAAATTCGTTTCAGATCGTGTCGCAAGGTGTCGTTGATAGATTTGGATGTTTACAAGACTGCTTTCTAAGAACGCCCAACTATCGGGCTTGTACTAACTTCAGCGTTTTTTCAAAAGAATCGGTGGCGCAACGCAGCAAATACAAACCCGGCGCCAACGCCGTACCACTCAAATCAAGGCGTGCATTGCCATGGCCGCTGGTTTCGGGCAGCTGCTTTTCGGCCACTAATTTGCCCATCAAATCAAAGAGTTGGAGCGTAATGCCCGATTTTTCGGGGACAAAATACTGCACCAAAACCTCCGTTTGGAACACCGTTGGCTGCGCCATAAATGTGGTGGGGAGTGGGTTACTCGGCGTACTCACCGCGCTGGTAGTTTTGCTAAAATGCGCCACAATTGTGTCGGAAGCCGTTAGATTTACAAAACCAAACGTCGAATCTGGGTTCGCAAAGGTGTGGTTGCCCGCCGACCAATAATCGAACTCATAGCCGGCTGCTTCGTCGGCAAATGCCCACATACTCAGGCCCGCACTCGCGCCGCCAAAATACGGCTGACTGTACGGAAACTGATTAGCAGTCAAGTTTAATGTGTTGATATTCAGGGTTCCAGCAAGTGGCGGATCTACTTTTACTACTGTTTGGTAAGGCCCAGTAACGGTGTAACAGTCTTCCATCAAATCAGGCAAAATACTGCAGCGATTGGAGATAAAATCCCGCAATTCATCCAAGTTATTTTTCCATTCTGCGTACGTTCCAAACCACCGGTCGGCATGGCGAGCCATTTCGGGGTCAATGGTCATTTCAATCGTGTCGAGGTAGTTCAACATATTCTCACAGCCAAACACCGTGTACATCATATCGGCCATCCGCGTCACGTAATAGCGTTCTACTTCGGGGTTGGTGCGGAGTTTGTTGAGTACCCGAATGTGGCGCTCCGGGTCTGAGTCGCCTGTCAGAGTTTCTGCATCGCAAGGCGGCGCGTCGTATTGCGTAGAAGGCAAACCCGTGTAATTGATGTAATGATCGAACGTAGCGTCATTATCCCACAAGATGTAGCCCCATTTTTGGTGGGCACCTTCCGGGTTTAGTCCACGCCAAATGCCCGTATTGTAGTTGAGCCAGTCGGTGCAGACGGTAAAAGAATTGACAATCACATAGTCAATCAGGCTTTTATAATCGTACCGATCGGCCACGTGCTGGAATTTAGCGGCGTCATTCATGTTGTTGTTCAAAATATACGTCCGGATTGCGCGCCAGTCATCCACCGCCGCTTGCCCGCCGTACTCAGCCCAAGTATTGCCCCAAGTAAGCACATATTGAATCTCGTATTTGCCTTGTCCGTAATAGAAATCGGTAAAATCGTGGTCGTCGGGAATCTCGCGCATATCGTACACGCCCCAGTACTGACCGTTTAGATATACAATACATTTTTCGGCCTCCCGCACGTCCAAGTACATATTGCCGCGTTTGGCAAGGTTGTGCACATAGGCGTCGCGTACGTGTGCGCTGCCTTCATTTTGTGGATGGTGGGAGGCGGGGTAATTATCATCTCCGGAAGCACGCAGGATAATGCGCTGAAATTCGTCGCGATTTGTGAGTGGGAATAGTTTTTCTTTCAAATCTGCTTCGTAACCCATTTCATCGCGGCTCACCCAATCGAGGCTGCGCTGGTCGTTGGCCCAAGAATCTTGGCCATGGCTGTTCAATTCGCCGTAGGTACGCGCTTTGCGCTCTTTGTTTTTATTGAAAAATTCGATGCTGCCGAGGGGGCGCAATGACTGATTGCCATTGGCAAGATTCAACACTTCTCCGGACGCCACTGATACCACCGCCAGCGTGTGGTTCTCATTGATAAAATAGGTGGCAAATTGCACAAAACTGGGGTAAATAAGCCCATTGTTACTAAAAGTAACAGCTTTTACTACGGTCGTGCTGCTCAACGCTAAGGGCTGGATATATTCAGGCGATTGCAACGTGGGTTCCGAACCATCAAGTGTGTAATGCACACTCGCATTCGGCTCGCTGCTGCTGATGGCAAGCAGGACAGAACCGGAATAAAAGCCGGCTGGCAAATTAAAACTGGGCCTAGTTGCAAATGCTAGGGCTGTCGGTCCGTTGCTGTTGGAAGTACCCAAGGTAGGTTGCGTGGCAATACGCCATTCACTGCTTCCGTCGGGGTAGCGCGCTCGCGACTGGTGCTGCTGGGTTTTCACCACCTCAATGTCTTGTAAAATAGTGCCATTAGGGTCGGCCAACACCACGTGGTCGGCGTTGTTTTTGGTCTGTTTCATCTTGAAACTGGTGTGCAAAAATCCACCCGGATCTTTCAAATTTCGGCCCGAACACCATACGTACAAAAAGCCATTTCCGGCAATACTGGTGTTGGCCGGAAAAGCCCATTTGGTCGGTTTGTTTTCGTTGTCGCTCAAATAGTACCCGCTCAAATCCACCGGCATAGCAGAAGTATTATAAAATTCAATCCAATCTTCTGTTTCCTGATAAAAATCCAAATACAGTCGCCAATTGGCGCAGGAGTATTCATTAATGACCACTTGTGCTTGTGCAGGCATTCCTACCGAAAAAAGGGTAAGTACACTGAGAAGGCGTAGCAAAAATTTGTTCATAGGTGGAGAAAAGTGAAGGGTACGCGAATAGCGTAATAAACTGATTTGCAGTATTTTATTGCTTTAATAGGCGAATTGTAGTGCCGCTTGCCTGCAAAAAATACAAACCTGCTGCCTGCTGTTCCAAGGAGAAAAAAGCCTGCGTTTCGCGCCCGAAATCTTGTGCCAAAACAGGTTGTCCCAGCGCATTGACCACCCGAACCTCGCCCAACGCTCGGTTGGAGACAAGGCCAAATGCTCCTTGATTGGGATTGGGGAACACCTGCAAGCGAGCAGCCTGCGTAGGCGTGTGCGTGGCCACCGTCAAACTATTAAGGGCGTAAAAAGTAGTTGGCATAAGAGTAAAATTACCCGTTCCGTTGGGGTATCGCCCGTAAGAAACATCGGGCATTTGTGCACCAAAAGTTACCTCGTCAAGTACAAAATCTGCCCCGTCGGAGAGGATTACGGATTCACCTGCCGCCGCTATTTTGAAGTTGGCGTGCAAGGGGCCATCCAGCGCATCATCATCCAGCCAAACGATGAGAAAGCCATTGGCTGGAATACTCACATTGAGCGGAAAAGCCCATTTGTTGCGGTCTTGTGGGTCGTCAGACAAATAGAGCCCGAATAAGCTCTTGGGTGTGTCGGTGTTGTTGTACAATTCGAGCCAGTCTTCTTTTTGCCCGGCTTCGTCTATCTCGCCATTTTCATTATCGGCCAAAAGTTCATTGAGTACCACTTCTCCCACCAAAGGCAAATCGGGTGTAGCCGAATAAAATTCGTGTTCGGCGCGCACGGGACTAAAAATGCCCGCTTGAATATTTTCGGCGTACAAATAATACTGCATCGTGGGGTCGAGCATCGGGAAAGAAGCCCCAAACACGTCATCCCCGGCTGCGCCATCTTGATGCAAACCATCGTCGAACATCGGTAATTTCAGGAAAATATCCGAAGTGTCTTCCCGATATGCTAGGGTCACGCTCGTGGCATTGGTCACTGTGGCCGACACCCAGTAGGTCGAAATTCCGGCGCCTTGTACATTGGAGATATCCGGTGCTTGTGCCGTCAAATTTGCGTTGGTAATCAGGTAGTTATAGCGCGCATTCATCAAATCGGCTATTCCCGGAGTATAACCAAATGGCCCGCCGCCATTCGTAATGCCGCTGCTTACGTTGGTTTGGAAATTGGCGTAGGTGTAAAATTTATTGATGTCGCTTTGCACGGCGGCATCAATGAGGGCCTGCATTTCGAGGGCGCGGGCCTTGTATTGACCTTCGGAGGCAAAATTCTCAGTGAGAATGGTTTTTAGGTGCGCCAGATACATGCGTTTCCAAGTCGGATTGGCCAGCAAATACCGAATCAGCGGGCGATTGGCATTAGTGGACTGCACCAGCGGATCCATTTGTTTCATTTGGGTCGCACTGAGCACCGTATTGCTAGTGAGCAAGGGGAATGCCCCAAAACTCATATTCAAGTCCCACACGGTGCTGAGCCAGCGCTCATTATCGTCGTAGTACAAGTAATAATTTTGCACAAAAGCCCCTGTGTAGGAATCGAGATTGACCAGCACATTGTTAAAGGCTAGCATCCACAGGGCGCGATCTACGTCGAGCACTTGTTCGATGCCGTCCGGATTGTTTTTCAGGGTCTGCATCAGTTGCACCAATTCGGTCCATCCGTAGTCCGACTGAATGTCGTATTTATTGTAGTAAAACGCGGTATCGGCACTGGTATAGACTAGGTCGGGGTAATTGCCGCCCGTTCCGGGGCCGCCGAAATCCTCTGGATTGCACTTGAAAAAGGGGTTGTTTCCGTTGGTGGCGAAGTTATTTTGCACAAACTGCTTGTTGATGCTTTCTATATGTCCGTAGAGTCCCCAATACACGCCGTTGACCCACACTTTGGCGTGGTTGGCGCGGGGGGCGTCCATATATTTTCGGGCAATTTCGTAGGAAAGGGGCTCCCGTACAAAAGTTGGGTCGGCAAAACCGTTGCCGAGTTTGATGTCTTTTACTCCTAGGTAATTCTGTCCTTTTTCGACAAAATTCAATTCAATATGCAGGGGGTTTTTGGCATTACTCGGGCTATATGAACTATTACCCTTATATTTTACGCCAACGGAATCAAATAGTTCTCCGTTTATTTCTACGGATTGAGCCAGCAAATAATCGCCGTCGTCAATGGCTTTTAGGGAGTCTAGTTTGAAATCCCAGTTACTTTGAAAAAACGTAATTTTAATTTCCTGAACCACGGCGGGGTCATAGAAATCTTGGGCAGCAAGGCTACTGCAAAGACAAAGCATGGCACAGGCCAAGAGCCGATTTTTCATGGATACAGACTTGTTAAAGGTTGGCTGTTTTTTAGGTTAAAACGCTTCCAATGCCAGTTATAGAGGCGAAAGTAGTGAAAGAATTACCGTGCGGGAGAAAAATTGGTGAATTGGCTAATTTTTGCGGTGAAAAAAATATTATCATGATTTTTTCAACTTATTAAGCGTCATTAATTCATATTAGTAATACTTGGGTGTAGTTCCAATTTGTTGTACATTTAGGCTCAAAAATACAGAATATGGCAACAGAATACAAGATTGAAGCAGATGGTAGCCTAACCATCATGATAAGAATAAAGCCCGAAGGCAGTGTGCTTGAGCAGGAATAGCAGATAGCGGCTGCGGTTGCAGAAGTGGGTCGGATAGCCACGGTTTTTTCGCATAAAGGCTTTGATACTGCGGGTCAAAGTCAAATTAAGGGGAATGAAAAGT
>Ga0105045_10004656_pt1 | contig 11945 bp, 6 predicted proteins | sample MAT02_FD_78089 | JGI IMG/M metagenome (GOLD analysis project Ga0105045, IMG submission 78089) | Freshwater microbial communities from Lake Fryxell liftoff mats and glacier meltwater in Antarctica - MAT-02 (megahit assembly) | ecosystem: Environmental > Aquatic > Freshwater > Ice > Liftoff... | reverse complement strand
GCGCCACTCCGGCCATATCGCTGCCGCCCACCGCCTCCACGCGCGCCTGTTCGGCAGCGTTCAGCAGCTCGCGTGGCAAGCCGGCGGCAACCGGCACGGCTGCATGCGCGCGGGCGTCGTGCAGCCGGCGCTTCAATGCGAAACTGTCGGCCCAGCCGCGCGCTTCGGCAACCTGCTCGCCGGTCAGGGTGCGCGCCGGCTGTGGCACGCGCGCCTGATCGCCGTGGCAGGCCGGCTTGTCGGCCGTGTAGCTCAGTTCGAACTCGGGCCTGCGACCAAGCGCCCGCATGCCGGCCGCAAGCGCCTGGCGGAAATCTTCAAGACGATCAGGCTCGGGCATGGGCAGGCTCTAGCACTGTATCGGCAGCGCATGCCAGACCGGCGAATGCGGCAGGGCGGGTGCGTCAACCCGCCCTCCCCGACAACCAAAGCGGACTTAGAAGCGCTGGCGCACCGTGATGCCAAAGGTGCGTGGCTGGCCGATCGAGAAGCCAAGCCGCGCTCGACCGCCGCGCTCGCGGTCAAATGACAGCAGCGGGTTCTCGTCGAACAGGTTGTTGGCGTAAACCGTCACGTCGGTTCCGGTGTCAAAGCGCAAGCCCGCCGAAAGATTGACAAGATTGTAGGACGGCAGCTTCAGATCGACCGTCGTGCCGTTGGTTCCCGGCGCGCCGCCGAACGGCAAGCCCGACACAAAGGTGCGCGGGGTGTTTTCCTGATCGCTCGGCTGGGTGAAGCGCGAGCCTACATGCTGGAAGGTGGCGGTCAGGACCGCTTCGGACCGGTCGCTCAGCCGAGCGGTGTAACCCGCGGTTGCAGCAATCTGGAACTCCGGCACCGAAGGCAGGCGATTGCCCTCGCGGATGCCCCCCAGAACGGCGCCGTTGCCGTCCACCACGGTGGAATCGAAGCGCGCTTCGACCCAGCTGCCGGCGACCGAGAAATCGAACCCGGCGCCCGGCTGGATAGCAAGCTCGAACTCGACCCCGACCGAATGCGCTTTCGGCACGTTGAACACGACGCGCGACGAGCAGCTGCCGGCATCGAGCGTCACCTGCAGGTTGCGGATGTCGGTGTAGAAGCCGGCAGCGTTCAGGGTGAATATCCCGCTGCGGGCTTTCACGCCCGCTTCATAGTTCCACAGCGTTTCATCGTCATAATTCTGGTAACCGCCGAAGATGTCTTCATCTTCCGGCGTGCACAGCGGCAGGTTCAGCGGATCGTTGACACCGCCAAGCCGGAAGCCCTTGGAGGCCTGCGCGTTGACGGTCACATCCTCGCTTGCCTTCCACGACAGCAGGAAGCGCGGAGTGAAGCCGTCGGACTGGGTTTCGTCCACCGCATTGTCGCCGTTGGCAAACAGGCCGCCGGATTTGAAGGTGCGGGTTTCGGAGAAGTCATACCAGCGCAAACCGGCCGTCGCAGTGAGCGACCCGAAGGCATAGCTGGCCTCGCCGAACAGCGCCTTCTGCTCGATCTTGTACGGAATGTTCGAATTGTAAGGCGAATTCGCAGGAAAGCCGTTGGCGACCGCCGCCGACGTCCCGGCGCCGAGCACCTGATCGGTGAAAAAGTCATAGCCCGGAGTTGGCAGGCGCTGGGTGTAAGCGCGGTCTACATCGGAGTAGAAGCCGCCGATCAGCCACTGGAACGGCCCGTCATTGTTGGACGACAGCCGCACCTCCTGGGTGAACTGCTCAACCTTGGTGGTGTCCACGAGATTGGAGGGCAACAGCACCGCGGCGGCCGGAAAGCCGAGATCGACCGAAACGGAGCCGGTAAGCGCGGATGCATCGCGGCCGACGACAATATCACGATCGACATAGCTGGTAACCGAAGTCAGCGTGACCGGACCAAGGCCGATGCTGACATTCAGGTCGGCAAGCAGGAAATCATCGGTGAAGCGCTCGCGCAGCAGCAGATATTGCTGGCGTTCCTCCAGCGCGATCGCCGGGCGCGTGGTTGTGAAGGGATTGGCGAAAAGATTGAAGACTTCCTGCCGGTTGAAGCCGTTGGCGCGCACCTCCTGATACACTATCCGCGGCGTGATGGTGATGTCTTCGGTCGGCTTGAAGGCGACCGACAGCCGGCCGCCAAGCCGCCAGCCGTCGTTCACATTTTCGCGCACCTGGCTGTTTTCGCCCAGCGCATCGATGAAGCCGCCGAACTGGGTGAAATAGGCGACACCGCGCACGGCAACCTTGTCCGACAGCGGAAGATTGACCGCCGCCTTCAGATGCCCGCCAACCGAACCGCCATCGACAAAATTCAGATTGCCCTCGATCGTGCCTTCGACCCGCTCGGTCGTCGGCTGGTTGGTGATATAACGGATTGTGCCGCCGACCGATCCGGATCCAAACAATGTGCCTTGCGGCCCGCGCAATGTTTCCACCCGATTGAGGTCGAAAAGATCGAGATCGGGTGTGAACAAGGACAGCGAAATGACCGATTCATCGAGATAGAAGCCGACCTGCTCCTTCACGCCAGGCTGATCGCGCACGATCTGCCCGGCCGACACGCCGCGCACCGAAACCTGGCTCTGGCCGGGCCCCAGATTCTGGATCGAAAGCCCGGCGACACTGCGCGACACATCCTCGATCGTGGTCGCGCCGGAACGTTGCAGCATCGCTTCGGTCTGCGCGTTGATCGAAAATGGCACATCTTGCAGCGCGGACTCCCGCTTGATGGCCGTAACGATAATGTCTTCGCCTGCCTCCGACCCCAGGCCGGATTGCGCGAACGCGGACGTGGCAAGCGCCGCGACGGCGGTGGCGGCGAGAAAGCGAAAGGCTTTGGCTGGCACAGGAAATTCTCCCCAGGAGCAGTGTTGTTTCGGCGATTCTACACTCGCTTCTGGCTTGCGGGAATTGCTTCGTTAACCATGCGCGCGCCTTTGGTGCCGCACTGTCACCAAATTGCAACAGTCGGCTGCTTGCGCGGCCGAGCCTCGCGCCTTAGCGGAGCCGGAAGGGAGGGCTTTGCACCATGGCGACAACAGCAACTTTCGGGCGCCAGCTTGGGCGCCTCCTGAAATGGCTTGTTCTGGCCGTACTGCTGCTCATTGTGCTGGTCGTCGGTTGGGTCTGGTGGGGCATGCAGCGCAGCCGGCCGACGCTCGAAGGCACGGTGCAGGTTCAGGGCCTGAGCGCGCCGGTCAGCATCGTGCGCGACGCCGACGGTGTCCCGACACTGACCGCCGCCACCCGCACCGACCTCGCTTTCGCGCTCGGCTGGTTGCACGCGCAGGAGCGGTTGTTCCAGATGGACACGCTGCGGCGGCTGGCAGCCGGCGAACTGTCCGAGCTGTCGGGCTCGGTGACCGAAGCGATCGACCGGCGCATTCGGCTGCATCGGTTTCGCGCGCGGGCCAAAGCCCTCGTCGCCGCAATGGACCCGGCCGAACGGGCGATGCTTGCAGCCTATGTGGCCGGAGTGCGGCGCGGCGCTGCCGAACTCGGCGGCAGCCCCTACGAGTATGTGATCACGCGCAGCACGCCCGAGCTTTGGCAGAGCGAAGACACCGTGCTGGCGGTTTTTGCCATGTATCTCAATCTGCAGCCTTCGGTGCCGCAGCGCGAAATGGAACGGGCACTTGCCATGCGCAAGGGCGGCCGGGCGCTGGCGGATTTCCTGTTTCCGCTCGGCACGGTGCTCGATGCGCCGCTCGATGGTTCGGTGCTGCCGGAAGCGCCCATGCCAGCGTCGCTTGCGCCGATGAACGGCCCGGCCATCCCGGCGGCGGCCGCCGATATCCGCATCCCCGAAATGGCGGGCTCCAACAACTGGGCCGTGGGTGGCGCGCTGACGGCGAGCGGTGCCGCCCTTGTCGCCAACGACATGCATCTCGGCCTCAATGTGCCATCCATCTGGTATCGCGCGCGACTGGTGGTGAAACCCTCCGCCGGTTCGACCGAATTTCCGCTGGACGCGACGGGCGTTACCCTTCCCGGGACCCCGTTTCTGGTGGCCGGCAGCAACGGCAAGGTCGCCTGGGGCTATACCAACAGCTATATCGACACCATCGACGCGGTCATTGTCGAATGGGTGCCCGGCAAGCCCGGCGTCTATCGAACGCCGGCCGGCGAGCAGAAGGTCCGGCGCATCGAAGAACCGGTCTGCGTCCGAGAGGATTGCACCGCGCTGGTTGTGGAAGAAACCGTGTGGGGGCCGATCGTCGGCAAGGACGCATTCGGTCGCTCGCTCGCGATGCGCTGGACAGCCCACGACATGCGCGCCGTGCGGCTTGGAGCGGCGCTGGAGATGGAGCGCGCCGCAACGGTTGCGGAAGCGCTCTCCACGGGCATGAAATCCGGCATTCCGCAACAGAATCTGACCGTGGGGGACAGCGCCGGCAGCATCGGCTGGACCATCATCGGGCGGGTGCCGAAGCGCTACGGGTTCGATGGGCAGGACGCCGTGAGCTTCGCCGATGGCAGCAAGGGCTGGGCCGGGGACCTGACACCGGACGCAACGCCGCGCGTGGTCGATCCCGCGGATGCCCGCATCTGGACAGCCAACAGCCGTGTGCTGGGCGGCGAGGCCTACGCCCTGCTCGGCGATGGCGGCTATGACACCGGCGCGCGGGCTGGCCGGATCCGCGAGCTTTTGCTGGCCAGGCAGACATTCACCCCCAAGGATTTCCTGGCCATCCAGCTGGATGATGTCTCGACGCGCAACCGCTTCTGGCAGCAGCTGATGCTGGCGGAGTTGCAGAAGCCCGGGCGTGACGCGCGGCTGGCGTCCATGATCCCCTACATCAGGCAATGGGGCGAGCGCGCGGTGCCGGAGTCCGTCGGCTACCGCCTGATCGACACATTCCGCCGCGAACTCGTCGAACGCAGCTACGAGGGCTATCTCGGCAAACCGGAAAAAGGCATCGGGCGCCGCACATTCGTTGCAAGCCAGGCCGAGGGCAGTATCCGCAGACTGTTGACAGCCCGGCCGGCGGGGCTGGTGCCACCGGGCTATGCCAGCTGGGATGCGCTGATAGCAGCGGCGCTTGCAGCGGTGGCCGATGATGTGAGAGGGCCACTGGAGCGCCATGTGTGGGGAGAAATCGCCCTGGCCGGCGTGTCGCACCCGTTGGCGGGTGCCATCAAACCCCTCGGCTGGTTCGTCAACCCCCGTGATGTCGGCGTGCCGGGTGACCGCGCGACGGTGCGCGCCCAGGCGCCAGGTTTCGGCGCGTCCGAACGCTTTGCGGTGTCTCCCGGTCGGGAACGCGAAGGATTGTTCCACATGCCGGGGGGGCAAAGCGGCAATCCGCTGGCGCCCTATTATCTCGGCGGCCACGAGGATTGGGTTCAGGGGCGGCCGACCCCCTTCCTGCCGGGCCCGGCACGCTGGACGCTGACCTTGACGCCCGGCCCTTAGCGCCCGGCCCTTATCGCCCGGCCCTTAACGCCCAGCCCCTAACGCTTGGCCTTCGAAACCACGCTTTCGGGCAGTTCCTCGCCGAACACCCGCTGATAATATTCGGCAACGATGCCCCGCTCGGCTTCGTCGCACCGGTTGAGGAAGCTGACCCGGAAGGCAAAGCCGAGGTTCTTGAAGATGTCGGCATTCTGTGCCCAGGTGATCACCGTGCGCGGCGACATCACGGTGGAGATATCGCCGGCGATAAAGCCGTTGCGGGTCATTTCGGCCACCTTCACCATGCTGGCCACTGTCTTCGGATCGGTGCCCGGGCATTTGGCAAGAACGATCGAAGCCTCGGTCGCCGCCGGCAGATAGTTCAGCGTGGTGACGATGTTCCAGCGGTCCATCTGGCCCTGGTTGATCTGCTGGGTGCCATGATATAGGCCCGAAGTGTCGCCAAGGCCAACCGTGTTGGCGGTGGCAAACAGGCGGAAATAGGGGTTCGGCCGGATCACCCGGTTCTGATCGAGCAGGGTGAGCTTGCCCTCCACTTCCAGCACGCGCTGGATCACGAACATCACATCCGGTCGGCCGGCATCATACTCGTCGAACACCAGCGCGGTCGGCGTCTGCAACGCCCACGGCAGCAGCCCCTCGCGGAACTCCGTCACCTGCTTGCCGTCGCGCAGCACGATCGCATCCTTGCCGACAAGATCGATGCGGCTGATATGGCTGTCCAGATTGATGCGGATGCAAGGCCAGTTGAGGCGGGCTGCAACCTGCTCGATGTGCGTCGATTTGCCCGTGCCATGATAGCCCTGGATCATCACCCGGCGGTTGAAGGTGAATCCGGCAAGGATGGCGAGCGTGGTTTCCGGATCGAACACATAGCTGGCGTCCAGATCGGGCACGCGCTCGTCGGGCGCGGAGAAGGCCGGCACCTGCATGTCGATTTCAACGCCGAACACGGCACGGGCGTCCACGAAGGTGTCGGGCTCGGCCAGCCGGGTGGGAGCGTGGCGTTCGGTGTCGGCGGAAAGGTTCAGAACGGACATGCGCCAAGTGATTGGTGGAAGCGGCCGGAAAGCGCAAGGCCGCACGCGGCTGTGAATTTCGCGAGCAGCAGCAGAGCAGGCTGCATCAGAACGGCTTCAGTATCGCCAGAAACACGAACAGGATGGTGGCGAGCGCCGGCACTTCGTTCCATAGCCGCAGCGATTTTTCGGGCAGCGGCCGCTCGCCCGCCGCCATTTTTCTGGAAATGCCGACCATCCAGCCATGATAGCCGCTCAGCAACAGCGCAAGGGCGATCTTGGCATGGATCCAGCCCGCGCCTGAAAGGCCATAGCTGGTTGCGACCATGAGGCCGAGCACCCAGACGGCGCCCAGCGCCGGCGTCAGGATGATTTTGCGCAACTTGGCCGTCCGCTCGGCCCACTTGCGGTCCTGCTCCGAGCCCGGCGCTTCCTGCGCCTGATAGGCCAGATAACGCGGCAGCATGAACAGGCCGGCAATCCAGAAGAATGTTACGGCGACATGTGCGGCCTTGATGGGCATGTAAAGGCCGCCGAGCCACCCGGTGAGTGCATCCATGGCGTGCGTTATCGGGGCTTTGCCACTGCCTTGCAAGCATCCGGTCAGCCGGCCAGCAGCGCCGCCATTGCATCGATGATCGCATCGCAATCCAGCCGGTAGCGCGCATAGAGATCCGGCAGGTCGCCGGTCTGCCCGAAGCGGTCGACGCCCAGCGGGCTGACCTGCATCCCCCTGACGCCGCCGAGCCACGAAAGCGCACCCGGAGACCCATCGATCACGGTGACCAGCCTGGCGGTGGGCGCCAGCGCAGAGAGCAGCGTTTCGACATGGCATGGGCCGGTTGGCGCATCCGTCCAGCGCGCCGCGCAGCGAGCAGACCAGTCGCGGTGCAGAAGATCGGGCGATGTCACGTTGAGCAGGCCAAGGCCTGGAATATCTTCGGCGAGCAGCGCATGCGCGGCCAGGGCTTCCGGCGCGATTGCCCCGGTGAAGATGATCGCCGCTTCGGCGCCCGCCAGCGGCGGGTGAAGCCAGTATCCGCCGTTCAGCGCATCCGCTTCCCAATCCTCGTCGGCGCGCCGCGGCTGTGCAACCACCCGTGTGCTCAGCCGCAGATAAACCGAACTGCCTCCCGGCTGCTGCATATGCCGGAACGCCCACTGCATCATCAGCGCCACTTCATCGGCAAATGCCGGCTCGAAGGATGTCAAGTTGGGCTGCCCCATGCCGATGAGCGGCGTGTTGATGGACTGGTGCGCCCCGCCCTCCGGCCCCAGCGTCAGGCCCGATGGCGTGCCGACAAGCAGGAAGCGTGCATCGGAGTAGCAGCCATAATTGAGCGCATCGAGGCCGCGGGCAATGAACGGATCATAGACGGTGCCGACAGGCAGCAGCCGGGTGCCGAAATGCGGCGCGGCGAGGCCAAGCGACGTCAGCAGCAGGAAGAAATTCGTTTCCGCGATCCCGAGCTCGATGTGCTGCCCGGCGGTGGTTGCCGCCCATTTCTGCGCCGAGGGGATGTTGGCCGCGCGAAACGCATCGGCCACCGCCGCGCGGCGAAACAGGCCGCGCTGGTTGACGAAGGCGCCCAGATTCGTCGTCTGCGTGACATCGGGCGCGGTGGTGACCAGCCGGTCGGCGAGCGCCAGATCGGACTTTGCGATTGCGAGCAGAACATTGCCGAAAGCCGCCTGCGTCGATTGCGCATCGCCCTTCGGAACGGGAAATCGCTCCGGCACGGGGACGGCGAGTGGCAGCAGCTCGCTTGCCTTGCGCGCCAGCACGCTCGCATCGACAAACGCCTTCAGCCGCGCCGCCTGGTTGTCGCCGAGCCCGCCATAGGGCTCCCATTCCGCCCCCTCGGCGATGCCCATGCGCAGCCGCAACTGCGCGATCTGCGCCGGGTTCATCATGCCGGAATGGTTGTCCTTGTGGCCGGCCAGCGGCAGGCCCTGCCCTTTCACCGTGTAGGCGATGAACAGTGTCGGCCGCTCGTCCTGCGCGCTGTCGAAGGCGTCCATCAGCGTTTCCACACAATGGCCGCCAAGATTGGTCATCAGATCGGCCAGGCCTTCGTCGTCGAAACTGCCAAGCAGCGCCTGCACATGCGGTTTGCCGCCGATGTCGGCCAGCAGGCGTTCCCGCCAGGCGCTGCCGCCCTGGTAGGTCAGCACCGCAAAGTCGGCATTCGGGCAGGTGTCGATCCAGTCCTCGATCGAGCGGCCACCCGGCCGGGCGAAGGCCGCAAGCTGCCGTTTGCCATGCTTCAGCGTGATGACCCGCCAGCCGCAGGTCTCGAAGATGTCGTCGAACCGGCGGAACATGCGATCGGCGGTCGTGCTGTCCAGCGACTGGCGGTTGTAATCCACCACCCACCAGCAGTTGCGGATGTCGTGCTTGTAGCCCTCGATCAGGCACTCGTAGATGTTGCCTTCATCCAGCTCGGCGTCGCCCATCAGCGCAATCATCCGTCCGGCGTCCGCCTCCGCCAGATGCCCGTGCGCAATGAGATAATCCTGCACCAGGCTGGAAAAGGCGGTGATCGCCACGCCCAGACCAACCGAGCCAGTGGAAAAATCGACCGGAATCCGGTCTTTCGTCCGGCTCGGATAGCTCTGCGCGCCATCCAGCGCGCGGAAGCGCTGCAGCTGCTCCAGCGTCTGCTGCCCCAGCAGATAGTGGATCGCATGCAGCACCGGCCCGGCGTGCGGCTTCACCGCCACCTTGTCCTGCGGCCGCAGCGCGTGGAAATACAACGCCGCCATGATCGCCGTCATCGAGGCGCAGCTCGCCTGATGGCCGCCCACCTTCATGCCGTCGCGCTTCGGGCGCAGGTGGTTGGCATTGTGCACCGTCCACGACGACAGCCACCGCAATCGCGCGTCCAGCGCCTCCAGTGCGGCCACCAGTTCGGTGCGGTCGTCGGTTATCATGGTTGCCATCTGCTCTGGATCCTCAAGAGAACAATCCTTGCGCCTCCCGCAGTCCGCGAGCCGCACAGCGGATTTGCCCCGGCATTTGCGCAAACACCATAGCCAGACGCCGCCAGCTGCGCCATGCGCCCGGCATGGCAGAGCGAATTCTACCGCAGGTGGCAGCGAGCCTTGCAATCGCGCTGCTCGCGACATGGGGCGCGCTGGCGCTGTGGATGCGTCTGCCGTTCGGGGCGGTTGGCAACGGAGTCGGTGCGGCCTTGTGGGCCGGGTTGATGGTCCTGGCATGCTGGCTCAGCTGGCAGCGTTCGGTCTGGCAGGGGCTGGCGGTCACGGCGGCGGGCTTTGCCGGGCTGATGCTGTGGTGGGCAAGCCTGCTGCCATCCAACGATCGCATATGGCAACCGGATATGGCCCGTGTGGCCGCTGCCGACGTGGCGGGAGATATGCTGACCGTTCGCAATGTCCGGCATTTTCGCTGGCAGGCGGGTGTGCCGCCGGTGGAGCGCTGGGAAACCCGCCGGTATCGCCTCAGCGAGTTGCAGGGGGCAGACCTGTTTCTTTCGTACTGGTCCGGCGAGCTGGTGGCGCACGCGATTGTCAGCTTCACCTTTGCCGACAGCGATCCGCTGGCCTTTTCGATCGAAATCCGGCGCGAGAAGGGCGAGCAGTTCTCTTCCCTCGACGGCTTCTTCAAAAGCTACGAACTGGCCATCATCGCCGCTGATGAACGCGACGTGGTGAAGGTTCGCAGCACGGTGCGCGGCGAGGATGTGCGGCTCTACCGGCTGGACATGCAGCGCGCCACAGCGCGTGCCCTGCTGCTGGAATATGTGTCGCTCGCAAACGACGTGTCGGCGAACCCGCGCTGGTATCACACGCTCACGGCGAACTGCACGACGGTCATCTTCGGCATGGCACGGCGGCTGGACCCGGGCATCCGGCCGGACTGGCGCATCCTGCTGCCCGGCAAATTGCCATCCTATCTGCAGGAGCAGGATTTCCTGCGGCGCGATGTGCCGCTGGAAGAGCTGGTGCGGCGTGGCAAGATCGGCGCGCGTGCGCAGGGGCCGTATCCGGACAGCGGCTTTTCCAAAAGGATCCGCGACGGCGTTCCGATGCCCTGACCGGCTTCTCGTTATTTGTCGGCAACTGTGCTAGACGCCCGCAACTCTTCCCACACCCAGTTCTCAATATGGAATTTCGATGCCTTTTCAAGACTTGCCGCCCGCACTAGGGCGTGCGCTGGCCGAGCGCGGCTACACCGAGCTCACCCCCGTTCAATCCGCCGTCATGCAGCCCGATGCGCAGGGGCGGGACCTGATCGTCTCTGCCCAGACCGGCTCCGGGAAAACCGTGGCGTTCGGCCTGGCGATGGCGCCGGAAATTCTCGCCGGCGAAGACACCGCCGCTTCGGCCGGCCTGCCGCTGGCGCTGATTGTTGCACCCACGCGCGAACTCGCCCTGCAGGTGAGCAAGGAGCTGATCTGGCTGTATGCCGGCGCCGGCGGACGCATTGCGACCTGCGTGGGCGGCATGGACGCATCCGGAGAGCGTCGAACCTTGAGCCGCGGCGCGCATATCGTGGTCGGCACGCCGGGCCGGCTGCGGGACCATCTGGAGCGCGGCGCGCTCGATCTCTCTGCGCTCCGCGTCGCCGTGCTGGATGAAGCCGACGAAATGCTCGACATGGGGTTCCGCGAGGAGCTCGAGGAAATCCTCGACGCGACACCGCAGAACCGCCGCACGATGCTGTTTTCCGCGACCATGCCCAAACCTATCGTGGCACTGGCGAAACGCTACCAGCGCGACGCGCTGCGCATTTCGACCGTTGGCGAAGACCGCGGGCATGGCGACATCAGCTACCAGGCTGTCGCAGTTGCGCCGGCCGACATCGAGAATTCGGTGGTCAATCTCATCCGCCTGCACGAAGCGGAAACGACCATGCTGTTCTGCGCCACGCGGGACAGCGTGCGCCGCCTGCACGCTTCGCTGATCGAGCGCGGCTTCGATGCGGTGGCGCTGTCGGGCGAGCACAGCCAGACCGAACGCAACCAGGCGCTGCAGGCGCTGCGCGATCGCCGCGCACGCATCTGCGTGGCGACCGATGTTGCAGCGCGCGGCATCGATCTGCCGTCGCTTTCGCTCGTCATCCATGTGGAATTGCCGCGCGATGCGGAAATCCTGCAGCACCGTTCCGGCCGCACCGGCCGCGCGGGCAAGAAGGGCACGGCGATTCTCATCGTGCCCTACACCCACCGTCGGCGGGTGGAGATGATGCTGAAGAATGCGCGGATCGAGGCGGAATGGATCAAGACGCCGACGGCCGAAATGATTGCCGACAAGGATCGCGAGCGGTTGATCGAAACATTGCTGGAGCCGCAGGAGTTCGAGGATGAGGACAAGGCGCTGGGGCAACGGCTGCTTGCCGAGCGTAGCGCCGAAGACATTGCCGCCGCCCTCGTGAAGCTGCACCGCTCGAAGCTGCCACGCCCCGAAGAGCTGATCGAATCCGGGCCGCAGACCGCACAATCCGGGCACCGCCCGGGGTTTGAGGATGTGGTGTGGTTCCGCATGGATATCGGGCGCGCCCAGAATGCCGATCCGCGCTGGATTCTG
>Ga0105045_10004655_pt1 | contig 11946 bp, 6 predicted proteins | sample MAT02_FD_78089 | JGI IMG/M metagenome (GOLD analysis project Ga0105045, IMG submission 78089) | Freshwater microbial communities from Lake Fryxell liftoff mats and glacier meltwater in Antarctica - MAT-02 (megahit assembly) | ecosystem: Environmental > Aquatic > Freshwater > Ice > Liftoff... | reverse complement strand
CTCGGCCAGCCTCATCTGAGCTACGCCCAGGCCTTCGAAAGCCGCGTGGAGTTCAGCCGGGCCAGCTTCGGCAAGGACACGCTGAGCCGGCGCTCGGGGCGCGGCAACGCCTTCCAGTGGCTGGCACCGGTGCGCGTGGGCACCGAGGCGATGCGCCTGGCCGCCCTCTCACGCGGCAATGAGGGCGCGACGGGCCTTTCCTCGCCCAAGCGCTACCTTTGGGATGAACGGCCAACCTCGCAGGTCTGGCGCTGGAACGGCATGGGCAGCGACGGCACGACGAACGAGCCCCCGGTCAGCGGCAGCCTGATGACGCTGGTCTCCGAGGAGGGCGATGTGCTGCGGGGCGCCCGGCGGCGGCGCGGTGGCGGCGCGCTGAGCCCGGCCATGCGCGCGCTGTTCAGCCGCTCCTCGATGATGACCTTCCTGATGGCCGAATTGTTGTTGCAGGCGCAGACCCAGATCAATGCGGTGGAAACCCGCTACGCCACCAAATTCGCCGATGTGCCGCGCCGCCTGCGCCGCATCCTGCTGACCATGCCGCCCGCCATGCCGCTGGTGGAGCAGCGCATCTTCCGTGAGCGTGTGGAGGCTGCTGTTCGCCTCGCCTGGGACATGCTGGGCTGGGCCAGCGCCGGCATCGCCGCCCCCAAGGAGCCCAGCGTCATCGCCAATCTGGATGAGGCGACGGCCACGCAACTGGTGTTCCTCTACACGGAATCGACCGAGCGCCTGCGCGCCAGCCCGGGCACCTTCTTCACGCTGACCGGCAGGCTGCGCGAGAAATATGGCAAGGAGCCCTCGCTGCGCGTGGCCAGCATCGATATCGGTGGCGGCACGACGGACCTCATGATCTGCACCTATACAACACGTGAAGGGCAGGAGGTGGAGCCGCATCAGAATTTCCGGGAAGGCTTTCGCATCGCCGGCGATGAGGTGCTGCAGGAGGTGATCCAGAGCATCGTCCTGCCGCAGATCGAACACGCGCTGCGCAGCGCCGGCCTGCCCAACGCCAAAGCCCTGCTCCAAGAGGTCTTCGGCGGCGACAAGGGCGCGCAAAGCGAGGCCGAGCGGCATCTGCGCCGGCAATTGGTGAGCCAGGTGCTGGAGCGCCTCGGCCTGGCTGTGCTGCATGCCTATGAACGCAGCGAGGGGCGCGCCAATCACGAAGTGCTACGCGGCACCGTGCGCGAACTCCTGGCGGGGCGTGAGGTGACGGCGCCGGTGCATTACCTCGAACAGCGCATCGCGCGTTCGGGGCTGTCGGGTTTCTCGCTCGCCACGGTCGAGATCACGGCTTTCTCCGGCAAGGTGGATGCCGTGGTGCAGAGCGCGGTGGGCCAGGTGCTGGCCGATTTATGCGAGGCGGTGCACGCTTTCGATTGCGACTGGCTGCTGCTCTCGGGCCGGCCTTCGCGGTTGCGCGCCGTGCAGGATATTGTGCGCGCCAAGATGCCGGTGCCCCCGCACCGCATCATCGCGATGAATGGCTATGCCGCCGGTGGCTGGTATCCCTTCCGCGACCCGGCGGGCCGGGTTGAGGACCCCAAGACCACGGCCGCTGTGGGCGCCATGCTGTGCGCCTTGGCCGAAGGACGCCTGGAGGGTTTCCTGCTGCGCTCCAGCAAGCTCGCCATGAAGTCCACCGCGCGGTATTTCGGCCGTCTGGAACTCAGTGGCCAGATGCTACGGCAGAACGTGCTGCTGGAGGACCCGGATCGGCGGCCCGGCAAGGGCAGTGATGGGCAGGAGGTGGGCTTCAGCATGGAGTTCCGTGCACCGACATTCCTGGGCTTCCGGCAGCTCGATCTGGAACGGTGGAACGCCTCGCGGCTGTACATCCTCGAATACGCCAATCCCGACGAGGTGCCGCGGCTTTCCCTGCCGCTCACCCTCAAGATTCGGCGCGCCGAGATCGCCGAGGATGCGGGCGCGAAGGGTGAAGTGTTGCGCGAGGATTTCCAGATCGAGGAAATCGCCGATGCGGATGGTACGCCACTCCTCAAATCAACCGTGCGTCTGCGCTTGCAGACCGAGAAGCAGGAGGCAGGCTATTGGCGGGATACCGGCGCGCTGTCCATTCAGTGAACGAGAGCGACTCATGAACGACACCCCGGCGACGCAAGCCGAGAACGAGGCTCTAGCCTGCGCTTGCGAGGCGGTGGCCGATGCGGCCAGCGCGGGTGTCGAATGGGTCGGCCTCGCCACGGCGCAGGTGCGCGAGGAGGGACCGGCGCTGGCGCGCGAGCTGCGCCGGGGTGCCATTCGCGCGCGCAAGCTGGCCGAGGCCGCTCGGCGGCCCATGTGCGTCTCGGTTTTCGGGCCGAGCCAGTCCGGCAAGAGCTACCTGATCTCGGCGCTGGCGCGCAAAGATCAACGCCCGGCCAAGGTGCTCTTTGCCGGGCAGGAACTCGATATCGTGCGCGACATCAACCCTGAGGGCGGCAAGGAAGCCACCGGGCTTGTCACGCGTTTTTCGATCCGCCCGACCCCCTCGCTGCCCGGCCTGCCAGTCGCGATGCGGCTGCTCTCGCAGACCGATATCGTGCGCATCATCGCCAACGCCTTCATGGAGGATTTCAACCGCGACACGGTCGTCCCCCTCTCACGCGAGGAGGTGGAGGCGGCCATCGCCCGGCTGCGCGGCAAGGCAAGGCACAGCCCTGTGGATGTCCTCACCGAGGACGACATGCAGGAGCTGTTCGAGTATTTCGAGCGCTACTTCCGCAACCACCCGACCCATGTGGCGCTGACGCCTGCCCCCTGGCGTGAGATGGAAACACTCGCCCCGCGCCTGCCCATCGCGGAGCGGGCGGAGCTGTTCGGCCTGCTGTGGAACAATGTGCCGGAACTGACGCAGCTCTGCGCCCGGCTGATTACCGCACTGTCGGAACTGGATTTTGCGGGTGAGGCCTTCTGCGCGCTGGATGCCATGGTGCCCAAGGCCCGCAGCGTGATCGACGTGGCGACACTGTTCAACCTTGGCCGCGATGAAAGCGACTGCGTGGCGATCGGCACTCGCTCGGGACGTCGGGCGCAGATGGCGCGGCCGGTCATCACCGCCATCGTGGCCGAATTGCAATTGCAGCTGGCCGAGAAGCCCTTCGATTTCTTCGACCACACCGATCTGCTGGACTTCCCCGGTGCGCGCTCGCGCGAGCGTTATGACGGGCGGGACGCGGATAAGACGGCGGCGGCGAACCTCTATCATCTCTATATTCGCGGCAAGGTCGCCTACCTTTACCAGCGCTATCTGGCGGAGCAGGAACTGACCGCCATGCTGCTTTGCCTCGGCGACAGCAACCAGGAGGTGCGCACCCTGCCCGCCATGGTGAAGGATTGGATCGACGGCACCCACGGCGCGACGGCCGAGGTGCGGGCGGCGCAGGCCGATTCAGCGCTGTTCCTTGTCTTCACCAAGTTCGACAAGGAATTCGTCGCCAAGGCAGGAGCCGATGATGACAATGTCGAGCGCTGGTCCACACGCCTCGATACGACGATCAAGAGCTTCCTGGCACTCGACTATGACTGGCCCTATCAGTGGAAGCCCGATCAGCCCTTCAACAACACCTTCTGGCTGCGCAACCCCAACGCCTATGACGAAGGCCTGCTCGACTATGCCGAGCCTGATGCCGACAAGAACCGGCGCGAGATCGCCTTTCGCAACCAGCCGCGCCTGGCCATGCTGCGTACGCGCTTCCTGGAGAATACCGAGGTACAGCGTTTCTTCGCCGATCCGGCCACAGCCTGGGATGAGGCGATGACGCTCAATGATGGCGGCTTGGCCTACATCGCCCGCAAGCTGCGCCCGGTTTGCAATCCGCAGACAAAGCGGCGCCAAGTGCGTTCCTTGCTGACCAGCCAGGCGCAAGCGCTGTCTGGCAGCCTGCGGCCTTATTACGTCTCAAGCGATGTCGAGGCGGAGTTGCAGAAGCGGCTGGGCGAGGCGCGCGCCGTGGTGACTTCCCTGAACGAGACAGCGCGCCGGCAGGCCTTTGGCCTGTTCCTGCATGAGATGCAGGTCAGGGCCGATACCTTGGCGGAGGTGTTCCGCGCACGGCAGATGAACGTCTCCAACTTGCCCTCGGCCGTGGCGGGGCCGGTAGGCACCACCATGGACGGGGCCGATCTGGACGATGAACTGGCCGATATCTTCGGCGACACACCCGCCCCCAAAACCGCACCACGCGAACATGCACGAGACCTGGCCGAAGTCTTCGCCGAAACAGCATTGGCGCATTGGCACGAGGTGCTGCACTCGCTTGCCTCACGCGACGACCTGGAACCACTATTCGGCCTGACGCGCGAGGCCCTGGCCAGCCTCACCGGGCAATTGGGCGCAGCTTCGCGCCGGGTGGGGCTGCGCGGGCGCATTGCCCAGACCATCCGCGCCAGCGCCTCCTATCATGAGAAGGTGGGGGAGCGGTTGCTCAAGCCCGTCCTCATCGCAGAGCGAGCCATCAATGACTTCGTCTACTGGCTCGACATGGACAAGACCGACCCGAAGGCGCGCCCGCTGGCCGGGCGTCAGGCGCCGCGCCCCGTCTTCACCCGCCCCCCCGCCGCCGAGCAGTGGCCAGATCTGGGTGAGCGCGCGCAGCCCTTTGAACGTGATTTCTATCTGGACTGGGCGGTAAGCTACCGTCACCTCGTTGTGGAAAATGCGCGCGTGGCAAGCGGCCTTGTGGGTGATATCGCGTTGAATGAAAAGCTCGGCCGTATCCTGGCCGCGCTGCGCTGAAGCCTTTGGGGGAACTGCTGGATGGCGTTGAGCGCGAGGGTGGAGCCGGACAGGGGCAGATCGCTCGGGCATGCCCGGCTGATCCTGGCTGGCGCCAGCGCGGCCGCCGCCGTGGCAGGCTATCGCATCCGCCGCGAGGGGTATCAGGCAAGCAACCTCGGGCTGCGCGGCTGGCAGGTCAGCGAAGAAATGCTCCGCCCCATCGCCATTGAGGAGCAGGGGGATGAGACCGTCCTCATCCTTGGCCCACGCCTGACACGGCACTTGGAGCCCGGCCCGGTTCACCTGGTACTGCCCGGCATGGGCGAGGTGGGTTTTTTCTGGCCGGATACGATCGAGGTCTTTGACGGCGAATTGCCGCCCGATCCTGTGATCCCGCAGGAACCACCCGAACGGCTTGTCACGCCACGGCCGCCGCCGCCGGCCGATGACGCCACGGTCATCCTGCGACCGGCCGTGCCTCCTTCACCGATCGCTGCGCCCATCGCGCAGGTCGCCTCCAGCAATCCCCCCATTGCGATTTACGCTGGCCTGGGTGTCGTGGTGCTGATCGCGGCCGCCGGCTGGTGGCTGCTGCGCGAAACGGAGGAGTCGGCTGCTCCCACGCCGGCTGTAGTTACGCCAGCGTCGCCGCTACTTGCCTTGCCTGGGCCACTCCCCGCACCGCTGCAACCACAAGCGGCCATCTGGCCGGATGGCACCGACGATCTCTCGCTGCGCGACGTGGTCGGCCGGGCCAGCGACGGGGCTGCGATCTTCGCCGTGGCGCAGCGCCGCCAGGCAGCCGGGCGGCATGATGACGCGTTGGTGCTGCTGGAAGAGGCCGCGATGCGCAGACATGGGCCGTCCATGACCGCGCTCGGCCAACTCTATGATCCGAACGGCTTCGTGCCTGGCCGCCCTTTCCGTTCGCCAGACCCGCGCGCTGCCGCTCGCCAATATGCCGAAGCTGAGCGCGCCGGTGATGCGGCGGCGGCCACGCTGCGCGCTGCGCTGCGCGCCTGGCTCCAGCAACAAGCCGATGGCGGCAATGCGACGGCGGCGACCACGCTCAGGGAGTTCTGGTGATGCGGCTTGGCGCGCTTCTTCTTGCTTGCGGGTTGTTCCTCCTGCCCGACGCCCAGCCGGGGGCTCAGGCCCAGCCGGGGGCTCAGGCCCAGCCGGGGGCTCAGGCCCAGCAGCGCGCAACCATGCCCCAGGCCTCAGCACAGCCTGCCCGCGCTCCGCTGACAGTGGAGGGCCGCGCTGCGCTGTTCCAGCGCGTCATCACGCGCCCCGGCGCCGGCATCTATGAGCGCGCCAATACCACCGCCACACGCCGGGACATTAACGCCTTCAGCGTATTCTACGTCTATGCGCGCCAAGGCGGCGTCGATGGCTGGCTGGAGGTGGGGGAGGCGATGGATGGCCGCACCACCGGCTGGGTGCGAGCCGAGCGGGCGATCGACTGGCGCCACAACCTGGTCGCCGCCTTCACGCCCCGTGAACGTCGTGAGCGCGCGATGTTCTTCCGGGACGGAGCATTGCCCGAGGAAATCTGGATCGACACGCGCGGCGGTGCCGCCCGCGCCCAGGCACTGCGCCAAGCCGCCGAGAGCAACGCGGACGGCCCGGTCATCGCGCTGGAGCCCGAGGCCTTCGTCGATATCACGCGGCAATTCTACCTGTTGCCCATCCTCAGTGCGCGCCGCATCGAGAACGAAGCGGGCAATGAGGCGCGCCTTCTGGAGGTGATCTCCGCCCCCGCCCATGCGCCGCGCACCCAGATGGCTGACCCTGACGCGCTGCGGAATTATCGCGGCGCGGTGGTTTTCGTCATTGATACGACGGTCAGCATGGGCCCCTACATCGAGCGCACGCGTGAGGCAGTGCGTCGGGCCGTGGCCCGCATCCAGGACACCGCCGTGCGGGACAATTTCCGCTTCGGCGTGGTCGCCTACCGCGACAACATGGGCGCCAATCCGCGGCTCGAATACGTCACGAAACTGGTCAGCGCGCCCGATTTCGCGTCAGCTCCCGATGCGGTGCTGGAGCGCCTGGCCGTGGTGCAGGAAGCCCCGGTGAGCAACCAGGGCTTTGACGAGGACGCCATCGCCGGCATCAAGACCGCGCTTGATGAGGTGGATTGGGGCGGCTTTGGCGGCCGCTTCCTCGTGCTCATCACCGATGCCGGCACGCGCGATGGCAATGATCCGCTTTCGGCCACTGGGCTTGGCATCCCCGAAATCCGTATCCTCGCCCAGAGCGAGGCGCGGCAGGTTGCGATGATCGCGGTGCATCTGCGCACGCCCGAGGGCCGCAACAACCACGCCCGCGCGGAGCGGCAGTACCGCGAGCTGACGCTACGCCCGACCGGCAATTCGCTCTATTACCCCGTGCCCAATGGCGACATGCAGCATTTCGGCGAGACCATTGATGCGCTGAGCGATTGGCTGTTGGGCCAGGTGGCCGCCGTCACCGGGCGGACCATCGGCGGCATTCGCCCTCCCGCCAACGAGGCGCAGCGGCGCATGGCCGAACAACTGGAAAGCGTGGGCGCTGTCATGCGCCTCGCCTATCTCGGCCGGGTGCGGGAACAGGCGGCACCCGATGTGGTGCGCAGCTTTGTGCTGGACCGGGATATCGTGAACCAGGAGCCAGGTTTCGCGCCGATCGATGTGCGCGTGCTGCTGACGCGCAACCAGCTCTCCGACCTGCGGGACACCGTGCGTGCCATCCTGCAAGCGCAGGCCGGCACGCGGCTGAGCCCCGAGGATTTCTTCAGCCGCGTGCGGGGTGCTGCGGCGGCGACCATCCGTGACCCACGCCGGCTTGGCGAGTTCCAGCGGCTCGGCGGGGTCTTTGCCGAATTCCTGCAGGACCTGCCCTATACGAGCGAGATCGCCGATATCAGCCAGCAGCAATGGATGGATAGCGGCCCGGCCGCGCGCTCGCAGATCGCCAACAACCTGGAGCGCAAGCTGGCACTCTATGAGGCGATCAACGCGATGCCGGTCTGGGTCAATCTCGATGGCAGCCGCAATCCAAATGAGGCGGTCTATCCCGTCCCGCTCGATGCGCTGCCTTGATGACCGTTGCGCTCTGCCTTGAGGGAGTGCGCGGCGGGCATGCAGGCTTTGTGCTGGAAGTGGAGGGGTTGAGCCTGAAGCGCGGTGAGGCGGTCGCGCTGCATGGGCCGTCGGGGGCGGGGAAATCCACGCTGCTCGACATGCTGGCACTGGCGCGGGCACCTGAAGTGGCCACCACATTCCGGCTCACCCCGCGTGAGGGCGCTGCACTCGATCTGCGCGGTCTTTGGGCGGCTGGTCAGGACCGCGCCATCACCGATGCCCGGGCGCGGCATTACGGCTATGTGCTGCAACAGGGCGGCTTGCTGCCGTTTCTCGATGTGCGGGCCAATATCGAAATGCCGCTGGCCTTGCTCGGTCGCAGCGCTGCGGGGCGCGTGAAGGCCCTGGCTGCCCGACTCGATATCACGGCCCTTCTGGATCGCATGCCGGCTACGCTTTCCGTCGGGCAGCGGCAGCGTGTGGCCATCGCACGCGCGCTGGTGCACACGCCAGACATAGTGCTGGCCGATGAGCCCACGGCCAGCGTGCATCCGGGCATGGCTGATACGGTGATGACCTTGCTGCGCGAGGAAGCCGCCGCAGCCGGTGCGGCCCTGCTGCTCGCGACGCACGATCCGGAGCGCGCCGCGCGGCTGGGGTTTCGGCTGTTGCGGCTCTGTCCTGACGCGGACGGCGCTGCCCGCTCGGTCCTGCCGGCATGAAGCGCTGGCGCCTCGTCTTGCGGCTGGCCATGCGTGACCTGCTGCATGAACGCCGGCTGGCCTTCTGCTCCTTTCTCGGGTTGGCCGCCGTGCTGCTCCCGTTGATCCTGCTCTTTTCGCTCAAATACGGCGTGATGCAGGGCCTGCGGGAGGACCTCATCGAAAATCCGCGCAGCCGCATGATCGTGAACCAGGCCAATCGTGCATTTCCGGAAAGCTTCATCGAGCAGCTTTCGGCCCGGCCCGATATCGTTTTCGCGGTGGGCCGCATTCGCTCCCTCAACGCCGATGCGCGCTTCGTCACAGCCGCCCGGCCGGCCGAGCCGGTGCTGGCCGAACTCTGGGCCACCGGTCCCGGTGATCCCCTTCTCGGTGGTTCCACGCCGAGAGAGGTGGGTGACGTGGTCTTCACCGTTGCCATGGCTGCGCGCAGCGCTGCCCAACCGGGCGAGACCGTCACACTGCGCGCCATTCGCGTCGGCGCGGATGGCCGGCGTGAGGCGCTGAACTTGCCCATGCGCCTTGCCGCCATCGCGCCTGCCTATGCGCTGGACCGCCCCGCGGCCTTCGTGGATATGCGCGTGCTGCGTCTGGTGGATGGCTTCCTTAACGGTGACCTCGCTGCAACTGCGCTGCCCGAGGCCATGCCGGCCCGCGCCGCCACGCCCTACGCAGGGTTCCGCGCCCATGCCAAGCGGCTGGAGGATGTGCCGCGCCTGGACGCCGAACTGCGTGCCGCCGGCATCGATGTGGAGACCCGCGCCGTGGAGGTGACCGGCCTGCTGAACCTGGACCGCAGCCTCAGCCTGCTCTTTGCGCTGATCGCGGGGGTTGGCGGGGCAGGATATCTGCTTTCGCTTGCCGTGGGCTTTTACGCCAATGTCGAGCGCAAGCAGCGCCAGCTTTCGCAGCTTCGCCTGCTCGGGCTTCGGCGCGGCGAGGTGGTGCTCCTGCCGCTGATTCAGGCGCTGGTCGTGGGGGTGGCGGGGACTGCCCTTGCGGCCGGGGTGGCCATTGGCCTCGCAGAGGTGATCAATGGGGTTGACCTTGCCGGTGCACAACAGCGCACCGTGGCGCTGATCCAGCCCTGGCATCTTGCGGTGGCGTTGGGCGTGACCTTGCTCGGGGCGGCACTCGCGGCGAGCTTTGCTGCGCGCCGTGCAGGGCGGGTTGCACCGGCGGAGGGGATTCGAGATGCCTAGATGCGCAAACGGATTGCCCTTTCTCGTTTCGCTTGGCTTCTTTTGCCTGCTGGGGATTTCGGCGCAGGGGCAATCGCCCGAGATCACCTGGCCGGAGGCGGTGTGGAACCCCAGGCCGGCCGAGGGCGATCTGCTTCTACCCCTGCCTTGCGGCGGCGGCATGGCGTTTCGTCGTGTGGATACGCCCGCCCCGCCCTCAGCCCTGGCCGACCGCGCGGCAAGCCTCGGCAATCCGGATCCGCAGACGGATTTCAGCGAATTCCTTCGGCAAGCCTATCTGGTGGGGCCGTTTCAAGATGCAGGCCGGCCTGGCAGCCAGCATTACTTCATCGCGAAATACGAGGTGACAACCGACCAATTCTCCGCGGTGATGGGTGAAGCCTGCACGGGCCTGCCTTCCGGCCCGGCAGGCCGTCTGCCGCGCGCCCAGGTGAGTTGGCCGGAGGCGGTCGGCTTCACACTGCGTGCCAGTTCCTGGCTCGCGCAGAACGCCCGTGCACGCCTGCCCGAACCGCAGGCGCGCGCCATTCCCTTCCTCCGCCTGCCGACCGAGGATGAGTGGGAATTTGCTGCCCGTGGCGGGACCGCAGTGCCAGATGCGGATTTCACCGACCGCCTTTACCCCATGGAGGGCGGCATCGCCCGGCATGCGTGGTTCCAGGGGCAGCGTTCGGCCAATGGGCGGGCCCAGGCCATTGGCCGGCTGGAGGCCAATCCGCTTGGCTTGCATGACGTCCTGGGCAATCTGGCCGAATGGGCGCTGGAACCTTACCGGCTCAACCGCGTTGGCCGGCCACATGGGCTGGCTGGGGGAAATGTCGCGCGGGGGGGCGATTTTCGCACACCGGATGCGGCGCTGCGCACGGCCCAGCGCGTCGAATACGCGCCACTGAACCCGACGAGTTTTGAGCCCATGCGCCTTGACACAGTTGGGCTGCGCCCGGTGCTGATGCGCGTGGCCATCGTCGATGACAATGCGCCAGCGGCTTTGCGCAGCGCCTTCAGTGACGAGACGCGCCAGCGCGATAGCGCCGCTGATGACCCCGCGCGGCTGATCCAGCTGCTGAGCGCCGGCATGCCCGAAGGGGCCTTGCGCAATGGCCTCGCGCGGATCGAGGCGACGTTGCAATCCGAACGCCGCGCCCGCACGGATCAGGAAAGCCAAGCCATCCGCGCCCAGATGGAGGCGGCCGGCCATATGGCCAGGCAGATCATGGCCGCAGAGGGCCGCCGGGCGATCAATGGCGCGCAGGTCGAGCGGTTGACCACAGTCGCGCAAAACCAGGGTGTCGTCGCCACCGAGTTGGGGCGCCTGGCTGCCGCCACCCAGGGGGCGCTGCAATCGCGCCTTGCAAGCCAGGAGCGGGATATGCGTCGGCTTGGGGAAAATCTGACGAGTGCGGCCGATGCCCTCACCATCGCTGTCGGGCAGGCGCCGGCGCAGATGCGCGACCTGGCGGATGGCTACATCCGCACCATCCGAGCGCTGGGTGTCGCGTTTCCGGCTGCGCGCCTGGCGGAGGAGGCAGCGCTTCTGACGCGCGAGGCTGGGCAGCGGCCGCAACCGCTGTGGCTGCCTGAAGCGCAGGCCATCGCGCTGACACATGTCAACGCAGCAGCCAGCGGCCGCCCGCCGGAGCGCGACAGGGTCGTTCAGGAATTGCAGGCGGAAGCCAACCGCCTGATGAACGCAACATCCCCTGGCCGACGCTGATCGGCGGGCATGGGCGCTGGGCCCATCCCGAGACGGCAAGTTGCGGCGGCGGCGGTTGAAGCATCGCGCTGACATGGTGCCGGACATGACTGCGCGTTCGGTCTTCAATCGCCTCCGTGAGCAGCTCGGTGATGTTGCCCTGGAGGGTGGTTTCCAGCAGATGCGGCTCGACGCTGATCACGGCGGCACTCGGTCTCGCACAGCGAAAGCCACTGCACCTCCACCTTCAGCGCGAGCTGCGTGACCTTCCGCCAAGCGAAGTGTGTGTCTTCGGCGCCGGTACTGCTCGCCAGGGGCAAGCGATTGGGATCAGCGGCCTCCGGTCGGGCTGGGGGTCTTGTCGATGCCCCAACGCCGTCGGGTTTGCGGGCGATGCGGTTGGAATACCCGGCCTTGCCCAGGGCGGCTTTGGTGGCACAGAAGCAATGGGCGGCCTTGCGGGTAAGGAAGTCATTTCTGGCAAGCCGGCGACCTCCCGCTGCGCGTATTGGCGATGCCGGCCTTCTCAGAAGGGACG
>Ga0105045_10004653_pt1 | contig 11949 bp, 7 predicted proteins | sample MAT02_FD_78089 | JGI IMG/M metagenome (GOLD analysis project Ga0105045, IMG submission 78089) | Freshwater microbial communities from Lake Fryxell liftoff mats and glacier meltwater in Antarctica - MAT-02 (megahit assembly) | ecosystem: Environmental > Aquatic > Freshwater > Ice > Liftoff... | reverse complement strand
TTTTAGAAGTATGTACAATTTCACAAGCAACCACCCAGGTCGGTGCTTTTTTAAAGAGGGCCGATCCTGGATGCAAAAAGTACTTAACGCCTCTTGCCCCAAGATATTCTGTTTTTTGTTCTTTAAGGCCGATGCCATCAATGAAACCCGTTAACAGCGACTTATGGATCTGACTAGATTCTGCCGGAACTTGATTTTGCTTAAAATATAATTCTTTAGCGACATCTTGCAATTGCGCATGTACATCAAGCCATTCACAAATTCGTAAATACGATAGAAAATTTTCACGGCACAACTTTCTGAATTTCTGATTCGATAATTTCTGCTTATGCTCGTTAATAAAATTCCACACATTCAAGTAAGACAAAAAGTCCGAACTTGTATTTGCAAACTGCGCATGACTCAAGTTTGCTTTTTCTTTGCATTCAGCAGGATACTCACGTGGGTCGATAATGCTTAACCCACTTACTATAATCAGGATCTCACTTAACGCACCATAGTGATTCGCAGCAATAATAATGCGACCCAATTTAGGTTCAATGGGGATCTGCGCAAGTTGTTGACCAATCTGAGTAATGCTTGTATCAGCTGAGACCGCCCCAAGTCGTTCAAGCAAAGCATAGCCATCCTTAATATAACGGCTATCCGGTGCATCTAGAAACGGGAAATGTTCAATCTCTTTCCAGCCCAAGCTAAGCATTTTTAAAATAACGCCCGCTAAATTAGTTCGTAAAATTTCAGGTTCTGTATAAGGGTCTCTTGTTAACAAATCTTCTTCTGAATAAAGTCTATAACATATGCCGGGACCCACTCGACCGCAACGGCCTTTGCGCTGCTCTGCACTGGCTTGTGATATCGGTTCAATCGGCAAGCGTTGCAGTTTGTTACGGTAATTATACCGGCTGATCCGGTGCATGCCGCCATCGATCACAAAACGAATATTAGGAACGGTAATGGATGTTTCTGCCACATTGGTTGCTATAATAATTTTCCGCTTATACATCGATTGAAATATTTTTTGTTGCTCACCCACACTTTGTCTTGAAAATAGTGGTAACACGACCGTATTAGGATGATCTTGGGCTCGTAAAGCCTCGGAAACTTCACGGATCTCTTTTTCACCCGTTTGAAATATTAAAATATCACCAGGACCATCTTGGTAGGCTAAATCAACCGCTTCTTGCACCGCTTTCACCGGATCGCTATTTTGATAGTCACCGTCATTGCCTAGATATCGTACTTCAACAGGGAATGCACGCCCTTCTACTTTGATCAAAGGAGCCTGATTAAAGAAAGTGGCAAACCGCATTTCATCAATCGTTGCAGAAGTCACAATGACTTTGAGATCGCGGCGTCTTTGGCATAGGTTTTTTAGAAAACCTAATAAGAAATCAATATTTAAACTGCGCTCATGCGCCTCATCGATAATGATGCAATCATAGTCGTTAAGCCATTTATCATTTTGCGTTTGACTCAGCAATATACCATCGGTCATCAATTTAATCAGACTCGTTGGGCTGGTTTTATCTGAAAATCGGACTTGATATCCAACCAAATGCCCTACTTCGCTGTTAAGCTCACTGGCAATGCGACTGGCAACCGATCGCGCCGCCAGACGTCGTGGCTGCGTGTGACCAATAAAACCACTCACGCCAAGACCCGCTTCTAAACAAAACTTAGGTAATTGTGTCGTTTTGCCAGAACCTGTTTCGCCCGCCACAATAATAATTTGATGGTATAACAGTGCATCAATAATTTCCTGTTTTTTAGCCATGATCGGCAAATCAGGATAGGTAATAGTCGGGATCAAGGATTGGCGTTTAGCATAGAGCTCACTTGAGTGCATAATCTTTTGTTCAAGATGGATAAGTTTCTCTTGACGAAGGACAGCATCATCTATTTTCTCAATTTGTGCTATACGCCTATTGAGAAAAAATTGATCTTTTCTAAGGCAATGTTTTATTTTTTCTTTTATATCTAACATATTATTTAATTACGTCAAGTCACTCTTTAACCACGAACTTAGCAACGCTTTTTGCGTATCGGTTTGTTCTGGGCTTATCTTTATTTCTGCGGTATCAAAGGGCAATGCACTTAAGGTCACCTCAAAGTCTTTTAATTTTTCTTGACGAAAAATATGAATATGAATAGTTTGCCCGGGTTTATATTTCTTAAGGGTCTTTTCATAAGACTCTGCATCGACTTTCACCTTATCAATCGCGATAATTTCATCTTGCGCACCCAGTCCCGCTTTTGCAGCACTTGTGCCTTCTAGCACTTGAGAAATAATGACTTTCCCCTGACTCTTGGTAGCGTTGATCCCCAGATATGCACCTTTAGAAGCTGTGGGCACTGGCACTTTTTTGCCGCCAAAATCATCGAATGCAATAGCTTGACGAAAGGAAAGACTTAAACCAAAGTGTGCCAACAAAGGCGCAAGTTCTATATCTTGCGTTGTGTACAGTGCAAGATGTAATAAGGTTTTGAGTGGTTGACCACCTAATTCGACAATCATGGCTTCAATTTTATTTTCTGGCACACCTTGACTTGCCAGGCCAAAATCACGCCATAACGTTTTCATCACCTCATCTAAGGAGGAACAATGTTGAGTATTTGTTCGCAAAGCCAGATCAATTGCCAAAGCAATAATGGCACCCTTAACGTAATAGCTCACTTGTGAATTAATCGAATTTTCATTCGGCTGGTAAAATTTAATCCAGGCATCAAAGCTTGAATCCAAAACGGTTTGCTTTAAACGACCTGGATTTCTCATGAGTTTAGTCAGTATCTGCGCCAATGAGTCAAAATACTGCTCTGGCGTAATCACTTTTGAACGCACTAACGCGAGCTCATCAAAATAAGAAGTGATCCCTTCAAATGCCCATAACTGCTTGGTATAGGATTTATCATTCAAAACATAGGGCGTAAAACCCTGTGGCTTAATTCGTTTGATATTCCAAGCATGAAAATATTCATGGCTAAAAAGGCCTAGTAGGCTTAAATATAAGGGAGAAACGGCTACTTCACCTTCTTCAGGAAGATATTCTTTTTGAATTTGCAAAGCAGTAGAGTCACGATGCTCGAACCCACCATAGCTATCTTTGCGTAGATTAAGCAAAAACAAATACCGTGAAAAAGGATAGGGAGCACCAAATAGTGCTAAGTGCTCTTCACAGATTTTTTGTAGATCAGCGGCAAGGCGTCTGAGATCGCCCGCGTGCTTGCCGGTGATGGCAACAGCGTGTGGGATCCCTTTCGCCTGAAATTCGATTAAATCGAAATTGCCCATTTGTACTGGTTTATCAATCAGCTCATCATAATTGGCGGCTTGGTATCGACCATAGCCCATTATCTTTGCATCGAGTGGGGTTAACGTGGTTGCCACTCGCCAATTTTCACTGCCGGCTACGGCAGGAGGGGCTATGTTAACCACACAAGGTGCATCTTCTTGATCATGAACCATCAGCAACAAACTACACGGATTGAAGAAAGCTTGTTCATCGTCTAAATAAGCACCACGCACAGAGGTGTCGTAGGCGTAAACGGTGTATTCTAGAAACAAAGGCCCTTCGACCTTAGGCGCTTGCCATATATGACTGTTCAGCTTTTCTAAAGGAACCGCGGCCCCCTTAGCGTCATGTCCTGAATAAGCTTTAATGCTAATGATATGTCTGGCAAAATCACGAATAAAATAGCTGCCAGGGATCCAAGTTGGTAAAGACACCTTTTGCCCAAGAAGACTGGGACGAGGGATAGATAAGCAAACCGTAAATTGGTGAGTAAGCGGCTGACTCCCTAAAACATCGTATTCAATCATTATGTGATTCCCATCTATAGTATCTTAGTTACCAAACAATGAAATTCCCTCTTGCGTAAATTGCATCTATATTTAATAGACCATTCATCTTTTTATCATGAGGTGCTTCATTGTACACTGAAAGCTTTGTCGATGTGGTTGTCATTGGTGGGGGCATCAATGGTACCGGTATCGCAGCCGATGCGGCAGGCAGAGGGCTTTGTGTATTACTGTGTGAGCAGAATGATTTAGCAAGCGCGACCTCCAGTGCCAGCAGTAAACTTATTCATGGCGGCTTACGGTATTTGGAAGACTATAACTTTTCGCTGGTGAAAGAATCCCTTCAAGAAAGAGAAATTTTACTGAAAACCGCCCCGCATCTCGTACGCCCCATGCGATTTGTTGTGCCCTATAATCAACTCAGACGCTCCTTTTGGCTTATCCGTATAGGCTTGTTTATATACGATCTATTTGGTTATGGTCGATTTTTTAAACGCTCAAAAATGATCTTCCTCAAACCAAAGGATTCTTCAAACCCTTTAAAGCATTCTATTCGAAAAGGATTTATCTACTCCGATGCGACGGTTGATGATGCAAGACTTGTGATCACCAACGCCTTGCGTTTGGCAAGGGCGGGGGGGGTCGTTGCCTCTTACACTCGCTGTGTGTCTGCAATCCGCATGAAAGATCATTGGCAAATACAATTACATAATCAGCTCAATCAACAGACTTACACCATTAAATGTAAAGCACTCATCAATGCCGGTGGCCCCTTTATGAGCGAAATTCTGAATCAAGTACTCAAGATCCAAAGTCTTTATCGAGTCAAATTGATCAAAGGTAGCCACATCATCGTCCCTAAATTACATCACCGTGCTGAAGCTTATGTATTGCAACATAAAGACGGCAGAATTGTTTTTGTGATCCCCTATTTAAAACAGTTTACCTTGATTGGCACCACTGAAATTGTTTATCAAGGATCGCCTTCCAAAGCCAAAATCACAACAGATGAAATCAATTATTTATGTGAAGTCGTTAGTGACTACTTTCACCATTCCCTTAAACCCGACCAAATTATCGATTCCTGGTCTGGCGTTAGGGCTTTAGTCGATGATCAAACAACAAGCATTTCTGGCAACACTCGTGAATACAAACTTGAGATCAATGTTAATGAACAAGGTCAATTGCCCCTTATTAATGTTCTGGGCGGAAAACTCACCACCTACCGCGCCCTCGCTGAAAAAGCAGTCAACATGTTGTACCCCTTTTTTCCTCGAATGGGCCGTGAATGGACCAGCACCTGTGCGCTGCCGGGCGGTGATTTTGGAGCACAAGACACAACCCTTTTTCTGGAAACCCTTGCTCAGGATTTTGCTTGGTTGCCCACCCAATTGGCCTTACGTTATGCGCAAAATTATGGCACCCTCACCTATCAAGTGTTAAAAGATGCTAAACAATTAGATGATTTGGGTTATCACTTTGGACATGGGCTTTATGAAAAGGAAGTGGTTTACTTAATTGAAAAAGAATGGGCCCGTCATATTGACGATATCTTATGGCGCAGAACAAAATTAGGCTTATTATTACAATCTCATGAAAAGCACGAATTAGAAAAGTGGCTGGATGTTTACTTTCACTTGCATTTTCAAAAAGCGATTTAGTCTCATCGGCCGACACAGAAGTCGGCCTCTACGGTTCGCTTTGGCGCAAGCCACCCTTAAAAATTAAAAACTCACCCTTATGACATCTCTGCCAGTTTTCATTATCCGTTAGCGGCTCAGTTGCTAAAACCGTAATAATATCAGTGGGGGAATTTTGAGTGCAAAAATCAATCGTCAAATCATCATCCACTAATTTGGCTTGACCAAACGGAGCCCGTCTTGTGATCCAAACTAAGTTGGTAGAACAATGTGCGTAAAGATATTTAGAATCACACATCAAAAAATTGAATACACCATGTTGAACGAGGTTAGCACATAATGTTTTAATCAAGGCCGCTACTTTTTCATCTTTTTTAGGCGGCTTAGGAAACTTGGTGTAGATCTGATCTAGCAGCCAACAAAAAGCATGTTCACTATCGGTTGTGCCAACTGGAAAATAGTGCACAAGCTTCAACTTCTTGATGCCTCTTAGCTGACCATTATGTGCAAAGGTCCAATTACGGCCCCACAGCTCTCTGACAAAGGGATGGGTGTTTTCTAAACAAACCTTACCACTATTGGCTTTGCGAATATGGCAAATCACATTTCGGCTTTTAATGGGATAACGCTTAACCAACTTAGCAATCTCAGAATCGGCACTAGGAAAAGGATCATGAAAGGTGCGACACCCTCTGCCTTCATAAAAAGCAATGCCCCAACCATCTTTATGAGGGCCCGTCTTACCACCGCGTTGCATTAGCCCCGTAAAGCTAAAGCAAATATCAGCAGGGTTGTTTGAGTTCATTCCTAATAATTCACACATCATTGCGACCTAACTATTTAAAAGCTTAACGGGGTGGCATGTCGTAGCAAACACCAGCGGCAGTGTCCCAGCGAGGATCCCCATCGCAAGAGCAACGGGAAAGCCTATGCACCAGGAGAACCAGCCAAAATAATAAGTTAATCCTAGCTTCATTACTATAATATAGGCGGCCAAATGGCCAAAAACAATCCCTAAGGCTGCCCCAAGGCAACATAACATCATGATTTCACGCAAAAATTGCCAACTAATAGTTAAAGCCGTCGCACCCATCGCAAGGCGCAACCCCATTTCTCTTTTACGTTCATCAATCAAAATAACCAATAAGTTAACGATGGAAAGGGTTCCAAGCAGCAACGTTGTCAAAGCAATCATCTTCAGCATCTGGACGGTCATATTGACTTGTTTTAATAGCGCGAGCTGAAAAAGGGTAGCATCTCGAATAAACATTTGTTCAATCAAAAACGATGATTTAATCAACGCTTTGAACTGTGATTTAGCAACGACCAGTGATTCGCTATCACTTTGCACAATAAACGAATCGACCCAGGGTAGTGGTTTTATTCTGGCTAACATTTCAATACTTATCACAATGGCTTGATTGGGATCAAATTCTATTAAAGGATTCGGTTCAACTTCACCCAGAACACCCACCACCTCAAAATAACGACCATAAAGCGCAATCTGGGTTCCAACCACCGCCCCAACGCGCTTGCCAACGACAGCCACTGTGTCTTGTTGATCTAAACGATGTAACGCTCTGCCTGAGTCAAGAGGCCATTCTAAATGCTTCTCAATGCCACTTAACGTACCCACTATCACTTTTTCGTCTTTAAAATTCACCACTTGATAGGGTATTAGAGTCAGGTAGTCTTTGTATTTGTGACAAAACGAAGTGATGTATGGCGCACTCAAATGTTGTTTGGCTTGTTTTTTTTCAAGCAGGCTCATGGGTGTTAAGGTGGCAATAAAGCGAGATTGGCCGTACTTGGCCAATACGTTTTCACTGTTCTTGGCCACCACAAAATTGATCGAGAATAAGGCACAGGCTGCACCAATGCCGATCGAAATACCCAGCAAACCCAATAACAAGCGCAAACGATAAAAACGAAATAAAGCCCAACCTTCTTTTAGCCAATAACTAGACTTCATGGTGCAGGTTACCCACTTGTAAAAGCCTATCGCAAAGACCCGCGATAGAGACATCATGCGTTGCGATTACCATTGCAAACTGTTGTACTTTTTGCAGATTCAGTAACAACGATAAGATATCTTGTTTAGTACTATCGTCTAACGCAGAAGTCGGTTCATCCGCCAATAATAACTTCGGCTCACCAATAAGTGCACGCAAAATAGCAACCCGCTGCTGCTGCCCACCTGATAATTGATGTGGCAACCTTTGGGCTAAATATGCCAACTCCAGGCTGTGTAGCTGAGTGTTTGCACGTTTTGAAGCGACCACTTCACTCAGCCCGCGATAAATAAGCGGTAACATGAGATTTTGCTCTACGGTTAAATGTGGGATCAACATGTGTGCCTGAAAGATAAAGCCTAATTCTGTATTGCGAAATTTTGCTTTCTGGGCATGGCTTAAGGTGAATAGATCAACGCCATTAAAAAAATACTGACCGGCACAAGGAGGATCTAGCAACCCCAATATATAAAGCAAAGTGGTTTTCCCTGAACCCGATGGCCCCATCATGGCCATCGATTGGTTGGCATTCAAGCTGAGCTCCAATTGGCTATAAAGCGGAGAAGTCGCATTAGGATAACGCTTGGTGATCCCTTGCAGTTTAACCATAGACAACAATCCTATCGCCAGAGACTAAGCCACTTAACACCAATACCTCATTTTGCGTATTATCCCCTAACACAATTTTCTGTTTAATGAGTGTTTGTGCATTGAGCTTATTCACATAGGGCTCATCATTTTCATAAACCACGGCCATTTTTGAGATCCAGAGCCCTTGCGGCATGGTTTCTGCTAACGCTACTTTAGCCGACATGCCCATCAGTAACTTTTCTTGGATTTGAGTGGGTATCGCTTCCATTACCACTTTGACATCATAAGCAGTTACTTCGCGCGCTTCTTTTGCTACCAGATTGTTCTGATGAACAATCTCTTTGATTTGACCTTGCAACCGGTGTTTGGGAAAAGCAGCGAAGGTAATCGCTGCGGCTTGACCTTTATGCAACCTGACGATATCGAACTCATCAACTTTCACCACAATGCACAATTTAGCCAGATCAGCCACCCAAGCAATCACTTCTTGTCCTTGAAAAACCTTTTGCGGATAAAAAGGCAGCACCTGCTTAGCATCCGGTGATTTAGGCGCAAGCAACGTGCCTTCAATCGGTGAGCGAACCATTAGTAGATTCTGCTTTTGTTCCAATAGATCCCTTTTACGGATGCCTTGTTCAAACTTACTCGTTGCTAACATGAGTGCCGTTTTACTCGCCTTATCTTGTACTTGTGCTAATTGCCTTTGTGCATTTTCAAAATAGAGTTGGCTATCTATATATATGCGTTCATCCATAAGACATTCTTCTTTTGCCACAATGCCTTTTTGGTACAACGTTTTTGTTTGATCATAGCGTTTTTTCGTTCTATCAAGCTCGTTTTTGGCTTTTTCAAGATTTGACACCGCTTGCAACGTTTCATAACTTTTTGACCATGCTTGGAGTTTTAAGAGTGCTTCTTTATTTTCTAACACGGACATATTGGCTTCTGCTAACTGCGTTTCTAACTCCTGGGACACAAATTCAAACAATAATTGATTTTGACTTACCTTATCTCCAAAATTCACATGACACTTTATCAATGTGGCATTGCTAGGACTTTGCACTTCAATAATGTGCGTGGCAAATAAATGACCATCGTATTGCATAGTTGAGGTGTGTTTTTTGGGTTCAACCACCACGGTATTTGGCATGGCATAGCTGATGTTTATACTCAGTAAACACATCACACTTAAAAAAAGTTTCTTCATGTAACCTCTACCCATTGTTGTGCGAGTGATCCAATATTTAGCTCCAAATTTGCTACGCTATTAAAATAGTCAACTTGGTTGGCATTTTGGGTCATTTGCGCATTTAACAATCTTTCCTGATAACTGATCAATTCAAATAATGAACTGCGTCCCGCTTCCAGTTTTGCCAGCGCATCGTCATAGTTAGTTTGTGCAAGCTTTGACGATTCCTGAGCCAATTGCCATTGTCGCTTTTTAAGTTCGGTTTGCTCAAACAGACTCGTGGCAAAATTTTTAATTTTCAAATGATGATAATGACACTCATATTCTAACTTCTGAATTTCACTGCGAGCCGTGAGAATTTGATGATATTTTTGTTGTTTGCTGCTCAGTGGAATATTCACCAAAATTTGCGCAGTATAATTTCCATTGTCATGTATAAATGGATAACCAAATATATCCTCATCACTGCTGAAGTCAGCTTTTTCACCATAAATATGGTAGCGTCCTAAAGTCCAATCTCCGCGCAGCTTTACATCAGGGCGACTTTGATCTTTAGCAACGATTAACTGTTGCTTTATGCGTTCTTTGTTTAACTGCAATACTTTACTTTCAATATCATTGGCCAGGACGTCTTCAATAACCTTTTGTTGATGCTGTGCTTTAGTCAAAGAAGCCCTCTGAGTGGTAAACGTGATGCTTTCGTCGGTTAAATGCAAATCTTCAAGCAGCTTTCTTTTGGCTTGGACATAGGCAAACTCTGCTTGCGCTAGATGACTTTGCGCACGCTTCATTTGCAATAACGTCGCATCCAGATCATGAGAGGCAACCCGCCCAGCCATGACTTTGGCCTGCATACTCTCCAAAAACTGCTCAGCATTTTTTAACCAATATTCATGCAGCTTAACATTTTCGGCACTCAGCTCTAATGCATAAAAATTGATAATAACTTGATAAATCACTTGCTCTTTCGCTTGTTGATAGAGTAGTTCCTGAATGTCATTCAAAATACTGGCGTTGTAGATTTCCCAAGTGTTAACAATCTTTTTTCTGCCTTGTAACAATGGTTGCTCAACCGAAAAGCGCAAAGCGGATCCTGTGCTACGCTGATAACGCTCATACCCCACATTTTGCTCGGTAAATAATTCTATTTGGGTTCCATAAGGCGTTTGCATTTTTAAAGAGGGGTAGGTATGAATTTTTCTTTCATCAAAACTTTCTTGGAAATAGGTTTCATGATGAACCGTCAAACTCGCATTAAAAAACAGTTGTGGCTTAAATTTTTGCCTTAATATTTTTAATTCATGTAAGCGAATTGCTTCATCAAATTGAGCAAATTTTAATTCAAGGTTGTTTTCAAGGGCAATGTTGATGGCTTGTTGCAAATCAAGCGACTTCGCCCGTACAGGCGCAATGGCTAACAAGAGAATCATAACGACAGGTAGCCGCTTCACACTTGCCTCCTGTGGCCTCTGAATTGGCGCTGGAAATCTATCACGCGGGGTTGGGAATGTAAATGTAAGTCATTTTACTTTATTTTGTCTGGTTTTTTAGCCCCTCAGTCGGTCAGGGAGGGCATTATGATGTTTTTTGTTCTGTGATTCACTTATAATTGCAGTTTTTTGAAAGAGAATAGCGCGCGTGCAAAACGAAAATAATAAACCACCCCTTTCTTCTTTGCGCCCCTGGCTTATTTGGGGTCTGGCAGCCTTCTTCTTTTTTGCACACTATGTGGTGCGTGTAACGCCTGGGCATATCAGTGAAGTCTTACAAGCCGCTTTCGTGCAAACGTCTAAATATGAATTTGGCGTTTTAGGCTCTGCTTTTTATTTACCCTACGTTTTAATGCAAATGCCCGTGGGTTATCTCGTCGACAGATTTGGTTCGCGTTTGTTATTAACCATCGCCGTGTTTATTTGTAGTGCCAGCTGTCTCATTTTTGCCAGCGCAGAAGTGATAGGGACCGCGATGATTTCGCGCGTGTTACTCGGCTTTTGCTCAGCGACTGCCTTTATTGGTGCGCTCAAACTCATCACGGTTTGGTTTGAACCCAAGCAACTGGCTTTACTTGTTGGGATCACGCAAGCCTTAGGCATGGTCGGCGGAGCAACCGGAGCCCATCTTGCCCCTTATTTAAATGATTCTATTGGCTGGCAAAGCATGTTTCACCTGTATGCCATTGTCTTCTTCACCCTCGCTATTTTAATTTATTGCGTGATCCGTAATCGCCCCCAACAGTACCAAGGGAATAATAGTGGTGATGCTTTACCTCACAAAGCGACGCTCTTGCAACTTAAGGCCGTTATTTTTAATCGGTACACTTGGATCAACGCGCTGTATGCCGGCCTGATTTATGCCCCGACTGACGTTTTGGGTGAACTGTGGGGCAAAGAATTTTTGCAAAATATTCATCATTTAAATCCTTACACGGCATCCCATGCGATTTCTTTCTTGTTTATCGGCTGGGCAATTGGTGGCCCCTGTGCCGGCTGGCTCGCTGATCATTGGGGTCGAAAACCGGTCATGATTTTGTCGGCTATTCTCGGTACTGTGTTATTGCCGCTAGTGTTTTATGTTCCCGGGATCCCCATGGGATTGATCATGTTGATTTTATTCCTATATGGCGTTAGCAATACCGGCCTCATTGCCAGTTATACCGTGGCAGGTGAGTTGCACTCCAAAGAACTGGGTGGCTTCTCCATGGCGATAGCGAACATGCTTTCT
>Ga0105045_10004652_pt1 | contig 11949 bp, 9 predicted proteins | sample MAT02_FD_78089 | JGI IMG/M metagenome (GOLD analysis project Ga0105045, IMG submission 78089) | Freshwater microbial communities from Lake Fryxell liftoff mats and glacier meltwater in Antarctica - MAT-02 (megahit assembly) | ecosystem: Environmental > Aquatic > Freshwater > Ice > Liftoff... | reverse complement strand
GCGGATTCCACTTCGGCCGTGCCCATCCGGTGACCGCTGACGTTGATCACGTCATCGACCCGCCCGGTGATCCAGTAGTAGCCATCGGCATCGCGGCGACAGCCGTCGCCGGTAAAGTAGTAGCCCTTGTACTGGCTGAAATACGCCTCCTCGAACCGCTCATGATCACCCCAGAGGGTGCGCATCTGGCCGGGCCAGCTGTCACTGATGCACAGAACGCCGTCCGTCTCGATCTCGGTCTGGACCTTTCCGGTGGCGGGGTCCAGAACCTCCAGCTTCACGCCAAAGAACGGCTTCGTGGCCGAGCCCGGCTTTTGCGGAATGGCACCCGGCAGCGGCGTCACGATATGCCCCCCGGTTTCGGTCTGCCAGAAGGTGTCGACTATGGGGCATTTTCCCTTGCCGACATGGGTGTTGTACCAGGACCACGCCTCGGGGTTGATCGGCTCGCCCACCGAACCAAGCAGCTTCAGGCTGGAAAGATTGTGTTTTTCCACCCACTCTGGCCCGAGGCCCATCAGGCTGCGGATCGCGGTCGGCGCGGTGTAGAACTGGTTGACCTTGTGCTTGGCGCAAACTTCCCAGAACCGGCCCGCATCGGGGTAGGTCGGCACGCCTTCGAACATCAGCGTGGTCGCGCCATTGGCCAGCGGGCCATAGACGATATAACTGTGGCCAGTCACCCAACCCACGTCGGCGGTGCACCAGAACACATCGCCGTCATGGTAGTCGAACGTCAGCTGATGCGTCATCGCGGCGAAAACCAGATAGCCGCCGGTGGTATGCACCACCCCCTTCGGCTTGCCGGTGGAACCACTGGTGTACAAGATGAACATCGGATCTTCCGCCCCGACCTCCACATAGGGGCAGTACGGTTTGGCCGCCGCCATCTCGGCCGTCAGGTCAAAATCGCGGCCCTCGGTCCACGACGTCTGGTCACCCGTGCGCTTGACGACCAGCACGCGCACCCGGTCGTCGACATGCAGCATCGCCTTGTCGGTGTTGTCCTTCAGGCCCGTCTTCTTGCCACCGCGCGGGGCCCAGTCGGCGGTGATGACGACCTTGGCCTCGCTGTCATTGACCCGGTTGGCCAGCGCGTCAGGGGAAAAGCCGCCAAAGACGATGGAATGGATCGCGCCGATACGCGTGCAGGCCAGCATCGCATAGGCGGCTTCCGGGATCATCGGCATGTAAAGGACGACGCGGTCTCCCTTGGTCACACCGTGCGCCTTCAGCACGTTGGCAAGGCGGCACGTCTGCTCCAGCAGTTGCGCATAGGTGATGTGCTGCGCCTGCTCCTTCGGATCATCCGGTTCCCAGATGATCGCGGTCTGGTTGGCGCGGGTCAGCATGTGGCGGTCGATGCAGTTGGCGCTGACGTTCAGATGCCCGTCCTCGAACCACTTGATCGAGATGTTGCCGGGCGCGAACGAGGTGTTCTTGACGCGGGTATAAGGCCTGATCCAGTCCAGCCGCAGGCCTTCTTCGGCCCAGAACCCCTCAGGGTCAGCGACCGAAGCGGCATAGCGCGCCTCATACCCGGCAGCATCGATATGCGCCTTCGCGACAAAATCGGCAGATGCCGGATACACGGATTTCAGGGTTCCGTCGGTCATGGTGGTTCTCCTCCCCCGCAAGGTCCGGCCAAGGACCCCGCAGTGTCCCGTTCCAACAGCAGAACGGCTCACTCCCGCGGCGACAGTACCACTTCGTCAAGAATAACGTAACCCCCTAATTCTCATGCATAAATCTGTAAATAAATTGACTTTCAGTAAGTCAATTGTGCAAAGCTCTGAAAATCGAGACGGCGATTGCCGTTGGATATCAAGCGGCTGGCCTCACGCTCGCGTGAACAGGGCAGAGTTTTAGCGGTGACAAAATCCGCGCTGACCCTTCACGCTTATTCGCCCTTGACGTGAGGCGTATCAAGCAACCGATCCACTGCCGCGATATCGGTCACGAAGCGCACGGCGGGGTCTCGGACGCCCTGAGCCTCAAGCTGGCGGCGCAAACTGTCGCGCACACCGACCAGATAAAGCTGCCCCCCCCGCCGCCGCGCTCGGCCCGCCAGCATGAGAAAGCTGCGCGCCCCGGAACTGTCGATCAGCGGCACCTCGGTCATGTCCAGCACAAAGGCGCGCGGTGCCTCGGCGATCCGCTCAAGCACGCCGCCGATCTGGGCCGCCGCGCCGAAGAAATAGGGGCCTCGCAGGGTATAGACCACCCGGTCGGCCCGGCCTTCGGCGGGGCGGTCATCTGTATGTGGCCGCATCTCTACCGTTTCCGACATGCGGCGGATAAAGACGAGGCCCGCCAATGCGAAGCCGACGATGATCCCTTCGGTCAGGTCGCGGAAGACGACCAGCAGGAAGGTCACCAAGACCACCATCGCATCTCCGCGCGACGATCGCAGAAGCGAGACAACCTCGTGCCGTTCCGCCATCCCCCAGGCGACGACGCCAAGGACCCCGGCGAGTGCGGCGAGCGGGATGTAAGCTGCAAGAGGGGCCGATACCATCATGAATGCCAGCAGGAACAGCGCGTGCAGCATCCCCGACACCGGCCCCCGGCTGCCCGCCCGCACGTTGGTCGCCGTCCGCGCGATGGTGCCGGTGACGCAGAACCCGCCGAAGACGGCTGCCCCCATGTTGGCCACCCCCTGTGCCACAAGTTCGGCGTTTGACCGGTGGCGTGCCCCGCTCATCCCGTCAGCCACAACCGCCGATAGCAGCGATTCAATCGCCCCCAGCAGCGCGAAGCTGAGCGCCCAGGGCAAGGCGGCCTGCACCGCTTGCAGGCTGAAGGCGGGCAGGGCGGGCGCGGGCAACATGTTTGGCAGCGCTCCAAACTGGCTGCCGATCGTCGCCACCTCCAGCCCCAGCGCCGCTACCACGGCCGAGGCCACCGTCACCGCAATCAGCATTCCCGGCCAATGCGGGCGCAACCCGCGCAGGCCCAGGATCAGGCCCGCGGCCAAAGCCGCCACCGCCACGGCAGCCGGCGTCACCGTGCCGCGCGCGTCCCACAAAGCATGCAACTTGTCGAAAACCTCACCCGGTTCTGCGCCGGGCAGGGTCAGCCCGAACATCTCGCGCAGTTGGCTGGCGAAGATGATCACCGCGATCCCGGCGGTGAACCCCACCGTCACCGGGTAGGGGATATATCGGATGTAGGTGCCGAACCGCACCGCCCCCGCGACGATCAGAAAGATACCGGACAGGAAGGTGGCCAGGATCAGCCCCTCCACCCCCGTCGCCATTACGCAAGCTGCGACAAGTACGATAAACGCCCCCGCAGGCCCGCCCACCTGATAACGCGACCCGCCAAGGGCCGAGACGAGGAAGCCCCCCACAATGGCTGTGTAAAGTCCACGCTCCGGCCCCACCCCGCTGGCGATGGCAATCGCCATGGACAAGGGAAGCGCCACGATGGCCACCGTCAGCCCGGCCAGCGCATCAGCCTTCAGGTCGCCAAGGCCATAGCCTTCGCGCCACACGGTCAGGATTTTGGGCAGAAACTCGGTCATGCCATTGTGGCCCCGGGAGGTGTCGATCATGGTGGGTTCCAGCAAGGGATGCGTTGCCCGCAGTCGCTGGCATGTCCTTGACCGGGGCAAGTTGACGCCGCCACCGTCCCTCTGTCAATCATGGTGAAGCCCAATGAGCAGCAGACCTGATCCCGTCCAGCCCGCAGATGACGACGCCCGCGCGCTGGCGCGGGACCTTCTGGCAATTGGTCACGCCGCCCTTGCGTGGACTGATCCTGAAAGTGGCGCCCCGGGGATCAGCCGGATTGCCTTTGCGCGCGATCCTGCAGCAGGTCTGCTGACCTTGATATCGGGCCTTGCCCCGCATTTCCGAGCGCTGCGCACGCATCCCGATTGCGCGGTGATGCTGGGCGAGGTCGGTGACAAGGGCGACCCCCTCACCCACCCCCGGCTGATGATCCGGGCCACGGCGGGATTCATCGCCCCTGATGACCCCGCCCGCACGGAGGTCCGGACCCGCTGGCTCGGGCGCAACCCGAAGGCGAAGGTCTACATCGACCTGCCCGATTTCGCTTTTGTCCGGCTGGTGCCGCAATCTGCCCTTCTGAACGGCGGCTTTGCGCGGGCTTTTCGGCTGATGCGCGAGGATCTGTAAGGAAACAGGGCGGCCCGACCCAGACCGCCCCTTTTGCAGCTAGCCTTGCTTCAGGAAGGCAGGTCCATCCGCATCGTGACGATGGCTTTGCCCTTCACTGCCTCGCCCCACTTCAACTGCGACTCGTTGAACAGGGCCCCGGTGCCGACCAGCGCATTCGGGAAGACATAGCGCAGGGCGTTCGAGACGTTGGTCACCGGCCCTTCTGGCATCACCGAATCCAACATCCGGATCCGCCCGCCAAACGGGATGAACCCGTCCGCACTGATGTTCCATGTGTCGGCGGCCGTCCCTTGCGTATGGGTCACGATCACCGGGTTCATGATCGCCTGACTGACCTGGTTGAAGCTGTTGCCTTCCACCCGCACATTCCGCGACCGTGTGAAGTCCAGCGTCGAGATCGAGGTATCCAGCATTTCCACCCGGTCGATGGTGGCGTTGAACACCCGAAAGCTGTTCCCGGTCATCGAAAAGCCGTTGAAGAAATGCCCAGGCCCGTAGGGTTTGACCACCACCCAGCGGAAAGCCGACGTCGTGCTGGAGGCGATGAACACGTTGCCGACGATGTTCAGCCCGCCAAACGAGAACTCGTTGTTGAACTCGGGCGAGGAGTCGTGCTCGTTGCCCCATTCGATGAAGCAATTGTCGACGTAGTTGCCCGTCACCACGGTCGAGACGTTGGTCTGCGTGAAGATCAACCCCGCCCGGCGCACGCCCGAGGGCTGGTCATCGCCCTGAAAGAAGTGGTTGGCGTGGATCAGGTGGCCGGTGCCGTTGACCACCGCAAAATGGGCAAAGCGAACGACCCGGTTGTTGCGCAGCTTCACGTCATTGGCCTGCACGTTCATCGCAATCGACACGCGGTCGCCAGCGGGCAGCGATTGTTCGTTCGACAGGAACTGGCACATGTCGACGAACATCCCCTGACAGCCGGTTCCGATGGACGTGATGCCCCGGTCCAGCGGCCGGTTGAAGCTGCAGGACATGAACCGCTTCGTCGCCCCCGCCCGGGCCAGCATCGCGCCAGAGCACAGGCCAAGACAGTTGAACTCGATATCCTCGATCTCGAAACGAGACAGCAGATCAAAGCCGCTGAAGTCCAGCATGTATTTGAACCGGCGGAAGGTATAGGGCCGCGTGCCAACCGCACCCCACAGGGGCTGGCTGATCTCGACCGTACCGGCGCCAATGTTCTTGGCCCTGACGTACACCTCGCGCCCGACTCCCGTGCCGATGACCAGTGCTCCAATCGGGATGTTGGCCACATTGGCTACCCCGGTCAGCGTGGTGGGCGAGGCTACGGAATAGGTGGCGACAGAGGTCGCCTCCTCCGTGGCCCAGCCCGGCCCAGCCACGGCGTTGAGCGACCCGTTGCGGATCACCCGACGGTTCGAGAAATTGGTCAACCCGGTCAGGGCTGAAACGTCAATCGGTTCGCTCATGTCCACGCGACGGCCTGACAGGTCAAGCGTCACATGATCGGTGAAGAAGAACAGCGCCTGCAAAGCGCGGCGAAAGCCCTCGATCTCGGCTCCGAAGGCCTGACCATAGGTGTCCAGATCGAAGTTCCGCGTCAGCGTCAGCTTGCGGTTTACGGGCATCGACACCGTGCCTTCAAACCGGATGCGGTTGTTGATCGTTACATCGCTGGTCAGCCGGAACACGCCTGAAGGTACCAGGATTGCGCGGCCCTGCGCATCGGCGTCCGCTGCCAGGAACGACACGCTGTCGTCTGTGCTCCCGTTACCCAGCGCGCCATAGTCGCGCACATCGACCCAATCCATCAGCTTGCGGATGAAGATGTTGGTCACATCCTCCACGACGATATCATCGATCCGCACCACGCCGCCGTTCGCACCGGTCAGGTCCAGGCCGACATGGGCGTAGACCGGGACCGTGCCCCACGGTAAATCGACCCCCTGCCGCGACCCGCGCGCGATGATGGTACTGACTGTGACCACCTCGCCGTAGCTGGTCAGCGCAACCGCAGGCCCGGTCTGCAGCACCGCCGCGACATTCGCCCCGCCGATGTCCCCGGCCCAGGCGGCAATCCGCACCGACGGCAGGTTTCCCGACACCGCCTTTACCCGCGCCGTTACCCGCAGATATAGTCCCGCCTGGATCGGCGTCTGGGCATAGGACCGCAGCCTTTGCGTCGCTTCGGTCTTCTGCAACTCCAGACAGCCTGCGAAATCCTGATCGTTGGAGACCAGTGCCGCATTCGCCTGCCCCTGATATGACCCTGACCCCGGCGTCCCATTCTCGCGCGACCAAAGGTTCAAGCCGGCCGAGAACGGCGGCGGCATCAGGACCAGCCCGTCGGTGATTGCCTTGTTCATGAGAAAGTACCCTCGCTTCGCGCCAATGCCAGCAGCGGCGCGATTGGGGACCAGATCCCGGAACCGTGCCGCCATGGGCAAGACGGGTAGCAAGGAAGGCTTAACCCTCTCTCAGAGAGCCGCGCGCATCAGTTGCATCATGCGCAACAGGCGACGGACAAAGCCGCCACAGCGCGCGGCACCTGCAAGAGACTCCCTGTCCCTTTCAAGGAGGGCTGGGGTGGGGTGGATTACCGGGGGGCTTGGCACCAACAAAGGCGCGTGTCGTCAGACGCCGACATCCGGAGCGGGCAAAAGCTGAACAGCGTTGATCTGCCAACCCTCGGGCGTTTCGACCATCATGTAGTCCAGAATATGCGCTCGCCCCGCCTGATCGATGATCCGCACCCGCTGCCACAGGTTCCCGGCGACTTCTCGCAGTTCGCCCATCTCGATCTCAGCCGGACGATGAACCATCGGATAGCCGTTCGTTACCATCGCGCCAAAGTTTTCCGCTGTGCCGAAAATGCCCTTGATCATCGGGCTTGCAAAACTGAAGGCAGTTCCAAAGTCATCAGCCCGAAAGGCGTCAAGCTGGCTTTGGATCGTGTTCCGGATCGGATCTTCCTGCGCGAGGGCAGGCAGGGCAAGGAAAGCGGCGGTCAGCAGTCCATATAGGCCAATACGCATTGGCGTGGCTCCCAGTCATGACGTCCCCGATGGAGATGGTAGGCCGGGGCCGCCCTGCGTCAATGAATCAGCCCGCCAGCGCGCCTTTCAGCCCTCGTTCGATCAGGTCTACGGTCTCGCCCACCCCGTAAAGCGCGATGAAACCACCAAAGCGCGGCCCATCCGACGCGCCCAGAAGCACCTCGTACAGCGCCTTGAACCAGTCGCGCAAAGGCTCGAACCCGTGCTCTTTGCCCACGGCAAAAACCATCGACTGCAACGCCTCGTCGTCCAGGCCCCCGTCCCAGACACGCAATCTGGCGACCAGATCAGCCATTGCCGCCCGTTCCGTATCAGTGGGTAGCCGAAACACCCGAGTCGGCGCTATCTTGTCGGCGAAGTAGCGCACCGCAAACCCCGCCGCCGCATCCAGATCGGGATGCGTCTCGGGCGATGCGTCCGGAGCGTAGCGCTTCAGGAACTTCCAAAGCGCCGTCGCATCCTTCGCTCCAGAGACAGAGGCCAGGTTCAAAAGCATCCCGAACGACACCACCATCCGGCTTTCCGGCGGCTTGCCGTTGTGGATATGCCAGACCGGGTTATTCACCTGCTGCTCGATCGGTTGATCCGGGAAGGCCCGCAACTGCTGGTGATACTCGTCTACCGCCCGCGGGATCACGTCGAAATGCATCCGCTTCGCCGTCTTGGGCTTTTGGTACATGAAATGCGACAGGCTCTCGGTCGCCGCAAAAGTCAGCCATTCGTCGATGGTCAGTCCATTGCCCTTGGACTTCGAAATCTTCTGCCCCTGATCGTCAAGGAACAGCTCATAGCTCATGTGGTTTGGCGCCCTACCCCCCAGAACCTCGCAAATTCCGTCATAGATCGGCGTGTTGGTCGAATGGTCCTTCCCGTACATCTCGAAGTCCACATCCAAAGCCGCCCAGCGCGCGCCAAAGTCCGGCTTCCACTGCAGCTTCACCTGGCCGCCCGTCACCGGCAACGTCCACTCCCGCCCGGCCTCGTCGTCAAAGGTGATCGTGCCATCTGCCGCATCCACCTTCTTCATCGGCACGTACAAGACCCGCCCCGTCTCCGGATGGATCGGCAGGAAGCAGCTATAAGTCTGCTGCCGCTCCTCGCGAAGCGAAGCCAGCATGATCGCCATGATCGCATCATAGCGTTCCGCACACAGCCGCAAAGTCGCGTCAAACCGGCCGCTCTTGTAGAATTCGGTGGCCGAGATGAACTCATACTCGAACCCGAACGTATCCAGAAACCGCCGCAGCATCGCGTTGTTATGTGCGCCGAAACTCTCGTAATCCCCGTACGGGTCCGGCACGCTGGTCAACGGCAGTTGCATATGCGCGCGCAACATCTCCTGCTGCGGCACGTTCTCCGGCACCTTCCGCATCCCGTCCACATCGTCGGAAAAGCAGATCAGCCGCGTCGGGATATCGGAAATGATCTCGAAGGCCCGCCGGATCATCGTCGTCCGCGCCACCTCGCCAAAGGTGCCGATATGGGGCAGGCCGGAAGGCCCATAGCCCGTCTCGAACAGCACATACCCCTTCGACGGGTCCTTGCCGCCATAGCGCTTCAAGACCGCGCGCGCCTCTTCGAACGGCCAGGCCTTCGAATTCATCGCCGCATCGCGCAGGGACACCATGCCATCTCTCCCAAACCGCCAGTGACACCATGCCCCAAGCCTGCCGTCCTCTATTGCCCCCCGCCCCCCCCGTCAATAATCTGCCGCCAACGCTTGAAGGAGCCCTCCCATGTCCGACACCTCCCCCATGTCCCCGCAAGACGCCCTCGTCGCGGTGATGATCGCCTCCTCCGCCTCCGACCAAGACGTGCGAACGGCCGAGCTTGTGGCCATCACGCGCATGGTCAACCACATGCCGATCTTCGCCACCTACGACCCCGACCGCATCCGCCGCGTCAGCCGCACCGTCCTTGATCTGTTCGAAGAGGAAGACGGGTTGGACGCCCTCTTCGGCCTCATCCGCGAGGCCCTGCCCGAACACCTGTACGAGACCGCCTACGCGCTGGCGTGTGACGTCGTCACCGCCGATGGAAGGCATTCCCAGGTGGAGCTTCGGATGCTGGAGGAGGTCCGAGAGGAGCTGAAGGTCGACCGGTTGCATGCCGCCGCCATCGAATGGGGCGCAAGGGTGCGGCATATGGGGGTGTGAGGGGGGGCATGCTGGAATCGGTGCTTTTCGATACATCGCCAACCATCCAGCAGACTTCATTCTTAAAGGGTGCCTACAGGAGGTTGCTAATTATCAGTTCGCCCCCCGAAGCGAACCCGGGGGTCTACCTGTCCTCGGCCCTGGGGATCACCTTCCCCTTCATGCTGATCGTAGAAAATACCTCTGATCTACCGGATCACCCAGTTCTGGGCCGCGCTGTCAGTCGTATGACCCGGCCCATCGGCTGATCATCTGGCCTTGCAAACGGCGCGCGCGCTTGGTCCAGGCGCCCGCGCCCTCAGGATCTTCCCGCTGACCCACTGGCACGGCATCGCGGCGGTCCGGGTCACCCGAAAAGATGGCAAACACAAGTTCTCGGCCGGAAGGCGGCACGATATGCCCCGCAAGGGCTGAGACAAAGTTCAGCGTACCGGACTTCGCCAGCACCTTAACCGGATGGCCTTCGATCACCCCGCCCTTGTCGTCCTTCATGCCGACACTGCGCAGGATCGGCTTCAGCCCGCGATTGGCGTTTTCCGCCGCGACCAGCACCCGCACGATCCCCGCGGCCGTGATCCGTGAGGCACCGCCCAGCCCGGAGTGATCCTGCAGGTCCATCTCTATCCCAAAGGCGTTGCGAACCCAGTCCGACATCCCGGCCGCCGAGGCTTGCAGCCCCGCCGCACCCGAGGCAGTCAGCCCCACGCATTCCGCCGTAAGGTTGGTCGAAAACCGCAGCATGTCGCGCAACACATCGGGCAGGGGCTCACTTTCCACGCGGCCAAGTTCGGCACCGCCAAGCTTTCCCTCAACGCGTTCGGGTGGCTCCAGCCGGATCCCCTGCGCCCTCGCCAATGTACGGAACACTTCGGCCACATAGCGCCCCGGGTCTCGCACCGGCAACCAGCGGCTGCCGCCCTTGCCCAAAGCACCAGAGGCAACCGTCCACTCCTCGACCACGCCTGCGTCATAGGTGAACAGCGGCGCCTCCCGCGCGGCAATCGCCACGCGGACCATACCTACCTCGGGCACGAACCGTTCCCCGCGCGCATCAATGGCCACCTGCCAGTCGCTGCCCGCGCGCTTCCATTCGAAATGCACGCGGTTGAAGTTCAGGTTCAAACCCGAAATTGCCGCATTGTACCCCACATGATCAGGTTGATCCTTGGATATCCCCCGCAGCCGCGGCAAGGCGCCATCCCAGTACAGGAACCGTCCCGTGGTCCCCCTGACGCCGGCCTTGGCCAGCCGCGCCGCAAGGTCACCCATCTGATCGGTCTGCAATGTGGGGTCACCGCCGCCTGCAAGGATGAGATCACCTTGCACCATTCCCGCCTCTACCGGCCCCGTTGCCAGCACCCGTGTGGCAAAGCGGTAGCCCGGCCCGAACCGGTCCAGCGCATAAAGTGCCGTCACTGCCTTGGCCACGCTGGCGGGCGGCAGAGTCAGGTCAGGCTCTCTCGAGGCCAGAACCGCGCCGGTCTTGGCATCGACCACTACGAAACTGACAGCGCCCCCCAGCTTGGCCGCGGCAATCAGCGCCCCGTATTCCCCGGCCGACGCCCCTGCCGCCGCCGCAGGCTTGGCCCCCCCGGCCCCTGGGCGCGGCACTGGTCGAAGAGAGCTGTCCATGACCTCGGCCAGCGCCGGATATGCCACCCCCGCCAGCAAACCGCCCAGAACCATTCGCCGCGTGATCAAACCGACACTCCCCGTTTCCTCGGTGATACCCGATCCGGGTGATTCCGCCAGCCGGGCTTTCCAGCCTTACGATCACAAATCACTTTGGCCGACTGCAAAGGCGGTTCCCCAGCCCTTCGTGCGGGAGGGAGAGGGAGGGGCCCCCCGGCAAAGATCTGATCGTCTGTGTGTGTTCACGGTGTCTGATGATGCTGGTGCAGAAGGTTTGACCATAGCTGGCGAATACCGGGATCAGTTGGCTGAAGCGAGGAATTCGCGATTGAGCCTTCAGTCTTGACCTTGCCGTAGCGGTGCCACCAGCAGTGCAGGGCCGAGCGTGAGGTCTGGCGCGAGGCGGTAATGTGGGCTGCGATCTCGGCCAGCACCTGGTCGAAGGTGAGGGTCTTGATCCGGGCGAGGATGAAAGTGCGTATCTCTTCGTCGGCTTCGATCCGTGATCGGATTTCGGTGCGGCGTTCAAGTCCTCTGGCGGGCTTTAAATGGGTGTTCAATGCCCCCTTAATCGACTGGTTAAGGGCCGCTTCAAGGGTCAGGATCGTGCGAGCATTGGCAGCGCGAAGGCCGTCGATCTGAAGGGCAGATTGACGCGTCTGGTCGATGCCCGTTCGGACAAAGGCGGGGTCAAGCGAGGGAGTGGTTTTGCCAGTCATTGGGCGATCCTCTGCGGCCGAATCGGAAGGGCGCGGTCTGGAAACGAAGCTCAGACAGGGGTGCGGGCGATTTCCGCGGTTGATTGGCCTTGCCAGTTCAGCACCTGGGCAAGCCAGCGTTTGGCGAGGGGAACGCGCTTTTGCAGCGCCCGGTGAGTGCTTGTCGCGAGGGCGCGGGCTTTCTGGGCCCCGACCGGTTGCTCCACCACACCACGGCCTTTCGGGTCACGGCCGCCGTCTGCTTGGGGAATGGGCGGGCGGGTAGTGTCAT
>Ga0105045_10004651_pt1 | contig 11950 bp, 10 predicted proteins | sample MAT02_FD_78089 | JGI IMG/M metagenome (GOLD analysis project Ga0105045, IMG submission 78089) | Freshwater microbial communities from Lake Fryxell liftoff mats and glacier meltwater in Antarctica - MAT-02 (megahit assembly) | ecosystem: Environmental > Aquatic > Freshwater > Ice > Liftoff... | reverse complement strand
TGACTGGTTCTTGCGATAGCGAAGAGAAACTATTGGCAAAGTCGATCGAGGAGCTGAGCGCGATGGCAACCGAACTTCAGGCGAAGCTTCGCAAACGTCTCGGATCGGACCCGCAGTAAGAGTCTATCCGGAAATTGAAATTGACGTAAACGCCTATTTTTGCGAGAGTTATGCAACTTGACCCAAGTTGTCTCGCAAAGAAATGCGTCAGGTCAAATTCGTCCAAACGTCGCCCCTATTCAACCGATGTTAGCGATTGCGAATGGGTGCTTATCGAACCGTTGCTTTCGCCGCTCGTGATCAAGAAGGGTGCAGGGCGACCTCGCGTCGTGGATTTGAGAGAAGTAGGAGGGGATGACCGTGGTTATGACGGAGGCAAAAGTAATCTTTGGCGACAACAAGTATAACAATAAGAGTTTGCAAGCATGGATGGCGCAGAATCGTCCCGCGTGGCGAATGGAGGTTCAGTCTCCACCGCAAGGCACGAAAGGGTTTTCGCCAGTGAGAATTCGGTGGGTCGTTGAGCGTAGCAACGCATGACACAGTCGCTGTCGTCGCAACAGTAAAGACTACGAACGTCGTGCGGATTCGAGTGAGGCAATGATCAAAATTAGCCCCATAGGAATCATGCTTGGACGGCTGGCTCAGGTACAACGCCCTGTGTTTTCCTACCGGACGGTGGCAGCACGAAACGCATAAAGTACGAAAAATGCAACGAATAATTAGCGGATGGACTCTCACTGCCGAGCAGGTCGCCGACAAGACCAACAACATGCCTCGCCGGTCGATCCCGATCTCCGGCAATCATCTCACCGCGTTCATCGACGTGCAAGGAAAACTTCTGCTCTACGTCGTCGTCGCATGGGAAGACGGCTTTACAGGCTACGTCGTCGACTATGGAACTTATCCCGATCAGCAACAGTCGTACTTCACGCTACTGGACGCAAGGCATGCGCTCGGCAATGCCAGCGAAGGCAGTATTTACGTCGGGCTTGAAACGTTGACCAACGATTTGCTCGGACGCAAATGCCAACGCGACGACGGAGCGGCCCTTGAAGAACGGGCGGTGTCTTATTGACGCCAATTCGGGCCACTCCACCAACGTCGTCTATCAATTTTACCGCCAAAGCCCGCACGCCCCGGTCCTGCTTTCGATACCCGGTCGCGTCGTTCGTGCGTTGTCGAATCCATTCAGCGAATACAAACGCCGGCCTGGTGATCGTGTGGGTCTCAACTGGCGCGTCCCCTCGATCAATTGCAAGCGTGCGATCCGCCACGTCATCCACGAAACGAATTGGTGGAAGCCTTTTAAGCGTGCTAATCAACAGCGAAGCAATAGAACAAGTATCTGATCATCGCGGACTTGCATCCAAATCCACTTGTCCAGTCCCAGTGCGGTCATCACTAGACAGGCACGGACTCGCCCAGGTAGGCTTCGGTTACTTGTCAGTGGGCTCACCGCTTGGAGTCAGTCGGCTGGCGCCGCCTCACGAATAAGTTCGTACACCCTGCGGCTCACGCGAGATCGGCTACTGTAGAAATTAAGCTGCCCGTCGCCTAAAAGAGGACACTTTTTGTGGCTAAGAAAAAAACGTCTGACGATAGCGAATCTTTGAATAATAACGTACCGGTTTCGCAGTCGCTTCGTGACCCTGCGGAGGTCCAGTATCGCGATGAGCTTGACGCATTGATCGCGATGGACAAACACGATCGACCGCCGGGTTGGAAAATGTCGCCTCGTGCAGTGCTGACCTATATCACCGGTGGCAATGTAGGCGGCAAACCGATTTCTGCGAAGTACATCGGTCATCGACGGCTGGTCGAAATCGCAATATCAACTTTGGTCACAGACCGTGCTCTGCTGCTGATCGGCGAACCGGGAACGGCAAAGTCTTGGTTGTCCGAACATTTGGCAGCCGCAATCAATGGCGATTCGACCAAAGTGGTTCAGGGGACAGCGGGGACGACCGAAGAGCAAATTCGTTATACATGGAACTATGCGATGTTGATCGCACATGGCCCCAGCGATGCGGCGCTGATTCGTAGTCCCGTTTTTCGTGCGATGGAAAGCGGCACGATCGCGAGGTTTGAAGAGATCACGAGATGTGCGTCGGAGGTTCAGGATGCGATGATTTCATTGTTATCTGAAAAGCGATTGTCGATCCCTGAATTGTTGAAAGAGTTACCCGCTTCCAAAGGTTTTTCGGTAATCGCAACGGCCAATACTCGCGACCGTGGTGTGAACGATATGTCGGCCGCGTTGAAACGGCGGTTCAATATCGTTATCTTGCCATCGCCAAGTTCGTTGGAAATGGAGATGAACATTGTGAGGAAGCGAGTCAGCGAGTTGGCGACCAACTTGCAACTCAAGGCCGAGGTTCCGGCGGATGAGGCGATCGAGAAAGTGGTGACGATCTTTCGTGAATTGCGAACCGGACAGACGCTCGATGGCAAAAGCAAAGTCAAAACGCCATCGGGTGTTTTATCGACTGCCGAAGCGATCTCGGTTCTCGCCGGCAGTATGGCGCTTGCGGCGAACTTCGGTGATGGAAGCGTGTCTGCGGATGATTTGGCCTCTGGGATTCAGGGGGCAGTTGTGAAGAATGAGGAGAAAGACAAGGCGATTTGGCAGGAGTATCTGTCCAACGTTTTGAAGAAACGCGGGGCGCAGTGGCGGCCACTTTATAATGCCTGCTCGGAGCAGACCGAGTGAGTGTTGCCGCCTCGACCAGCCTTGATCATTGGCAGATCAATGTTTTTGGTGTGCGCCACCTTTCACCCGGTGGTGCGTGGCACTTGAGGCGTTATTTAGATCGCTTGCAGCCACAACTGGTGTTGGTCGAGGGTCTAGCCGACGCGGCCGAACTGACAACGCACCTGGTAAAGAAGGGGACCAAGCCGCCGGTCGCGATATTGGCTTATACAGCAACCGTACCAGTACGAACGCTGGTCTATCCGCTCGCCAAATACAGCCCCGAGTTTCAAGCAATCATCTGGGCACACGTAAATCATATTGATCTGCAGTTCATCGATCTGCCGTCCGACATTTTTCTTGGTCTACAGGATCAGGAGATTGAGAGAAACGAAAAAGCGCGTCGCAGGGCGGATGAATCAACGGGCTCGGATGCGGGCGGTGATCTGAACGGCAAGAAACAGTCTGATGGGACGAGCGATGCTTTAAATGCGCCGCAAGTTACCGAATCGCTTTATGTTCGCTTGGCGCGGCAATGTGGTGAAGATGATTATGATGCTTTTTGGGAGCGAAACTTCGAACACAATCGCGGCAATGAATCTTATCGACGGGCGGCCTATCATTTAGGCGCGTCGCTGCGTGAAATCGATTCCGACCATCCCGTGCGTCACGCCGAGACGTTGATCCGTGAAGCATATATGCGTCGCAGGATCGAAGAAGCGATTGAACGCGGGGTTGACCCCGGTAAAATTGTCGCGGTGGTTGGAGCGTTTCATGCGCCGGTTCTGCATGGCGGATTGCCCGCGATCACGGATGATGAGCTTGCCCGCTTGCCGCGGCGCGACAGCAAATTGACATTGATGCCGTATTCTTATTTTCGACTGTCGTCGCAGTCGGGTTATGGCGCCGGGAACTCCGCGCCAGCGTACTATGAAATGATGTGGGAGTCGCTTCAACACGAAGATCTCGACGGCCTAGCCACACGATATCTCAGCTTGGTGGCTCGTCACGTTCGCGACAATGGAACACATCGATCGACAGCCGAAGTGATCGAAGCGGTGCGATTAGCAAAAACATTGACCGCGTTGAAGGATGGAATGGCACCGACGCTGAGCGATTTACATGATGCGGCGATCACGCTCATTGGGCACGGCGATCGGGCGAGCGTAGCGGAAGCGATCGCGCACGTGGATGTTGGCACGGCGATCGGCGAATTACCCAAGGGCGTTAGTCGCACATCGATTCAAGACGATTTTGATCGCGAGCTGTCTCGGCTTCGGCTTGAAAAGTTTCGCACAACGGTTAAGCAAGATCTTACGCTTGACCTGCGCGAGAACCGTCAAGCCAAGACGGAATCATCCGCATTTTTGGATCTAGGTCGGTCATCATTTTTGCATCGTCTGCGAGTTTTGGAAGTGCAATTCGCCTCCCATGTTTCCACTCGGCAACAGTCGGCAACTTGGGCAGAAGCTTGGCAATTACAATGGTCGCCCGAGAGTGAAATCTCATTAGTGGAAGCCGTGCTGTTGGGTGATACCGTTGAATTGGCGACCGCGTATAAGTTTAAGCTGTTGATCGAAAAGGCCGGGTCGATTGAAAGTGCGGCGGTGCTGGTGCGAGATGCGTGCCAATGCGGCATGATCGAAACGATGGATGTCGCGCGGAAGCGCGTGCAAGAATTATCGGCCGAATCATCAGCCTTTGGCTCTGTTGCGAGTGCGGCATTTGAATTGATGCAAGTCGTTCGATATGGCGATGTCAGGAAGTTTGATTGTGGACCGCTGGTGCCGATGATCGAGGAATTATTTGTGCAAGGCTGTTTATCGCTTCATGAAGCGGCAAACTGCGATCCGGCGGCGGCAAAAAATTTGGTCGTCGCGATCGATTCGCTCAATCGCGTGTCGTTAGATTTTTATTCTGTGATTGACGAGGAAATGTGGAAGCAGCGATTGCAAGCGTTGTCAGATGCGGACGATCGCAATCCGGTCCTGTCGGGATTGGCGTGCGCGATTCTGCTGGAACGTGGATGGATGGACAATGATCGGTTGTCGCGAGAAGTTTCGCGGCGATTGTCGCCAGGAATTTCGGCCGACTTGGGTGCAGGTTGGTTTGAAGGTTTAGCAAAACGTAACCGATATGCGCTGATCGCTCGACAATCCTTATGGGAGCAACTGGATCAATACATCGGATCGTTGGATGAGCCGGAGTTTCGGCGTTCTTTGGTATTTTTACGTCGTGCGTTTGGTGACTTTAGTCCTCAGGAGAAGCGAAACATTGCGGAAAACCTGGCACAGCTTTGGGGCGTGACGGCTGATGAGGCAGCGGAAGTGTTGGACGGTCCGCTGAGCGAAAGCGAAGAGCAAGCACTTTCAGACTTGAACGATTTCGACTTCGGAGATCTGTGATGAATGTTAAAGTTGAGCAGGTGAAGCGATGGCGAATGGTCCTGGGTGCGTCGGCAAACGATTCGCTGGCCGATTGTTGCAGCGGCATGTCGTTATCGCAGGAGCAGCTTGAGATGGATCAGGCGTTGGCAGCGATTTATGACGAAACTGCGGATGGCGAATCGGGGGCTAGGTCTGCTGGGCTGGGTGGTTCTTCGCCTCGCCTGGCAAAGTGGTTGGGCGACATACGAACCTATTTTAAAGAAGACGTTGTTTCTGTGATTCAGCAGGATGCGATCGAGCGTCGTGGATTGAATCAATTACTGTTTGAACCCGAGGTTTTGAAAAACATCCAGCCCAACGTTCAGTTGGTCGGCACGCTGATGTCACTGAGTGGCCAGGTACCGGAGCGGACGAAAGAAACGGCGCGGATGGTGGTGCGGGCCGTTGTCGACGAAATCAAGTTGGAGCTGGAGCAACAGATTCGCCAAGCGGTAATGGGGGCACTGAATCGGAAAGAACATTCGCCGATTCCTAACGCCACATCGATCGATTGGAAGTGGACGATCGGGCGGAACCTAAAGAACTTTCGACCTGAGCTGGGAACGATTGTACCAGAGCGAGTCTATTTCTATTCACGTGCTCAGAAGACAAATAGCTGGACGGTGATCGTTGATATGGATCAAAGCGGGTCGATGGCCGATTCGGTGGTCTATGGTGCGGTGACCGGATCGATCTTCGCATCGCTGCCTGCATTGAAAACACGAGTGGTGGCGTTTGATACGGAAGTCGTGGACTTGACCGAGAAATGTGGAAATGATCCTGTCGACATGTTGTTCGGTGTTCAGCTCGGTGGTGGGACCGATATCAATAAGTCGGTTGCCTACTGCGAACAATTTATCGAAGAACCTAGCAATACCATTTTCATCATGATTACCGACTTGTATGAAGGTGGTAATCAAGCTCAGTTGGTTCGCCGGTTGGGCGAGATGGTGGCTAGCGGTGTAAAGTGCATTTGTTTGTTGGCGTTGTCTGACAATGGCAAGCCGAGTTACGACGAGTCGCTGGCGAAGAAGTTGTCGTCGTTTGGCATGCCCTGTTTTGCTTGCACACCAAACCGCTTGCCGGAGTTGCTGTCGGGGGTATTGCGGGGCGTCGACTTGTCGGCGCTGGCGTCGCGGATTACGGCAGCGGCGAAGTGAACCATTTGTACGGCCTGGCTGATCCGCGTTCTTTGGTAAAAATCGACAAAAATGGCGAATGCGATTTTGCGGCGGTGCGATTTGGCGTTAGACTTCGTGTTTGATTGACGGCCGAATGATCGAGCCCCATGATAGCGTCGGTTGGGGGGTAGAAAATGAATGCGGAGTCGAGAGCGTGGATGTGGATTCGTTGGTAAAAATTGGCTGGCGGGAGTGGGTCGGGTTGCCTGATTTGTCGATTCGATCGATCAAGGCTAAGATCGACACCGGTGCGAGATCGAGTTGTTTGCACGCGTTCGATATTGAACCGTTTATGCGAGACGGCCAACAATGGGTGCGATTTGACGTCCATCCGATTCAGCGAAACGATCGCTTAGTGAAGCGATGTGAGGCGATCGTATTTGATCGCCGCCATGTTCGCAGCAGCAACGGATTGACGTCGGAGCGATTTGTGATTCAATCGACGTTAATGGTGGTAGGGCGACCGGTGCCGATTGAGTTGACCTTAGCGAACCGAGACGCGATGGGATTTCGGATGTTGATCGGGCGTGAGGCGATGCGTGGGCGTTTTTTGGTCGATTCGGGCAGGTCGTTTTTTGGCGGCCGGCCGGTTCGAAAGGCAAAACGAAAGCCCTAAGCAAGGCAAGTGTGCGTAAGTATCTTGCCGTCAACACGCTGTTGTGGATGATTTTCGATTTCAATTTGTAGTGTTGGACGCACGGAACTTTTAACTTTATCATCAGGTCAATAAACTTTGAAACTGGCCATTCTTTCTTGCAGCCCAAAGTGCTATAGCTCGCGGCGTTTGTTGGATGCGGCGAAGCAGCGCGGGCACTTCGCCAAGGTGCTCAATACTTTAAAGTTTTCGATCGACTTAGAAGCCGGAACGCCTGACTTGTATTTCCAAGGCAAGGTGATCGGTTCTTATGATGCGATTTTGCCAAGGATAGGTGCCTCGATCACCTACTTCGGAACGGCCGTCGTTCGCCAGTTCGAACAGATGGATGTGTTCACCGCGAACAGTTCGACGGGGATTGGCAATTCACGCGATAAATTGCGCTGCATGCAAATCTTAAGTCGGCATCAGATCGGGATGCCACAAACGACGTTTGTTCGAAACAAGTCAGATGTTTTGCCAGCGATCCATCGTGTCGGCGGCGCACCAGTGATCATTAAGTTGCTCGAAGGGACGCAAGGTGTCGGTGTCATTCTGGCTGATAGCGTAAAAATTGCCGAAGCGATCATCGAGACATTGCACAGCACTCGGCAGAACGTTTTGGTGCAGAAGTTTGTGTCGGAAAGTAAAGGCCGTGACATTCGGGCGTTTGTCGTGGGCGATCGAGTGGTTGCGGCGATGCGGCGAACTGCGCAAGGCCAGGAGTTCCGCAGCAACGTGCATCGTGGCGGAACGACCGAAGCGATCGAGCTGGATGATGCGTATCAAGACGCAGCGGTGCGCAGTGCCCAGATCATGGGTCTGCGAGTTGCCGGCGTCGATATGCTGGAAGCTGCCGATGGGCCTCAGGTGATGGAGGTCAATTCGTCGCCGGGGCTGGAAGGGATCGAGGCCGCTACGCGTCTGGACATTGCCGGGGCGATTATCGATTACTTGGCCGCACAAGTCGATTTTCCCGAAGTCGACATCCGCCAGCGTTTAACGGTCAGCCGCGGATACGGCGTGACCGAGATTCACATTCCTGCGGGCAGCGAGTATGTCGGCAAAACGATCGATGAGTCCGGTTTACCGGAGTTGGATATCAATGTTTTGACGCTGTATCGGGGTACAACCGTAATCCCTAATCCGCGGCTGAAACGCCATTTGGAACCTGGCGATCGCCTGCTTTGTTTCGGCAAGCTGGAAGCGATGCGGAGTATGATTCCGGAAAAGACGAGGAAAAAGCGCCGCCCCAGGGTCAAAAATCTGCCTGATTCCGTGCCGCTGCCGAGTTGATTTGGAAAGTCGCTGATAAACTGGGGGCCCGTTGCATCCCGACTTGCTCGATGCGGTAAGATAAACCAACCAGGTAACTCACCGTTGATCACTGCAAGCGTCCGGAAACCGATGTCCTTTCAAGCCGTTGGCTATTGTTCGAATCAATGCGTTTCCGCTGGCCATGCGGTGCGGGCTCATTGTGCTGCGTCGCAAATAGCGGAGCCGCTTGTGGCGATTCTGCGTTATGCGGTTTCGCTGGTCGTTTTCCTGACGATTTCATCTTCATCCGCTGTCCTCTCACTTGGCCATGCACAAGAACCTGCTGCGGTCGATGGCGGCGATACGGCAGCGGTCGCGAATGAGCCAACTGTTGCCAACCAGCCACGTGTCGGATGGAAGATCGACGTCCCGTTGCCCATTAACGCTAAAACAGCGGAACGGGTCTTAGATCAATTGTCAGTGGTCGCTGGCCAGCAGGGCCAGCAGGCGGGTGATGGGACCAGACGCGATGTCGTGCTGCATTTTTTATCGGCCGGTTCGGCAGGTGCAAGTGCAGATACCGGGGATGGTTCGGCAACGCAATTCGAGGACGCGTTGCGATTGGCCAGAGCGTTTTCCAGCCCCGATTTCCGGACGCTACGATTGGTCGGCTATGTCGATTCGACGGTGCGTGGCCATGCCGTTTTGCCCATTTTGGCTTGCGACGCATTGCTAGTCGGGCCAACGGCGTCGATCGGCGACGCGGTCTTTCTGGAGCGTGGGAACGATGGTGATGAAACAGTCATCGTCAGCTATCGCACGATCGCGGCGCGGCGAGCGGTCTTTCCGCCTGAAGTTGCCGAAGCGCTGGTGCGGCCGTCGGTCGAATTGGTGCAGGCGACTACCTTGGATGGAAAGCGGCAATTCGCGTTCGGGGATCAGTTAGAAGAATTGCGTCGTGGTGGCGAAGGTTGGCGCGAAGATGTTTGGGCGGCCGCCGGCCAGCCATTGGTTTTGACCGCTGAAAAAATGCGGGATTCGCGCATCGCAAGCCAGATTGCGCCGACGATTGATCGTGCTCGCGCTGCACTGGAACTCGCTGAACTGCGATCGGTTAGCGAGGAGATGGTGGTCGGAACGGCGGTCGGTACATTGTTGGAAATTAACGGCGCGATCAGTACCGATCGCGTACGCCGCTGGGAATTGAATCTGGTCAACACCGCCGAAAGTGGGGACGTCAATCTGTGGATGGTTACGGTTGACAGTCCGGGCGGCAACCTCAATGGAAGTGTCCAGTTGGCTGGAACGCTTTCAACCGTGCAACCGCCGATTCGCCGGACCGTCGGATATGTGTCTGGTCAAACATTGGCGGATGCTGCGTTGATTGCCGTGGCGTGTCGGCCGCTTTATATGAATCCAAACTCGCGATTAGGTGGGCCAGGGGCTGTGGCGGTCAGTCGTGATGATTTGGAAGTGCTTGACGAAGCGATCGAGCGGATCGCCAAAGATGTTTCACGGCCCGCAGCATTGATACGATGTCTGCTCGATCCGAGTTTAGAAGTGCGGCGTTATGTGAATCGTCGCACTGGTGAAGTGCGTTATGCCACGCAGGAAGACATCGAGGCTGATGGTGAAAATCGCGACCAATGGCAACCGGGTGAAATGATCGACCTAAAGAACGGTCTCTCGGCCTCTGAAGCGATCGAACTCGGGTTGGCCGAAGGGCAAGCGGAAACGATCAAGGAGGTAGCGACTTTGGTCGGTTTGGAGGATGTGCCCGCGCCGTTGGCTTCACGCGGAATCGTGCATTTTATCGAGTGGTTTGGCAGTCTAACGGGCGTTTCGGTTTTCTTGTTGTTGTTAGGTTTATTGCTGTTGTCGGTTGAAGTCGGTGCGCCGGGACTAAGCGTTCCGGGGTTCGTTTCAATGCTCTGTTTCTCGCTTTATTTCTGGATGCAATTCCTAAATGGGACTGCGGAATGGTTGGAAATCTTAGCGTTTGCCTTAGGGGTCATTTGCATCGGCATTGAGATCTTCGTCATTCCTGGCGTGGGCGTATTTGGAATCGGCGGGTTATGTTTATTGGTATTAGGTGTGGTGTTAACAAGCCAGACCTTTGTGATCCCGCGCAACGCTTATCAATACGAACAATTGACTCAGAATCTTTGGTTGGTTCTGGCCAGCATTGCCGCTGTGATGGCCGGATTGGCGGTCTTAAAGGTGTTATTGCCTCAGACGCGGTTTATGCGAGATTTGGCTTTGGAGGTTCCGGATGATCGTTTGCTTGATCGTTCGGAACGACTTGCTGATTTTGAATATTTAGATGGCCAGATCGGATTGGCCACGACGCCGTTGATGCCAGCCGGTCGCGTCCGTTTTGGCGATGAATTGGTCCAGGTGGTGACCGATGGCAGCCCCGTTGCGACGGGTCAAACTGTTAAGGTCATTCAAGTGTTGGGCAATCGTGTGGTCGTCGCGCCGCTGGATTGAGGATAGACACTATGACATTGATTCAATCGGGCGGTTTGCTGTTGCTGTTCTTTTTGCTGCTGCTGCTGGAGTTGTTTATTCCCAGCGGAGGACTGCTCGGTGCCGGAGCGGTGGCAGCATTAGCCGGCGCGATCATCATCGGTTTCATGCACAGTTTTGAAGCCGGCGGTGCCATTGTGATCGTCGTGTCGATCATTTCACCGATTGTGATTTCGATCGGACTGCGACTGTGGCCCAGGACACCGATCGGCCGCAGAATCTTGAATGTTGATCCCGAAGAAAATGCCGCACGGCGCGAGGAACAAGAACTGATGCGTCGACGGCTGATTGGTAAAGTCGGGACCGCGAAGATGGATCTATTGCCCAGCGGAGTGATCGATATCGCTGGCAATCGGCTCGATGCGATCAGTGTCGGCGGAGTAATCGACCGTGGCTCGTCGGTCGAAGTGATCGATGTCGTCGCCGGAAAGATTCAGGTTCGAACGACAAGCCGCATACCGGATAGACGACTAGAACTGGATGATCAATCGGTTTATCCGCTGGGTGCGACCAACGAAAACCTTGAAGTGCCGATCGAATCGCTTGGGATCGATGACTTGGAAGACCCATTTCGATGACGCACGTCAAGAAGACAAAGTAGTAGGCACGCTCCGTCGTGCCGTAACAGGCGGACGGTACGGCGGAGCGTGCCTGCTACCTTCCACTCCTGTTGGGCTGCTTAACGCATTGTCGTCGACCGAAGGGCTGGCCTAATGAGGCAAGGACTCTTCCCCCGATCGAGTGCCATCGCTGCCGTAACAAATCAAACTTTTGCGTTCGAAGTCGGCAATGGCCGTCAACTTGACGCTCCGGGGTCCATGCAGGCAAAAGTATACGCCACAGGTTTGGCCGCCTTTGATCACTTTCCGTTCGGTCATCGGAAACTGATCAAGCTCCAGCATCCCTATTTCGCACAGCTTTTGCTGAACAAATTCGCGAAGTGAAAGCAAGTCGATGCTGATGGGTAGGCAGGCAATCATCGGTTGGCGTTGGCTCCAGGCGAGTGGTTCTGGTGTCAAGGTTCGACTTGACCGGCCGCGATGAACGGCCGTTGGCATCGAGTCGACAACGCGAGATATCGGGCCAGGTTCGCGCGAAAGATAAATCCGCAAAAAAAATTACAGTCGCAATCAGGTCATCGCCGTCGCATCGTGAGAAATGTTCCAGTCAGGTAATCCCGGTAGTTTCCAACCAGGTTGACTCTGCCGGTCAAGCGAGGGTTACGACTGTG
>Ga0105045_10004650_pt1 | contig 11950 bp, 7 predicted proteins | sample MAT02_FD_78089 | JGI IMG/M metagenome (GOLD analysis project Ga0105045, IMG submission 78089) | Freshwater microbial communities from Lake Fryxell liftoff mats and glacier meltwater in Antarctica - MAT-02 (megahit assembly) | ecosystem: Environmental > Aquatic > Freshwater > Ice > Liftoff... | reverse complement strand
GTGCGCCCGCGCCCGTCTGGATGAGCCAAGGGGTGCCTGCTGTTGAAAAAGGGATCAAATATGGTTTTGAGCTGGAAGAAAAACCCGCCGAAGTCAAGCCCCAGTCTGGCGGCGGTAATTGACCGGGCAGTTTGTCCGAAGCAAACGGGGTTCAAGTGCTGGCTGCGCTCGAACCCCGTTTTGTTGGGCGGGCGGGGATGGTGATTGCTAAAACCAATGGTAAAACAAGCCGTTTGAGGCCGGGGAAGGAATTTTTACTGGGTCAACCTTACTTTACGGGTTGCAACATCCGCCATTTTTTTCGGCAAAAAATCAGCCTCAGCGACAAATTGGTGGGTCGCATAAAATGCCATCAGTTTCGCACAATCGCCGGTTGACTAGCTGAGTTCCATATAAATATGCAAAATATCATCTTCCAAGTAAACTTCGCTGATGGGCTGAAAGCCGAACCCTTCGTAAAACTGCTGAAGATAAAGCTGGGCCCCAATTTTGATGGGCGATGGGCCGAACAAGGTTTGGCAGTATTGGATCGAAATGCGCATCAATGCTTTGCCGATACCGAACCGCCGCACCCGGGAGGCCACCACTACCCGCCCAATGCTCGCCTGGGAATACATGACCTGCGGGGCAAACAGGCGGGTGCAAGCCACCAGTTCGCTATTGACCCAGCCCATGCAATGCTGGGCTTTTTGGTCGTTGTCGTCCATGTCCAAAAAAATGCACTGCTGCTCCACCACAAAAATGGCACTGCGAAGCTGGAGGATGGCATATAGTTCATGGACGGACAGTTCGTCAAACGGCTTTACTTGCCAGGTGATGTTGGGGCTGTTTTCCATTCGGGCTTGATTGTGCGGGGATCCTTTATACCGGGCTGCAAAATAGGTATCCTGTAGCAAACCACCAACGCTACTGGCCACTCAAAAAGAAGTCGGACGGTTTGGAGTTGGCCGCACCTAAACTGTGGGAAGGGTAAAATAAATGGTGGTGCCCCGGCCCAGTTCACTATCGGCCCAAATTTCACCCCCGTTCAAATTCACAAAATCTTTACAGAGCATCAACCCAAATCCTGTTCCCTTTTCGCCCTTGGTCCCCTTGGTGGTGAAATTGCTGTTGCCAAACAATTTTTTCAGGTTTTGGGGCGCGATGCCCATTCCTTGATCAGCGACGGTAAAAGTGATCGATTTGCCATCAGCACTGTTGTCGGCTTGAAGCCTGATCGTTCCTTTTTCGTGACTGAACTTGATGGCATTTGAGATGAGGTTGCGAAACACGGCTTTCACCATGTCCACATCGGCCCTTACCTTGTTGGCCGCTGGGCACACGGCTACTTCAATGGCGATCTGCTTGGCCAGTGCCAACGGCCGCAATCCCTTGGCCATATCCTCGATAAACACTGGTACCGCAATTTCTTGGGGGTTCAGGCTCATTCCCTCCAGTTGGACCCGCCCCCAGTACATCAGATCGTCCGTCAGGTTTAAGGTGCTTACCAATTGGTCATTCACCAATGGAAGGGCATCTTGCAGTTCCTCGGCAGTGAAATCCCCTTCTTTGAAAGCATCGATCATTAGTTTGAGTGAGCTCAAGGGCGCTCGCAAGTCATGGCCAATCAGGGCAAACAATTTACTTTTGGTTTGATTGGCACGTTGCAAATCTTCGTTTTGCAATTGAATTGTGGCATTTTGGGCTTGCAAGATCACCCCTTGGGCGGTCAATTGTTCTTTTTGAGCGAGAATTTCTTGATTGTACTGGATCAATACGCGGTTGGAACGCTTCTTTTCCACATATTTCTGCGCCCCCAATAGCACGAATCCAATAGTGGCCGCCAAGCAAAAAACAATAAAATAAAAGTAATAGTCTTGTTCTTTCTTTTGCTGGGTGAGTTCCCCGATGGCCAGCAAATTTTCCTCCTCTTGAAACCGGAACTTGATATTTTGCAAATTTTGGCGCGAGACAGTGTCCAATTCTTCGTTTTTGGCAAGCTGGCCCGCTTTTTTGAAATACAAAGCCTTTTCGTACTCGGCAATGGTTTCGTAATAGACCGAGGCGACGTCGTACAAATGATAAAAAGCCGGCAACTTTATCATTTCCCGCTCAATATTTTTTAACAATGAAAAAGCTTGGCTGAGTTTTGCTTCGGCATTTTTCAATTCCTTGGTCTCCAAATAAATCCCTACCATATCGCACAATGAAAGTACTGCACTGCCATATTCCTTAAATTGGATACTTATTCGCACATCTCTACTGAGCAAAATCAGCGCCTCATTGTATTTTTTTTGCTTGAGGTAAAGAAAACCCAAATTGCCTTGGGCCAGCCCAATTAAAAAAGTGTCTTTCTCTACGGTTGCGGTGGCAATGGCTTTCAAATAGTACTTTTCGGCTTGAGCAAATTGGTTGGTTTTAAAGAATGCCAACCCCAATGTGTTGTACAGCCTAATACTTTTCTTTGGGGCTAAGTGAATATGTTCGGGATTTTTTTCCGCCATGATCAAATACTTGATGGCCTCGGCATAGTCCTGCGCGTGATAAAACAAATAGCCCAGTTGATAATGAGCGTTGATCAAGGCAAATTGATCTTGTTTAATTTCAGGTTGCCGGAGCGCCATCAGTACATTGTCCATCGCCAAGGTGGCCCCACCCCCGTAGTTGTAGTGGGTGCCCATTGCCAAGTAAAGCTTGTAGGGGATTGGCTTTTGTGCAGCCTTCAAATAGTGCAAAAAATGGAACATCAACTGCAAGCTTCTCTCTGTACTAGTGCCGTAGGTGATAATGCTGTCACAGGCTGAAATGATTGCCTTTTCCTTGTTGGGGGTCGCCTCAAATTGATCAAGGACACTGGTGTAATAGGCTGGGTTGTCAGATCGGGGCTGAGCCGGGCCCGCCACCGCAAAACCAATCAAAAAGAAAAAGCTCAACGCAACTTTTTTTGCACTTAGCAACTTAACAAACAGTGAGTCGGCAAAATAATTCGCTGATTTAGTAATTTTATTGCCTATTACAAGTTCCATTAGAGGTCTTTGAAAGCATTAATCTGACTACAAGGGATGTGTTTGGCGCTATATCCAAAAGGGGAAGTACCTCAAAAATATTTAACGACAAAAAAAGTGCCAGCAAGTAGTTGACAGCGTTTAGCCCATCCGAACTGCTACCCGGGTGCATTGAAAAAAGTCAGTCTTGCCTGATCACCAAATACAATGTGCACAGATTCCTTAACCCCTGAAAGTTCGAAGGTAAGTGATAAAACCGCCATCGTTCCGACCACAAGAGTAGTTTTAATCTATCTTAACAGTACAGTGGTGGATTTGTGAATGTTGAATAGCACCGCGAACCAAAAAACTTATTTGGGTTAGTCACATGACCGAAAGGGCCGTTGAACTATTAATATACCTTGACCTGAAAAACGAAGTCTTGGATTTTTTTCAATTGGGCCACCCGCTTTTGGCCGGCCAAACGGTTGGTTCGGGGCAGGTTCAGGGGTACTTTCAAGGTATCGGGCGGCAGTTTGCCGATCATGGCGAGCATGGCCGGGGATTTGAGCGCGAAGGCCACACCCTCCGATTCCAGCTGCTTGCCCTTGATAATGCCGACGACATTGCCCGCTGCGTCAAAAACGGGGCTGCCGCTGTTGCCGGGGTTCACGGGGATGGACACTTGGTAGGCGGCTTTATCGCCCTCAAAGCCAGATCGGGCACTGACCGAGCCTTCACCATACACCGCATCTTCGCGGGGATAGGCTAGCGTAAAAATATCTTCGCCCAAATCTGCCAAATCTTGCTTCAGCATATAGGGAATTTTACCAAAAGTAGTAAACTTCTTGTCATTTACCCGCAACAGGGCTAGATCGGCTTCTTCGTCGCCAAAGATCAATTCCACTTTGTAGCGTTGATCGGGCCTAACCGTGGATTCAATGAAGATGGAGTCCGACTTTTTCACCACGTGGTAACTCGTGAGCAGGTAGCCATCCGCCGATACCGCAAAACCAGTGCCCCCACCTTTCAAATATTGGTCGCGGTTAATGGCTATTGAGTTGAGCACCGCCGTATCCAATGAATTTTCTAAATTGTTCAGTTTGTTCTGGTTCAGTTGGATTTTGCGCAATAGCGATCGGTAGTTGGTTTGTGAGGTTTTCTCGAGCGAGCGCACGTAGTCCAAGGTAAACAGCGTGCCAAACACTGTGATCAACGCCACTGAAGCGGCCGCTGCAATGGTGGGGAAATACTTGCGCCGAAGCAACCGGAAATTGGTGCGGTAGCGGGCCAGACCTACTTCCACTTCCCGCTGGTCCAAGTTCTGGTGGAAGCCATCGAGCAGGGCTTTCATCTGCTTGCGCTGGCCATAGTGCCGCAGATCAGTCAAAAGCAACTGAAACTCGGCCATTTCTTGGGCCAAAGCTGGGTTTTGTTGCAGTTCTTGTTCAAAACTGGTCAGTTCAGCACCTTGGAGTTTGCCTTCCAGGTACTGTTCGATGCGTTCGGTGTTGGTGTTATTGGTCAACATTTTTGATACCTTCGGCTATTTTCTTTAATCGATTCAAACACTTGTACTTTTGGGTCTTGGCATTGTCGGCATTGGTGTAGCCCATTTTATCGGCAATCTGCACCATGCTGAAATCATTGAGGTAGTAGTCTTCCAGAATGGTCCGGCACGGCTCACCCAGCTTGCCCAAGGCAACATCCATGGCCTGAAAACGAAATTCGTTTTCTGTAACTGCCGCTGCACTGTCCTCAAAAGGCAAAAACTCTTCAAAATCCTGAATATCGGCCTGCCCTTTTTTTCGGGTGAGGCGTTTGAGCCAAAGCCGCCGACTGACCGAATAAAGGTACGTTTTAATTTTGCAACTGAGCTCAAAATCGGGCTTTTGCAAGTTTTCGTACAGCACCAAGAAAGCTTCCTGATAAACATCCTTGGCTTCTGCTTCGCTGCCACTGTTTTGCCCAACGAGGTGCAAGACCATTGGGAAGTGCATCTTGTACAGGCGGTTCATCAACGTGCGCTCCTCATTGCGCAGAGCATTCACAAAATCTGCTTCCGTGGCAATTGCGGCTGGTTTCATCAATGCGCTCTGAAATTAATACGGGTTAAGGATGCAAAGTAACCCAAAGCGATCATAAAATAAAGGAGGCGGATGCCGGCCCGCCTCCTTGTCAATGGTGGCCGCTGGCAGGGCTACTCCCCGCTCTCACCCAAGCCACTCATTTGTTTGCGCTGGGTTTCCAATACCATCACATTGTTTTGGGCCACTGATAGCTTGGCGGGAGCGCCATTGGGGAAAATAATTTCGGTCGCGGTTTCGTTCTTGTTGCCCATTTCCACTTTGAATTTGCGGATGATCATTTTGTTGCCCGCGCCTTTTTGGCCATCCGTGGCAAATACATAAAACTGGTCATCTTCTTGCATCACCGAGGAGAGCGGGACAGTAAAGGCAATGCTCTGCCCTTGATTTTTGCTTTGCACCACCGCGCGCACGGTCATGCCCGGCAGCACCAGTGCTCCCGGGGGCGTGCGAAACTGGACGTGGACTTTAATGGCTTTGGTGTCTTCCGCCAGCGTGCGGAATACATGGACTACTTTGCCCTGCACCGTTTGATATGAATGATTGACAAAATCAATGTCCACGGTCTGTCCCTCTTTGATGAGGTCTAGATCTTTGTCAAACACTGAAATTTCGGCCAAAAGCTGATCCACATTGACGATTTCAGTCAGGGTCGTTTCCGCGCTCGCCACCATGCCCACCGCCACCGGGAAGTTGATCACGTAACCATCGATCGGGGCGGTGATGGTGAGGGTGGAATTGATCTTGGGGTTTTTGGGGGTTTGCAAACTTTCTACGTCCACCCGCAGCAACTCCAGCTTGGCCCGCAGGGCTTTTTCCCGGCTGATGGACGCATTGAACTTGGCTTCCACCACTTGGAAATCGGCCAGGGCCCCCACATTGTTCTTGATCAGTTCCTCTTGCCGCTTAAACTCAATGGCCAAAAAATCTTCTTCACTCTTGGCCGTCAAATAGTCGTTTTGCAGCTCGATCAGCGCCATGCTGGAGAGCGTGAGCAGGGCTTGGCCCCGGCGTACCGAGCTGCCTTCTTCCACAAATATTTTATCCACTTTGCCAGCTATATTGGCACTCACGGTGGCCTTGAGACTGGGCAGGGAAACCACTTTGCCGGTCAGGTAAACATTGGACACGATTTCTTTTTGCTCGGGCTGGATGAACTTGATGTCCATTGTGCCCAACTGTTGTTCGGTGAGCTCGATAAAATCAACTTGCTTGATTTGAGTTTGGGCAGGCTGTTCTTTTTCACCGGAACACGCGGCCAAAAATGCCAAGCACAAAGATAAATGGGTTATTTTTTTCATGTTTTGGGTTATTTTTATGATTTCCCGCTTGAATTTACTCCCTTTCACCACGCAGGTAACGGAGGTAAATAATGGCTTGGTTGAAATCTTTGAGGGTGAAGAGGTAGTTCATCTCGATCTGGAACGCCAACTCGAGGTTTTGCAAATACTGGTAATAGGTGATACTGCCCAGCCGATAGCTGGTGCGGGCATCGCGGATGATCTCCTGTGACTCGCGCAGGCCCACGTTATCGAAATAGCGGAGGTTTTCCGAGGCACTTTTGTACATCGCAATGGCTTTGGTGTATTCGGCGTTGATTTGCAAAATAGTGGACTGGGCTTGGCCCTGAGCAATTTCCACCCCTTTTTTAGCCCCGCTGATGTTGGCTTTGTACGACCACGCCCACAGCGGCAGGCTAAGGCCATATTGGAGCCGATAGCGCAATTGGATCTGTCCACTGGGGAATTTGTCGTTGTCGCTCAGATCGGCCTGGTTGAAAAAACCCAGGACCAAGCCGGGCAGCAGCTTGTTCTTTTCCACTTTGACCAGTTGTTGGTTAAGGCTGATGTTGCGCTGGTTGAACCCGAAAATGGGGTTGCCCACGTAAGCGGCGGTGTCGGCCAAATAGCCCAAGCTGAGATCGGTAATTTTGGCCAATGGCCGATCCGCAATCAGGGTGGTGTCATTGGTGCGCCCCAACAGCGCGGCCAGTTGGGCCTTGGCCCCCGACAGCTCAGCGGTGGCCTGCTTGAGGTTGTACTGGATCCGCTTGTACTGTGACTCCCCGTTTACCCGCTCAAGGTTACCGATCTGGCCCACTTTGTAGCGTACTTCGTTCACCCGGATGATGTCATCATAAACGGTGTCCATCCGGCGCAGCAAGTTATAACGGGCGGTAAAAAATTGCAGGTCGTTGTAAGCCGTTTTTACCCGATAGACAATCCCGTTGGTCGTAATGTCCTTCTCGGCCACGGCCAGTTCCACGCGCCTTTGTTGGGCCTTTAACTGGGCAGTGTAAAGGGTGGGGAAATCAAAATTCTGGTAGATGCCACCGCGTATCTGATCGCCGTTGGGGGCTTCAAAACGGACGATCGGGTTTTCCAAATTGATCGCGGCTGGTTTCAGTACTTCCTGCTGCTCGATCCGTTTGGTAGCAATGGTCATTTCGGGATTGCGCGCCAACGCCAAGGCCAAGGCTTCGCTCAAGCTGATCGATTTGCTAGTGGCGGGCACTTGGGCCGCCACTGGACCAGCCAACCAAAGGCAAAGCAGTACCGGGAGGGCAAGGACTTTTTTGGCTTTTTTGGGTTTGCTGGCCCCAAACAGAGGGCTGCCCCCCTTGACGATGGTGTAGATCACAGGCAACACGATCAGGGTGAGCAGGGTGGCGGTGAACAACCCCCCGATGACCACCGTGGCCAGCGGTTTTTGTACTTCGGCCCCCACACTGTTGGACAGGGCCATGGGCATAAATCCGAGCGCGGCCACGGCCGAGGTCATCAGCACGGGGCGGAACCGCTCGCGCAAGCCCTGCAACACGGCCACCTCGGGCACCAGTCCTTGTTTGACCAATTCATTGAAATGGCTCACCAACAAGATGCCGTTCAGCACCGCCACCCCAAACAGGGCGATGAACCCCACCCCCGCTGAGATGCTGAAGTTCATGTCGCGCAGCAACAGGGCAAACACGCCCCCAATGGCCGACAAGGGAACGGTGGCAAAAATCAACAAACTGTCCTTCACATTGCCAAAAGTGACGTAGAGCAAACAGAAGATGATGAACAGCGCGATCGGAACCACAATCCCGAGCCGCTCTTTGGCCCGGCGGAAGTTTTCAAATTCGCCGCCGTACTCTAGGGTGTAATCTTTGGTGAGCAGTATCTGTTTGTCCACCCGGGCAATCACATCGTTCACCACCGATTCCAAGTCCCGGCCCCGCACATTGAAACCAATGTTCATCCGGCGCTTGAGGTTCTCGTGGCCAATTTCCGAAGGGCCAACCGTTTCGCGGATGTCGGCCAGCTCGCGCAGGGGGATCGGGTTGTTGTCCTTGTCGCTGATGAGCAGGTTTTTGATGTTCTCGATCTGCTTGCGGTCTTCTTCCGACAGCCGCATGGTGAGATCGAAACGCTTGTCTTTTTCATAGACAATGCCCGTGACCGCCCCGGCAAAGGCCATTTGGAGCACCCGGTTCATCTGCTCCACAGTGATGCCATACACGGCCAACTGCTTGCGGTCATAGACGATGTTGATTTGGGGCAGGCCAAAAATCTTGTTTTCCTGCACGTCCACTGCACCGGGCACACCCCGGATGATGCCGATGATCTGGTTGCCCTTGGTCACCATAGTGTCCAAATCATAGCCAAACAGCTTGACCACCACGTCGGTCCGCGCCCCGCTCATTAGTTCGTTCACCCGGTTTTCGATCGGCTGCTGGATCGATATTACTATACCAGGGAAGATTTGGAGGGTTTCGGAAAACAGGGCTGAAAGGGTTTCTTGATCGGGGGCTTTTTGCCACACTTTTTTGTCTTTGAGCACCACCACCATTTCTTGGGCCTCCATCGGCATGGGATCCACCGGCACTTCCGAGGTGCCGATCTTGGACACAATCCGCTCAATTTCTTGGGGATATTCTTGCCACAGCACTTTTTGAATTTTGTCCGACAACTTCAAACACTCGGTCATGGATGCGCCCACGGGCAGGTTGATCTCGATCACCATATCACCCTCTTGCAGTTTGGGGATAAACTCGCCCCCAATCCGGCTAAACCCGATCACCCCAGCAGTGAGCACCACAAGGGCAAACAGAATGGCCAATGGCTTGATTCTGAGCACCAAGCGGATGATAGGCTCGAGCCCCCTAAAAATACCATTGACTATTTTTTCGGCAATGCCGTGATCGTGCGGATCCTTGGGGGCACGCATGATCACGGCGCTCATCATGGGTACGTACGTGATGGAGAGCAGCAACGCGCCCAAAATGGCGAAGCTCACCGTCTTGGCCATGGGGATGAACATCTTGCCCTCCACCCCTTGCAGCGTCAAAATGGGGAAATACACAATCAAAATGATCATCCCCCCAAAAACCACCGATTTTTTAACTTCCTTGACTGCCGAAATGACCAGTTCTTGCCGCTCAAAGTAGCTAAACTTCGAGCTGACCCGATCACTGATGCCATGCAAGCGCTGCTCGATCAGGCGGCTTTCCATGCCGATGGCAAAAAACATCACCACCGATTCCACCACGATGATGGCCGGATCGACCAGCAGGCCGAAATCGATCGCGCCCAAGCTCATGATGTTGCCCACCACTCCAAACTGGTTCATCCAGATAAAGGCAAACAACATGGCCAGCGGAATGACCGAAGCCGCCAACAAACTGGCCCGCCAGTTGCCCAAGAAGGCCAAAATCACGATGACTACGATCAATGCGCCCTCGATCAGGTTGGTCGCCACGGTTTTGATGGCATTGCCCACCAGTTTGGAACGGTCGATGAACGGCTCAATGACCAGTCCCTCGGGCAATTCTTTTTCGATCTCTTTAAATTTGTCCTTGATCCGGGTGATGACCTCGCTACCGTTGGCTCCTTTCATCATCATGATGATCCCGCCGACCACTTCACCGTTGCCATCCATGGTGATGGCCCCGTAGCGGATGCTGTTGCCCAGTTCCACGTCGGCCACATCGCGCACCAGCACGGGGGTGCGGCCGTTGACCTTGACCACCGTCTCGCCGATTTCATCCAGGCCAGTGACCAAGCCAATGCCCCGGATGGTGAACGCCTTGTTGTCTTTCTCAATATAGGCCCCGCCCGTATTGCCGTTGCCCGAGCTCAGGGCATGGTAGATTTCATCAACGGTAACGCCCAAGGCCCGCATCCTGTCCAGCTTGAGTTTGGACTGATACTCTTTTTTGAAACCCCCAAAACCCGACACTTCGGCAATGCCCGGGGTGCCGAGCAGTTTTTTGCGGATCACCCAGTCTTGCAGGGTGCGGATTTCCATCAGGCTGAACGACTTGTCCTTTGGATCCTTGGGCCGGATCACGTATTGGAACACCTCGCCCAAACCAGTGGACACAGGCCCCATGTAAGGCTTGCCCACTCCGGGGGGGATTTCGGCCTGCACCTGCTCCAAGCGTTCAAACACTTGCTGCCGTGCCCAATAAATATCGGTGTCATCAGTAAACACGAGCTTGACCACCGACAGGCCAAACTTGGAGACCGAGCGGGCTTCCACCAGATTGGGGATGTTGGACATGGCCATTTCAATGGGCGCGGTCACAAACATTTCCATTTCCAAGGTGGCCAAACTGGGCGTATTGGTAATAATGTCAACTTGGTTGGTGGTCACATCTGGCACGGCATCCACCGAGAGGGTGCGCAGGTTCATGCTGCCATAGATGACCAAGATCAGCATCAGCACTCCAATGGTAATAGGGCTGCGAACTGAGAAAATAATGATTTTGTCAATCATGGGATTGGTTTGAGAATAATACAAGATGAGCGACCACAGCAACCAGTGCCAAGGTTGGCAATGGCCTGATGGTCAGTAAGTGATGCGTCTATTGGTTGACAATCAAAAACAAACGGTACAGTTGTTTTTTAGAACAGGTGGCACAAGTGCAGGTGTCCGTAGCAGACTGGATGGGGAAAGTTCTCCAGTGTTGCGAGGAAATGCTTGGTCAACATTTTGGTGACCAATTGGGCAGGATGGGCAACCAACCAAACAGGAGGCAGCAGGGCGAAGACCTTGGCCACGCGCCGTTTGGCTACCCGGAACTCATTGTCCACGTCAACATTGCACTCGTCGTCGGCGGTGTGATCAGGCAGGGGCAACACCCGTTCCACGAGCCATTCGGCCAAGCAGTCGATATCGTCCACTGGCTGAGTGAACTGGCCCCGGGGCGGGTTGAGTTTGCTGGGCAGCTCTATCGGGCAATCAAAGGCAGCGTTGACCAGGGCAAACAACAGCAATATGGCAATAAATCGCTTCAAAATCAACCGGTTAAATTGGAATAAAGACCATAATCGTTTAACAGCAAGGCAAAAGTAGGCAAAACCGACTGCTCGGCCCCGTTTTTACACCAAGATAAATATAGTTTTAGAAAGCTTCCTGGTTTAATAAAATGATTTTCAATAACTTATATTTCCATTCTTTGAAAAATCAATTGTGGTGCAATATGTCTGCCATTTAAACCGCGTCAATTGTGTCCTCTGGGACAGAATCAGGGATAAATTGGGGTTAAAGAAAGATCTAGGTCTTTTTTGGCCAATTTTATTACATTTTGAGGTATCACCGGGTTTCGAAAATAGCCTTAACACCGGGGAGGCCGAGCTTGGGGGACCAGGTTTCGCGGCCCCCTATTTTTGCCGCACCCCAGCGGGCCACACCTACTGTGGAGCAACTATTGCCCCTTCAGGGCTGACGTTGACACTTGGCGGCCCGGCCCCTGTGAATGGCAGACATACTGGTGTTGAGTTTACTTTAAATCGGATCGGCCCAATTAGGTAGCCATTGCCAACAATGAAACAAAAACTGGCAATGCCTGTCCACCCAAGCCAACAGGGCCTCACGATTGATCCGGGACACCGGGCGCAGCCCGCACATCGCCCC
>Ga0105045_10004648_pt1 | contig 11951 bp, 8 predicted proteins | sample MAT02_FD_78089 | JGI IMG/M metagenome (GOLD analysis project Ga0105045, IMG submission 78089) | Freshwater microbial communities from Lake Fryxell liftoff mats and glacier meltwater in Antarctica - MAT-02 (megahit assembly) | ecosystem: Environmental > Aquatic > Freshwater > Ice > Liftoff... | reverse complement strand
GCCGCTCAGAGCTAGGCATTAGGATGCGCTGTTGTCTTGCCGACGCGATGCGCAAGTGCTGCATCTCGCCTCGGACCGCAGCCGCCTGCTTAGTGAGTCGCCGAGGCTCCCTGAGATGCTGGCAAGCTGCCTGTGGCGAACGGCTGGAAGTGGCCGAGAGCGTGAGTAGGAAGTCGGGCCGGCAAGCTGACGTTCCATACGCGGGCTCGGCCGGCCATGGTCAGCTTCCGGAACAGGCCGGGTAAATCCGGTTTCGGCCACAAGCGGACGCTTAGGAAAGGCCGGTCTGGAGCATCTCGTTGCCGAGGCCAGTACCTCAGACCATCCCGGCCCTGAGCGCTCAGCGCTCAGCACATGAACAGTACCCCAGGGCAACGAGGCTCGGGCTCGCATTGCCGAACTCTGGGCCGAATTGCGCCAGCGCGACAGCACCGGCCATGTCGCCTGATGCGCCCCGGATCAGCGCGACGAGACCCAGCGCAGCAAGCGCCCAGCCGACCTGCAGGCGGGCTTCCAGCGCGTCCGGGTGCTGAAGGAAGTCGTCAAGGGCGCGCACCCGAGGAGATCTTGTTCGTTGCGAAGCCGCACATCGGCAACTTCCGGCTCGTCGGCATGATCAAGAAGACGCGCGGCGAGATCGAGGCGCTGGGCGGCGAGGTGCGCTTCGGCCAGCGCATGACCGACCTGCAGATCGAGACCGACGCCCAGGTCCGCCAGCAGGTGCAGGGCGTGGTGCTGGACTCCGGCCAGCAGGTCGCCGCGAACCATATCGTGATGGCGCTGGGCCACAACGCCCGCGACACCTTCGAGATGCTGGCCGAACGCGGGGTCTACATGGAAGCCAAGCCGTTCTCGATCAGGTTCCGTGTCGAGCATCCGCAGGGCCTGATCGACCGCGCCCGCTTCGGCGCCAGCGCCGGCATCGTCGTCGGCATCTCGCCGCAGGACTATCGCCAGGACGGCCGCTCTTCCGGCCCGGTCAACCCGTCGGACGGCATGGCCTTCCAGCGCTTCTGGGAAAGCCGCGCCTTCAAACTCGGCTACTGCGCGCCGGGCCAGCGCGGGGGTGACTTCCTCCAGGGCTGTGCCTCCACCGCCTTCGACACGGTGCAGCCTTCGTACCAGCTTGGCGTCACGCCGACCGACCTGAACGAGTGTGGCCGCGGCCGCCTGCCCGGCTACGGGCTGGCGGCCATCCGCGAAGCGCTGCCCGCCTGCGAGGGCCAGATCAAGGGCTTCGCGATGCCCGACAACTTGCTGACGGGCGTGGAAACTCGCACCTCGTCGTCGCTGCGCATCTCGCGCGGCAGGAACCTGCAGAGCCTGAACGTTGCCGGCCTGTACCCGGCAGGCGAGGGCGCCAGGTTTGCTAAACCGCGCCGAGCCGGTTTGAGCCGGCCTGCCGCGCCCGGCATCCCCAAAACAGCAGTTGCCAGCGCGGCCCTCCGTGCAGGATGATAAAGGGCTATGTCTAGTTTCGACGTCACCGAACTGTCGACCGAGGCTTCGGCGCTGGGCGTCGAGGTCGCGGATGTCATCGCCGCTGCGCCTGGCGACGCCTTGGCACAAGCCCGGGCCGTGGCGGCGCGGGCGCTGGCGGCCGACAGCGCCGATTCGGCCTTTGAGATCAACCGGCTAGGCATGTTCATCTTCCAGCACGGCTTCAGCGCCGAAGCCCTGCCGCTGTATGAAGCCGGGCTGGCCCTGGTGCGTCGCAGCCCGGCGCCGGACGCGTCGATCCAGGCCATGTTCCTCAGCAACCTCGGCCAGGTGCATGAGCGCGAGGGTCGGTACCACGCGGCGGTCGCGGCCTTCGAAGCGTCGCTGCAGCTCAAGGACGAGGCCGGCGACTCGCCGCTTTCCACGGCCATCACCCGCGACAACTTGGCGGCCACGTTCACGCGCATGGGCCAGCCCGCGCGTGCCATGCCCCTGCACGAGGCGGCGCTGGCCGTCTTCGAGCAGGGTGCGACGCTCTACGATGCCCGTGTCGGCACGGCGCTGCACAACCTGTCGATGGCGTTGCGGCGCTGCGGCGAACCGCAGCGTGCGCTGGCCTGCTCGTTGCGCGCGCTGGACATCCACCTAGCGCTAGGCCCCGCTGGCCAGGGCGACGCCGTGCTGGCCGCCGCCGGCGTCGTCGACCAGGCCCTGGCGACGCAGGACATCGAGCTCGCCGGCGAAGTCGGTGACTGGTTGTTGGCGGCCGCGGCGCAAACCCGGGGCATGCTTGCCCGGCATGTCGGGCAGTGCCTGCTGGCGCTGGCCGAGGCCGCCTTCGACCATGCGTCGCTGGCCCTGGCAGAGCGGGCGGCGGTGCAGGCCCGGGCCCTGCTGTCGCGTGCCGCGGGAGTGGGCGAGGCCGGATGTGCGGGCGTGCGCGCGCATTCGCTGCTGGCCGCGATCCATCGCCTGAAAGGCAACGACTTCGAGGCCGAACGGCTACAACTTCAGCTGCTGCAAAACGGTCGGCTGCACGGGCACGAACGCGTAGCCGGGCTCATCGAGTTGGCCAAGTCGCTGCGTGAGCGGGGGGCGGATGGTGCCGCGCAGTCGGTGGCGCTGATCGAAATGGCGATCCGCGCGCTGGACGCGCCGGCCGATGTCGGCGATGTCGGCCATGCCAGCCAAGTCGGCGAATCCGGTGAATCCGACGAGTCCGACGAGTCCGGAGCCGACGGCGATGGCGCGCTGCGCGCCACCCGGCCCGCCGAATGGGCCAGTGCCTGGGGCAACCTCGGCGAGTCGCTGTTCCGCGCCGGTCGCATGGCCGACGCCGACGCCGCCTATCGCCGCGCAGCCGCGGCCATCGCCGACCAGCCCGACAGCGAACAACAGGCCTGGCTGGCCTCGGGCCATGCATCGGTCCATTTCCACGCCGGCCGCGATGCCGATGCCCTGGCGGCCTGGACGCGGGCGCGCGACCGCTGGGCGCAGCAACGCGGGCCGTCGCACCCCTGGGTGGCGCAGTGCGAGCACAACCGCGCGCTGGTGCTGTGGCAGCTGGGTCAGGCCGACGAGGCCGCGGCGGCGATGGCGCGCGCCATCGCCGTCGACGGGCCGGAGTTGGCCCGCCGGCTGCTCCTGGGCAGCGACGTGGAACGTGCCGCCGTGGCTCGGCGCGGTGTGGCCACACTGCACCGGGTGTTGTCCTTCCACCTGGCCAGCGGCGCCGCCGGCGAGCTGGCCGCCAACCTGCTGCTGCATCGCAAGGCCGCCGCCCAGCAGGCGCAGTTGCAGTCGCTGGCAGGTCTACGTCAGGCTCTTTCCGAAGACGAGGCGCAGATGCTCGATGCGCTGTCGGGCATCCAGGCCCGCATCGCCCGCCGCGTCGCCGCCGACCAGTTGCACGACGGCCGCAGCGCCCAGCCGCAGGCGCTGGCCGCGCTGCAGGACGAGGCCGAACGGCTCGAACGCCAGCTCGCCGAATCCGCAGCGGCCGGCCGCTTCGGTGTGCGGTCTCTGACCTGGGCCGAGGTTCAGGCCAGCCTGCCTGCCGGGGCGTGGCTCGTCGAGTATCTGCAGCTGGCGCGCTTCACGCCGCGCGACCCGTCGCCAGTGGCCACCGAGTTCGTCGCAATGGTGCTGGGGCCGGACGGCCCGCCGCGCTGGCAGGCCCTGGGACCCGCGGCGGTGATCGACGCGGCCGTGAACCGCGCGCGTGCTGCGTTGCTGCTCGGCCTAAGCGAGGACTACCCGCCCGACCCGGCGCCCGCGCTGGCGGCGCTGGCCGCCTGCACCGCCCAGCCGCTGGCGGCGGCGCTGGCGTCGGCTCGGCACATCGTCGTCGCCGCCGACGGCGCGCTGAATTGGGTGCCCTTCGGGCTGCTGTGGACGCTTGCGCTGGGCCGCAGCGTCGACGTGACGCAGCTGGCGAGCGGGGCGGAACGCCTGCAGGTGCCTGCCGCACCCGGTCAGGCCAGTCCCCCGCTGGCCATCGTCGACCCCGATTACGGAGCAGGCCTGGGCGGCTTCGAGCCCTTGCCGGCTACGCGCCAGGAGGCGCTCGCGCTGGCCGCGGCCTGGCCCGACACTGAGATACGGGCGGGTGCCGAGGCCACGGTCGAAGCGCTGACGTCGGCACGACGCCCCTGGCTGCTGCACATCGCGACGCATGGTCATTTCCTGCCGCAGGCTGCGCGTCAGCCGCGGGCCGACCGGCATGTGCTGTCCACGCAAGAAGGCCTGCTGATCGTGGACATCACGAGCCCATCGGCCTACGACGACACAATGCAGCAGGGCGGCCTGGCGCTGGCGAGCGCCAACGCGCTGAGCACCGAGGAAGCCGCGGGCGTCGTCACGGCCCGCCAGCTGGCGCAGCTGGACCTGTCGGGCACCGAACTCGTGGTGCTGTCGGCCTGCGATACCGGCTTGGGCCATGCCGAGATGGGTCGGGAGTTCGCCGGCCTGCGCCGCGCCTTCGCGATGGCCGGCGCGCGCAGCCAGCTCACCGCCCTGTAGGCGGTCGACGACGAGGCGGGCGCCGTCTTCATGCAGACCTTCTACGCTGCTCTGGCCGGCGGGGCGTCGCGCGTTGATGCACTGGCGCAGGGGCAGGCGGCGGTGCGTGCCGTGCCGGAATGGGCCCACCCGGCCTTCTGGGCCGGCTTCGTGCTGTGGGGCGAAGCCGGGCCGCTGGGCCGCCCGACAGAAGACCGTCATGAACGCCGCTGACGAACCCCCGGCACACGAAAGGGTGCTGGCGACGCCGGACTGGCTGGCGAAGCTGGGCGATGAGGCCAGCCGCATCGTGGCCGAGGGCGACGCGGAGGCGGCGGAGGCCTTGCTCACCTGCGCCTTCAACACCGGGCCCGGCGATGTCGGCCCGGTCGGGCTGGGCCGGGCGCTGGTACAGCTTACGCTGCAGCTCGACGAGGTGGCGCGCTGGCAAACCCTGGCCGGGGTGTTGCAGCAGGCACTTGAACTCCTCGTTCCGGAGATTCTGCAGGCCTGGAGCGACGTCGTCGCCACGCTGGAGCGGCTGGCCGTCGTGGCCGGGCGCGCCGGCGAGATGCAGGTCCAGTCCGAGAGGCTGAGCGACATCGTTCGCCTGGCTGCGGCGCAGACGGGCCCACCGGACAGCGCCACGGTCAGCGTCTACCTGCGCGTGCGCGACTGGTGCGTCCGCGGCCAAGCCCTCGATGCAGCCGTCGTCCTGGAGCATGCCTTGCTGCGCTGGGTGCTGGCCGCGCCCGAACTGCCCGACGCCGGCCGCGCCGCTTGGCTATCGCGCCACTTCGCGCAGCTGGCGCAATGGGAACGTGCCGACCTCATCCCGGCCCAGTTGGCGCTGGCCGAAGCCGCGGCCAGTGCCGCAGCCTGGCCGCTGACGCTCAGCGCCTGCCAGTTGCAGCGCGCCAGCCTGCACGAGGCCGCAGGCGACTGGCCGGCGGCGGCCCGCGCGCTGGAGCAGGCACTGCAGCCTGCCGGCCATCTCGACACGGACCGCATCCAGCTGCACACTCGGGCTGCACGGGCCTGGTTTCGCAGCGCGGATGGCGAGCAGTCGGCCCGCCACAGCCGCGCCGCCATCCGGCTGCGCATGGCCGCCAGCGGTCGCGTATCCCTTCAGCCCCACCCGGCGTCGCCTTAAGCGCGCCACACAGCCCAGGAGATCGTCATGGCAGGCATGGTCGGCCCTTACAGCATGGACGGCGTCACGATGCCGACCTGGTTGATCCGCTTCGACAAGAACGGCCAGTGCACGTCGCCCGAGACCCGCGCGGCTCTGCTTGACCGGTTGGGCACTGCCGCGTACAGCGACATCGTGTTCTTCTCGCACGGCTGGAACAACGACTTCGACGACGCGACCCGGCTCTACGCCAGCTTCCTGCGCAGTTGGGAAAGCCTGGCCGCCGCGCACCCGCCGGCGCGACCGGCCCAGCCGCTCTTCGTCGGCGTGCTCTGGCCCAGCATCTGGCTGTCCTTCGACAGCGGCCCGGCGATTGCAGGCGGCGCCGGGGGCGCCGCCCGCCCCGACGCCGCCACCGAAGCGCTGATCGAAGCCCTGGACGCTGCGGGTGCCACCGCCGAACCGCTGCGCCGCGCGCGTGAACTGCTGGCGCGGCCGAGCCTGGGCCAGGCCGAGGCCGCCGAACTCGCGGCCCTGGTCGCCCCGGCCTTCGGTGCGGCGCACGACGACGAAGGCAGTGGCGCCAACCGTGACACCAGCGTGCGCGACCTGCTGTTCATGCTGGCGTCGATGCAGCAGGCCGCAGTTGGCGCGGCCGCGCCAGTGGCCGTCGACGACTGGGGCGAATCCCCGGAACAGGTGGCTGCGGGCAACGAGCCGTTAGCGCCCGGCCAGGCGATTCAGAGCGCCGGCTGGCTGTCGGCCCTGGACCCGCGACAGGCCCTGCGCCTGTTCTCGGTCTACCGGATGAAGGACCGGGCCGGCACCGTCGGCACCCAGGGCGTGGCGCCGCTGCTGCGCGACGTGATGCAGGCCAGCGCGGCCCGGGCCACGCCGCTGCATGCGGTCGGGCATTCCTATGGCTGCAAGGTCATGCTGTCGGCGATTTGCGCGCCGCCGCCGCTGCCGCGCCCGGTGCAGTCGTTGCTGCTGCTGCAGCCGGCGCTGTCGCACCTGGCTTTCGCCCACGAAGTACCCGGCGCTGGCCGGCCCGGCGGCTACCGGCTGGCGCTGGACCCGGCGCGGGTGCGCGGTCCGATCTACAGTACCTACAGCCGCAAGGACACGCCGCTGCACACCACCTTTCACCTGGCGCTGCGCCGCGAAAGCGACCTCGGCGAGGCGCAGATCGCCGCCGGCCAGGAACCCAGCACCAGCGCCGGCCGGCCACCCAGCCGGTTTGCGGCGCTCGGCGGCTACGGGCCGCGCCGCGCCGGGCAACGCTTGGTCGATCCGATCCCGGCGGCCGGCACGGCCTACCCAGCCGCCCCGGCCGGCACGCCGATCCTCGCCTTCGACGGATCGCAGGGCCTGATCAGCAGCCATGGCGACGTCACCAGCGCGACTGCGGCCTGGGCCCTGCACCAGCTGATGTTCCGCTGAGGCCGCGCCCCCATGGCCCAGATGCTGAAACAGCAGTTCGAGTTGACGGCGCTAAAGATCACCGTGCGCCCGCGCGGCGCCGACATCAGCGCGCTGTTCGAGCTGGAAATCCATGCCGGCGGCAAGCCGGCCCAACTGATCGAGCGCTGGTTCACGGCCGCTGAACTGGGGCTGCCGCGGCGCGTACAGCCGGGCTGGCCGCCGCGGTCGACGCTGCCCGACGGTTTCCTCGCGGAGCTGGCGCAGGCGCTGGCGCAGTTGCATTTGCCACCGGACCACCCGCTGTGGCTGCATCTCGTCAAGCCCTACGGCATGCTCGGCATGTTCGCCTGGGAAGAGCAGCTTGTGCCGGCGTTGGGCCGGCCTGTGCTGCGGCTGCCCGACTTCCTGGAACGCCCGCGCGAACGCCGCGACATGCTCGAAGTCGCGCTGGTCTGCAGCGAGCCGGTGTCGGAGCCCTCGATCCATCCGATGCAGCTGCTGCCGCACATCTGCGGCGCGATCCTGTCCGGCACGCACCGGCCGCAGCTGCGGGTGCATGTCTTTGCCGACCAGATGCTGCACGCGCCGCTGGTGCAGGCATTCAGTGCCGAGCCCCGGGTCGTCGTGCACGACCCCGAATCGGCGCGTCGCCACGGCGTGCTGGGGCGGGGCTCGTTGGCCGTCGAGTCGCGCGACCTGCGCAACCCCTGGCTGCTGTGGGTGCGGGACGCCACGCGCGGCCGCAGCCTGGACGCCGTGCATTTCGTCTGCCACGGCATCGTCGCCGGCGACCGCCCCGGGCTGTCCCTGGCCGAATCGCCGCTGTCCAACCGCGACCGCGAGGACGCCCGCTACGTAGGCGTCGCCGAACTCGTCGCCTTCCTGACCCAGACCGGCGCCTGGAGCGCGGTGTTCAGCGACCCGCCCGGCAACTACTCGGAAGCCGGGCTGCGGCTGCTGGCCGACACGCTGGCCCAGGCCCGGCCCGGCCCGGTCGTGCACCATCTGCTGCGGCCGGGCCTGCCCAGCGACATGCTGGCCCAGCTCTACGGCTTCCTGTATGCCGCCGAGTCCGGGCCGGTGCCCGAGCAGCGTGGCTGGTTCGCCTACTGCCAGCCTGCGCTGGTCGATACGCAGGCGCCGATGGCGGCCACCGCGCCGCGTGCGTCGGTCGCGCTCGACGCCAACGCGGCCCTGCTGCGACCGGACGAGGCGGCCGTGGCGAAGCCGCGGCGGCGGCTGCGCAGCCGCGTCACTGCCGCGGGCGAAAGCGGCGCCGAGCCGGGCGGGCCCCCGGCCGAGCCCGCCACGGTGCCGGGCTGGGTCTCGGCCAGCCAGCGCTATGTCGAGCAGATTGCCGCCGACCTGTCGCGCCAGCCCGAGCCGGCGCGCTCGCCGGCAGCGCGGGGCAGCGAGGTCGAGCGCACGCTCGCCGCCCTGCAGGCCATCGTCGCCGACATGGCGCGCAAGGGCGGGCCCAGGGGCACGCCGTGAGCCGGGTCATCGTGCGCATCGGCGAGCGCCAGGGTGCGCTGTCGGCTTGGCTGGAGAAGGCCGTCGGCGCGTCGCCGCAGGCCCGGCAGCCGCAGCAGCTGGGCCTGACGGCCGGTACGCTGGTTGCGCCGGCGACCGCCGCCGAAGCCCGGGCCTATGGTGACCGCGTGCGCGCCGCACTCAGCCAGCATGCCGAGATCGCGCCGCTGCTCAATGGCATCTTCCAGGCCGGGGGCGGCCGCAGCGCGACGCTGTATTTCGAGATCGAAGCGCAGGCCGCCGAGGAACTACGCTGGGAATGTCTGGCCGACCCCGCCGGCAGCTTTGTCGCCGTGACCGGTGCCTGCCACATCGCCCGCATTGCCGAAGAAACCAGCTCGCAGGAAGCCGGTGTGCGGCCTTTCGCGCCCCCGCTGCGGCTGGCCGGGTTCCTGTCGGCGCTGGGCGAGCGGGCGGCGGCCGAGTGGACCGCGCTGACCGCGGCGGTGCGTGCCGAAGCCGCCGCGGGCGTGGCCATCGTGGCCGATGTCTACATCGGCGAGCCGGCGCTGCTGGCCCTGGCGCAGGCCGAATGCGAGGCGGCGGCGGGCACCGGCGACCGCAGCGTGCGGGCCCTGCCGCTGCCCGCCGACGCGATGACGATCGAGCAGCAGCTGCAGCGCCAGCCGCCACACATCCTGCATTTCTTCTGCCATGGCTCGGCCGCGATGGGGGCCTCGTTCCTGACCCTGGCGACGCTGGCCGAGCACACGCTGGTGGACAACGGCATCGCCGCGGAAGCGTCGATCGTGATCCCGATCGATGAACTCATCCGCTGGGCCGGGCTGCGCCAGACCTGGCTCGTCACGCTGAACTGCTGCCAGGGTGCGGCGCCGAGCGAACAGCTGTATTCGATGGCCTACCGGCTGGTGTCGCAGGGTGGCGTCGCGGCAGCCATCGGCATGCATGAACCCGTCACCGCGGCCGAGGCCAGCCGCTTCTGCCGCGCCGTCTACCCGCCCTTGCTGGCCGCGCTGCGGCCGGCCACCAACGGTGCGGCGCAGCCGCCGCTGGTGACGCTGGAACTGGCGTCGGCGATGGCTCCCGCGCGGCGCGCGTTGAGCGCCATGTACCCCGGCGCAAAGGCCAACGGCCGCTGGACGCTGCCGGTGCTGTACACCCAGGACCGGCTGCTCGAGGTCTACCGGCTGCCCGTCGCGTCGGCCGCACCGCTGGCGCCGGCCGCGCCGGTTGCGCCGGTGTCGCCAGCGCAGCAGCAACCCGCGCAGGCCGTGTCGGTGGCGCCAGCCGCTGGCCAACAGATGCTGGACATGGCCGATCGCGTACGCACCGTGGCCGGCTGGCTGCGCGCCCTGCCGCCGGATGCACCCGACGAACTCCGCGAGCGTGGCCTGGACCTGCTCGACCTGGCGCCGCCGATACCGGCCGAGATCCGCCCCGACCGGCTGGGCCAGTTCGGGCAGGTGGTGGCCGAAGCCGAACTCGTCGAGGCCCCGACATGACCCACCCGATGGTCCAGCGCCCGCCCCGGCTGTTGGCGAACCTCTGGACCGGCCAGGCGAGCCCGGCTGCGGCGCTGGCGCCCCAGGTGCTGGGCTGGGCGCTGCGCCAGCAGGGCGCCGGCACGCCCCATGGCGGCTTCCTGGCGCCGAGCCCCGAAGCGCAGCCCTGGGACTGGCGCGACAAGCGCGTGGGCTGGGGGCTGGTGCTGCCCGACAACCTTCAGATCGACCCCAGACAGCGATGCACCGCCATCGATGCCGCCGAGCCGCTGCAGCGGCTGCTGGTCGATCGCCCGGGCTCGCCAGTGCTGCGCTGGAGCGCGGAAGCCGGCAACGGCTATCTCCACCGCTACGACGCCAGCGGCGGCAGGCGCCGGCTGGCGCTGGTCAGCCCGCCCGGTACGCTGGGGCGCGACACGCTGCCGCGCTATCTGCTGATCGCGGCTTCGCCCGTGCAGGTGCCCTGGTCGTTCCAATACGCCGCGAACCTCAGCCATTACGTCGGCCGGCTCGATCTCCCCTGCGAGGCGCTGGCTCGTTACGTCGACGCGCTGGTGGGCGGCTGGGCCGGCGCCGGTTGCGACCCACGCGCGCCGCTGGTGTGGAGCGTCAACCATGGCGCGCCGGACATCACTGACCTGATGGACGCGACGATCTCGCGCCCGGTCCACCGCAGTTTCGCGCAGGACGCCGATCACGACTTTCCGCGCCTGACCGGCCTGTTCGGCGCCGACGCTACGGCGGCCCGCCTGGTGCAAGAACTGGCAGCGCGGCGGCCTGCCCTGGTCGTCACCACCAGCCACGGCATGACCGGGCCGCTAGACGACACGGGCGCGATGCAGGCGCAGCTGGGCCTGCCGGTAGACCATGGCCACCGGGTGCTGGACCTGCCCAGCCTGACCGCCGCCTGGCAGCCGGACGGTGCCATCTGGTATTCGCATGCCTGCTGCGCGGCGGGCAGCGACGCGACTTCGGCCTACGCTGGGCTCCTGGACGGCCAGTCGGACCTGGCGGGGGTGCTGGCCGGCGTCGCCAGGGCCTGCGGCGCGGTAACGGCGCCGCTGCCGCAGGCGCTGCTCGGCTCCAAGCGACCGCTGCGCGCCTTCGTCGGGCATGTCGAACCCACCTTCGACTGGACGCTGCGCGACCCGGCGACGCGGCAGCCCTTCGGCGCCGTAGTGCAGCGCGCGCTGTACGACCGCCTGTATGCCGGCGGCGGCGGCCGGCCGGTGGCATGGGCGCTGGCGCAGGTGTTCGACGACGCGGCGACCATGCTCGGTCTGTGGGCCGACAGCCTAGCGGCCTTCAACGCCGGCCAGACGGGCGCCGCCGACGCCGCGCTGTACTACCAGATTGCGCACCTGGACCGCCAGCACACCGTGATCCTGGGCGACCCGACAGTCGCCGTCTCGCCGCTGCAGTAGAACCGACGATAGGAATTTTAATCGCCCTCATCAATACACAAGTGAAGTCTGAGGACCGCGCATCGCTTCAGGGTCGACCATGTAGCCTGTACCAGGCGGCACAGGGTGGTCTGTTCGGGACGATGGCATTTGAAGTGGAGCGGGCCGCCATCCGGTGCCCGCTGGGGCTACCGGCCAATGGCTTGCACGAGGGGCTTCCGGTGAGGTGAGCCCACACGGTCTCAAGCCGTGATCCGCGCAGCAATCGCCCTGAGGGTCGCTTACCGATGCATGCGCTCGGCCGCGGAACCGCCTTCAGGCGCGTCGCTTTGGTCTGACTGGCGGCTTCAAGGCGACGTAGTCGAGGGCGCGGATGGCAGCTCAGGGTCGGCAGCGCCCGTTGGGCTGATCGAACTGCTGACCTACCGCCTACATCGGATGCCGATTGGCGTAGGCAAACTATGAGTGACTGCTTTGGAGAAAGGGCGCGTTCTATCGGCCGTCGCGCTATGACCGCTGTACTTTGATACCGGTCATTGACATGCCGATTTCCTG
>Ga0105045_10004647_pt1 | contig 11952 bp, 8 predicted proteins | sample MAT02_FD_78089 | JGI IMG/M metagenome (GOLD analysis project Ga0105045, IMG submission 78089) | Freshwater microbial communities from Lake Fryxell liftoff mats and glacier meltwater in Antarctica - MAT-02 (megahit assembly) | ecosystem: Environmental > Aquatic > Freshwater > Ice > Liftoff... | reverse complement strand
GTTGAGGTGGTTGAGGTGGTTGAGGTGGTTGAGGTGGTTGAGGTGGTTGAGGTGGTTGAGGTGGTTGAGGTGGTTGAGGTGGTTGAGGTGGTTGAGGTGGTTGAGAAAATGGGGATTTTGACCCTTTTTTGTTTTTCAAAACCGATTACCAACCGATTCTGCGGGCAAAAGTAAGGTATTGCAAGATTTTACACCAATTTTTAAATTTTTTGTTTTAAAAATGTGTCCTGAAACGCTGTTCCGCAAATACGGGTCACGGAACAGCGTTTCATACCCCGTTATTTCCGGCCCAAAATCTCCAAATTGCCATGGAGGCGACCCATTTCCGTCGTCAGTACGTACCGATAAAGACCATCGGCCACCAGTGGCAACAGAATGGGCACCACTTGTCGGCCTGCGGGTATTTCAGTTTGTAGTAATTGCCCCACCAATCGGCCATCTGCTGCAAATAATTCCAAGCGAACCGATGTCTTTTGCTCCAATTGAATGTCTAAATATATCCGATTTTGGGCTGGATTGGGGTACACCTGTGCTTTTATGCCACTCAACACTTGTTGCGTTTGGCTAATACACGCGGCCACAAAAATGGGCGAAGCAGTGCCTGCACAGCCCGCCGGACTCAACATAGTCAGGGAATAAAGCCCCGAATCCAGCGCCATCCAAGTTGAATTAGTGGCCCCCAAAATAGGCGTGTTGTTAAAATACCATTGGTAGTTGCTGCCATCGGGTGCACTTAATTCGCAGTTGTTCGCCACCCCTATTTCAGGCAGGGGTTCGGTCGTAATTTCAACCGATTCAGATACGGGACTATCGCCACAAGCGTGGCTGAGGGACGCGAAAAATATACCCGCCGAATCCACTATGATACTCGGACTATTATCTCCATTCGACCAATGCACCATGCAGGCTGGGCAATCGTAATTCAACATAAGTTCCACACTTTGACCAGGACAAAGCGTTGTAGCGCCCAAGGGAATAATCTCCGGTTGAGCAGGCGGAGTGCCTTGTGTAATCTCCAGTGTATTTGAAATACCGCTTACCCCGCAACCATCGCTGAAGGTAGCAGAGTAGATGCCGGGCGTGGATACTACAATCGCTGAATCAGCTTCTCCGGTGGACCACTCGATGACACAATTGGGGCACAACTCATTGATTGACAAAGTAATAGGATAGTCGGGACACAGTACAACCGTACCATAAGCCGTAATGCTGGGCGGAGCAGGCACCTCGCCTTGGGTCACTTCTAAGGCTGTAGAAAGGGCACTTTCTCCACAGCCATTGCTCATAGTCGCCGTGTACAATCCGGGCGTCGAAACGGCCAACATAGCATCCACGGAGCCGTTAGACCAAAGAATGGAACAATCGGAGCACGCATTACTGACAGATACAAAAACCGTTTGCCCGGGACAAAGGGTGGTGGCACCTCCTGCCGTCAAGACAGGCGTTTCCGGCACGGATAAAAGGGTGACATCTATGGAATCTAGGGCATTGCTTTCCCCACAAGCGTTGCTGACGGAGGCCGTATATACACCCGTGTTGCCAACCCCAATGGTCGGACTTGTTTCGCCGTTTGACCAAAGTATGTCGCAGTTGGCACATACATCATTTAAGGTAAGTTCGAGCGTTTCGCCTGCACAACGCGTGGTGGGGCCATTCACGCTGATGCTCGGCAACGTGGGTGGTATCTGTTTTGTAATGGTGAGGGGGCTAGAGGCCAAACTCTCCCCACAAGTATTTTGCAGGATAGCCGTATAGTCGCCCGCAGCATCCACCTCAATGCTGGCGGTAGTGGCACCATTCGACCAAAGCACCGTGCAATCGGTACAAGGATTGGAGATTTCTAGTGTGACGGTTTGGTCGTCGCAAAGTTCGGTAACGCCATTGGCGCTAAGGGTGGGCGGTGCCGGAACGCTTTCTACCATAGCCTGAACCGCTATGCGCTCGCTCTCGCAAATCCCTGTTGTTTCAACTTCTAGGTTGTACAAATAGTAATAAAACTGAGCGCCCGCCGTAGAGGATTTGATGCGGAGGAGGTCTGTAATCTCGTATGGGAAATTGACCCCGGTATTGCTGCGAAACAAATTGGCGGGACTGGGGCATCCTATGCGATAATCGGTACCCGCGGGTATGTCCATATTGAGGGAAACTCGGTTTCTGCCATCATTGACGTACACCGTTTTTTCTTGTAAAATTTGGTCGTTTTCGTCGCGGAGTTGAAACACCCGGTCGCCCGCGCCGTTGGCATATACGAGTACTGATTTGAGTCTAAATGGCTGAATAGCATCCAAAATCAGGTAATAACCGCCGTTGTGGTAGCCGCCCGCCCCGAAGGTATTGTCGGCTGGGCCCGCAAATTGCTGAAACGGATAATCCGTACCAGAGGAAGCGTAAAAAGTGGTATTTTGCGTAATATTCGGGGTGAAATCATTGCCTACAAACAATGGGTTTTCATCCGATATATTGGAGTACCAACGAATTTCTTCGCCCGGCGCGGCGGTGATTTGCCAACTCACATCGCCTGGGCCGCACCGTTGTATGCCTGGAATAACCGGCGCAACTGGGTCAAAAACCGTCAAATAATCCACTATTTCTGAAATATTCTCCCCAACAGCGTTGGAAGATTTGAGCCGAACTGTGTAAACACCGCTACCCGTGAAATTCACGGTCGGATTCCGCTCAGTTGAGGTGGCAGGGGTGCCGCCGGTGAAAGTCCATTCCAAATCGGTAGGATTGTTGGCAGATTCATCGGTGAAGGTGACGATCATTTTCTGACATCCTTTCAACTGACTCGCGCTAAAAGCGGCCACCGGAGGCAGGGATCCGTAGAGCGGAGACTCCCACAAACCGCGGCCGTACGTGCCGGCAAAAACGGTTTTGGACACATAGTTTATCTCTAATTCATACACCCGTGCGTTCGGCAACCCATCAAAAAAGCCTGACCATTGACCATTCAAGTCATTATTGGTGTAGGCCACAAAGCCGAATCCGCCGACATAAATGCCGTCTTTTCCGGTGTCTTCCCACGTTGCGCAGTATTTCGTGCCAGAAGGAAGCCCCGCACCAATGCTGGTCCAAGTATTGCCCCCATCGGTGGAATGATGAACGGCAGAAGAAGTAACCACCAGTACGCGCGCTGGGTTTTGTGGGTGTACGGCTAGGTAACTGACACCGCTGGTTCCCCAGTTTTTGGTGGTGGCTACCCAAGTGGCTCCGCCATCGGCGGTGGTAAATAAGTTAGCGCCGCGGGATGCGTAAATGCGTTGATTATCAGAGGGGGCAAGTTTCATTTGGTTGAAATTGCCATTGGCAAAATCGGAGATTTTAGTCCAACTACTGCCACTGTTGGTACTTTTCCAAATGTCTTCGAAAGCGCTGTAAATCGTAGTAGATACCTGCGGGTCTTGCTCAAAAGGCGTTACCCAGGCCCCGTTATCACCGGTAGGCGAGGTCAGTGAACTCCTCGAATTTCCTTGATTGGTCGAGCGATACATGGAACCAAATTGGGAGGTTCCGTACAAAATATTGGGATTATTCCAGTCCACAAACGTCTCCATGCCATCGGCCCCCAGCCAATCTACCCACAACCGATTGGCACTGCGCATCACGCTCGTGCCGTTGTCTTGTGAGCCGCCGGATACCACATTCGGATTGGATTTGGACACCCCAATTTTATAGAACTCCTTGATGCCCAGGCCGGTAGAAAAGTCTACAAAACTAGCAGCGCCATCAAAACTTTTGTAAATGCCGCCATCCGAACCCACGTACAGGATATTTCCTACAAATTTCAGGAGATCTATATCGGCGTGGTTGTACCCAATGCCGAGGGAGGCTGCCGTGCCAGGCACCCAGTGTGAGGTTAGGGCGAATGAAGTGCCGCCATTGTTGGACTTCCAGGTGTGAATACCTGCAATGTGGACTTCTTCTTCGTTAAATGGATTGACCGCCACATCCATATCGCGGGGGGCCTGGCCTCGGTCGTCGTCGCCCGTAGCACTGTATCCAAAATAATTGATATCTGCTCCGTCTATTAGTTTAATGAAAGTAGCCGCGCTGTTGGTGGATTTGTAAAATGCGCCAAATCTGCCGCCATTGGATTCCACCAGATACACCACACTGGGGTCGGCAGGCGAGACGCCCATCATTTTGTAGTTGTTATTGGCGGTGCCAAAACCGGTGATTTGAGTAAAAGAAGTACCGCCATTTAAAGAACGGTACATGTTTCTGCCGGAAAAATAGAGGGTATTGGGGTCGTCGGGTTTAAATTCGACATCGTAGCCCGGCTCTCCGCTTGCGCCAGAGACTGCCGTCCATGTATTGCCACTATTGGTAGAACGGTACAAGCCAATTGATTCTGACACGGCATAAACCACCGTAGGGTCGGTGGGGTGAAACTGAATGCGGCTGATTCGCCCACTTCCGCCCACATTTCCGGTGCTGGCCCAAGTAGTGCCACCGTCGAGCGATTGATAAATACGGCCAGAGGTGCTACCCCAAAGGTAATGTTGGTTGTTGTAGGGCGAGATTTCGAGGGCGTACACATCTACGGTGGTGTAATCATCGGTGAGGGGAGTCCAGGCGCTGCCACCGTCGGTGGTTTTCCAAACACCGCCGGTGGGACTTCCCACGATGATGTGATTGGGGTTGGCGATTTCTATGCCGATTGAAGTGACCCGCCCTACGCCCGGATTCCAGCCGGCGGTAGCGTTGTGGTAGGTGGGGCCTAATTCTTTCCAAGCGCCGCCAAAAGTATTGGATTCGGTCTGTTTTTCTTGCTCGGCCCGCCGGTAGTCGCGTGCTTGGCGACTGAGGTTAAAATTGGAAATTTTAATGCCTTGGTCGTTCAATTCCAGTTGGGCGACGTATTCCCAGCGTTTGAATTGTTTGTAACCAGAGCCTTTTCCGCGGCCTGCTACATCGAAGTAGGACTCGGCTTCTTGTTGAATTGCGGTGAGGGTGAAGGTGCCGGCCTCTATCATTTCGAGGTATTTTTGGGCCGAAACAGGTCGTGTGGCAAATGCCAACAAAAGGAGCAACAGGAGGCGTAAGGAAGACATGACGGAAAGATTGTTACGCAAAAAGTGTAAAATAGCGTGGTATAAAGGGGCAAATTAGCCTTGAACAAAGGTACAATTCTATTGATAAATTTTTAGTAGTAAGTGTTTATTAGTCAGCAGTTGGCAATTTGCGTAGTCCGTACTACCCCTAATCGCGGAATACTTAAAACTAAAAAAACTGCTATTATTGTGCAGAAACGGAGGGTATTTTCTACATTTGCAGATATTTCTCTTTCATTTTTTTTGCAATAATTGACTTTTAATATGCTACAAGTCGGCGAAAAAGCCCCCAATTTCTCTCTCAGAGCCAGTGATAAATCGGTAATCAAACTATCTGATTATCGCGGCCAAAAAGTGCTGCTGCTATTTTTCCCTTTTGCGTTCACAGGCGTTTGTACCAAGGAACTTTGTATGATGCGCGATAGTTTGGCGGAATATCAGGGCTTGGATGCGCAGATTTTGGCCATTTCGGTGGATAGCCCTTTTACCCTTGCACAATGGAAAGAAGAGCAGGGGTTCAATTTCCCCATGTTGTCAGATTTTAACAAAAGTGTGAGTAAAAAATACGACGCTTTTTACAAAGAATTTGCCTTCGAATTAAAGGGCGTTTCCAAACGAGCCGCTTTTGTACTGGACGCTCAAGGCACCCTACAATATGTGGAAGTATTGGAGAATGCGGGGGATTTGCCTAATTTTGAAGCCGTAAAAAAGGCACTTTCTGCTTGCTAATTCGCCCCAAACAAGTCCTTATAAATCATTGCTTTATGCCGAAGACCAAGCCATTGTGGGAAGAAGATGAAGATGTACTTGTCGTGGACGATACGGACGAGGACATAGGGACTGGCTCGCCCGCTCAAATCCTAGTGTACAATGACGACTTTAATACATTTGAGTGGGTGATTGAGTGCTTTATAGAAGTGCTGCGCCATACCAGCGAACAGTCGGAGCAATTAGCCTTAATTATCCATAACAAAGGAAAAGCATCCGTCAAGTCAGGCCCAAAAAGCGTGTTGACCCCGCTGTGCGAGGCACTGGTGGACAGGGGTCTTTCTGCCGAGATTGAAGAAGTGTAATCTTTGAATATCCGCTTTAGAGCAACGGCGGCAGTGGCAATCGCACTTGCCGCCGTTTCATTTTTTACTTTCCCCATGCCCGTTTATTACTTACCCGACGACAATTACAGTATTTTACCCAACCCCGAAGATGCCGAAATCAGCGGACTCATAGCCGTGAGTACCGATTTGCACCCTGATCGCACGCTCTTGGCGTATTCCAATGGTATGTTTCCGTGGTTTGAGGATAAGGGCCATTTTTTTTGGTTTACACCCGACCCACGTTTTGTGATTTTTCCTTCGGAAATAAAGGTGCATAAAAGCATGCGTTCCATTTTTAACCAAGGAAAATTTCGGTACAGCCTTGATACCCATTTCGATGCCGTGATGCAGGCCTGTGCCAGTGCGCCACGCAATGAAATTGGGCCGATAAACACTTGGATTAACGACGGTTTTTTGGACACGTACACTACGCTCCATGCCCGAGGCTTCGCGCACAGTATAGAAGTGTGGCAGGACGACGAATTGGTAGGCGGCCTGTATGGCATCTCGATGGGAAAAATATTTTATGGGGAAAGTATGTTTGCTCGCGTCCCCAACGCCTCCAAGGCCGGATTTATCACCCTCGTACAAGCCCTGAAAAAAGCCGGGTTCTGGCTAGTAGATTGCCAAGTAGAAACACCCCACTTAGTTAGTTTGGGTGCCCGCGGAATCAGCCGGCCCGAATTTTATGATTTTTTAGCCAAAAACAGCCAAGAAACCACCCTTCAAGGCCACTGGGCATTTGACGAAGAAAAAGGCATCACACTTTAACACCTCAACCAGTAACCGCACTAAAAAACTATGTGCCCTATGTACCTATCTGGTAAAAAAACCTAAGATCCCTAAACGTAAAAAAACAAACATGATGGTAAAACTACTCTTTCTACTACTGTGTCCCTTAGTGCTCAGCGCACAAAACGCCGGAAAAAGCAATCTTATCCTGTTCTCTCTCCAAAAAAAGGCCGACAGTCTCTGGCAGCCCGAACGGCCCATATTCCTATCAGCCTTCAACAAAGGTGGCTACAGCAACCAACCCAGTTTCTTCGGTAGTTACGAGTTGTGGGTCACCGCACAATTTAAAAACGACACCACACAAACCGACTTAATAGCCCTCGACCTACTCAGTAAAAACTACACACGTATTACTGCCACCCCCCAAACCGCCGAGTACTCCCCCACCCTCATGCCCGGTGGAAAACGATTCTCCGCGGTGCGGGTAGAGGCCGACGGCAACCAGCGATTGTGGTCTTTTCCGCTTGATCGTTCGGACAACGGGCGGGTTGAATTTCCGCGCATTTACAACGTTGGTTATCATTGTTGGCTGCGCGACACCCTCGTTGCCTTATTCATTGTCGGCGATACCCAAGAGCCCCACACCTTACAAATAGTGGGCAAAACAGCCCAAAAACAACAGCGAATCGCCTCCAACATCGGTCGCTGCTTAGTCGCCAAACCCGATGGCAAACTGCTTTTTGTCCAAAAACCCACCGAGCAAACATGGTATCTAAAAACCTGGGACCCCCGCAGCAACCTACAAGAAATCGTAGTCAAAATGCCCGACGGCACCGAAGATTTCGCGCTGCTGCCCGACGGTATCTACCTAGCCGCTAATGGTGCCAAACTTTATCAATTCAACCCTCGCCGCAGCCAAGACTGGAAACTATGCGCCGATTTTAGCAAATACGGCATCCGTAAAATCACCCGATTGGCCGTTAGTAAAGATTTGAAATTGGTAATGGTCGTTGAATAGTTTGAGATGTTGTTGTGGACCGTTAAGGCGTCCAATCTTCAAACCAAATACACCTAAGCATTCGGTAAAAGACCCATGTGTTATATGTGCCTAGTGGCAAAAGACCTCCTGTGTGCCTGATGTGGTAAAAAAACCAAGTAATATTACTTTTGTGGTAAAAGAACTGGGGTACACCATGTTTCCCACGCAAAATATACACAACATCCAACCCCCACCCCCACCCAAATTCAGAATAAAAAAAATAAAATCAGGTTTTCACAAAAGATAATTTGTACATTTGCGGCCCGATTGGGCATGCCACCCATTAATTAGTGGTAATCAGTCCAATTTTTTCATTCATTCAGGCATTGGGCAGCATTGACAATAGGCGTTAGGTTTTTGTGGCAGGGGGAACTCTTTAGATGTGCAGGTTTTGTTGAATTCCGTAAATTAGGATCGGAAATATCCAACAGACGACGCGCAGCAAACTATACAAACAGCAGCGCGCAAGTCAAACAGTCCCTTCGCCCCAACGTACTTTATCAATGTCTTCATTTGAGACACTCGGCATCGCCGAGGACCTCTTGCAGGGTATCACCGCTATGGGCTTTGAAACCCCTACCCCTGTGCAAGAACTGGTCATTCCCGTCGCCCTTACTACCGACGACGACATCATTGCCCTCGCCCAAACGGGCACCGGCAAAACCGCCGCATTCGGCCTCCCACTCCTACAACGCATTGACCCAAAAGAGCGCAGCGTACAAGGACTTATCATGTGCCCCACCCGCGAACTCTGCGTTCAAGTGGCTGGCGACTTGGTAAACTACTCCGAACACGCCCACCAATACAAGGTGGTAGCCGTATATGGAGGGGCCAGCATCGAAACCCAAATCCGGCAAATCCGGGCCGGCGCACAAATCATCGTCGCCACCCCCGGTCGCCTCATGGATTTGATTTCGCGCAAAGCAGTCAAACTCGAAAGCGTTCGCCGAGTGGTACTCGATGAAGCCGACGAAATGCTCAACATGGGCTTTAAAGAAGCCATTGACTTCATTCTAGCGCAAGTAGATTCCCGCGAATCCATCTGGCTTTTCTCCGCCACCATGCCACGCGAAGTGCGCGCCATCGCCAGCGATTATATGAGCAGCCCCCGCGAACTAACCGTGACGGGCAAACTCCAAACCAACGAAAACATTGAGCACCAATACTATGTGTGCCGCGCCGACGACCGCTACAATGCACTCAAACGTGTGGTGGATGCACTGCCCGGCATTTACTCCCTTATTTTCTGCCGTACCCGTGCCGAAACTAAAGAAGTAGCCGAGCAAATGGTGCGCGACGGATACAACTCCGATGCCCTACACGGCGACTTAGCCCAATCTGACCGCGACCGAGTGATGCAGCGTTTCCGCGAAGGACACCTACAACTGCTCATTGCCACCGACGTAGCCGCCCGCGGCTTGGACGTGAGCAATATCAGCCACGTTATCAACTACGGTTTGCCCGATGAAATCGAGGTATATACCCACCGCTCTGGTCGTACCGGCCGCGCAGGACGCACCGGCGTGAGTATCACCATCGTAACGCCGAAATACGAGGAGAGAATCCGTCAAATCGAACGCAAAACCAAGGCACCTTTTCTCAAAAAGAACTTACCTACCGGTATGGAAGTCTGTGAGGCGCAGTTGTTTCACATCATAAAAGGGATGCACAATCAAGAAGTGCACCATGCCGACATTGAGCCGTACATGGAGCGCATTCAGGCCGAATTGCAAGATCTTTCCAAAGAAGAACTAATCAAGCGTTTTGCCAGTGTGGAGTTCAACCGATTCCTCTCCTACTACCGCAATGCACCCGATATCAATATTTACCCCCGCGGCGACAAGCGCGGCCAACGCACCACCACCACCATGGCAGGAGCGCAGGCAGGCATGATGCGTTTGTTTGTCAGTGTGGGCGAAATGGATGGTGTAACGAAAAAAGATTTCCTTATTCTGCTCGACCGCTCTTTTGGCATACCCAGCAAGGCCGTCGGCCAACTAGACGTGAGCCGCACCCACCTACATTTTGATTTGGAAGAATCGTACGTAGCCGTTGTTCGCCAAGGTTTGCCAGAATTCACCATCAACGGTCGCCCCATCCGAGTGGACGATGCCTCCGAGCGCGAGCGCAACCCTCGTCGGGAGGACAAGGTGTTTGAAAAATGGAATCGCAAGCCTAAGAGTGGTGGCGGCAAGAAAGGTCGTTGGTAAGCAAATAGGGTTGAAAAAACCCCCTTTTATGGACGATAAATAACGTGAGCCACTCCGAAGTATCGGAGTGGCTCATATTTTATTGGGTAAAGATTTCTGTAACTTGAGTGATGGTATTCCAATTATTATCAATGATATACACAATAATCCCAAACTCAATGCTCGCTCACTCCCCTCTATTTGAAGATGCTTATCTATCTCCTCTACTATTCCTAATTCATCTATTATCCCTCTTACTATCCCCAAGTGATCAAGGCTTTTACTGATATATGATTTTTCCATCCGCAAAGATGGAAATAGATCACCTTTTCAAAAATGTCGCTGGGAAATGTCGGTTAGTATTTTTAAAAATAAAATTCCTGCATTTCAGCATTAGTCTTTAAAATCAATGACCCGTTTAGCGTTTTGATATATTTTTTTTATCGAAAATGGCTCCTTGATAGAATTAAGAGTGCTTTTTTCAATCGTAAGCAATCTATTTTGGTCCTTATCAAACACTAACACCTTTTGCTGCATATCAGGAATTTGCCCCTGAAGTTTGATGGAATCCCCATCAATTAGCATCATTCGCCCGTCTTCAGTTATCAAATAGTTTTTGTTGTTGGCGGAAAAGGTTCGAAATGAGCCACCAAGGTTCACACCATATTCATGTTGCTTTATCCAAGCCTTTTGCCGGGGCGCATCCTTTTCTGAAACATATCCTAAGACCCTCGAAAAGGGTGTGTATTGCCATTTTTCAAGAGATTTTTTATTTTCTATGTAAATATAGAATAGGAATGAGTCTTTAGTGCAAGTAAAATCGGTGAATAGGTTTCCACGGAGCGTGTCGGTTCTGTAATATATCATGTGATTATGGATATGGAATGGTTCCACGTCAGAACTAAATGTTCTGTATATGCCTCCTAGGTAAGATCTCAATGCGGTTTCGTGCTTTTTTAGTAGATATATCAGTGAATCAACTTCAAAATTAAATAATTTCAAAGTTGCAAAGTTTTTAGTATCTACGTAAATTGGCATTACTATTAACGTTGTGTTTAATATATCCCAGCATATTGGATTTTCTTCAAAACCTGCATTAGGCAAATTGTATTTAAAAACGGTGTCGATTGAGTTTTGCGAAATTTTTAACAGTAAAAACTTATCCTTATTTGAATTTGATTCTTTATAATAATAAATATCCCCATGATTAAAAACTATTTTCTCAATTCCCTGAGAAAATAGAGTATTTAAAAAAAAAGGAGTGCTCAAAATCAGAAAAACAAATATCTTTTTCATGAGAAAAAATTAAGGGTACAAATTGAGATTTAACCGGGTGTGGTTTCAATTTGATGTACATTTAGGCTCAAACATACATGATATGGCAACAAAATACAAATTTGAAGAAGATGGTAGCATAACCATCATGACAAGAATAAAGCCTGAAGGCAGTATGCTTGAGCAGGAAGAGCAGATAGCGGCTGCGGTTGCAGAAGTGGGTCGGATAGCCACGGTTTTTTCGCATAAAGGCTTTGATACTGCGGGTCAAAGTCAAATTAAGGGGAATGAAAAGTTTACAAGCCGTGGTCAGGAAAAAAAAAGTACCAAACGCCGTACGGCGAAGTTGAAATAGGTCGGCATGTGTATCAGCGGTCTTGTGGCGGCAAAATTTGGGTTCCGCTGGAAGTAAAGGCTCAATTATTGGGTGGTAGTTACACGCCAAAGTTTAGCCAAATGATCAGTTGGAAATATCCTCATCTTTCTGCAGGGGCTGTGTGTGAAGATATGGAATTGAATCATGGTCGAAAAATGAGCACCAAGTTGGTGCAATCAATTGGAAAAGCCGT
>Ga0105045_10004646_pt1 | contig 11953 bp, 8 predicted proteins | sample MAT02_FD_78089 | JGI IMG/M metagenome (GOLD analysis project Ga0105045, IMG submission 78089) | Freshwater microbial communities from Lake Fryxell liftoff mats and glacier meltwater in Antarctica - MAT-02 (megahit assembly) | ecosystem: Environmental > Aquatic > Freshwater > Ice > Liftoff... | reverse complement strand
GCATCGGTGCTGGGTGACGCGAGCGGTCGCCTGCTGATCCTTGGTCTGGGACCCGGCCACGACCTGGCCCACCTGCCGGCCGCCGTGACCGCGGTGGTCGCTGTCGAGCCCGACCCCTCGATGCGGGCCATCGGCCGCGGGCGGGTGACTGCCTGCCCGGTGCCGGTGACGCTGCTCTCCGCCGACGCCCACGCCCTGCCACTGGCCGACGGCTCGGTCGACGCGGTGCTCTGCGCCTGCGTGCTCTGCTCGGTCGCGCAACCGCCCGAGGCGCTCGCGGAGCTACGACGCGTCCTGGTCACCGATGGTCGGCTACTCCTGCTCGAGCACGTCGCCGCCCCTGCAGGGCACTGGGTCGGCCGGCTCCAGCAACTGCTCCAGCCCGTCTGGCGACGCACCGCCGGGGGGTGCTCGCTCCGGCGCGACACCTGGCGTGCCGTCGCAGCCGCCGGTTTCGACGTCACCGCGGTGCGCACCACGATGGTGTGGCCGAACCTGCCGCCCGTCGCCCCGACCGTCCTGGGCACCGCCGTCAGCCGGTGAGCAGGACAGGCGGCGGCAGCGTCCAAGGAGCCCTTCAGTGCGGAGTTGTTCCAGTGGCGAGGTCCGGCGCCGTTCTACTGGCTCGTGGTGCCCGAGGACGTGTGCGACGACGTTCGCTCCGAGGCCAGCTGGGCGACCTACGGTTGGGGTGCGGTCCCGGTGCGCGTCCGCATCGGGGGGACCGACTGGGAGACCTCACTGCTGCCGCGCGGCGGCGGGTACCTGCTGCCGGTGAAGAAGGCCGTCCGCAGGCAGGAGCGGTTCAGCGACGGCGACGTGGTTGCGGTAGCGATGCGTGTGGCTCCCCGGGGAGGTCGAGCCGCGAACGGCACCGGCCCGACCGGATCACTCGATCGGACCAGGGCCATGGCGGTAGCGCTCGGCGCAGTGGACTGGCTGACAACCGCGATCGACTGCGCCCCCAACCGGTGAGGAGGGGCCTCAGCCGTCGGCGGGCACCGGCGCGGCGGCGGACTCGGCACGCCGGCGTGACCCGAGGACCGTGGCCAGGGCGAGCAGGAGCAGGAGCACGACGAGGGGCGCCCAGAGCGCCCGCTCCTGCACCGACGGGGTCGCGAGGTTGGCTACGACGCCCATGGCGAGGTAGACGACCGTCGCCCAGGCGAGAACAGCGACGAGCCGCCGCGGCGCGCGGGCGAGCGGTCCCTGGCCCACGCGGGCGAGCAGCGTCAGCGCCATGACTGCGAGCAGCACCGCCGATACAACAGCGACCGCACGGCCGGAAGGGGACAGCGCCCCGACCGTCCCTCCGCCTTGCGTCCACTCACCCCACGGCGCGCCAAGAGCCACGGCCACCTGGAACCCGACGACGACGACCATCAGGCCGGCCCCGGCACGAGCCGCCCACGTCTTGCGCGGTCGTCCAGGCGTAGCGCGGGCGGGATGCGAGTCGGGGGTCACGGGCCGAACTCAACCGGTGGAGGCGTTCGCCCTCCAGCTGCTGTCAGGTACCTCACCGGGCCATCACGCCCAGACGCGGTCGACTCCCACGGCGCTACCGGACGAGGGCCGCCGATATCCGGCCCGAGGTGTCCTCGATCCCGGTGAAGCCCTCGTTGGGGTTGAAGACGTCCTCCCCGAAGTCGACGTCCGGGTCGTCGGCCGTCCCGCCGATCCCGTCCGGACCGACCCCGAACAGCAGCGGGAAGTTGCCGCCCTGATCCATGAGGTTGAGCGTGTCGTTGAACTGGTCGACGTGCCAGTCGCCGAAGAAGTGACCGGCCTCGTGGCTGGTCACGTTTCCGATCGCGGTGCCGAGGAAACGGATGGTGTTGCTCCGAGGGCGAAGATAGAAGTTCAGCGAAGCGTCGTTCTCCGGGTCGGAGTCGCTGAGCACATCCAGGAGGACCAGCGCGCTCTCCTCCTGGGCGAAGTTGCCCGGGTCGATGGATTGGGCGATGCCGATGGTGGGGATGCCTGACTGGGCGATGGTGCCGCCGATGATGACCCGGGACACGTTCTCCCGACCGAATGTGTCCGGGTGGTCCAGGCTGTTGCGGACCGTGATCCGGAAGTCGGGGTCGACCCCGCTGGCCTGCAGGTCGCGCCTGACGTTCTCCTGCACCGTCCTGATCACCTGGCGGGCCAGCGGCTCGTAGTCGGAGTTGCGAAGACCCCACGCCCCCAGGAAGGACCGCATCGGGCTGAGGGTCCGCACCCCGGGGCCACCAAAGATGTTGGTGTTGAGCCGCGCACCGTCGAAGTCGAGGTAGAGGGTCTGGGCCGCGCGTTCCCCCTCCGTTCCCGGCCGGTAGACCTCTGCGGTCACGTCGTAGGAGCCGGTTCGTCCGGCGACCGCGACGAAGTGCCACCCGGCCTCGTCGACCACGTGCTCGTTGACGGCGTTCCCGCCACCGGGCAGAGGCGACACCGCCGGGTAGATGAAGCTGAGATCCTGGGCCGAGCCGTGCACCAGCTGTCCACTGGGGTCCAGGATGCCGAGGTAGTCCCCCGACCCTGTGACGCTGAGACCCAACGTGTCCCCCACGACCAGATCCACCGCATACACGTCCGTGTCCACCTCAGCCGTGGAGATCGAGACCGCATACGGCCCCTCGGAGTCGGCGCCGGTACCGCTGCCGCTGTCGAAGGGGTCCTCCGGCAAGGACAGGAAGCCAGTGACGAAGACGTAATAGTCCCCGTCATCAGGAACGATGTAGGACAGGCGGCTGTCGAGGTTGCCCAGCGCATCGTCGTCGTTGGCCGCGACGATGCTCCCGGCCCCGTCCACGAGCAGCACGACCGAGTCGAGGTCCTCGGTGGGGGTGTCGATGTCGACCACGAGCTGCTGCCCGGGGATGCCCTTCACCCGGTAGACGTCGAAGTCACCGCTGCCGCTGCGGGCGCGACCGTGTGGTCCGTCGCCGACGGTCCCGGTGGTGGTGACCCCCGAGTTGGTGGTTCCCACACCCGTCCTGCGGGCGAGGGGGATGGACCCGTCGTCCTCCCTGGAGGGACGGATAGCGCGCGTGCTCACGGGGGCGTTGTCGATCCGGCCGAGAAGTCTCGCGGTCGCCCGGTCCCTGCTGCCCGTCCCGAACCGGCCCACCGCCTCGGCGTTCTCGAAGGTGTCGTTGGACCCTCGCGTCCCTGCAGGCTCCTCCTCATCGACCACCAAGGGGGAGGACGCTCTCGCGACGCCGGCCTGTTGCTGTTGCGCGGCGTTCCTGGCGACCGCCTGGGAGCTCAGGTACTCCGCCCACGCCCCGTACTGCGCCTGAGCCGGTTCCTCCAGCAGGGCCAGGTAGGGGTTGGCGCCCGGCGGCGGGCCGCCCTTGCTCCGGGCTGTCGGTCCGGCCAGCTTGTCGCCGACCGGCAACCCCAGGCGCAGGGCGTGCCCGACGACCCCCCCTTCTGGCGACGGGTCCACCTGAGCCGCAGCAGGGACCAGGGCGGTCACGATCAGGACGGCCGACAGCGGTACCGCGATAGGAGTCCGTCTACGCATCTCACCCTCCAAGGGGGGACGCCCGCCTGCCCGGTGGCCAGCGTTCGCCCACAACGTAGGACCAGACGCCCGCGCCGCACCAGTCTTTTCGGGGTCCGAACTACGTCCGGTGAAGTAGACGAGACACAGGGCCTCATCAAGCTCCACCGACGACTCGCCCGAGGGTTCCGCAACCGCGGAGTGCTCGACACCGGTGGCGCCGGGACAAGCCTCGCCGCAGAGTGCGACGACTCCCGGGCCTGACCACGTCCACGCCCCGGCCTGGCGGCCCCGGACCCGCATTACGGCCGTGCACCGTGCGAGCATGGACGATGTGGTCGCTCCCGCCTGGACCGGTCCCGCCAAGCAGCTCGCGACCGCTCTGCACCACGCCGTCGCCGCCGCGCAGGTCGCGGACCCCGTCGCTCTCGACGAGGCGATGGGACCGCTCGCGTGCATCGACCCCGGCGCTTGGTCGGTCGTGCTCGGAGACCTGACCCGGGACCTGTTGGAGCGGGCGCTGCCCGACGGCCTGGACGCCGACGACGTCGGCCAGCTGCTGCAGGACGTGCAGCACGGCACGGCACCGTGGCACGCCCCGCTCGACCTCGACGTGATGCTCGTCGTGCTCAGCGACTCGCTCGGCGTGGTCCTGGTCGACGAGACACCCCGGCACGCCCAGGTCGTCCTCCGTCACGGCGTGCTGCTCGTCGCGCACCTGCTGTCCCGGACGGGCGAGCCGCTGCCGAACGCCCTCGACCGCTCCCTGACCCAGCTCCAGCGCGCCCAGACGATGGAGATGCCGTGACGAACCCGGCGGACTCCCCGCTGGGTCCCAGTCGCGCACGAACCCGAAGCCCTGAGGGCGTCAGCGGACGAGCACGAGGCCCTGGCTGTCGTGCAGCGTCACCTGGTCGTCGGCCGAGCCCGTCACCACTCCCGGGGCGCAGAGCGAGACCCGCCACTGCCCGGCGCCGCCCAGGAGCCGACTGGGCACGACCTGGACCGGGGTGCCGGCCAGGTTGGCGACCAGGCCCACGGTCTCCTGCCCGTCCGGTGACCGTCGGACGACGTGGACGAGGAGCGCACCCTCGGACTCGTCGGAGCCGTATCCGTCCGTGGGGGCGAGATCCCCCCTCAGCCACGGCCTGGCCGCCCGGAACGTGCGCACGCCGAGCGAGAACGCGGCACGGGCAGGGTCCAGGTCAGGCAGCGAGCGGTGGACCTGGCACAGGTCGTGGACGTCGTCCATGTAGGCCCGGGCGAGCTGCTTGAGCCCGGCGACGGAGTCGACCGGGCCGTCGAGCCGTCCTGCCAGCGCGGCCAGCCGCTCGGCGGCCGAGGCCAGGTCGTTCCCGACGGCCTCCACGACCGTCTCCAGCGCGCTGAAGGTCCGTCGGGCCGACGTCAGGTCGCCGATGCCCAGCGAGGCGAGCCGGGGGAACGCCGCGAGCCGCTCCCACCGCTCCTCGTCCATCTGCCACAGCAGGAACCGGGACTCCTCGGCCACGATCTTGACGCCGTAACGGTCGTCGGTGTTGCGGACGAACGCCCACGGGGCGCGCGTCGTGGCGTTGAGGAAGTCCATCGGCACGCCGGGGAAGGCCGCATAGGTCAGCAGCTGCGCGGCCGGGTTGTCGTAGGCGTTGGCGAGGATCTCCGGTCGGGTGCTGCCGAGAGCCGGATTGACCGGTGCCTCGAGCGGGATCTGGGTGCCCCTCCTGACCGTGTCGTGGTTGGCGCAGCCCGACACCCAGTGGCTGCCCGTGGCGAAGATCTGCTCCACCCGCCACCACCGCTCCTGCCAGAACCCCTCCAGGGCCGGGGTGTTGTTGGCAAACGTGATCGGCCCCCACTGGAAGGCCTCCGGCTGTCGGTCGATGACCGCCCGGTACGTCGAGGCCACCGGCCAGTCCTCTCGTGGCCACGGCCGTCCGTCCTCGAAGACGAACCAGGGCCGGTAGGTGACCCCCGCGACCTCCTGCGGCACCTCGGCCATCAGCTCGAGGAACTCGTCGTCGTGGTCCACCACCTGTTGGATCGCGTCCCAGGTGGTGAAGTCCTGTGCCCCGTCCACCCGGACGCCGTCGGCGCCGAGGTCGACCTTGCGGCGCTGCATCTCCAGCACGTGGGCGCGCACCACGGGGTGTTGCTGGTTGACGTCCTGGCCGTACATGTTGGCGCCGCGGAACCAGGTGGGGCTGAGCAGGTCCAGGGCCTGGCTGTCGGTGTGGCCGTAGACCACGTCCAGCACGAGCAGCATCGGTTCCGGTAGCCCGTGCAGGGCAGCCACGAGGTCCACCACCTCGTCGGGCCGGCCCGTGCCCAGCAGGCGCGGGTTGGTGGCCGACGACGCGGCGAGCAGGATGTCGTAGCCCCAGTTGGTCATGTCCGGCCGGCGCACCCGCAGCGTCTGGACCGGTGCGTCGGCCGGCCCCTCGTCCACCCGTTGCACGAACCGGGGACCCAGCTCGTACTCGATCGTCGGCTCCAGGGGTAGCGGCTGCAGCGCGCCGTAGCCGGCGAGGATGGTCAGCTCGGGTGGCAGCTCGGTGCCGGCCCGCTGGGCGTCCCCGAGGCGCCGGAACTGCTCGGCGAGCTCCTCCAGGGTCCCCTTCCCCGTCGCCGTGGGCACGTGCAGCTGGAGGATCGAGGTGGGCGGCGGCACCCGGACCGGAGCGCCGTCGCGCGCGTCCGCGGCCCTCGCCCGCCAGTACGCCGTGTCGGTCCGGGCCGCCTGTAGCCCGGCCATGTCGTAGAGCTCGGCCGGAGCGAAGGCGCCGAACGGGACGGAGTGGGCCAGCGGGTCGGTGACGACGTGGCGGCGCTCGCGACCGTCGGCCCCCACCGTGGTGTAGGTGAGCTGGTACAGGCTGCCCAGCACCTCCCGGCTGCCCGGGCGCAGCCCCCCGGCGGCGCACCAGACGTACTCCCCGTCCTGGGCGACGGGCAGGAGGTGGCGCTCCACCTCCACCTCCTGGTCCGTGCGCTTCAGGTCCAGGTCCGCGGGCGGGGTCAGGACCTCCACGTGCACGTGGTCTGCGCGCACGCCCAGCTCGAGGAGCTCCGGCACCCAGAAGCCGAGCTCGGCGTGGCTGCCGGCCCAGCGGGCACCGACGCGGCGCGCAGTCCGGCGGGCGGCACTGAAGGGGTCGTGCTCCTGCCGATCGGTGCGGGCCTCGGCGGCGAGCGCCTCGGACAGATCCGGAAGGGCGTGGGGGGCGGGCGCTGACTCCGTCGTCATCACCGCGACGATGCCATGACCGCGGCGACCCCGAAACCCGCGCGGCGGGCCCGACCGCTCGTCTCAGAACCGTCCGGCGCGCTCCTCGTCCGTGGCGCGGCGCAGCACGAGGCGGGTCCATGCCCCCAGGTACACCCGGTCGCCTTCGTGCAGCTCGTGCCGCATGCCCGGGGCCAGCGCTCTGCTGGGCAGCGGGCCCCCGTCGCCGCCGACGAAGGTGCCGTTGGCGGACTGCAGGTCCTCCACCCACCAGCGGGAGCCGTCGGTGCTGAGCTGCGCGTGGCGGCGACTGACGGCCTCGTCCGGCGTGCAGTCGACGTCCGGGGTGATCGCGCGGCTGCGGGACGGCCGGCCCACGAGCAGGCTGCGGACCGTGAGGGCGACGACCGCGGGCAGGCCCGGTGAGGGGCAGCGGGCGGCGTGCTCCTGCTCGGCGTGCCAGGCGGGGTCCACCCACCGCTCCAGCACCCACGCCAACGGCACGGCCGGCGCCAGCGGGTCGGGGGCGGTCTCCCCCGCCGCGGCGGCCCGGGGCGCGGCCCCGGTGGTGAAGTCGTAACCGCACGCCTCGCAGAACAGCGCACCCGCGATGTTCGCGGTCCCGCAGTGGGGGCAGTCCTGCGCCGGTGACGTCGGCACCGGCCCGGGTTCCGCACCGGGCGCGGGGGCTCCAGCGCCGGCAGCGACGCCCTCCGCGGCGGCCCCGACGGGCGCCCCGCAGGTGTCGCAGTAGTCGGTCGCGGCGGTGAGGTGCCCCTGGGGACAGCTGACGCTCACCTGGGGCTCACCGCCGGACCCGGCTGGTCTTGGTGGAGGCGGTGTCCAGTGCCATCTCGTCGAGCCGGTCGACGGCACCGCGCAGTCGCACCCTGCCGGTCGCCGCCTCGTCGATCTGGACGACCTTGCCCAGGCGGGCGGTCGCGTCCTCGTCCCCGGTCTCGGCCGCGAGCTGCACGGCCCGACCCAACCGGGCGGTGGCGGTCGCGGTGTCACCGACGGCCTTGGCCGCCAACCCCTCCTGGATCGCCTCGGCGAGCTCGGTCTGCCCGGTGTAGTGGGCCACCTCGGGGCTGATCCGGGCGCTGAGCGCGTCGTCGTCGGTCCACATCGCCCGGACGAGGGCCTGGGCGCGCACCTCGCCACCGACTGCGAGCTGGACCCGCGCGGCGAGCTGCTCCTGCCCGACGGGCCGGGCGGCCGGCACCCGGACCGCCACGTGGTAGTCGCGGGACTCGTCGCCCCAGCTGCCCGTCGGATAGGCGCTGGTCAGCGCGTTGACGGGACGGTGCAGGCCCGTGAGCTCCTCGACCGTCGGCGACACCTGGCGCACGAACAGGACCTCACCGCCCTGCGGCGCCCACACCCTCAGCTCGGCGTCGGCGACGCCGCGGGCCATGGCGGCCCGCATCAGTCGCGCGAACTCCTGCGGCATCTCCCGCGGGGTGGGGATGATGTCGACGCTGCCCATGAGGGCCTGCGCGATGCGTCGCACCTCCCCGACCTCCCAGTGGGCACCCACGCCACGGCAGTCCACCTGGAAGCGGCCTGCGGCGGCCGCGAGACGACCACCGAGGTCCTCGGGCGACTCGTGCTCGTTGCGGCCGTCGGTGAGGAGGATCGCGTGACGCTGGGCGAGGCCCGGGACGCTGCCGAACACCTGGGCGGTCAGCTCCAGCCACGTGCCCATCGCGGTGCCCCCGCCCGCCTGCAGCCGGTCGACGGCCTGCGAGGCCTCCCAGCGGGACCGGGGGGACATCACGGCCATGGCGGTCTCGCCCGCCGAGGGATAGACCAGCCGGGCGACGTGCGTGCCGGCGACCACCGCGAACCAGGTGCCGTCCAGCACCTGCTCCAGCGCCGCCCTGGCCGCCGACCGCGCCGCGGCGATGGGCTCGCCCTGCATCGACCCGGACGCGTCGACCACGACCACCTCGCCGGCGTCACCGGATCCGGTGTGCCCGGCCTGGCCGGCGCCGGTGCACACCACGGTGACCACGGCGTGCACGTCGGTGGCACCGACGGGCAGGAACTCGTTCTGGTAGCTGCTTGCGGTGAACTCGGTCATGTCGTCCCCTCCAGCCGGGCCATCGCCACGGTGATGTTGTCACGCCCACCCTGCTCGTTGGCCCACGCCACGAGCGCGGCCGCGTGCGTCAGCAGGTCCTCCCCGCGTGCCGCGGTGGCGCGCACGACCTCGGCCAGGCGCGCCGGCTCCGAGCAGTAGTTCCACAGCCCGTCGGAGCACACCACGACCCATCCCGGCGACGTCGGCGCCGTCTGCGACACGCGAGGGCTGTGGTCCTCGGCGTCCGCGCCCAGCCAGCGTGTGATCGCGTGCGCCTGCGGTCCGACCTCGGCGACCTCTCGGGGCACCCCCGCGGCCACCTGGTCGGCAGCCCACGAGTCGTCGGTCGTGAGGAGCAGCGGCGCGCCCGCATCCGGCACCCAGTACACACGGCTGTCCCCGACGCAGGCGGTACGCACCGTGCCGTGGTCCACGACCGCCGCGGCCAGCGTGCAGGACGGCGGGCTGTCCAGCTGCTCGGCCGGGGTGCCGGCGACGACGGCGGCGTTCGCGGCGTCGACGGCGTCGGCGAGGGCCTCGTCGTCGAGGGGCCGTGACCCCCCGCGCAGCACCGCGAGCGCCGCCTCGGCCGCGGCGAGGCTCGCCAGGTCGGACCCGGGGGTGGTGGACACGCCGTCGCACACCACGAGTGCGGCCCTCGACCCCGGCTCCTCGTCCGCTCCCAGGGCCATCGCGTCCTCGTTGCGGGAACGACGAACGCCCCGGTCGCAGACTCCCGCCACCCACGGCTGCGGCCGGCTCCGCAGATGGTCGCGGCCGTCGGCGGCCTTGGCCCCGCAGCGGCTGCACCAGCCGTCCTCGACCGCTCCCGCGCACTCCGCGCAGGCACCTGGAGACGTCGTCACGGGCTCGCTGGCCGCAGCCGTGGCCGGGACCGGCGAGGCAGTTACGGAGCCATCGTCGGGAGCCCGCGTGGGTCCCCCGCTCACCGCCCAGCCGCACGCCTCGCAGAACCGCGCTCCGGCGGTCATCGGCTCCCCGCATTCGGCGCAGACGGCGACCGTTGCGCTCATCGCAGCGTCCAGCGGCGTACCGCGTTGGCCCGGTCGACGAGCACGACCCGCTCCCGGCGGGAGGCCACCCGGGCGGCGAGGTCGCGATAGGCGAGCTCGAGCCCGTCGCGCAGGTCCTCCTCCACGGCGGCCCGGTCCGCCACCCGTGTCGTCGGCTGCGGCCCGCCCTGACGCACCAGGACCAGCGCCCGCTCCAGCACGCCGGTGGTGAGCCGGGCCCGCGCGGCGGGGTCCATCCCCACCCCCTCGACGCTGGCCATCGCCGCCGACAGCGCCGTCAGGCCTGCCCCGGAGCCCGCGAGGAGACCGGCGCGCAGCCGCCGGGCGTCGATCCACGCCCGGCTCGTGCCGGGGACGAGGTCGAGCGCAGCCACGGCGCCCTCGGTGTCGCCGCGGGCCGCCCGTAGCCGAGCGATGCCGAACGCCGATGGCGCGGTGTAGGCGGCGTCGGTCCGTGCGCACGTGGCGTACATGCCCTCCGCGACGCCCGGCTCGCCACTGGTCTCGCACGCCAGCGCCAGGGCCAGCTTGGGCGCCAGCTCCCCGGGAACCTGGCCGTAGACGGCGTTGAAGGCGCTGCGGGCACCGACCCCGTCGCCCTGCTTCAGCGCGGTCAGACCCTGCAACCACACCGCCCGCCAGTCCCACGGGTCCTCGCGCAGCAGCTCCTGGGCTGCGGCAAGAGCCTCTTCGGGCCGGCCCGCGTCCAGCGCCGTCCGTCCCAGGTGCAGCAGCACCTCCGGGGAACGGGCGGGAACGGCCTGCAGCGCGGCCAGGCGCGCGGCGGGCTCCTCGACGCTCACCGTCGCGAGCCAGCCGACCTCCGGGTCGGTGGTGTCGAGCACGAGCCCCGGCAGGTCGTCCCAGGCCAGCGTCCCGTCGGCCACCCGCGGGGCATCGAAGTGGGGGGAAGGGACCGCCTGCACCGCCTCGCCGGGCGGGCGACGCCCGGCCACGACCTCGCGCAGCACCCCCAGCAGCTGCACCCGCAGCTCCGCGGTGGACTCGAAGCGGTCGGCCGGGTCCGGGGCGCATGCCTTGGCGACGAGCCGGTGGAACGACTCGTGCTGCTGGAACAGCGGCGTCTCCGCGACAGGCGGCAGCGTGGTGGCGTACGTGGACTGGTAGCCGCGGAACTCCATCGCCAGCACCAGCAGCGTCCGACCGATCGTGAACACGTCCGAGGCCACCGACACCCCTACGTGCGGGACCTCGGGCCCCTGGTAGCCGACCGTGCCGTAGATCGCGGTGACCTGGTCGTCCACCCGGCGCACCCCGCCCAGGTCGATGAGTCGGACGTCGTCGCCCACCTGCAGCACGTTGTCGGGCTTGAAGTCGCAGTAGACGAGACCGAGGTCGTGCAGGTAGCCGAACGCCGGCAGCACCTCCAGCACGTAGGCGATGGCCTGGTCCAGCGGTAGCGGGTCGTAGTGACCCGCGGCCTTCCAGCGCGCCTTCAGCAGCTGCTTGAGCGAGGTGCCGCCGACGTACTCCATGACGATGTAGCCGGCGCCTTCGTGCGTCACGAAGTTGTAGATCTCGACGATCTGGGGGTGTGCCACCTGCGCGAGGAACTGCCGCTCGGCGATGGCCGCGGCGAGCGCGTCGGGGTCCTCGGAGTTGAGCAGGCCCTTGAGCACCACCCAGCGGTCGGACACGTTGCGGTCACGCGCCAGGTAGATCCAGCCGAGCCCGCCGTGGGCGAGCGCGCCCGACACCTCGTACTGCCCGCCGACGAGGTCACCGTCGGCGAGCTTGGGCGAGAAGGAGAAGCGGGTGCCGCACTGGGCGCAGAAGCCCTCGGTTCGTCCCGGTCGCCCGTCGACGGCGCGACCCACGTCGGCGGCGCAGGAGGAGCAGAACCGCTTGTCCTCGGGCACCTGCGGGTCGGTCATGACCACGGTCGAGGCGTCCACCTCCGGCTGCGAGGGCACAGAGGTGAGGCCCGCGCCCAGCCGCGCCGCCCGGAGCCGGGTGGAGGACGTTCCGGTACGACGCCGGGCCCCGGCGGTCCCGCTGGCGCGTGCGGACCCGACGGCCGTGGAACCGATCGCCGCCGTCCCGATCGCCGCCGTCCCGATCGCCGCCGTCCCGATCGCCGCCGTCCCGATCGCCGCCGT
>Ga0105045_10004645_pt1 | contig 11954 bp, 7 predicted proteins | sample MAT02_FD_78089 | JGI IMG/M metagenome (GOLD analysis project Ga0105045, IMG submission 78089) | Freshwater microbial communities from Lake Fryxell liftoff mats and glacier meltwater in Antarctica - MAT-02 (megahit assembly) | ecosystem: Environmental > Aquatic > Freshwater > Ice > Liftoff... | reverse complement strand
CGTCGAGATGGAATGCTCTGCCACTACGCCTATCCTTGGCTGACATCAGAATCGAATCATGAGTGCGGATTGGCAGCTGCTTGGTATGTATTGGATACGTTGTCAAAGACATATTATGATCATTGGGATCGGATCGATGTCGAGGCTGTCATCGATAAGGGGTGCCTGCCAGAAGCATCAGAAGAGGAAGAAGATGCAGCACTCGCCGTTGCAGCTGAAATAGATCTGGAATTCGAGAGTTCTGGAACTGCCCAAAAGCACCGTAAGCTGGGCCAGTGGAACCTGCCAAAAATCATCAACACATTGACTAGATTCTTCGGATGCGAATCTTCCCCGAGCAAAGGAAGTGAACGGACAGTCTACCGCCCTGGTTTTCACAAGTTTACGTTTGGTTCACATTCGGCGAATGCGAAAGTGCAGCCAATGGCGCTACGCAGGTGCTTGAAAAAGCTCGGTGTTCCCATGTTAGACTTTCTCAAGGCATCCAAACAAGCCTTCTGATCCTTCGTGTTGGGTTTATTTGCCCGACGCGCCTGCGAAAGTTGATGCCTTCTTGCTGGCTTGTCGACTAACAACAATGCTCAGCTATCGTAGTACAGCGCAAATTCGTAGGGGTGTGGCCGGAGGCGCACGGCATTCACTTCCTGCGTGCGTTTGTAATGCACCCAAGTTTCGATCACGTCCTCGGTGAAGACGCCGCCGTGCAGCAGGAACTCGTGGTCCTTCTCCAGCGCCACCAGCGCATCGTCCAACGTCGCGGGCGTGCTCGGCACGTCCTTCAATTCTTCCGGTTGCAGGTCGTAAATGTCTTTGTCGAGCGGTTCGCCGGGGTCGATTTTGTTCCGCATGCCGTCGAGCATCGCCATGAGCAACGCGGCGAAGGCGAGGTACGGATTGGCCGCGCCGTCCGGCAGGCGGTACTCGATGCGCTTCGATTTCGGCCGGCTGGAATAGACCGGGATGCGGATCGCCGCGGAGCGGTTGCGCTGGCTGTACGCCAGGCACGTCGGCGCTTCGAAGCCGGGCACCAAACGCTTGTAGCTGTTCGTCGTCGGGTTCGTGATCGCGCAGAGTGCGCGGGCATGTTTGAGAATCCCGCCGATGGCGTAGCGGGCCGCGTCGGACAATCCGGAGTAGCCCGAGCCGGCGAAGAGGTTGGTACCGTTCTTCCACAAGGAAGAGTGGATGTGCATACCGCTGCCGAATTCGTCGAAGAGCGGCTTCGGCATGAACGTGGCCGTTTTGCCGTGCCGGCGGGCCACGTTCTTCACCACGTATTTGTACTTCAAAACGTTGTCGGCCATCGGCACGAGGTCGCTGTAGCGGATGTCGATAGCGCACTGTCCGCCGCTGGCCTTCTCGTGGTGGTGGCTCTCGACGGTCATGCCGATGCCGCCCATCGCCAGCATCATTTCGGTGCGCAGGTCGTTCATCGAATCGGCGGGCGTGCAGGGGAAATACCCCTGCCCCTTCGGGATCTTGTATCCGAGGTTCGGCTTCTCATCGCGGCCCGTATTCCAGACCGCTTCGTTGCTGTCCACGTAATAGAAAGCGCTGTGACTGGTTTGGTCGTACTTCACGTCGTCGAAGACGAAAAACTCCAGCGACGGTCCGAGTTGCGCGGTGTCGGCGAGCCCCGTCGATTTCATGTAGTTGACCGACTTGCGGGCGACGTTGCGCGGATCCTTCGAATAATCTTCGCGGGTGCTCGGATCTTGGATGTTGCACAAGATGCCGAGGGTCGTTTCGCGCGCGAAGGGGTCGAGGAAGAGCGTCTCGGGCTGCGGCACCACGAGCATGTCGGATTCGTTGATCTTCTGCCAGCCGCGCAGGCCGGAGCCGTCGAAGCCGATGCCTTCTTCGAAAGTTTCTTCGGTGATCATCTCGGCGGGGACGGTGAAGTGCTTCCAAAGACCGGGGAAGTCCATGAAGCGCAGATCGACGGCACGCACTTCTTTTTCGCGCAAGAGCGCCAACACTTCACGCGGGGTCACGGGCATCCCTCTCGGATGATTCGATCGAATTGACATGGGCGGGTGGGAAGAGGCAATCCCCGCGACGCTACCATTGTAGCAATCCTAAGAAAACCGTCTGTTGACCGGTGCGATTGTCCGCTTTTGCCGTGCAGTCGGCGGGGTATCCACGGCATTTCCCGAACCCGACTTCAGCCGCGCCCCATTTCGAATCGATGCTAACGAATACCACCGGAGCATCGCCATGAACATCGAACAACTCCTCGGTCGGCATTTGCCCGTTCTACCGGTCGCGTGGATTCTGCTGAGCGCGCTCGCGGCGAAGGCCCAAGAGCACCCCGTCGTGATGGCACCGAGCCAATTCGGCTCGCGGCCGAGCGTCTTCGTCGGTTACGGGCCGGGCTTCGGGTATGCTCCGGGCGTCGGCTACGGCTACGGATTCAGCCCGCGGTTCGCCCCGGTGCCGAACCCGCGTTACGGGTACGGCCCGAGGCTGACGGCCGGTTTCGGGACGGGTTATCCCTACGCATTCGGTCCGCCGTACGGCTTCGGTCCCGGCTTCGGCGACTGGGGTTCCAATTACGGCTTGGGCTACGGTTTCTTTTACCCGGCCGCGTTCGGTAGTTTCTGGACGAATGGCTTGACGCTCTACGGGCCGCCGGTGCCGACGTTCGGCGTGACGCCGGGCTCTTTCGGCGGCAGCGATGCGCACCGGACGTACTTCCTCCAGGAGTACTACGGCCTCGATTGGGACGCGTACCAGTACAAATCTCGGATGCCGTACGGCTGGGAGCCGACGGCGAAGTGGGCGACGGAGTGCCGCGTATGTGCGGTCGCCTTGCCGGCGCCGAGTTCTGCGGATCGGGCGCGGATTTCGATCCGAGTGCCGCACCCGGACGCGGAGCTTTGGATCGGGACGACTCGAGTGAAAGCAATCGGATCGGAGCGCGTCTACGAGGCGCCCGTGCTCGATGCCGAGAAAAGCGCCGAGTACGAGTTCATCGCGCGTTGGCGAGTCGGGGATGAGTGGAAGGCCGAATCGCGGACGGTGTCGGTCAAGCGCGGCGATTCGGTGGAAGTGGATTTCAACAAAGAGAAGTAATGGCGAGCCGGCGGCGTAAGCCGTCGGAGTCTGAAGGGATGAACAGACTCCGACGGCTCACGCCGCCGGCTCGCCGGGTTCACTCGAAGTCCGGCGTCACGATTCCATCGCTGCAGCCGATGATAGCCTTCATGATCTTGTCGAAGTCTTTCAGCTTCGGGTTGACCCTCCGGACCGAGCCATCGCAGAAGGCCATCAGCAATTCCGGAAACGGCTTCGTCAGATCGGGCAATGCCTTCTCGGGGTCGAATTCGAAGTCGTCCGGCTTCGCCCACGGCACGGCTTCACCCGCCGCGATGACCATGATCGTGTTCGACGAACCGTCGGAGATCTCGTTGATTTTCTTGCTCTGGAGCCAGTCGAACGGCGTCTCTTTCCCGACGAAGACTTTGTAGTGCGTGTTCCCGGTGGTGTTCGGCAAACGCGGATCCATGTACATCTTGATCATCACCGCACCGGCCTTCTTGTTGGCTTCGCTGTCCCACGGCTCGTCGAGTTTGAAGAGTTTGTACACGTTGTCTTGTTCGATGAACGGCAGGATCGCCACGCGCCAGCTCAGTAGTTTCTTGCCCTTTTTGTCGCAGATTGCGGCGGGCGGGAAGGTGCCGTACGTGTCGTGGTAGTTGTGCATCGCCAGCGCGATTTGCTTCAAATTGTTCTGGCTTTGTTGGATGGAGGCCGCGTTTCGCATTTTCTGGATGCCGGGCAGGGCGACCCCCGCCGAGACCAATAGCGTGCCGATGTACGGCGTCGCCCACTCGGGCAGGTTGACCGTCGCACCGATGTTCGAGCCGTCCCGTTTGAACGGCAGCTCGGCCAAGAATTCGTCGAGGGTGTTGATCGCCCCCAACCCGCCGAAGGCGATGACGGCATTGGCCAGCCCATCGATCTTGCTCGCTTCCGGGCTTTTCTTACCGAAGAGGTCGCTTTCAAATTTTTCGCGCGGTTCATTCAGTTGAACCCGGGCCAAGTCGGCTGCTTTGCGGAGGGCATCGTCGCCCGCTTTCGCGTCCGGTTGATTGGCGAAAGTCACGTTCACATTCAAGCTCACCCGCTTGCCCATGTCGGCCGTTATCGTGAGGCGTTCGGCCTTCAACAGCGGCTTGATTTCCGGCGGCAATTGCCCTTCGATTTCGCCGAGGAAGGCGATTTCCTTGAGGTTGATGCAGGCGATCATCGGTTTGCCGACGTTCGCCACCACGGCGTCGCGGAGCGGGCCAGTCGGGTGGCTGGCGACTTTCAAGAACGCCGGCAGCGTCTCGGCGTCGCCGAAGACGATGGTGCGATCGGGGCGATGCCAAAAGTCAGGCACAGACTCAGGCCCGCGAGGATGAGCGTGGCCCCGATGGCCAGCTTGCGTTTTCGAATCGTCATCGGTCGCCTCCGAAGTTGTGGGGAAGGATCAACGCAAAGCCCTGTTCTACCAGAACGACGCCGGTGCTAGAATGCGATGTCATCCGCGCCGCCGACTCCCGGAATTCGCCATGGCCGCACCCACCGCTTTCCCCGAACTCGACACCGATACGGACACCGCCACCCTCCGGCAGCCGCCGTACGCCGTGATCCTGCACAACGACGACATCACCGGCATGGATTGGGTGATCCTCGTGTTGCGGAAAGTCTTCGGGTACACCGTCGAGAAATGCTTCGATCTGATGATCGACGCGCACGAAACGGGCCGGAGCGTCGTCTGGGTCGGCGCGTTGGAAGTCGCGGAATTGAAAGCCGATCAGATGATCGGATGCGGACCCGATCCGACCGCGATGCAAAAAGGTGCGGAGCCGTTGCGGGTCACCGTGGAAGCAACGGAGTGAGCCATCGCGATTTCGGGAATGCGGATTTCGGATTTCCGCACCCCGATGTGTAAAATGCTTTCGACCGCACGAACTTCCAAGGAACTCTCCCATCGGCAAAACGTTTGAATCCGAACGCGAGAACGCGTCCGTCGGCCACGAGCGGGCAATCCTCGTGTCCATCTCGCTGCCCGGTCGCCCGTGGTTGTCCAACGACCCCTGCGACGAAATCCGCGGCCTCGCCGAATCGGCCGGCGCCGAGGTCGTCGCGGAACTGACGCAGAAGCGCCAAGAGATCCAACTCGGCACGTACATCGGCTCCGGGAAACTCGGCGAATTGAAGGAACTCGCCGAAGCCAAGGAAGCCGACGTCATCATCTTCGACAACGACTTGTCACCGGGCCAAGCGCGGAATCTCGAACGGGCCATGGGCATCAAGGTGCTCGACCGCTCCGAGGTGATTCTGGACATCTTCGCCACGCGGGCGCGGACGCCGGAGTCGCGGTTGCAAGTCGAACTCGCCCAGCTCGAGTACAGCCTGCCGCGGCTGAAAAACATGTGGAGCCACTTATCCCGGCAAGCGGGCGGTGCCGGCATCGGCATGCGCGGGCCGGGGGAAACGCAGCTCGAAGTCGACCGCCGCATCGCCGACACGCGCATCCGCGATTTGAAGCGTAAGATCGCCGAAGTGCAGTCCCGCAAAGAGCGCGAGGTGAAGAGCCGCTCCGAAGAATTCACCGTGAGTTTGGTCGGCTACACCAACGCCGGAAAGTCGCGGTTGATGAACCGGCTCACCGAAGCGGGGGTCTATGTCGAGAACAAGCTGTTCAGCACGCTCGACACGCGCACGCGCCGCTGGGGCATTCCCGACTTCGGCCACGTGCTGCTCAGCGACACCGTCGGTTTCATCCGCGAGTTGCCCCACCACCTCGTGGCGAGTTTCAAGGCGACCCTCGAAGAGGCCCGCCAAGCCCGGCTGCTGCTGCACGTCGTCGATGCCAGCAACCCGCTCGCGGAAGAGCACATCAAAGCGGTGAACGGCGTACTGAAAGAACTCGCCTGCGCCGACAAGCCGACGATCCTCGTGCTGAACAAGGTGGATCGCATCACCGACATGACGCAGCTGGACATCTTGAAGGCCCAGCATCCGAAGGCTGTCGTCATCAGCGGCGCCACCGGCGTCGGGGTTCGCGAACTCACCGACACTGTGGTCGAATCGCTGTCGTCGCACTTCTTGGCCGCCGAGGTCACCTTGGACGCCGGCAACGGCAAAGTGCTGGCCTATCTGAACGCCCACGCCGAAATCTTCCGTCAAGAGTTCCGCGACAGCATGGTGGTCATCCGCTGTTATCTCCCGAAGCATTTGCTGCACTACATCCAGCACCCGGACGTGACGGTACGGATGCTCGAGGTCGGGGAGACGGGTAATCAATCCGGGGAAGTGGTGATGTGATCGGTCCGCGTTCTCAAGCACACCTAGCCTGAAAAACGCGCGGTTGGGAACGAAATGCCGAGGCGTTCTGGGGTCGAGAGCAAAGGCCTGGCCCGGATTTGAACCGGGGATGACGGTTTTGCAAACCGTTGCCTTACCACTTGGCTACCAGGCCATCAATTCACCATCTTATCGGACGCCGGGGGGCCGTCAATCGCTCCGGGTCTATCGGTTCGAAACGAGGCCCGACTTGAGGGCTTCCCCGATGGGACACCGATCACCCGCTTCCGGTTCGGGCATCACCACAAAAATACCCGATTTCGATTTGACAATGCGATTCCGGAGCTTATATACATGTGTACTCAGTGAACGAATATATTAAACTCCCGATCCGTGTTGTTCTTGGGTTCGCCATAGAAATCACAGAAATCACAGAGTGGAAATGCCGCTTCTTGGAAAATTCCTTCTCCCCCAACTCTGTGTCCTCTGTAGCTAAATGTTCTTCTTCGATACTCCGTGTCATTTCTGGATTCGCCACAGAGATCGCAGAGTGGAAATGCCGCTACTGATCCATTGCGGCTGATACTTGAAGAACTCCTTCTCCTAGATTCTCTGCGAACTCTGTGGCAGTATGTTCTTCTCTGGAGTTTTTTTGCGAACTCTTTGGCTAAATGCTCACCTCTCCCACACCCTTTGGAATTCCGTCATGCTGCGAATCTGGATCGCCATCTCAGTGATATCCCTTTCCACCTCCGCGATGCGGGCCGAAGACTACCCGGCGCACACGCTGAAGTCGGACGAGCTGACGGTGAAAGTCTACCTGCCCGATGCCGAGACAGGATTCTATCGGGGAACCCGCTTCGATTGGTCGGGCGTGTTCGGCGTCGACTTCGGCAAGCACAAGATTTTCGGCCCTTGGAAGGACAAGCACGACCCGAAGAACAACGACGACATCGTCGGGCCGTGCGAAGAATTCGGCTCCGGGTTCAGCAGCCCCTTGAATTACAAGGAGGCCAAGGTGGGCGAGCGGTTCTTGAAAATCGGCGTCGGCGAGCTGGAAAAGCAGAAAGAGGACAAATACCGCTTCTTCCACAATTATAAAATCGCCAAGGCCGGAGAGTGGACGACGGAGAAAAGCGACGCAAAAATCTCCTTCGCCCAAACGATCAAAACCGATTTCGGCTACGCCTACAAATACACGAAGATCCTGCTGCTCGACGGTGCGACGCTCCGCATCCAACACGTGCTGGAGAACACCGGTGACAAAGCGATCGGCACCGACTGTTACAACCACAATTTCTTCAACGTCAATGGCGACCATGTCGGCAAGAACTACCGTCTCGATTTCCCCTTCGAACCCAAGGACAGCAAAATCGAAAAGGATTCGAACCCGGTGGCGAAGTGGAGCGGAAAGTCGTTGACCTTCACCGACACCCTCGAGAAAGGCCAGATTTACTACGAACTCGGCGGTTTCGAGGGCAAGCCCGCCGGCGTGACAATGAAGCACCTCCCCAGCGGCGTGAGCGTCCGCGTGACCGGAGACCATCCGGCGAGCCGGTACAACGTCTGGGGAATCAAGACGGTCATCTGCCCGGAACCGTTCATTCAACTCGACATTGCGCCGGGGAAGCGAGCCGTCTGGGGATGGAAATACGAATTTTTGAAGTGACGCGGGGGCTTCGGGCGGTTCGTTGGAGCCGGCGCGGTTGTCGTTTCGCGTCCGCCCCGCATGATGACACCAGAGACCGAATGGGCGGGGAGCCGCCCGGAGACATGGCGGAGCCGACTGCGATATGAAACATACCCGCGCCGGGGACGGCGAGCGCACGCTGGCCGTGTTCGTGGACTTCGAAAATCTCGCCCTCGGGTTCGGCGGTCGCCGCGACCGCTTCCAAATCGAGAAGGTGCTCGAACGCCTCGTGGAAAAAGGCAAGATCGTCGCCAAGAAGGCCTACGCCGACTGGAGCCGCTTCGGCACGTACGCCGGCTCGCTGCACGAAGCGGCCATCGAACTCATCGAAATCCCCAAGCGCTCGATGACCGGCAAGAACTCCGCCGACATCCGCTTGGTCGTCGATGCCATCGATTTGGCTTACTCGAAGGATCACATCGACACGTTCGTCATCGTGTCCGGCGACAGCGATTTCTCGCCGCTGGTGTCGAAGTTGAAGGAACTCGGCAAGCACGTCATCGGCCTCGGGTTGGTCGAAGCGACCTCGAACCTGCTCCGCGACAATTGCGACGAGTTCATCTATTACGAAGACCTCGACCGGCCCGACATCCTCCCGCTCAACGGCGCGGCCCAAGTCCCCGAGGTCAAGCGGAAGGTTTTCAACCTGCTCATGGATTCGCTGATCGCCCTGCGGCGCGAGAACAAAGACGTCATCTTTTCGTCGATGGTCAAAGACACGATGAAGCGCAAAAAGCCGAGCTTCAACGAGGAGTACCACGGTTACCGCACCTTCAGCGAACTGCTGGAAGACGGCCAACGGCACGGCCTGATCGAAATCGAAAAGCACAAGACGAGTGGGACGTACGTGGTCAACCGCTTCGGCGACGAACTCCGCCGCAACGGTCCGCCCCCGACGGTGCAGCAACTGCCGCCCCCGGTGCCGCTGGCGCTCCCCGCACCGAAGCCGCTGTCGCAGTCGCCACCGCTCGAACGGGCGACCCCGGTGTCGCGGAATGACCGCGGCCCGCGCCCGGCGACCCCGCCCCCGCCGATCCCGGCCCCGCGCCAGCCCGACCTTCGCCCACCGCTACCGCAGCAAGTTCGTTCGCAACCGCAGCCGATTCCCCAACAGCGTGCCCCGCTGTCGAAGTCGCCGTCGCGGTTCGATGAAGTCGATGACGACCGCTTGCCTTTAGGGAGGTCGCTGATCGAAGAAATCGACGACCTCGACGACCTGGACGAAATTCCGTCGTACGCGCCGAAGCGGATCGCCCCGGCCGAAGTCGCGGCCCCGGCGAAGGCCCCGCCGGCGAAGCGCGAGCCAGTGAAACCGAAGCCGATCCAAGCTGAGAAACCAGCGGCGAAAGCGCCCGCGAAGCCGAGATCGGCCCCGGCGGAGAAACCCGCGCCGAAGCCGGTCGAGGCGGCAAAAGTCATCGAGAAACCGAAGCCCGCGCCGAAACCGCTTGTCGAAGACGACGGCTTCGGCTCCGGCTTGGACGAGTGATCGCGTCGGTTCGTTTCCCCGCATCTCCGGAGTCCGGATCGTGCCCGCACTGTTCGCCCTGACGATGTTCCTGAGCGCGACGCTGCTGTTCATGGTCCAGCCGATGGTCGGGAAGATGGTGCTACCGCACGTCGGGGGCAACCCGGCCGTGTGGAACACCTGCATGGTCTTCTTCCAAGCCCTGCTGTTGCTCGGCTACTGGTACGCCCACCGGCTGACGAAACTGCCGAGCGTCTCGAAACAAGTCGCGATCCACGTCGGCGTGTTGGCCACGGCGGGCCTCGTGCTATTCGTGGCCTGGTTGCTCACGGCCGAAAATTCGACGGTACCGATCGTGAAGTCGCTCGCTCCCGAAGGGGGAGCCTTGCCCTTCTTCGCCGTCATCGCCATGCTCGCGGTCGCGATCGGCTTGCCCTTCCTGGCGGTCTCGACGAGCGCCCCACTCCTGCAGCGCTGGTTCACCGTCACCGCCCACCCGAGCGCACGCGATCCGTACTTCCTCTACGCCGCCAGCAACGCCGGCAGTTTGATCTCGCTACTCGGCTACCCGCTTTTCACCGAGCCGACTTTCCGCACCGTCCAGCAGACGTGGCTTTGGGCCGGGGGATTTTTGATCCTCATCGGGTTGTCGATTCAATGCGGCCGGGCCGCGATGAACCCGCTGCGACCGCTGGGGAAAGCCAACGCGGAATCGTCGGCGCCCGAACCGAAACTCGGGCAGAAGCTGCGTTGGCTCGGCCGGGCGTTCGTACCGTCCAGCTTGATGCTCGGCGTGACCACGCACATGACGACCGACATCGGCTCGGCCCCCCTGCTCTGGGTCATCCCGCTGGCGCTCTACCTGCTGACGTTCATCATCGCCTACGCCCGCATGCCGAAGTTGTACCGGCCGATCCTCGGTAACGCCGCCCCCGTCGCCGTGCTGCTGTTGATCTTCATCATGTCGGCGAAATACGAAATCATCTCGCCGTTCCAAATGCTCGGCTTGCACCTCTTCGCCTACTTCATGCTGGCGCTGCTGATGCATACCGAGCTCGCGCACGACCGGCCCGACCCCAAATACCTCACGAACTACTTCCTCTGGATCTCGTTCGGCGGCGTCCTCGGGGGGCTGTTCAACGCCATCGTCGCCCCGTTCGTTTTCTCGCAGGCCTACGAATACCCCATCGCCATCGCCATCGGTTGCATGCTCATCGCCAAGGGGAAACCGGAGCCGGCCGCGGATCCGGCGCCGCCGAAGTCGGTCTTCGCCCCGCTGTTGGATTTCTTGATTCCGCTGATCATGATCTCGTTGTGCGGCTTGCTGTACTGGGCCGGCAACGCCACCGAACCGGTGCGGGCCTTCGGGTGGGATTTCGATTTCGGCCCGTGGTTCCGCACGTCCTGCGGCAATGTCGCTGAAGCCCTTCAACCGATTCTCGCCCGGATGGGCGTGACGTCCGTGACCGGCAAGACGGTCGTTCTCTTCGCGATCTTCGCCCCGCCGTGCCTGCTCTGTTTCCTGTTCATCGACCGGCCTTTGCGCTTCGGGCTGTGCGTCGCCGCGATCCTGTTTGTGCCGCAGTACCGCGAGGTCTCTAAGGGGTACGATCCGAAATCGCAGATCGAGCGCGAGACGATCCGCAGTTACTTCGGCATCATGCGGCTCGAAACGTACCCGATGGAATCGCTGGCGAACCCGAACGAGTATTTCTACCCGACCCACCGCGACGCCTACGGCAACGAACTGTACAGCGGCTTCGCCGCGGCCACGGCCTTGCACATCGACGCCAGCGAGATGTCGCACGGCACGACCCTGCACGGCCGGCAATTCCGGAGCCGGTACAAAGTGCCGCTGACGCGCACCGACTTCGCGAAGCCCTCCGAATACACCGGGAAAGAGTATTCGGGGCTGCCGATGCTCCGCGACGACCTCGCCGCGCTCGGGGTCTTTTCCCCGTGGGAGAGCGTAGCCCTGCTCGGCGCGAAAGAAGCGTGGGACCCCAGCGGCGACCCGTTGACATACTACCACCGCACCGGCCCGGTCGGGGCGATCTTCCGCGAAGCATTCGCGCGGAAAGGACTGCCGAAGGTCGGCATGGTCGGCCTCGGCACCGGCTCCGGAGCGGGCTACGCCATCGCCGGGCAGGAGATGACCTTCTACGAAATCGACCCCGCCGTGAAGGACATGATCGAAGCCGGGAAGCGCTTCACGTACGTCACCGACGCCCGGAAACGCGGGGCTAAAGTCGACATCGTCATGGGCGACGCCCGTTTGATGCTCGAAAAACACGGCGGCCCGAAGTACGACCTCCTGCTCATCGACGCCTTCAGTTCGGATTCGATCCCGATGCACTTGATGACCGTCGAAGCGCTGAAGATGTACCGCGAACGCCTGACGGACAAAGGGCTTTTGGCCATGCACGTGTCGAACCGCTACCTCCGGCTCGAGCCGATCGTCGCGGCCATCGCCGACAAGAACGGCTGGCGTGCCGG
>Ga0105045_10004644_pt1 | contig 11957 bp, 11 predicted proteins | sample MAT02_FD_78089 | JGI IMG/M metagenome (GOLD analysis project Ga0105045, IMG submission 78089) | Freshwater microbial communities from Lake Fryxell liftoff mats and glacier meltwater in Antarctica - MAT-02 (megahit assembly) | ecosystem: Environmental > Aquatic > Freshwater > Ice > Liftoff... | reverse complement strand
GTGGATGTTCATCGGCTTTGCCGCTTCGGCAAGACGAATGGCATAGTTGACGGTCAGCGACATGTAGCAGTCCACCATCAGCGGGAAATCCGGCCCCACGGCGGCGCGGTGGTGCGCAAGGAAGGCAAGGTTTCGCGCCATCCCGTCCTCGCCATCGAAATGGCTGTGGGGCAGGGGTACTTTTGCGCCCCAAAAGCCCATCTCTTTGATCGCGAGCGGTTCGGGGCCGGTGCAGTAGAAGGTGATCTCGTCGCGCGATAGGCCGCCGATCAGATTGTACACCGGTTCATTGCGCACTTTGCCGACCAGATCCCACAGCGCCAGGTCCACCGCAGAGATGGCCATGATCGCCAGACCCTTGCGCCCATAGGGCAGCGAAGCGCGGTAAAGCTGGTCCCAGATGCGGTTGATGTTGCGCGCATCCTCGCCCACGAGGAACCGGGCAAAGTGGTGACGGATGATCCAGGCGGCAGGCGTGCCGCCCGACCCGGTGGCGACACCGACGGTGCCATCTTCGGTCTCGATCTCAACCACCAGCGCACCAATGACGCTGATGCCCCAGGACGACCGCTTGTCGCGGTACTTGCCATAGGCTGACATCGGGTTCGCGATCAGGCTGTCGACCAGCCAATGCTCTGCCACGCCGGGACGAAAATATGTGCCCGCACCTGACGTAGGGGCCATGGTAAAGACCCGCACATCCTTGATCCGGAATGCGCGGCTCATGGCAGGTGAAAAACACGGCGCAGGGGGATCTGCACAGGGGAATTGTCCGGATGGCTGTCCATAATGTTGCACATGAATGCCCACCAGCGTTTGACGACCTCGGTCTGCGGCAAGTCATCCAGCGTGTTGTCATCCGACCGCGTCAGGATGCCGAACAGGTGGCCATCCTCGGGGTCGAGCCAGATCGCGTAGTCGGACACACCAGCGTTCTTCAGGGCGACAACCAGTTCCGGGGCTATCTCGTCGTGGCGCTTTTCATATTCAGCGGCCTGTCCGGCGTGCAACGCCATGCGGAAGGCGATCTGGTCGGGCATCAGGCGGCTCCTCTGGTCATGCCAGCCATGGACTGAAGGGTGCTGTCGCGCACATGCTCGAGGTGGCGGCGCATGGCGGCGATCGCGGCGGGTTCGTCGCGGGCGGCTATAGCCTCGGCGACCTCGATATGCTGGCGCACACTGGTTTCGATCACGCCCGGCACGGCGCTGGCCAGGCGGCGCACGTCAAGGCCTATGTCGTAAAGCCCCTGCGCCAGCGTGCAGAGCATGCCGTTGTTGGCCCCATCGTTCAGCGCCTGATGGAATTCATAGTCCAGCAGACGGAATGCGACCGGGTCGCTGTGAAACGCCCGGCCGTCCACGGCCAGCTTCAGGATCCGCATCCGCATCTCGGTCGTGGCGCGGGCCGTGCAAATCCGGATGATCTCAAGATCAACGAGGCTGCGGCATTCGAAATGCTCGGACACATCGTAATCTGCCACGCTGAGCATCACGTTGAACGGGGCCACCAGCCGCGATGGGGACAGATCGGTAATCGTGTAGCGCCCGCCCTGGCGGCTTTCCAGAACACCCATGATCGTCAGGGCCTTGAGCGCCTCGCGCAATGGCGGGCGCGAGATGGCGAAGGCCACCGACATCTGCGCCTCGGTCGGCATCTTGTCACCCGGGCGCAGGTTGCCCGATTTGATCATCCCCAAAATGCGGGTCGCCACCTGTTCTGAAATTGAGCGGCGCTGAACGACCGGGCCGCCGAAGTCCTTGTCCGGTGCAGCGGGGCGGCGTACCGACTGGACGAGGTCCGAAAACGCATCCGCAGCCACGGCCTCTGGCGCCCCGGGTTTGGCTTCGGCAGCGGTCATGCTCACAGCCCCAGCCGGTAGAACGCGTTGGCATTGTCGCGAAAGATGGCGCGGGTCTCCGCCTCGGACAGGCCAAGGTCGGCGAAAGCCCGATCCAGCACGTCGACCCACTTCGTCATCGTGGTGGCCATCAGAAGGATCGGATAGTCCCCGCCATAGATCGTGCGGTCGGGGCCGAAAGCATCCAGCGTGGCCGCGATGAAGGGGCGCAAATCTTCTTCGGTCCAGGTCTTGTGGTCGGCCTCGACTGGCAAATCCGACAGCTTGATCCAGACGTTCTTGCGCTTGGCCAGGAACGCCACATCATCGCGGTACTGGTCAATCGCGCGTTCGGCAATGCCGGGTTTGCCGCAGTGATCAAGGATCAGCGGCACCTCGGGCACGCGTAAGACGAATTCGCGCACGATGTCCATCTGGCTGTGGTTCACGTTGATCTCGAAATGCCAGCCGAACCGGGACAGCAGGTTTACCCCTGCGATGAAATCGTCCGACAGTGTCAGGCGGCGGGGGTCGGCGTCGAACTCCACGATCCGGCGGATGCCTTTCACCGTCGGGTGCTGCTCGTGCATCTGGCGCAACAGCGGTTCGACCGCAGCCCCCCATTCCATCGGCGCCATCGGCACGATGCCCTTGATGCGGGGATCGCGCGCCGCCTCGCGCTCGACGAAGCGGATCTCGTCAAGGTACTGCCCGCCCCCGTCCCAAAAATCGGCATAGCATTCCAGAAACACCATCGCCTCGATCTGCAGATCGCCGCAATCACGTTGGTAATCCTCGACGTGATAGGGCTGGCCAAACAGCGGATGCCCCTCGAAAGCCGCGTATTTCAGCTGGGTCTGGTCCCAGACGTGCAGATGCGTGTCGATTATGGGAAAGGCGGGCATGGAGGTTTTACCGTATGAGCTTGAAGTTTGAGTCCGGGGTTTTCAGGGTCAGGCCAAAGCCAGGGACATTATCGGCCAGGTTGATGTGGCCACCTTCAGCCACCGGCTCACCGTCGAAAATGTACCAAAACAGCTCATTGCCAACCTCGACTGGGACCTTCGGGAAGTATTCGGCAATGGGCCCTGCAAAGCTGGACATCGTGATGTGATAGTTGTGCATCTGTCCCGCATGGGGAATAACAGTCACGTCATGCGCCTCGCACAGGTCGGCGATTTTCTTGGCGGCCGTGATGCCCCCCACGCGGTTCACGTCGAACTGCGCGATGTCGAAGGATTTCATCTCCAGCGCCTGTCGAAAGCCGTGTAGGGTGTATTCATGTTCCCCGCCCGAGATGGCCACATGGCCCAGAGCACGCAATTCTGCGTAGCCCGCCAGATCGTCGGCGATCACCGGTTCTTCGACCCAGCGCAGGTTCAAAGGCTCCAAGAGGCGCAGCATGCGGCGGGCGTATTCCATCGACCAGCCCATGTAGCAGTCGGCCATGATATCGACGCCCGGCCCTACCGCCTCACGCGTGGTGCGTACCAAGTTCAGGTTATGCTCCATACCCGCATAGCCGTCTTTCGGGCCCCAGCCAAAACGCAGCTTTACTGCTGGAAAGCCCTGCTCGGCATAGGCCTTGGCCTCGGTGTACAGCGTGTCAAGCGGCTGCGAATAGAGGCGACTAGCATAGACCGGAATCTTCGATTTCGTCCGGCCGCCCAGCAGGCGAAACACCGGCTGGTTGAGGATCTTGCCCTTTGCATCCCAGATCGCAAGGTCCACGGCCGAAATCGCGGTCATGCCAATGCCCTTGCGTCCGAAAGGCAAGGTCCGGCGATACATCGACTGCCAGAGGTATTCGCTGTCCATCGGGTCCGCCCCGATCAGCAGGGGCTTGAGGTAGGTGTCGATGGTCGTCTTGGTTGCATGGGGGGCAAGGGCTGCGTTGCCGATCCCGATGGTGCCATCATCCAGCACCAGTTCGACCACCAGCCAGCCAAGAAACCGGAACCCGGCGATCGACCCCGTTACATCCGCCACGATGTCGCTAGCGGTGGTGCAGAAATGCGGCGGCATCGGGGCCACGGGGCCCACCCATTCCCAGATCGTGGTGCGCACATCGACAATTTTCGGCATCGGGTTCTCCGGGGCTCAGGTTGGCAGGGGGCCAAGCGCCGCCGCAAGCCGCGTGGCCCAGGCGATGCCGTGTTCGGTCGGGTTGTCGGCGGGAACGCGACGCGCACTGGGGGCGATTCCCAGGCGCAGGGCGGCGATGTGTTTGCCGTAGGTCAGCAACGATCCAATGCCTTGCATGATGAAGGTGATGGTCGGCAGAATCTCGGCATATACCGCCTCGGCCCGCACCTCATCGCCCGCGCGCATCGCCCGTTCAACGGCCACCTGCCGGTCGACCGTCTCGATTCCGGGGATCATGCCGACGACGCCTGCGCGGTAATTGTCCGTCAGTTCCAGACCCGCGCGCCCGTTCATCACGGTCATGCGCTTGCCAAGCGCTAATATGACACCACTAATATGGGCGGCCGAAGCCTCGCCCTTCACGATCCGGACATTCGGCTGTCGTGCGTTAAGCGCCAGCAACTCATCCGGTGACAGGCCAAGACCCAGAAACTCCGGTGCGTTCTGGATGGCGCAAGGCAGGCTTGTGGCGGCGGCGACGGCGGCAAAGAACGTGATCAGATCGGCACCCGAAGCAGGCGGGCGTGGGGGCTGCAGGATCAGCCAATCGGCCCCTGCAGCCTCCGCATGGCGGGCCGAGGCGATCATGTCAGGTACATTGCCGTCGGCAATTGTCACGGCTACGGGCAGCCGCCCGGCCACGTCCGCAATCACCCATTCGACCACCTGACGGCGTTCTTCCAGCCCCAGTTTGTGCGCTTCGGTCGCGAGGCCAAGGCAAGCTACACCGGACGCTTTGCATGCCACTGCAGCCACGATTTGTTGCTTAAACGCCGCGCGCCGCAGGCCACCCCTTTCATCAAAGAAGGTATAGAGCATCGGGTAAGTCCCGCTGATGTCCATCCGCGTCATCCGCCCTGTACGACCGCAGCCGTCCGGTCTGCTCCGTCGGCCTGGCGATCAGGAATGAACCGGCAATAAGAACTTGTCAAACGAATTGTTGTCTGACAAATTAAGCGGAATACGATGCCTGAGGCGAAAAACCGCCTCGGCATCTTTCCTGAACAAGACCGCGGTGAACCAAGCCAAACCGGGAGGACGATCATGGCGCAACGCATATCGGCTCGCCGCCGGGTTGCTTTGACACAGCTTGAACTGCCGGTTTTCGGGTTTGGGGCGGCCCATATCGGCGAACTCTATTCCCGTGTGCCCGAGGGAGAGTCTCGCAGTGCCTTGCAGGCGGCCTGGGACGCGGGCGTGCGCTATTTCGACACCGCGCCCTGGTATGGACGTGGCCTGTCAGAGCATCGGCTTGGCGGGTTCCTGCGCACGCAAACGCGCGGCGAATTCCAGATCACCACAAAGGTCGGCCGTACCCTGCATCGCCCGCTCGATCCGAACGCCTTCAACCGCGCGCCGTGGCTGGGCGGGCTCAACTTCGAGGTGAACTTCGACTATTCCCGCGACGGGGTCATGCGGTCCTACGAGCAGGCGCTGCAGCGTTTGGCGCTGGATTCCGTCGATGCGCTGGTGATCCACGATCTGGATCTGCTGACCCACGGCGACGCGGCGCTGGTTTCTTCCTATGAACGTCAGTTGATCGACGGCGGCGGTCTGCGCGCGCTGCAGGAGTTAAAGTCGGCGGGCGATATCCTTGCCTACGGCATGGGTCTGAACACGTCCGAGGCGCTGATGACCACGGCGCAGAAGGTCGATCTCGATTTCGCGCTGGTGGCGATGCCCTACACGCTGCTGGATCAATCCACCTTGCAAACCGGCATGTCCGATTTTGTGCGGCGCGGGGTCAGCGTGATCATCGGCGCACCCTTTGCCTCGGGCATCTTGGTGACCGGGTCGCAGGTCGGGGCCAAGTATGCCTATGGCACGGCCTCGCCCGAGGTGCAGGCCCGTGTGCGCGGGATCGAAGCGGTCTGTGCGGCGCATGCAGTGCCGCTGCCAGCGGCGGCGCTACAATTCGTACTGGCGCATCCGGCAGTGGTGTCAGTCATCCCCGGTGCCGCAAACGCGTCCGAGATCGTGCAGAACGTGGCGCATCTGAACCGATCCATTCCCTCCGCCTTCTGGGCCGACCTGAAAACGCAGGGGCTGGTCGACCCGGCCTCTCCGGTCCCGACCGGTGCGTCCGGATGAGCGCCACTGTGCCGACCCCGATCCTGGCTGCCCCGATTCTTTCTGCCCGGGGTATTTCCAAGCAGTTCGCCGGGATCGAGGTGCTTGGCGACGTGGACCTTGACCTGATGCCGGGCGAAATCCACGCGCTTCTGGGGGAAAACGGCGCGGGCAAATCGACCTTTGCCAAGATCGTGGCAGGCGTCCACCGCCCGACACGTGGCACTCTGGCGCTGAACGGCCAGTCGGTCGAAGTGACCAGCCCCATCGTCGCCCAGCGACTTGGGATCACCCTGATCCACCAGGAACCGATTTCCTTCCCCGACCTGTCGGTGGCGGAAAACCTGGTCTTGGGTCTTCAGGACGGCGGCTCCCTGTCGCGCGTGCCCTGGGGCAAGATGGAGCGGGACGCACGCCGGTTGATGGATCTGCTTGGGGTGGATATCGACGTGACCCGTACCATGCGGGGGCTGTCCATCGCCGACCAGCAGATGGTCGAGATCGCGCGGGCGCTGGCCTCGGACAGCCGGCTGATCATCATGGATGAACCCACCGCACCGCTCACACCGCGCGAAGTCGCCACCCTGTTCGCCATTGCCCGCCGCCTGCGCGACGAGGGACGCACGATCGTGTTTATCTCGCACCGGCTGGAAGAGGTACGAGATCTGTGCGACCGCGTCACGATCTTCCGCGACGGGGCCAAGGTCGCAACCGACAGCATCGCCAATCTGACGGATGCTGACATCATCCGGTTGATGATCGGCCGTCCACTCAAGGAATACATGCACAAGGTTGGCACCACCATCGGCGAGGTGGCGCTGCAGGTGACGGGTCTGGGCCGGGCGGGGCTGTTTCGTGACATCAGCTTTTCGGTACGGGGGGGCGAGATCGTGGGCCTTGGCGGTCTGGTCGGCGCGGGCCGCACCGATGTGGCCCGTGCGCTTTTCGGTGTGGCGCCGGCCGATACCGGCCGGATCAAGGTCAATGGCCGCGAGGTCCGGGTCACCGGCCCGGCCCAGGCGATCCGCCTTGGCCTTGCTTTCGTGCCCGAAGACCGGGCGCAGGCGGGGATCTTCCGCAGCCTGTCGGTCGAGCACAACATTTCGGCCGCCGTGCCGGGCCGCATCGCGCCGCAGGGTATCATCCGCCGCAGCCTGGAAAAGGCGCTGGCGCAGCAGTCGGTGGCCAAACTGAGCATCCGCCTTGCCACCCTGCGCCAGCCGATTGGTGAGTTATCGGGTGGCAACCAACAAAAGGCGATCCTGGCCCGCTGGCTTTTGACCGACCCGCAGGTCCTGATCCTGGACGAACCCACGCGCGGCATCGATATCGGGGTCAAGGCCGAGTTCTACGACATGATCGGCCAGCTTGCGGCGGATGGCCGGGCGATCCTGCTGATCTCGTCCGAACTGCCCGAACTGCTGGCGTTGTGCGACCGGGTGCTGGTGATGGCCGAGGGCCAGCTGACCGCCGAATTGCCGCGCGGGGTGGCCACGCAGGAAACCATCATGCAGGCCGCTGTGCCGCGCAACACGGCGCGCGAGGTGGCGGCATGACGGCGCTGGGCCACATCTTGCGGCGGCGCGAGGCGGGGATCGCACTGATGATCGTGATCTTCTGTCTGGCAGTAGGCGCCTACAAGCCGCAGTTCCTGACGCTGGACAGCGCCCGCATCATCCTGCTTCTGACGCCCTTGATCATGATAGGGGCCATGGGGCAGATGCTGGTGATCCTGGCCCGGCATGTGGACCTGTCGATGGGGTCGATGATGGCGCTGGCGGCGATGGCGTCGGGCATGATGTTTCGCTATGCGCCCGACATTTGGTGGCCGCTGGGCTTTGTGTTGTCCATCGGGGTCGGCATGGCGCTGGGGCTGGTCAACGGCCTATTGGTGACCGTGTTCCGCTTGCCCGCGATCATTGTGACGCTGGGCACGCTGAACCTGTACCGCGGCCTGACCTTCATCATGTCGGATGCCAAGCAGATCGACCGGCAATATGTGCCTTCCGCCTTGAAGGCGATGTCGCAAACCTCGCCGATCCTTGGCATTCCGTGGATCATCTTCATGAGCTTCGGCGTGGCGCTCTTGACCTGGTGGTTCGTGATGCACACCCGGCTGGGACGACAGATCTATGCGCTGGGGTCCAACCCCGTGGCAGCCCCCTTGCGAGGGATCGACGTCACGCGGGTGACGCTTATCGTCTTTGCCATCTCGGGTGCGCTGTCGGGTCTGGCGGGCATCATGTATGCCAGCCGTTGGGGATTTGTGAACCCTTCCAACACCGGCAGCGGGTTCGAGTTTCAGGTGATCGCCGCCGTGGTGATCGGCGGGGTGTCGATCAATGGCGGCGTGGGCACGGTCCTTGGCACAGTGCTTGGCGTGCTGCTTCTGGGCTGTGTGGCGGCGGCGTTGCCACTGCTGGGCATCCCCGGCACGACGCAGAACGCCATCTACGGATCGGTGATCCTTGCGGCGCTGCTGATCGACCGGCTTGTGCGATTGCAGGGGCAACGAAGCATGCTGAAGGGGGCCAGGATATGACCACCGGCACCCCCCAGATTGCCGTGACCCGCGACGCGGCTCCGCCCCGGCCTGGCTGGCACGTGGCATTGGTGCGGCCCGAGGCGATGACCCTTGTCCTTCTGATCATCGGCATCTTCGCAGGCAGCCAACTTTCGGAATTTTTCTTGGATATCAACTACATCCTGAAAAGCTTCACTATTTCCGCCGAGTTCGCAATCGTGGCCCTGGTCCTGACAATGGTGATCATCGCCGGTGAGATCGACCTGTCGCCCGCCGCCAGCATGGCGCTGTCGGCCTGCCTGTTCGCCTGGGCGCAGGATGCAGGGCTTGGCATGCCCCTGGCCATCGCCGTGGGCCTGGGCGCAGGGCTGCTAATGGGGCTCTTCAATGGGGTGATGGTGATCGCACTGCAACTGCCGTCGATCATTGTGACCATCGGCACGCTGATCCTGTACCGGGGCCTGGCGCAGGTGATCGCGGGCGACAAGTCGATCCGGGTGCCTGATTGGTTCATTGGCATTGACAAGATCATGGTAGCGGGAATCCCATTGCCGGTGGTGATTTTCGTTGTTCTGTCGCTGCTGCTGGGCCTTGTGCTGGGCATGACGATCTTCGGGCGGCAAATCTACCTCATCGGCACCAATGAAGAGGCGGCAAAGCACGTCGGCATCCGCACCCGGCGGATCAAGATGACCCTGTTTATAATGATGGGGCTTGCAAGTGCTGTCGCTGGCCTGATGACTGCTTCGCGGCTGGGGTCCGTGCGCTATGACCTCGGTCTTGGGGGCGAGTTGCAGATGGTGCTGATGGCCATGCTGGGGGGCACCTACATCTTTGGCGGCCGGGGTACCATCCTGGGCACGTTCCTGGCCGCCTGGCTTTTGGTGATCGTGTCCACCGGCATGATCGTGGCCAATGTGCTGCCGGCCTGGCAGCTTTGCGTTCTTGGGGTTCTGTTGATCGTGTCGATCATCGCGACGAACTTCATCTATTCCCGCACCCAACGGTAGCGGGCACATCGACCGGGAAACCGGCAACCAACCTTGGAGGAGGACTACCGTGCTAAAGAAATCCATGCTTCTGGGCCTTGCCACCAGCCTTGTGCTGGGTGGAGCCGCATTGGCGCAAGACCCGCTGAAGATCGTCTATATCGGCAAGAACACCGGTAACCCCTATTTCGACAGCATTACCGGTGGTTTTGTCGATGCCTGCGCCTCGCTTGGCTGCGAGTTCGAGTTCGTGGCCCCGGCCACGGCCGAAGCCACGTCGCAGATCCCCTTCATCGAGGCGCAGATCCAGCGCGGGGTGAACGTGATCGCGATTGCGCCCAACAGCCCCGACGCCTTGAACCAGGTGCTGGAAGATGCAAAGTCCAAGGGCATTCTGGTCCTGACCGTCAACGGCGATGTCACCGGCAACGAAGACAAGCGCGATGCCTCGATCCTGCCCGTCAACTTTGACATCGTCGGTCGGGATCAGGTGGAAATGGTCGGCTCGCTGATCGGCTATGAAGGTGAAATTGCCATCCTGTCGGCCACGACCGAGGCCCCCGATCAGAACAAGTGGATCGTGGGCATGAACGAGACGCTGAAAAGCGATCCGAAATATGCCAAGATGACGCTTGTCGCCACTGTCTATGGCGATGACCAGCCCGAGAAATCCACCGCCGAGATGGAGGCCCTGCTGGCCAACTTCCCCAACCTGCGTGGCGTGATCGCACCCACTACGGTGGGCATCGCTGCGGCGGCGCAGGTTGTCCAGTCGCGCGGGCTTGCCGAGACGGTCAAGGTCACTGGTCTTGGTCTGCCCAGCGAGATGCGGGATTTCGTCAAGGACGGCACGGTCACCGCGTTCCAGCTGTGGTCGCCCTACAATCAAGGCTGGCTGGCGGCGCATTTTGCCAAAGGCGTGCTGGAAGGCACGATCAAGAACGAGGTTGGCGGCACTTTTGAGGTGCCTAACCTGGGCACCATCACGATCAATGCGAACAACATGATCAATACCCAGGCCGAATTGACGACGTTCAACGCCGAGAACATCGACAACTTCGACTTCTGATCCACAACGAGGGGCGCGCCGGCTGTGGCGCGCCCTTTCCTATCCGCCAGGAGAGCCGCATGAACACCTACGATCTGAATGACCGCGTCGCCATCATCACCGGAGGCGGGCAGGGCATCGGCCTGACCGTGGCCGAACGGATGATCGCCTCGGGCGCCCGCGTGTCGATCTGGGACCGCGACGAAAGCCTGCTGGAGGCACTTATCGATCGCCTTGGTGCGGACAAGGTGCAGACCCTCGCCGTCGATATCGGCAATCTCGATGCTGTCAAGGCGGCGACGAAAGCCGCGAGCGAACGCTTCGGCCAGATCGACGTGCTGGTGAACAACGCGGCCATCGTGGGACCCAATGCCACGACCTGGGAATACCCGCCTCAGGCCTTTATGGATGTGGTGCACATTGGGCTTGTCGGCACCTTCTTCGTCTCGCAGGCAGTTGTACCGCACATGATCGCGCGGAATTACGGGCGCATCGTGAATGTAAGCTCCGTCGCGGGCAAAGAGGGCAATCCCGGCGCGCCCGCCTATTCCTCGATGAAGGCGGGGGTGCTGGCGCTGACAAAATCCATGGGCAAGGAACTGGCGGGCTATGACATCGCGGTGAACGCAGTGACGCCAGCGGTGGCGAAGACTGCGATGGCGCTAAGCCAGGAACCGGCTTTCCTGAAGATGATCCTGTCCAAAATCCCGCGCGCGCGAATGTTGGAACTGTCGGAGGCCGCTTCGATGATCTGCTTCCTTGCGACCGCCGAAAACAGCTTTACCACCGGCGCGGTGTTCGATTTGTCTGGGGGGCGTGCCACATACTAAGCATGGGGCCTGGTGTTGTCAGAAGAACTTCGCATGAGGCCAACACGTCGAGAGCTTAGAGTCGTGCCATGCCCAGACCCAGCCACGGCCGCTACTTCAAGACCAGCCCCGAGATCATCCGCCTGACAGCGAACTTCCAGTGCATGTGGCCATGGACACGGCCACTTCGGGCATCCGAGAAGTGGAGTTTACGCCCAGCAGCGATGGTGGCAGTCCGGATCTGCGAAGTTGCCCGCTCAGATCCCTGAAGGTGAGGAGATCGGGACGGTGACGGCGGACCTTGCCTACGGCGCGATATCTTCGGCGGGTTACAACCCGTCGCAAGCGCAGATTCTATGGCGGGTTGTTTGGTGGATCAAAGCATAGTTGCAGAAATTATCATAGTAAAAGGCTCTGTTGCACAAATCCCATGAGGGATTCATCTTGCGAATCCAGTGTGGTAGCCGGGCTGCATGAGCAAACCTACATCCCCCGCCTACAAGACCAAGAACTGGCCCGCGTACAGTGAGCC
>Ga0105045_10004643_pt1 | contig 11957 bp, 12 predicted proteins | sample MAT02_FD_78089 | JGI IMG/M metagenome (GOLD analysis project Ga0105045, IMG submission 78089) | Freshwater microbial communities from Lake Fryxell liftoff mats and glacier meltwater in Antarctica - MAT-02 (megahit assembly) | ecosystem: Environmental > Aquatic > Freshwater > Ice > Liftoff... | reverse complement strand
GGCCGGGCGAATCTGCAGCGTTGAAATAGCGGGAAAGAATCAAGCCGACGCTAAATGATGGGTGCGACAATGTTCTCTGGCACCCCCGCCCGCCGTTCTCGCTGCGCTCGACCGACGACTTCCCTCACAAGGGGGAGGTGAAGAGTTTGACTGTGTATGTAGCATCCGTATTTACCAACCAGACCCACCTCCCCCCTTGTAGGGGAGGTCGTCGAAACCGAAGGTTTCGGCGGGAACGGGGACAACTGTTATCAACTATTGCCACGACCTCACGGCACGCGCACGAGGATTGCGGAGCCGTCTTCGAGGATCACCGCGACTTCGCCCGCCTGTGGCCGGGCCGCGAGGAACACCGCCTTGCTCGGCACCTGCAGTTGCGCGGCCGGTGCGTATGATTCCAGTTTCCCCTGTTTGATCCGCATCCACAGCAGTTCATTTTTGAACGTGACGGCAGCAACGGTCTCTTCCTTCAGCAAGCATGCCGCGGCAAAACGATCCGGGTGGGTCGAAAAGACTTGGCTCGACCGCGTATGTTCCTCGCCGGTATTCGCTTCGAACCGCGACCAACACAGGATGCCCTTGCGATCCACAGCGGCAATTTCGAGAACGCCCGTCCTGGCGAGCGTATCCATCGGGGATACGAGGATCGGATTCCCCACCGGCGAATCGGGGTGCCAATGCGGCTGCCATCGGCGGTCGCCATGCCCTCGGAAATAGTACAGCGTGTCGGATTCCCAATTCCACACTTCGTCCCAATTCGATTCGGTATTCAACAGGAGGTGTGTCGGAGGATGGAACACCTTGGAGACTTGAGAATCCGGAGTACACGCCTTCGGAATATGCCCGCGGTAAGCGAAGTGCCCGAACGAATTTGCAATGGCGGTGGCCGGCTCGCCGTCGGAATTCCACGATTGCGGGGTGATATACCACTCCCCCCGTTCCGTATTTTGGATGTCGAATTCGACCTTGCCCCCTTCGCTGAAATTGCCCGCAACGTGGTTCTGGAAGCCCTGCAACATGATCTTAGGGCCGTTGTGCGAGAGCACGAATACGTTCTCGCCGTGGGCATCCACCGATAGGCCGATCACTTCATTGCGGATCCAACTCCCCGAAAGATGTTGAACGCGATTCTCCTTCACCCGCCAGCAGACGACCGCCGTGTTGCTCGCCACGATGATGTCCCGCGAATCGCGGGCGACCGTCACCGCCACGACCGTACCATTCAACAACTTCTTGATATTGGATGGCGGCTCTTCCGGTACGGGAACCTTGATCCGACCCCGGGAGGCGTACACCGCATCGCGCAGCACCTCCGGCGGCCAATTGCGGCCATCGGCGAAGAGTTCGCCCGCCACCTGCGGCGGCTTCGCGGAGTTGCGTATCTGATTGGCGAAGGCCCGGCGGACACGATCCTGCCATACGGGCCGCCGAGGTTCCGGCAGGAATTCCTTCACCCGCAGGGCGTAGTTGAAGAACTCGTTCGCCTCGGTTTTTCGCGGCGCCGCGAAGCGATCCTCGGCTTCGCCGAACAACTCCTCGGCCTTCGACCAATCGCCTGATACCAACGATTGATCGAGCAAGCGCTGGCCGCAGGGCACCACTTCCGGCCCCGCGAAGTTCCAACCGGCGACATAATACTCTGTGGCGAGATCATGCCGGCCGAGTTTCTTCCGCACGAGATCACCCGCCGCGAGCCAGCTATGCTTTTGCGAATGAGCGTGGGCGGCCCGCAGGTAAAGCTGTTCGGCGCGTTCGTCGTCGCCCATGCGCCGCAGCATCTCGGCGGCATCTTCGTAGCGTTCCATTTTCTCGTAGAGCCGCAACGCTTCCTCGGCGTTCCCGGCTCGTTCGAACGCCTGCGCCGCTGCGGGCAAATCGTTGAGCTTATCCCGGTAGATGATCGCGGCATCCTTGTGCAAGCCGCCGCTGCTCAGGGCGTTCGCCGCGGAGCGGAGGTCGCGCAACAACACACCGTACAGGTACGCGGCGCGGCGGTAATCGCCGCGAGCGAGTGCTTCCTGCGCGAGCCGGCGGTATTCGTTCGCTAGCAACGCCCACACATCGCCGCCGCCGAGCCAAGCGGTTGCGGGGCCGTTGCCGCTGCTCAGCAGGCTACTCAGCGAATAGCGCGGATCGACATATCCTAAGTTGGCCGAATCGCTGACGGTGGCCTTGGCATCCGGATCGCCCACAGCGATGGGCGCGCGGCGCAGCGCATGATCGGCATCCCCCGATTGCAACTGCCGTAGCACTTCGCGCAACGCTGCCTCTTGGGCACCCAAGATTTTCTCGGTGAGCCGGGGGACTTGTTCCACCGCCTTGCGGGCCAGGCTACCGCCGAGCTTCGCCAAGCCGGGCATGTTCAATTGCTTGCCGATCCATGCGAGCATGCGAGCGCCACCGAGGGCCATCCCGGCGCCGAACTTGGCCAGCGGCCCGGACCCCTTCGGTCGTGCGTCTTCCGGGATCGGGGCATCACCACCAGCTTCGCCTTGGCCCGTGAGCGGGGCGGCATCGTTCGGGGCGCCCTCGTTCAGAATCTCGAGTACGCCGGCGGGGCGATCGTCTTGAAATTCGATGCGCGTGAGGCGATCCGGTTGGAACGGGGCGGGAGGAATCGGCTTCCACGAATTGCGGCGAATCTCCGGCGGCGCCAGCCATTGATCAGGTGCGAGCGGGGAACGGAAATCGAAGGCGAGCACGGTTCCGCCGGGGAGGGCGATGAGGCCGCGATGGGCCGCGAGGTCGGCGAGTTCCTCGGGCAACAACGCCGGGAGAAGTTCGGCATCGGCGGGGAGGTAAAAGTTCGTGCCGAGCCGGCGCAGGCGGATCGCGCCGCGCGGTTCGTGCATCGGATGGGCGGAGTAAATCAACAGGAAGCCACCGCGAATGCGGAAGATCTCCGGTGCGGGCGCTGTGGAAGTAAAGAGTGCGGCCAACGGTCGAACGCCATCCATCAGCAGCAGGAACGCCTCGGCGGGTTCGGCATCGATCCGTTTGACTAGGCGCAGGGGAACCTTCACGTTGTACCTCCGGCGTTCATGATCGCGGCGCCGATGAGTTCGGCCGCGTTGGGGTGCGGCGGCCCACCGATGAGTGCGGCGGAACCCCAGAATACCCCGCTGGGAATCCACACGGCCGCGAGATCGCGGCGGATGCAGAACGATGCGACAATCACAACGAGATCGCCATGGGCCACACTTTTACCGTACAAGTGTACCAGCCCAAGCCGATCGAGAATGGCCGAGAAGTTGCTGGCGCTCACCGCACTTTTGCCCGGAAATCGTTGTTCATCGTAACTCGGAATATTGAGGAGCATTCGTTCCGGTAAGCGATTGTGTGACTCCACGGTCGATGACTTATGGACGAGCCGCCCTTCGTGGATTTCAAACGCGTGGTTCTGCCCACCGATGGTGATGCCCAATTGGAACGGATTCGCATTCAAGTGAATTTCGAGTTGATCGTGCAATTTCGCAGAGGATGCCCTGGCGAACGTGGGACGGGTCTCGGTGGTTGCATGAACGGATACCTCACGCCGCGATTTTCTCCGAGCGATCAGTTCGCCATCGGGCGATAAGACAAAGAGGGAGTTCGGCGTGTTCTCGAACTCCATAAGGATGCGGCCATCCGGAGCGCGGAAGAGTATCAGTTTGTCGTTCTTTCGATCTTCTTTCCATAGCGTCAGTGCCAAGGTTTGCCCCGCGAGTTGGGCACTCTCGATCTTAGCTCCTTCGAGGATTGGCTTTCCGTTGGTTCGTGGAAAGAAGGTTACCCAGGGTAATTCGGTTCCGCGCACCGTGATGAGGTGGCGGTCGATGAACAGAAACGGGCCGGCCATTGCCGGGAGGGATTCGCTCGAATGGTGAATCGACAGTGTGTGGGGCGCGTTGCCCTGGCTTTTCGCCCGCAGCGCCGCCGCGACAATGTGGTGTGCCGAATGGGCGACACTGAACATACTCACGACACCCGTTTTCAAATCGATGGCTTTCTTGGGTTGCTTGGAATCGCCTTCAAACACGATCACACAATCGTGTTCCGCTTGGGCCACGCATACGGGACTTTTCGATCCGACCGTCATGGAGTGGAATCGAACTGTCCGTGAAACCATGTCGTAGTGAATCACGGAAAGTACCTCGTCCTCGCCATCCGTTGAGGCGGCGTCGATGACGACACCGTTTCTGACCGGTTGGATCGTACGTACCCTCGGCAGCAATTTCCCATCCTTGAAGCCGCGCGGCAGCACCTCCACACTCGAACCGTCGCAGGCGATGGCGTGCAACAACCCATTCTTGCTGGCCGTGACGAGCCAATCGCCCTCGGCGGTGAAGCCCATTACATCGACATCCGCGACGATGCCGGGGCGGAAGGGGAAGCCGATCGGTTCGACGTCGCCCGTCCACGGTATCCAAGGGATGAACGGCCTCGCGGCGGTCGGCAGCGTTTCTTCTTCGATGCGCGCTTCCGAAGCCGCCCGCAAATCGAGGCGGAACGCACGCAGCCATACCAAGCCTTCCTCGCGCAACTCCCCGATCTTCGCGGAGCCGTCTTCTTCCACGGCGAAGGGGAAGATGCGATCGCCCGGCCGCCGCGATTCCGCGGCTTCCAATAGCGATGGCACGTTCCGCGGATGCGTCAGCACGATCACATCGCGCGGGGGTGAGTTCTTCACCTCCCCCCCGGTGGGGGAGATCGTCGATTGTCGCGCAGCGACAACGGCGGGTGGGGGGGAGTTGATGTTCGTCGAATGCGATTCCTCCAACGCCTGCCGGAATGTTTCTTCCGGAGTCTCCGTGAAATCGCTCGCTTCCAGAACATCCCGCAACGCTCCGATCTTGGCCGTGCGCAGCTCCAAGGGCTCACGTTGGGAAGTCGCATGCAGCCGAACGTCGCCGATCTTGCGGGCATCGAATTTCAACAGCGAGAGTACCGCCCCGGCCAGCGCCAACCGTACCCGGCCCCATGTGCGTACGCCTTGGTCGAATACCAACACCCGTTCGGGCTTTTGCGCTTCGTGTGGTTCTTCCCGTTGGAAATAGAGCAGTTCGTGCTCGGCGAAACGGCGTACGAATTCATCCGGGTCGAGTGCGAATTGGCTGGGCAACAGGCGATCCGGGTCGCCACGGGTGGTCACATCCGAGTAGCCGCCCTGCGGCACGGCATCGGGGGAACGCTTCCGCGGCGGGATCGTCAAACCGGCATCGAGCGCCGGTATCAGCGAGGCCGCACCCACGAGCCGGGGCGAAGTCCGTGCGGCCGCGATTAGCTTGAGCACTCGCAGCGGCAGGCTTTCGAGTTCCTCGGCGATGCGCTCATCGGGTGCGAGGCTGGGCCGGCCGAAGCGGAACCAATGGCGAAGTTGTTCGTCGCTGAGCGAGGCGATCTGCGCCGCGAGTTTGGGCCCGGCCTCGGAGAGCGGTAAGGCAACGTCGATCTTCAAATCGGTCCGTTGGCGTAGGCCAGTACGCCGCCGGGCGGCGAGGGTTTCGATCAATTCCTCAATGCTTGGAGGGTTCAGCATGAGAGCGAAACCGGAGCAAAGGTGGGCAATCAACGCCCCGATGTTTCGACCCGCGGCCGCTGCGGTGGAACATTCGCCGTACACGCGTTTGAATCGTTCAAAAGCGGGATTGCTGCCACCGAATTTGAACGCCCGCACGAGATACATCAAGTGACTGAAATGGGGAACCGAACCGTGGGCGAACGCTCCGTGGAACACTTCTTGCAATTCCTCGACGAAGCAAACCGTTCTTCCATCGGCCTCTTCAATCGCATCGCAATCGCGCGACCATTGCATCGCACTCAGGAAGATTTCTTCTTTCACGGGGAACGTCAAGTAAGCTTCGGGGATCAACGATGCTCTCACGCTCGCACCGCCATATGCAACCCGGCGCGCGTGAGCGGATCGAACGCTGCCATCGCAACGAGTTCGATCCCGTTCGGGCGAATGAACGCATACTCATCCGAATTCGCACCGATCGCTCTGCGGAGAATCGGCAGCGGCAGTTCGGGAACGATCCGGAAGCCGACCGGTAGGAAGACATCCTTCCCCCAGAAGCGTTCGGCACCGGGGATCGTCGGCGGCTTGGTGCCGAGTAGTAGCACCCGCGATCCGCTCACGGCGGCTCGAATGGAACGGAGTTCCGCCGTCGTCGCGGTTTCCGCCCACGCGGCCAAGGCTTCGAAATCGCATTCCAATGCCGTCGCGGGTTGAATCGAGCCACCGCGTACGAGTTCCAGCGGAAGCCGGGGTAACTCGGAATCTTCCACGGCCGCGATGCTGAACGAACCGGGGAACATCAACCGCGCCAGCGATTCGCCATCGCCATCGGGCGGCCGCAACTCGGAGGGCAATCGCTTTCCCGCGGGGTACCAGTGTGGTGCGCGAAACTCGTAGAACTCGACGCCGAGGATCGGTCGCAGTGCGGTGAGAACGTCGCTGCGATCTTCGGGCCAGCGAATCCAGCACCATTCCCCTTGAACGAACGCGCGCACCGCCGCCTCGCCGCGGAAACCAGCGAGCGCCGGAAGGAACCGAACTTGGCAACGCGCCGCCGAGATCATCCGAGTTTCTCCAGCAGTGCGGTGGCGAGTTGCAGCAAGTGCCCGCGCTGTTTGGCATCGGCCACCCACGCACTCCGATCGATCACCGCTTGCACCCGCTCGCGCAGCCGGGCGATCTCGGCCAGTTTCAACCCTTTCGCTACGTCCTTGCCAGCTTCCTCGAGTTCGCGGGCCAACGCTTCCGGATCCACATCTTCGGGCCGCACCGCGCGAGGGTGCGGGGCATCGGCTTTGGTCGTTTCCAACAACCCGGCCACGAGCGCCGCCAACGGGCCGATCTGCTCCGCGCGATCCCATACATAGCGCAGCACCCACAAATCCGAGGGGTTCGCCGCGGTTCGCCCGCACAGCACCGCCGAGGCCGCGATCAATTTCATTCCCTTCACCGCGCGGCGATCGGACATCGCCACGCCCAAATCGCGGATCTTGCGCACCGCCTCGGCATAGGGTTCCCACACCGCCGTCAGATCGATTTGTTTCACGCGACCGCCCAGCACCTTCAGATCGGCTGCACTGAAGACGGCAGCATCCGAAGCGTCGTTCGAGCGTTCGATGGCCCAGCCCGCCGCGAGCAGAGCGGGGAGTTGTTGCTGCGGCAGCGAATCGACCTTCACCCGCAGCAGGAAACGATCGAACAGTGCTTGGAGCGTATCGTCCTCGGGGAGATGATTCGACGCGGCGAAGGCGCTGATGAGCGGCAGGCGGTGCGTTTCGGCGCCACGGCGGTACACCCGTTCGTTCAATACCGTGAGTAGGTTGTTGAGGATGGCGCTGTTCGCATTGAAGAGTTCATCGAGGAAGGCGAACTCGGCTTCGGGGAGCATACCCGAAGTGACCGTGGCGATCACTCCTTCGCGCAGCCGCACCAGATCAACCGGGCCGAAGATCTCGTTCGGCTCGGAGAACCGCGTGAGCAGGTACTCGAAGTAGCGGCACCGCACCGCCCCCGCGAAGGAGTGAACGATCAGCGATTTCGCCGTGCCGGGCGGCCCGAACAGGAAGAGGTGTTCCCCGGCCACCGTCGCGAGCGCGATCAAGTCGATCACTTCGTCGCGGCCGATGAAGCGGGCCTTCAAGGGTTCGACGACAGCCGTTCGTAGCCGGTCGATAGGTTCATCATTCAAGCGGTCTCTCCTTCGGGATCGGTTTACCGGAATCTTGGAATACGCGTTCGACCCACTCGTACGCGGTGCCCGCACGGGGAACCCAACCCGCCCGCGGATTCGCAAGCAATCGCTCCGCGTAGAGCATTTGCAACCCGGCGTGGCCGTCGAAGTCCGGGGGCAACGCCGGTGCCCCGTCGAGGTCGGCGAGCACACCCGAGAGCGGCCACTTGCAAAGCAACTCTTCAAGGAATACACACAGGGCACTTTCTCGATCCCGCGCTTTGGCCCGCTTCAACACCCCGGGTAAGAACCGGTACAAGAGATCGGCAGTAAGATACTCCGCCGCGGAGGCGGGTTCGCGTTGCCAAGGCGGCGTGGGAGTGAATTCGCTCGCGCTCGATTGCGCCCAGCAGGCTTCGGCCAGTACTCGCGCCGCATCTTGGGCCACGTTCTTTTGGAACGGCAGCCGCACTCCGGCGACATTCGCGGCGTGCCGCAGGTATGCCGATTCCAAAAGCGGAAGGATTACCGGATCGGAATGGAACACCGGCGCCTCGGTCTGCACCGATTCCCCGTGAATGAGAACGCGTTCGAGCCAATCGCGTAGGGCCATCGACCTCTACCATCGCGGAATAGGAATCGTGAAAGAGTATCTTATCGGGAGTCTTTCCCAACTGTGCCGCCAACCGTTTTGACCCATCCCCAAATCACGCACAAGCCCACCGCACCGGAGCCGCCGATGCACCATTGCACCCAATTGGGCAGGCCCGCGAACGCGATACTGCAAGTGATCGCGATCCCCATGAGGATCGACGCGATGATCTTTTTCGACCGCCGCATACCGCGATGTTCGTTCCAATCCTTGAGCAATCCGCCGAAGTACGGTGTGCGGTGCAGCCAACGTTGCAAGCGCGGGGAACTTCGGCCGAAACAGTAACTCGCCAGCAAAACCCACGGCGTCGTGGGCAGCCCCGGCAGCACGGCCCCCGCATAGGCCACCCCCACGAAAAATAGCCCGGCGCCCACGAATAGCCATCGCTGCACACCAGTTGCGGCCGGGGGTGAATTGAATAACTCGGGCATTCGCAGCGGCTCGTGGATTACTTCTTCTCGGCTTGGTTCATTTTGCATTTCGGATCGATCGGCACCGCTTCGCCGACTTGATCCGTCGGATGGTTGAACAGATACTTCCAGACCTCTTCGTGGATGAACTTGCCTTTCTCGTCTTTTCCCGCGGCTCCGCCCGGCGTCACACTGCTATGGGCGCGCTTGGCATCCCCTTTCACGTCGAACGAGGTAATCAATCGGCGGCTGTTCGCGAATGGGAACGGCGTTTTGTCTACGTCCACGATGGGGCCGAACTGATTCAATCCGAGCATCTGCCACGAACGGCAGTAGTGGTCGCCGGTCCAACCGCCATCGAGGGTGTGGGAGAAGCCGAAGAATCGTTCGGGCGGCGTGGCCGAAGGGAAGCCCTGCCAAGTTTCGGTTTGATCGCGCGGGCCGCAGAACATGACCACGCGATCCACTTTCTGATGCACGGCGAAGCGTGCGGCGGTCGTCGAGCCGTGGGAACTTCCGGCCATCGTCACCAGTTCCCATTTCAAGCCTTTGCCATCCGTCGTAAGGAACTGGCCCCATTTTCCTTCGGGGTGTTCCTTGGCTAGCCATTTTACAAATTGAAACGCCCGTTCCATCATGCCGTCGGGCTTGGCGAGTTTCACCCACGGGGTGTGGTCTTCGCCCGTGGCGGCTTCCAAGCGCATCTTGCCGAGGCTGGTGCCGTCGTTGAGTTGCTCTTTCGGCATTTTCGCAAACCACTGGTTGGCGTAGCTCACTTGGATCGCGTGGTAACCGTACCCGGCCACCCGCTCGAACAACGCGGCGTTGTAGCCCATCAGCCAGATCATGAGCTTCCCCTTGGGGGCTACCCGGGTATCGACCGCGGCCTGTTCAGTATCGAGAACCTTCCCCGTCGAATCCTTGAAAACGAAGCCGATATCTGGGTATTCCTTCACTCGCGGGTCGATGGTGCTGGCTCGCCCCTTCACGGTATGCAGCTTCCCGTCGGGTTTCTTTTCTGGCGGCGGCGCCTCTTGGGCGAAGGAGATCGCAACCGTGGCGATGGTTAGAATGATTGCGGAGAGAATGCGCGGCATCGAGAAATCCTTATCCGGGATAGGGGCACCTTCGGTTTTACCATCGTGGAGTTGGAAATGCTACGGTTCGAACATATTCGACTTCCCACCGCGTCGGCCGATCAACTCCGCGACCAGCACGGCAATGTAGAACTGCCCAACAATCGCTTCGACTACCGCAAAACCCCTGGCCAAATCGCGGGCGGGTACGATATCCCCGTAGCCGACGGTGGTGAGCTTGAGGAAGCTAAGACCGCCCAGAGGGCGATCATGAAGATCGCCGTGGCCAAAAGATCTAACGCGGCTCGGACGTCGGGCCGGCTCCGGCCATGGGTGCGTGAAGAATGATGCCGATCAGCGCGAAGAGCAGAAAACGGTAACGCTTACCGGCGAATTTGAGCATCTCAACTCCCGGGTCTTCAAGCTTCTTGAATCCAAGCTCGAGCGGCATCCGATTCCGATTGATCGAAGTAGCGAATCTTCGCCATAGAGAAGGGCACGCACACCTTGGCCATCCACTTTTCCCAGGCCTTATCCCCGACGAGTGCAACCTTCTCGATCGTGCGGCAGTGGCTAGTGGCGAATTTGATGTCGTCCCACAGGGCGTGCATGTCCCAGCCTTGGAAATCGTGAAACTCTGCGAGCAATCGCACTTTGCCGGTCTTGGCCATTTCGTCGATCGCGGGAACGAACGTTTTGTAATCGGCGTCGTGCAGTTTGCCGCTGATCTTGAATGCGAGAACGTGTTCGGCGGGGGATTCGATGAACTCGATCATGGATGTGGCTCCTGTGGGGAAAGTGGCGATGACAATGCGATATTGTAGTAGGGCTTATTGTGGAGGAATTTTCGCAGGGTGGAATCGGGTGACGCGATCTTTCAATCCGTGGGTTTGTGAAAGCAAACGTGCCATTTTTTCATCGTGCTTCGACATTAGTGCCACTTCTAAAGATAACTCTTGTTCTCTGATTAAAAACCGTTTGATTTCTTGGATACACCACTCGCATCGGGTCGTGTTGGACGTAGGGTCGTAAAAGTTCCCGAGATCACTGGCGAGTTGCCAAACGCTTCGAGACAAGCGTATATCATTTCGATCGACCAGATAGAGCGGTAGTAAAACATTGGCCAATTGCCCTCCTGGGTGCTTCAAATTGATCTGCATCAATTCCGCAAACGCGAGTTCGTAGCAGCACCATCCCCGCGAATTATTCAGCATTGCATCGGTGACGAAAAACGCGATGTGTCGACTTCGCAAAACACCATCTCGCAATGCGGATCTCGAATCGCGTCCATAGGAGTAATCCGCCCGATCCATCCAAGGTTGGATACCCTCGGCCAGTAGGCCGTCGTAGATCGGCTGAACAAGGTTTTCTCGATCTTCTTGGGAATGCGACAGGAAAATATGGCTCGTGCATTTCGGAAATGACGCGATTTGCCAGAACATTGATGGCCCCTCAATTCCAAGCCAGTTCGGGGAGAGGAGGGGCCGCTTTGGAAGATCGGGGAACGCTTCCCGTCAATACCCGGATTAAGCGTTCACCCAACTCTGTTGGTGAGAAAAATCGAAACGAGGGCTGCCTTTTAAGAAAGTCGCGTTGAACGAGTTGATCGAGAGCATCACTCACTTCGTCGATCGAGTAGATGTCGCGGATGTCCGCGAAGGAATCCACAATGGAATCTTCGGTCAAGCCGTCGCCCGCTTGCCTGTTCGGCTGCTTCGATGGGTACGCTTTGAGGATGTACTGGTAAACGTCCGGTAATCCTGCAACGTATTCCTTCAATTGCTTGTCGGTCGGTTCGGCCATAGATCACCTCCTATTCGTTCATTCTATCGTACCCGATCCGTCGCAAGCAATCCTACCCCTTCAGCATCTCGTCGTGCTTCATGCCGCTGGGCGGCAAATCGGCCTCTCGGCAGTTCGCTAACGCCGCCTTGGCGCCGGCCAACTGATCGGCGTCGTTGTCTTCCCATTCGATGTTCACGGCGCCATCGAAGCCGATCCGGTTCAGCTCGATGAAGATCTCTTCTAGGCTGTTCGCGTCCCGCTGCGTGCCAGCGGTCACGAACTTCCAGCCGTTCGTCCAGTGGCCCATCGGCCGGTGACCGCCGAGGCGACCGCCCCGGCAGTGCTCGCGTTCCACCTGCACGCCCTT
>Ga0105045_10004641_pt1 | contig 11959 bp, 8 predicted proteins | sample MAT02_FD_78089 | JGI IMG/M metagenome (GOLD analysis project Ga0105045, IMG submission 78089) | Freshwater microbial communities from Lake Fryxell liftoff mats and glacier meltwater in Antarctica - MAT-02 (megahit assembly) | ecosystem: Environmental > Aquatic > Freshwater > Ice > Liftoff... | reverse complement strand
TTAGCCGAAGGCGGAAAATAGCCAGCGATTTCGTCCATGTAGAACATCGCGCGAAGTGAGCTGGTTCCGCTTTGCGTTCGCATCCAAGCGAGTAACTCATTGAGCAGAATGGTTACAAAGAACATTCGCTCGGTGTCGCTCAAATGTGCGATCGAAAGAATCGTCAATCGCGGCTTGCCTTCGGGCGTGTAAAGCAACCGCTGGATCGATAGCGATTCGCCTTCGAGCCACGTTGAAAACGCGGGTGAAGCAAGCAGATTGTTCAGTTGCATCGCAAGTTTGCCGCGATCCGCCGCTGGCATAAAACTGTCTAAATCCAAGACGCCGACGCGAGTGATCGGTGGCCGCTGAATCAACCCAATTAAGTCGGCAATGGTGACGTTCTTTCCTTGACGCCAAGCGTGATCCAAGATCGATGAAATGAGAATGTGTTCGGGCGACAACAGCGGATCGGCGTTAATGCCCATCAGCGTTAGCAGTCCTGACGCCGAACCCGTGATCCGCTCTCGCATCGCGTCGGCATCGTCGAGCACCTGCTTCGGTGGAGCGTCGAAACTTTTTAGGACCGTGAGCTGCAGGCCTGCATTGCTGCCCGGCGTGTAAATGGCGATGTCGACTGCGTCGCGAAAGCGTTGAATGCGATCCGGTGTTTGGCCCCATAATTCCAGTCCCGCTTTCCACTTGCTTGCCGTATCGGCTGCCAACGCTTCAAGCGTCATCCCTTTGCGAGTCGCATCGCCTTGTTCCAGCCATGGCAAAAAATCTTCCGGGCGAAGCTGAGGGAAGGCGAGCATCAAGTTTGCGAGGTCGCCCTTCGGGTCGACACAAATCGCAGGGATCCCATCGAGCGCGGCTTCTTCCAAAAGGGCCAAACAAAGACCTGTCTTGCCGCTGCCCGTCATCCCAACGCACATCGCGTGAGTACAAAGGTCTTTCGCGTCGTACATCAGCAGATCGTCTTTCAACTGACGCTCTGCCAGATCGTAGTGCCGACCGAGATAAAACGATGCGAGTTTTTCAAACTGCTCGACGGAGGGAACGCTCATGGATGATTTGTCGGAGAGAAGGAATGACTTTTGGGTCAGACAGTTGTCTCAACAGTCGACCGGTTTGAACAGTTGGGGGAGTCCCCGGTCGGCGGCGTTAACAATCGTTGTTATATTCTTTGCCGACAATCCGCTCAGCAACCCGAAACGAAAACGCAACATGCTTGACCTCTACGACAAGATTGAAGAAGCCAAATCTGCGATCCTCGCCAAATGGAACCACAAGCCCAAAGTGGCGATAGTACTTGGCACTGGTTTAGGTGGACTTGTCGGCGATATCGAGATTGAAGCCGCGATCGAATATGCTGATATCCCGCACTTCCCAACGTCGACCGCGACAAGCCACCGGGGACGACTGGTTTGCGGTCGACTCAGTGGCCAACCCGTCGTTGCCATGGAAGGCCGCTTCCACATGTACGAAGGCTACCCGCTGAAGCAGATCACGTTGCCGATTCGTGTCTTCAAAGCGTTAGGAGCAGAATTGCTTGTCTTGTCGAACGCTTGCGGAGGCTTGAATCCCTACTTCCGATCCGGCGACATCATGGTGATCGAGGACCAAATCAATCTTCTCGGCGACAATCCTCTCATCGGGATTAATGACGACCGATTGGGCCCACGATTTCCGGACATGTGCGAGCCGTATGACCAACAATGGGTCGATCGCACGATTCAAATTGCGAGAGACGCGAAAATTGAAGTCCACAAAGGCGTTTTCGTGGCTGTCGCCGGCCCGAACCTGGAGACTCGAGCCGAGTACCGATTTCTGCGAACGATCGGTGCCGATGTGGTCGGAATGAGCACCGTTCCTGAAGCGATCGTGGCGGTCCACTGCGGTCTGAAAGCGGTTGGCTTATCGGTCATCACCGACATGTGCCTTCCCGATGCTCTTCATCCGGCTAACGTTCAGGAAATCATCCGAACGGCAAATGAAGCGGAACCAAAACTTCGCCACATCGTTCGCGGGATCGTTTCCGAGGCCGGAATGGTGCGAATGGCTTAGTGGTTCGTCGAGATCGTGAATAAGGATTGACCGTAGTGGATGAGGATATGAGTCCTCGGGCTTGATGGAGCGTGAGGACTCGTGGCCTCGTCCACTACCTAAATCCAGCGATTGACGAACCACAAGAGCAGAATCAGGTCTCGCAGGCCAGCAAAGTCGGCTCAATCGTCAAAATTTGCCAAATCGATTCAATCCTTACAGTCAAAACACCCGAAGTGATCTCTGAGTAGATCTGTGTTTTCGTAATGTGAGGCGGCAATGACGCTGTGCGACCCAACCAACGCTGTGCCCGAGAAATCGTTTTTCGCTTTTGATCGCAACGCGAGGGCGGGATTTGGCGTCTGGCTGGCGACCGCATGTTTCGCGTTTTTCGTCTCTTATGGCGGCCGTTTGAACGCCGAAGAGAGCGAATTTGCTGGACTGATTCGCACCAAAACAGCCGATCGAGGTTCCTATCAAGCACCGACGGTCACTGCGAAAAATACTCGATTGATCGAAGTTGAGGACACCGATGCGATTCCTGTTGATCAGGCAACCAGCAATGACATTGAGAGCGAAGAATTGATTCCGGTCGAGTACGAAGAGCCAATTTTGCTTCGACAGCCAGTTCGCCAGGCGTCCGCCGGCATTCCAGGCCGATCGAATAGCGTTCCTCGTCGAGTTTCACGCGCCGCGTTTCAACCGTCAGTCGTCTTCGAAGAGTACGCTCCAAGCGACCAAATCGTCGACGCGAGTTGCGGCAGCGAACCCGGCTGTGGTTTCGAGGCGAGCTGTGGCTGCGAGGCGATGGGCTACGCGTGCGACGGAAGCTGCATGAGCTGCGACTCCGGTTGCGACGCAGGCTGCGATTCAATGGCCTGCGGTAGCTGCAGCACGGGAACCTGCGGACAACGTTCTTGCAGAAACTGCTGCGTTCGTTTGAGCATGGATCCATGCCAGTGGTTCGGAGCGGTTGAATTGCTGTTGATGTGGCGTATTGGAGAAGTGTTGCCACCATTGGCCACGACTTCGACGATCCCCACCGGTGATGGCACATTAGGAAGTATACCGACCAGAATCCTATTCGGTGGCGAACGAGTCCAAGATGAAGTGTCAGCCGGCGGACGATTCACGATCGGCACTTGGCTAGACGACCAGCAGTGCCAAAGTCTGGTGTTTCATGGCTGGGCAGCGGAACAAGATAGCTACGGCTTCGCAACGGATGACAACGCAACCCCGATCATCGCCAGGCCGTTTTTAAACGTCGGTATCCCGGTCCCTGCACAGGGTTCGCAGATTATTGCATCTCCGGACCGCAACCGAGAAGGCTCTATCAATATCGATGGCACCAATGACGTCTATGGTGCCGATATATCGCTACGCCAACGTTGGCTCGGCGGTCTAGGAGGATTCGTCGACGTGCTTTACGGTTACCAGTACATGCGGATGGACGATAACCTTTCCATAGCAACAAGAACCTTCGAAACCGCACCTACACCAGCAACGTTGCTGAACGTTCGCGATACGTTCGATGCAGAAAACGAATTTCATGGCGGTCAGCTTGGCCTCGCCGCTCGTTACCGTGAACGCGGTTGGTCGTTCAACGGCACCTTGAAGGCCGCCGCCGGTTCACTTCGCCGGACTTCCATCCGGACGGGGTCGAGGTTAACTACCATTGGCGCAAACCAAACCCCCGATCCAAACGGGCTACTCGTTCGCTCAACCAACGGAGGTACAATTGAGGACAACACGTTCGCCTGGGTCCCTGAACTGGATGCAACGATTGGTTGGCGTTGGACAAAAAATCTTGATTTGACCTTCGGCTACCATGTGATCGCGATGACCGATTCGTTGCTGGTATCCGGTATGATCGACCCACGGCTCGCGGTGAATGCGGAACCAATAGCGAACGGATCGACGACGCCCCCAGGTCCACAGAATCCCAGTGCGGCATTGCGATATGATACTTTTTACATTCACGGCATCCACTTTGGCGTCCAGTGTTTGTACTGATGATTGATTTTGACTTTGAGTGCTACTTTGACTGATCGTTTTTCAACGGCGCCGATTTCGAAACTTGTCGGATTCGTAGTCGAACCTTATGCGCACGAAGTGGGCAGCGGCATCGGCGACGCGATCGTACGACTGGAGTGCAAAACGCATCATCACAATCCGATGGGACGAGTCCATGGTGGTTTGATCGCCGCGCTTGCTGATGCCGCGATGGGGATCGCGTTTGGCCGAACCCTTTTGCCAGGCGAAGATTTTTCGACGATCGATATGAATGTAAGCTTCCTTCGGCCTGTTCGCGAAGGCTTGATCACGGCCAACGCAAGAGTGATCGAACGTGGATTACGCATCGGTTTTGTACAGTGCGACATCGTTAACTCGCGAGGCAAGCGAGTTGCAACGGCCACGTCGACATGCACTCTCATCGCGTCAGACGCATGACTCGAATCGGGCGAGTCGCATCGTCAGGCAAGAGCATTTTATGCTCTTCGTATCGCCAAGTCCGGCGGACGATCCAACCGGCGAACTCCGTCGATATCGATCGATAAGGATCGCTTAACAACACCTCGCCTTGATCGGCAAGATGATGTCGCAAACAGACGTCAAGCTTTGGCCACAGATCACGGGAGTAAGTAATGTCGCTTCCCAAAATGATTAGGAACGGTGGTTGGGCAAGCTTATCTTCTGCAAACCGCAAGCGACGAACTTCGCATTGATCGCGGACCTGACTGGTCGTTAGCTTGACCAACAACAGCGGATCGCTGACCCCATCGGTTAACGTAACGCGAGCCCCGCGTAGCGCTGCGCCCAATCCGGCGCGGCCCGTTCCACATCCGAGTTCAAGCACTCTCACGCCATTCAAGTCTCGCGCTTCAAGGAACTGATCGAGCCCATCCGCCGCTCGCCATGTCGTCGCCCAAAACGGGTCAATCACGCCCAATTCACCCGCGTCCTGACGGCGACATGCGTCAAGCAACATGCCGTCGGGATCTGAGGCCGTCGCGATCCGGACCGGCCTGCCTGCCACGTTTGTTTCAAGCCAATGCCAAGCGACTCGTCGACTGGCTCGCTGCATCAACCTTTGCGACACGGCATTCATTTGCGAAGCAACTTCGCGGCGTCGCGGGCGAAGTAAGTCAGCACCGCATCCGCGCCACTGCGTCGAAACGCAAGCAGGCTTTCCATCATCACGCGATCACGATCCAGCCAACCTCGTTCGGCTGCGGCAGCGATCATCGCGTACTCGCCGCTGACTTGATAAGCCAGCACCGGTACCGCGAAAGCATCTTTGACTCGTCGAATGATATCCAGATAAGGCATGCCTGGCTTGACCATCACCATGTCAGCACCTTGTTGTAAATCAGCCGCGACTTCATGAATCGCTTCGTCGCTGTTTGCGGGGTCTTGCTGGTAGGTTTTCTTGTCGCCACCGGCGAGGTTCGAGGCCGAGCCAACCGCGTCTCGAAACGGTCCATAAAATGCGCTCGCGTACTTGGCGGCGTAGGCGAGGATTTGGACTTGTTCAAAACCAGCACCATCGAGTGCTTCGCGAATTTCACCGATGCGACCATCCATCATGTCGCTTGGCGCAATCACGTCGCAACCCGCTTGAGCTTGCACAATCGCTTGCTTACAAAGCATCTCAATCGTCTCGTCGTTGACGACATAACCGTTGCGAATCAATCCGTCATGGCCATGACTGCTGTACGGATCAAGAGCAACGTCGCAGATGATTCCCACGGAATCACCGACTTCCTTTTGGACCGCCCGCACCGCGCGGCAGACTAAATTTTGCGGATTGATCGCTTCGACAGCATCTTCGGTTTTCAGCTTCGGATCGGTGGCCGGAAAAATCGCGATCGCTGGGATCCCAAGCTCCGCAGCCTCGGACGCGGCACGTCGAACCGATTCCAGACTCAATCGGCTAACGCCCGGCAGGCTTGCGATCGGTTGCTCGCCGGTCGGTTGATCGACGACAAAAAGGGGCCAGATCAAATCATCGACCGTAACGCGAGTTTCGGCGACCATCCGGCGAGACCAATCGAAGCGGCGAAGCCTTCGCATTCGAACCGAAGGAAATGGGCCACGTGCGGATGAAAACATGCTGGATGCCAAAGATCGAAATTAGTAAAGAGCGCCCAAACGACGGGCTCTTTGTTATACTTGGTTCTCTGCAAACGCAACCCACCCCAGAAATTGAGGAACTCGTCCATGAATCGCCGTTTACAGCCGTTTCTTAGGCCAATTTTCAGTCCCGCGTTAACCCTGTGCTTTCTCGTCATGGGTGGGGTTTTGACGGCCGTTGCGTTTGCCGGTGAGGATGACGTCAAAGCACCTGAAAAGATGTCCGTGCTTCTGATCGATGGCCAAAACAATCATAAATGGGAAGAAACCACTCCGCTGATCAAGCAAACGCTGGAAGGCTGTGGGCTGTTTACCGTCGACGTCGCCACCTCACCGGCGAAGGGCCAGGATATGTCGTCGTTCAATCCCAATTTTTCGGACTACAAGTTAGTGGTTTCCAACTACAACGGCGAAGATTGGAGTGAACCGACGCAGAAAGCGTTCGATACCTTCGTTTCAAGCGGCGGCGGTTTCGTGAGTGTACACGCGGCAGACAACTCGTTCCCAGGTTGGGACGCCTACAACCGCATGATTGGCCTTGGCGGATGGGGCGGACGCGACCAGACGAATGGGCCCTACGTCCGGTGGAAGGACGACATCAAGGCATTCACCCGAGACATGAGCAACGGCAGCGGCGGTGCTCATGGTAAACGGACTGCTTTCCTGATCGTTGTCCGTGATGATTCGCATCCGATCACCAACGGCCTGCCGAAATCTTGGATGCAGGCGGAGGATGAGCTTTACGGGAAACTTCGTGGTCCCGCAGAAAACATGCATGTCTTGGCGACCGCGTACAGCGAGCCTTCGTCCGGCGGTTCGGGCGAACATGAGCCGATCCTGATGGCGATTCAATATGGCGACGGACGCGTGTTTCATACGACCCTTGGTCATGACGTCGCTGCCATGCAGGGCACCGCGTTTCAAGTCACGCTTCAGCGCGGGGCACAGTGGGCCGCGACCGGTACGGTCACACTGCCACCAACCTCGGGAGAGCTGCTTTCAAGCACGAAGCCCGTGACTCGCGATCCGGCAACGTTGGTGGCAACGGCTGCATCGATCGATATGGAATCGGCGCCAAACCTTGAATCCGCTGGCTGGGTAGAGCTCTTTGACGGCAAGAACTTGCAAGGATGGACGCAGAAGAATGGAACGGCAACCTACTGTGTCGAAGAGGGTGCAATCGTCGGCAAGACGTCGCAAGGCAGTCCGAATTCGTTCCTCTGCTCCGACAAATCTTATGATGACTTTGAGCTTGCGTTTGAAGTGATGGACGACCCAGGCTTGAACTCCGGTGTACAGATTCGTTCGGTCAGTAAACCGGATTTCCAAAACGGCCGCGTCCATGGACCTCAAGTTGAAATCGAAACGGCACCTGGCGAAGCGGGTTACATCTACAGCGAAGGGACCGGTCGCGGTTGGATCAGCCCGAAGCAGCCGATTCAAGACGCTTACCAAAACGACAAATGGAACCAGTATCTCGTCCGTGCCTCGGGGGACCGGATTCAGGTCTGGATCAACGGTCGTAAGATCGAAGACCTTCGCGACGCAGAATCTTCTCGCGAGGGATTCATCGGGCTACAGGTCCACGGAATCGAAAAAGGCCAAGGACCGTTTCAAGTTCGATGGAAGAACATCAAAGTTCGAGAACTTTAGGAACAGGCACTGGAAACCTACCCCACCTTCGGGATGATGGCGGGGTGGAACCGGTCAGCGGTTAACTATTGACGGTTGTGGCGTCCGGTTTAGCCATTGCGACAGTCCGATTATGGAAGTTACTCTTGAGCGTCGAAGTTGGTGAGCTATGTTTCCCAAAACACCCACCTTTCGGCCCGTCGGACTTTCGCCTTGTACACCGAAACTGCCCCCTATCGATCGTTGGCTACCCAAAACACATTCGACGGCTCGAAAGCCTACCGCTGGTCGCTTGAGATTGCCGCTCGTTACCGGGTGAAGCTTTCGCATGAACTTTCCGATTGGTTTGACTGCGGGGTCTGCGAGCAACTGGGAGCGGGCGAATTTTGTGAGCCCGCGACACCTAAACAACTCCTTAGCGATGCGCCCGAGTGCATTTGGCCTGGTCTGATGCCACCGGATGTCTTGCCGCTGGTGGGCAACGGATTGGGTGATTGGCTTTGCGGGCGGGTTTCCGCCCAAAACACGATCGATGAGATCATCTATTGGTATCACGGTGGAGGCGACCACCTTCCCTATGGCACACGCCTCGCCGAAGCGATCGTGTTTGACACGCTTGCCGAGCGACTTCCCGGTCGCCGACAGTTTCACGCAATCCCTGCGGAACGCGAATCGATTGAATACCAATCGATCGTCTCGGGTGTATTGGTCGAATGGGCTGTTCGACATCTTCCGCCCGACGTCGAATCGGTGCTCAGTATCGATGCGCCTCCATCGCTTATTGCCAGCGAACTGAACCGGCACAAAATCGCGTCTGCCGCAGTTCGCTGTGATGCGGTGCTCGCCGCGCTGGACAATCAACTTCGCGTTCGCCTAACCAATCGTGACGCGGTGAAGCTTGGCGTTTCTTGGGACCGCGACGTATCAAAATGGATGTTTGATACGGCAACGATTCCGCTTGCCAAGAAACAAATCTTGATGGATCAATGGGAAGATCAACACGGCCATTGCTTTTACCAGGACTGGACCGCTGTAGAAGAAATTTGCGAAGAAGTCGCGCGAGAACGAAACGACCTCGGCTGGGTTCATGATTGCTTGGGTTGGTCGGCGCAGCGTCGCGGCGACGTGGAAACCGCGAAGCGGCACTACGAACGATCCGCTATGACCTCGGTGTTCACAGACCAAGCGGTTCGCTTCCGAACTCATTTTGATAACGAACGCGTAGCTAAGTTTTCCGTCGCTCGTTTATTGGAAATGGGCGTCGAGCATCGCATCGATCCGCAATACATTGCTGCGGTCAGCGACACAACGAACCCACATTGGCGTCTCGAAGTCGAGAAATATTGGCTCCAGCAAGCGGATGCACCGGAGTCGACCGATCGACAACGATACGACCTTATCTATCGTGCCGGCTGGGACGTTGGTTGTGATTCGATGCGTGGCTACCGAGACCTGTTGATCAAGCTTTCCGAAGCCGCGATGCGCGTCGGGCAAGTAGCCCGAGCGGAAGTGGCAAAAACGCATGCCGCCTGCATTGAAGAACGCTATGGCAACCGCGCTAAAGCAAGTGCTTCGCCTTAATGCGAAGGTATTCGTTCACCAACGGCGCGGTTAACTGATCCGGAAACGCGTCGACGACCAAGACACCGTGATGGTGCAAATCAGTGATCACCTGTTGCCGCCAAAGCAAGATGTCTGCGGCCGCAGCGGCGCGATAGAGATTGATTGGATCACCTTCGGGATGATCGGCTGCGTCAAACATTCGTCGGTCCCTCATCAAGATGCCCAACGGCAAGTGGCGCGAGCCTATGTTTGACAGATAGTCGACGACTTGGGCTGCGTTCACCTCATCAATCACGCTGGTCGCAAGAACGACGAGCGAACGACGCTTGCAATGATTCGATAAGTATAGAAATGCGTCGTTGTATCGCGACTCGACCATCCGCGGAAATTGATCGAAGCTCGCTCGCAGCAACCGGTTCATCTGGCTCCCGCCGCCTTGCGGGGGAACATACCGATGCACCTTGTCACTAAAGCACAGTAGCCCAACTTCATCACCTTGAACAAGGGCGACATACGCCATCATCAGCATCGAATTGAGTGCATGGTCAAGCAAAGATCGACCGTCGCATTCGTTCGTCATCATTCGTCCACAATCGAGCATGAAGACGATTCGTTGACTTTGGTCCGATTGAAACTGGCGTACAGTTAGTTTGCTACGACGCGCCGTGCTTCGCCAATCGATGTGACGGTAGTTGTCATCAGGCGTGTAGTCACGAAGCCTTTCAAAATCGCTGTCTTGTCCGATTCGGCGGGTCTGCCGAACGCCAATCAGGCTCAAGCGATTCGTGCGGGCCAATAACGCGTAATCGCCGAGCTGTTTCATGTCGGGATAGACGTTCAGCCGCTGTGGCACGGGCAGCGTCTTGTACAAAACCCACAATCGAGCGGGGCTGATCAAGCGCAAGTAAATGGACTCGAGTTCAAAGACGCCGCGTTTGAGTGGTATCAGCTTTCGCCGCATCGTGACTGAACCGCCAGGCGGCAAGTGGAGCGGATGCTGGCTCGGCTTGGTCGTAAAATGAGGCGGCAAATCGTCGCGAACTTCGCCGCGAAGCAAGATTCCCGACCGATTGTGGATCGTTACTTCGCAGGGCAATTCGACGCCCAGGGATGCCGTTTGCTGAACCACTCGCGAACCCGTGATTCCCGTTCGACTTCCTAAACAAAGTGCGATCAGGTCCAGCAGCAAAAACAAGGCGGCAATCATGGCAAAGGCAAGCACCAAAGCCGCAATCTGCGAACTGAAGAACGCGATCAAGCTCAAGGCGAACGAAAAACCGATTAGCGCCATCCACCACCAAGTCGGAAAGGCCCTTAATCTCCAGGCAATCAACACAATCGGCGTTGCGATCAGCCCAAGCACCAACCACGGCCAATGCGTGATAATTTCGGGCAGTTCGCTTTGAGCCAACAACACGCTGAATTCCAAGCGAGTGATGAAAAAAATCGGTTCCGAAGCATCATAACGTATCTCGCCTTCCGACTTTCGCCGCAATCAATAGAATGCTCGTCATTGATCCAGCGTTTTCCGACCCGTTCAACCCCCGAACGATCAACCAAGAGCGATTGCCTTGCTACGTACCCACACTTGCGGCCAACTCCGAAAAACTGACGTCGGCACCACAGCGACCCTTTGCGGCTGGGTCGAAAGTAAACGCGACCACGGCGGAGCGGTTTTCATCGACCTTCGCGATCGCTATGGCTTGACTCAAGTGGTGATCGGACCACCTGAAGCAAACCAAGAACAGATCGATTTCGCCGGCCGGGTCGGCAGCGAATGGGTCATCAAAGCGACCGGAGTCGTCGCCGATCGTTTGCTCGGCAAGAACAACGACAAGCTTGCAACGGGTGAAATCGAGTTGCGATGCTCCCAGGTCGAAGTGCTTAATCCGTCTGCGCCTCCGCCGTTCACGCCGTCACAGGCCGACCTTCCCAACGAAGATTTACGGCTCAAGTATCGTTTTCTCGACTTGCGCCGCACCCAGATGCAAAAGTCGATGATCACGCGAAGCCGGATCATCAAGGAGATGCGTGACTACTTCGCGGAACATGACTTTATTGATGTGGAAACCCCGATCTTGGGTCGAAGTACTCCCGAAGGGGCTCGCGATTACTTGGTTCCCAGTCGCGTACACCCAGGCCACTTTTATGCTCTGCCGCAGTCACCCCAACTGTACAAGCAAATTCTCATGGTCGCTGGCTTCGACCGCTATGTGCAAGTTGCGAAATGCTTCCGCGACGAAGACCTGCGGGCCGACCGTCAACCTGAATTCACGCAGCTTGATTTGGAGATGTCCTTCGTTGACTCCGAAGACATCATCGGGATCATCGATGGGCTTGTGAAACGCGTCGCCAAAGCAATCCTTGGCAAGGACATTTCCCTGCCGCTCCCGCGGATGACCTTTGACGAAGCGATGAAGCGGTTCGGCAGCGATCAACCTGACTTGCGTTTCGGCCTCGAGATCGTGGACATCACCGACATTGCCAAGACGGTCGAGTTCCGTGTCTTCCGTGCGACTGCCGATGACGGTGGCTTCGTCCGTGGAATCAAAGTCGATGCCAAGGCAGAAGAATTCTCACGCCGCCGATTGGACGAGCTGACCGA
>Ga0105045_10004639_pt1 | contig 11961 bp, 10 predicted proteins | sample MAT02_FD_78089 | JGI IMG/M metagenome (GOLD analysis project Ga0105045, IMG submission 78089) | Freshwater microbial communities from Lake Fryxell liftoff mats and glacier meltwater in Antarctica - MAT-02 (megahit assembly) | ecosystem: Environmental > Aquatic > Freshwater > Ice > Liftoff... | reverse complement strand
TCAGCGGCAAGATCCGCAAGAACCAGCGCGTCACGGTCGTCAAGCAGAAGGACGGCTCGACATTCCCGGATGTGATCGTCCAAGTGTTGGAATTCGATCGTCTCGCCCGGCGCGAGGTCGACGAAATCCGCGCCGGCGACATCTGCAGTATCGTCGGCATCGACGAAGCCGACATCGGCGACACGATTTGCGATTTCGAAAATCCGCTGCCCATGGCCCCGTTGACCATCGACGAGCCGACGCTGGACATGCTCTTCAAGGTGAACGATTCCCCGTTCGCGGGGCAAGACGGCAAACCCTGCACGAGCCGGGAACTGCGGGATCGACTGACCTTGGAACTGCAGGCCAACGTCGCCCTCCGGGTTCGCCCCGGCGAGCGCGAAAGCGAGTTCATCGTCAGCGGTCGCGGTCTGCTCCACTTGGGTGTGTTGCTCGAATCGATGCGCCGCGAAGGCATGGAAATCGCCGTCGGCAAGCCGAAGGTCATCTACAAGGAAGTCGACGGCAAGACGCACGAGCCGATCGAGTACCTCGTCGTCGAAGTGCCGACGGAGCACTCGAACTCGGTGATGCGCTTGGTGCTCGAGCGTCAGGGGGAATGCGAGAAGATGGAGAACCACGGCACGACGACCCACGTCGAGTTCTTCATCCCGGCCCGGGCGCTCATCGGCCTGCGGACGCGGATGATGACGGCGACGCAGGGCACGGCCATCCTCCACCACAACTTCCACGAATACCGCCCGCTGAAATCGAACATCCCCGGCCGCGCCCTCGGCGTGCTCATCAGCATCGAGACCGAAAAGGCCACGGCCTACGCCATCGACGGCCTCCAAGATCGCGGCACGCTCTTCGTCTCCCCGCAGGAGGCGGTCTACGGCGGGCAGATCGTCGGCGAGCATTGCCGGGAGAACGACCTGACGGTGAACGTGACCCGCAAGAAGCCGCTGACGAACATGCGGGCCTCGGGGTCGGACAAAGCCGCGTCGACGAAGCCGCCGCGCGACTTCAGCATGGAAATGGCCCTCGAATACATCGAAGACGACGAACTGGTGGAAATCACCCCGCTGCAAATCCGGATGCGCAAGATCTTCCTGAGCGAAGGCGAGCGCAAACGCGGCGGCCGCAAAGGTTGAACCATCGCAACTCGGCGAGCCGGCCCCGTGAGTTTGACAGTCATGAGATTCGCCCCGTTGATTCTCGTCGGATTGTCTTTCATCGGTTGCACCCGGCCGCTGCAGGACTTGACGCCGCCGCCCGTCGATAAGCCGCGCGTCCCGACCTTCGGTGAAACGAACCCAAGAGGTCGCATTGCTGGCCGTGTCATTTGGAACGGCGGGACGCCGGTGGCACCGCAGGTCAAGGGGCTCATCGATACCGGGAGCGGCGTCGCTTGGGGAGAGATGCCCAACCACTTGGCCCCGCGCATCGACCCCGAGACCCAAGGGCTGGAGGACGTGGTCGTCTATTTGGAGAGATGCGATCCCACGCTCGCCAAGCCATGGCCGTTCGCTCCTCTTCGCGTCGAAGTCCGAAACCGCATGATCTCCGCCGCTCAGGGCGGTCGCAACGGTCGTGTCGGATTCGCCCGCGTCGGCGAATCGTTCGAGATGGTATCCTTCGACGGAGTACCCCACATGCTCCGCGCCCGCGGGGCCGGCTTTTTCACCGTCCCATTGCCCGAGAAAAACAAACCGCAGACGCGCTCCATCGACGCGTTGGGGCCGACCGAATTCACGAGCGCCGCCGGGTATTTCTGGACGTCCGCGGAAGTTTTCACGTGCGAACACCCGTATTACACCGCCACCGATAAAACTGGCCGCTTCGCGCTCGAGGGCATCCCGCCCGGCGAGTACACCATCGTCGCTTGGCACCGGAATTGGAAACTGCTCGGCTCCGAACGCGATCCCGAAACCGGGAAGATCATGCGGTTGATATTCGACGCCCCGTTTCAAATCGAACGCCCGATCACCGTCGCAGCCGACACGCCCGACATCGTTTTGACACTGCCGAAGTGAGTTTCGCTATGTTGATCTATCCCGCTATCGATCTCCTCGGTGGTCGCTGCGTCCGGCTCCGGCAAGGGGATTACTCGCAAGAAACGGTCTTCTCCGATGACCCCGCCGCCGTGGCCCGGGAGTGGGTTCGCCAAGGGGCGGACCGGCTGCACGTCGTCGATCTCGACGGGGCCAAACAGCGCGAACCTGTGAACGGCGCGACGATCCAACGGATCGTCGAAGCCGCGGGCGTACCGGTGCAACTCGGCGGGGGCATCCGCAGCGAAGTGCATTTGCGAACCGTCTTCGCGTGGGGTGTGCGTTGGGCGGTGCTCGGGTCGAAAGCATTGCAAGACCCGGAGTGGCTGAAGCGCATGGCCGACGAATACCCCGGCCGCATTGTCCTCGGTCTCGATGCCCGCAATGGGTTCGTCGCGACCGAAGGCTGGCTCGAAACCTCGACGACGAAGGCCACCGACTTGGCGAAGCTCGTCGAGGATGCCCCGCTCGCCGCGGTCGTCTATACCGACATTGCCAAAGACGGCATGATGGCCGGGCCGAACTTCGAGGCGCTTTTGGAAATGCGAGCCGCCACGAAATTGCCGGTGATCGCCTCCGGAGGTGTGACGACGCTCGATCAAGCGAAGCGCTTGGCCGAAACCGGGACGTACGCCGCGATCGTCGGGCGGGCACTGTACGAAGGCACGGTGACGCTCGCGGAATTGCTGCAAGCGTAGGGCGAGCAACGTTCAAGCTCGGATTCGCGCGGCGAACTCCGCTAATCCGCTTCGGTAAGTATCCACCCATTCCGCACGCGGTCGCACCGGATCGCGGAACTTCACCAACTGATTCACCGCGTCGGCAATCGTGTACGGCGCGGCGATTCCCGCTTGCTTCCTCCGAGATTGTTCCAAGCCGGCCAGTGCCACCACGGCGGCGCCCAATGCGGGGCCTTCGCTCGACACGAGTCGGTCGAGCGGTCGATTCAGCGCGCTCGCCAAGATTTCGAGCATCAAGTCGGACTGGGCGATGCCGCCGGAGACGGTGATCCGCGCGATGGACTGCCCGGCCGCCTCGTGTTCGTGTACGCCGAGGGCGATGAGGTAGGCGATGGCTTCGAACGAGGCTCGCAGCCGGACACCGGGCTCGGTCGGTTCACTCGGGTACCACTCGGGGCGCGGGGCGGTGATGCCGAGGGATGGCTCCGAGAGCGCGAACGGCAACACGCCGACGCCAGTACAACCCGGTGGGACAAGTCGCGCGGCTGCTTCGAGCGCCGGCCAATCGGGCTTCGCCCCGACGACGCGGTCCAGGAACTGGGCCCCGTTGTTGTAGCAGCGCATCCAGAGGTAGGGGCCCCAGTTCAGCTTCATCGCGTCCAGCGTTCCCGATTGGGGCAGTTGCCGGGACGACGAATTCACCACGGCGGAGTTGCCGAGGATCACGGCGACGTGCCCCGGATCGGTCGCCCCGCCGCCGACCAACCCCGCGGCTTGATCGTCGAGAGTCGGGAAGATCAGCGGACGCACATCGGCTGGAAGCCCGGCATCCCACGCCACCGATTCCGTCAGTGGCCCGAGCGGTTCGTCCATCTCGATCAATTTCGGCAGAGCATTCCACGCCCGGATTTTGTGGTCGGCGTCTTGCAGCGCTTCGAGCATTTCCGGCTGCCAGCGATTGGTGCGGAGATCGAGCATCCCCGTGGATGCGGCCGCGGACGCGCTGATGCGGTCGAAGTTCCCCGTGAGGTATCCGGCCGCGGCGGTGCCGTGCTGCACCAAGCGGGTCGTGCGCGCCCAATCGGTTTCGCCCAGTGTGGATTCGTCCTTCACCAAGTGGCTGAGGGAATAGCGCACGGCCCACGGCCCGCCGGTGAGGTCGCGGGCGCGCTGTTGCCCGCCGAGTCGGGCCAGTCCCTTGGCGTGGAATTCACCGAGGGTTTGATCGTTCCAACAGATCAACCGACGGACCGGAGCACCGAAGCGGTCGATCCGACCGGCGCTGTGGTGGGTCGCCGAAATTCCGCCGGCGAGCCAATGCCGCAATCGGCCGAGATCCTTCAACTGCCCGGCCAGCGACCGCGTGCTACTGCGGGCTTGGCCTTCCAATTGCAACAGGCTCAGTTCCGCGACGCCGCCTTCGGTCCAGAGGTCGGTTGGCAATCGCGCTTCCGCTACGGTTTTGCCATCGAGGTCGAAGGCGAGGGCCTTCACCGAACCGGTGCTGAAATCCCAGCCGACGATCAGCGAATCATCCGATACGCAGCGCAAGGATTCGGCCATGGGGCACCCGTGGAATGAGGATCGTCGCAACTGACCTTCGGCCGTCGCTTCGGTTGCTTACAATACTACAAATCCATTCCTCACCGGAGAGGCACACTATGCGAACCGTTCTCTGGCTCCCGCTATTAATCGCCGCAGTACTGCCCGCAACCGCATTCGCCGATGGCGAAGGGGCCAAGGTTTACAAAGGTGCGGTGCCGTCGGTCGTCTGGATACACTCGACGCGGGACAAAGGCTTGGCCACCGGCAGCGGCACGCTCATCGACAAGGAACGCCGGCTGGTGCTGACGAATTACCACGTCGTCCAAGAGAACCCGAATGCCAAGGTATTTTTCGCGGTGCTGCGGGACGGGCAACCGGTATCGGAAAAAGAATACTACATCGACCGGGCCCGCCGCTTGGCCATCCCCGGCAAGGTCATCCTCTTCAATAAGAAGACCGACCTCGCCCTGATTCAACTCGATTCGCTGCCGGAAAAAATCGAAGCGGTACCACTGGCCAGCGGCACTCCGGAAAACGGATCCAATACGCACGCCATCGGCAACGCTGGGAAGTCCGGGGCGCTCTTCGGCTACATCAAGGGTACGGTGCGATCCGTTTACCAGAAAGAATGGAAGGCCGAGATCGCGCCGAAGCGGGTGATCACCTTCGAAGCGAAAGTCGTCGAAACCGACTCCCCCACGAACCCCGGCGACAGCGGCGGACCGCTCTTGAACGACAAGGGCCAACTGATCGGCGTCACCGAAGGCGGGGCGCTCAATGCTCAGCTCATCAGCACGTTCGTCGAAGTCTCGGAGGTCAAGAAACTGCTGGAATCGAAGGCCGTGCGCGATTTGAAAGTCGAGAAGCCGGCGGTGAAGGAAGTCCGCGACAAGGCGTTGAGCGTGAAGGACGAAGCCAAGATTTTCGGCGCCGACGCGATCCAGGAAGCCGATGTGGCGCTCGCCGAGTTGTTCAAAGCCAAAGTCGATGTGATGATCGAAACCTACGCCACGGGGCCGAAGGACAAACAAGAGGCTTTGAAGAACGCCACGCCCGAAAAGCGCACATCCCTGTTCCGCGAGTGGACGCACTTCCGCATGGACAAACTCGATGTCTCAGGCTTCGCCATCCTGATTTGCAAAGATCCGAAATCGATGTACGTCGATATCTCCGGCGACATGATCAAGCAGTACCCGAAGGATTTCGAATTGAAGATTCGCGACGCCGTGATCAAAGGCCTGAAGGACGGCAAGCCTGACGAAGGCTTACGCGCCGCAATCAAACTGATTGCCGAGAACAAACCCAAGGGGAAGTGATGGCTAACGCGGTGCTCGTCCTGTGCGACGATTTGATCTTCAGCAGCAAGATCATGGCCACGGCCCGGGCCAAGGGGATCGACGCCGCCGTAGCTCGGACGCAGGATTCACTGATCGCCAAGTTGCTCGCAGCGCCGGTGGGTTGTGTCGTCGTCGATCTGCACAACGCCACGCTGAACTGGGCCAAGCTATTTCCGGCCCTCGGCGACCATCGCCCGAAGTTCGTCGGCTTCGGTTCGCACGTCGATGTCGAGACGCTGAAGGCCGCGCGGGAGGCCGGCTGCGATTTGGTGATGCCCCGCAGCCAATTCGTGAACCGCCTCGAAGACGACTTGCCGAAGTGGGCGATGAGATGAATACGGAATTGTCACCGCAGAGAAAGAAGAGAACGCGGAGAGACAAAATAAGAAATAGGAAGAATGGGAACGGGACTTCACCCAATCTTTCTTCATCATCTTCTCCGCAATCTCTTCTTTCTCTGCGGTGAAACTCTTAATTCTTCTCTGTGATCTCTGTGACTCTGCGGTGAACTCCCGATTCGGAACAACCAGCGATGCGTTTCACGAAGATGCACGGTATCGGCAATGACTACGTCTACTTGGACTGCGTCCAGAATGCCGTTCCCGCCGATCCGACGAAGCTCGCGATCGCCGTCAGCGACCGGCACTTCGGCATCGGTTCCGACGGGCTGATTCTGATTTGCAAGTCCGAGGTCGCCGATGCCCGCATGTGGATGTTCAACGCCGACGGGTCGGAGTCGGAGATGTGCGGCAACGGCCTGCGTTGCGTGGCCAAGTTCGTCTACGATCACGGCATCGCCACCAAACCGAAGCTGGCCATCGAAACCGGTCGCGGTGTGTTGACCGTCGAATTGGAAATCGCGAACGGGAAGGCCGAGCGCGTCCGCGTGAACATGGGCGAGCCGATTCTGGAATCGGCGAAGATCCCGACGACATTACCGGGCGATCCGCCGGTGAATGCGAGCTTCCTAGCGAGAGGGCAAACCTTCGTCGGCACCTGCGTATCGATGGGGAACCCGCACGTCGTGCTCTATCCCGACGATTCCTACTTCGGCGTTCAGCCGCGCGATCTCGTCGCCGAATTCGGGCCATTCGTCGAAACCGCCGCCGTCTTCCCGCGCCGCATCAACGCCCACTTCGTCAAAGTGCATTCGTCCGGTGAAGTCACGATGCGGACGTGGGAGCGTGGCAGCGGCATCACCCTCGCGTGCGGCACCGGGGCCTGCGCCGTCTGTGTCGCCGGTGTCCTCACGGGCCGAACGGGCCGGAAGTTGCTCGCCCACCTGCCCGGCGGCGACCTCGAGTTGGAATGGAACGAAGCCGACAACTGCGTCTATATGACCGGCCCTGCGACGGAAGTGTTCACCGGCGAGTGGCCCGGCGTATGAAGATCCGCAACCCGCGATTGATCCGCGCGGCCAGTTGGCTCGGCACCCACGCCATCCGCGGCCTGTTCCGCAGCCTGCGTTTCGAACATCGCCAAGCCGGCGCGTGGCCGGTGTCGGTGCCGCCCCCGTACGAACCGGCATCGCCGCGCTTCATCTATCTCGTCTGGCACGAAACGCTGCTCATGCCACTGACGCGTTTCGCCCATCCGCAGATGTCCACGCTCGTCAGCAAGCATGCCGACGGCCAGCTGCTGGCGTCGTTCATCAAGAACCTCGGCCTCAGCGTCGTGTTCGGTTCCACCAACCGCGGCGGCGTCCAAGCCCTCCGCGAAATCATCCGCGATGTGTCCGGTTGCAAACACTTGGCCATCACACCCGATGGGCCGCGCGGGCCGCGCCGCGAGATCCAAACCGGGGCGCTCTTCCTCGCCTCGCGCACCGGCATGCAAATCGCCCCCGTCGGCGTCGGCTTCCGCAATCCGTGGCGATTGCGCAGCTGGGACCGCTTCGCGATTCCGAAGCCGTGCACGCGGGCCAAAATGGTCTCGGGCGAAACTTTCCAGCTCCCGCGCGAACTCCGCAGCGACGGCTTGGAACGCTTCCGCGTCATGGTGCAGGCCGAACTCGAACGGCTGACGACGATTGCCGAGCATTGGGCCGCGACCAACCGGTTCGACGAATCGGTCGCCCCGCCCCGACCGCGTGGAGAGGGCTGACGTGTTCGACCCCGGCCTGCTCGATGCGCCCATTCACACCGCGTGTCCTCCCATCACGCTCCGCCGCGCGTTGCTCGCCTTCGCATGGCTGCTGTGCGCCATCGTCGCATGGCAACGGTTCTATCACGGCGTCCACGAGTTCGATACCGAGCAACGGGCGCCGAGCACTCTATTCGGGTACGGGAACAATGGGCACGCCCAGATCGACTTCGGCGGCCAATGGCTGATGGGCCGGATGATCGTCACGGGGCAGGGGAAGCACCTCTACGACCGCAATCGGCATTGGAATACGCTGCGGGAAGGCTACCCGGCAAGCGGAGACCCGGAATTGGTGCGGAAGCACGCCTTCCCGGAAGCGGAGCGGCCGTCCGATGTGAGCGCCGAAAACCGCGATGCCGAGAAGTTCCGCACCGACGCCGAGAACTTGATGACGTGGACGATGGGCACCCGCCACGACTCGAAGCGCTGGGGCGAAGCGGCCGAGGGAATCGCTTGTGCGCTGGCCGGAGGCGTCGATGGCAACCCGTTCGCGGCGGCGGCGGCGCAGACGGTCTCGAAGCGGGTCTTATCGCCGGAGTTGATCGACGAGTTGAACAAGCCATCTATCGGCGGGCCGTTGTACCCGCCGGTTCACGCTTTGTTCTACGCCCCGCTCGGCCTCTTTTCCGACGCCCAAACGGCGTACTTCGTCTTGCAGATCGCCACGATGTTCGCCGCGTTCCTGTCCGGTTGGGCGGCCCAGTGGCTATCGCGCGGCCGCCTCGCTTGGCCCGTGTGTACGATGTTGATTCTGCTGTTCCCCGGCTTTCGGCCCGGCCTCGACCTCGGCCAGAACCACGCCATCTCGCTGGCGATCGTGCTCGTCGGCTGGGGTTTGGTGGTGCGCAATCGCGAATTCTCCGGCGGGGCCGTGTGGGGCTTGCTCGCGTTCAAGCCGGTCTGGGGAATGGTCTTCGTGCTGGTGCCTTTGGTCATGCTGCGTTGGCGCGTCGTGCTGGCGATGGGGGGCGTCGGTTGCGGGCTGGCCCTGGCCACCCTGCCCGTCGTCGGTCTCGACTCGTGGTTCCACTGGTTCGAGAACGGCACCGAAGCGACCAAGACTTACAACGTCAGCAAAAGTTGGATCGGCCTCAGTCGCGACCTGTCGGGCATCCCCAAACGTTTTTTGCTCGATTTCGAACTGCCCGAGAAAGACCGGGCGAATCCGTACGCCGAGCGCTGGGGCTGGGCTTTGTGGGCGTTCGTGCTGAGCGCGACGGTCGCCATCTCCTGGCTGCGCGGCAACCGCCGCGAGACCACCGGCCTCGGGGCCGGGTTCTTGTTCCTCGGGGCGTACCACTGCTGTTACCGCTTCATGTACTACGATGTGCTGCTGGCGACGGTGGGCCTATTCGTGATGTTCGCCCACCCCGGCTTGATGTTCCGCACGGGGCAATTCCGGCTCGTCGGCCCAGAGATGGGCCCGTTCCTGCGGCGGGCGCGCTTGTACGTGAGTTCGATTCCGCTGCTGCTGATCGGCTTGATGCTGTGGAACGAGAACGGCTTGATGAACATCATGCCGAAGGCGACGGTCGCGGCCGATTACTTCGCGATTCCGACAAAATCGCCGGAGGGGAAAGCGACGTTCCACGTCCCGCAGTTGAGCGCCACCACGGATTATTTCCACCCCATCGACACGATCTTGACGCTTCTGATCTGGGGTTGGGCCGGGTGGCGGTTGCTGCGCCACGGGGATTATCCGCGCAAGGCGTCGAGCGCCGCGCCGATGTCCGGCGAGCGCATCAGCGATTCGCCCACGAGCACCGCGTGAACCCCGGCGGCCTTCAAAATCGCCATGTCCGCCGGCGTGCGGATGCCGCTCTCGCTGACGACGGTGACCCGGGCCGGGATCTTCGCCCGCAGTTCCAGAGTCTGTTCCAGACGCGTCGCGAAGGTTCGCAGGTCGCGGTTGTTGATACCGACGACCGTCGCCCCGCAATCGAGCACCCGCGGCAATTGCTCGGCATCGTGGAGTTCGACCAGCACATCCAACCCGATGGTTCGGGCTTCGCGAAATAACGTCGCGAGTTCGTGATCGGGGAGGATCTCCGCGATCAAGAGCACCGCATCGGCCCCGGCGGCGCGGGCTTCGAGCAATTGGTAGCGGTCGAGGATAAACTCTTTCCGCAGCACCGGGATGCCCACGGCCGCGCGGACCGCGCGGAGGTAGTCGAGGTGGCCCTGAAAATAGTGCTCGTCGGTGAGCACGCTGAGCGCCGACGCGCCGTGGGCTTCGTAGATTTTGGCGATCGCGACAGGATCGAAATCGGCGCGGATGACGCCCGCCGACGGCGAGGCTTTCTTCACTTCGGCGATGACGGCCAACGCGCCGGGCACGCGCAGAGCATTCGCGAATCCTCGAACCGGCGTTAGCGACGCGAGCTGTTCTTCGAGTGCGGCTTCGGGGACGCGGAGTTTCGCCGCCGCGATTTCGAGGCGTTTCGTGGCGACGATTCGGTCGAGGATATTCGGCATCGTGTCGGTCGCTGGCACATCGGGTACACCGACGTATCCTAGATTCTTCAGTCGGTCAATCAACCGGTGGATGCCGTGGATCCGAATCAGCCGTTCGATATTCGCGGGATGGGGATCGCCTTCGCAATTCTGGCCGTGCCGGCGGCGATCGCGATTTTGCTGTTCGGTTTTGCGTCCCAGTGGCGCCGGCCGCGCTGGGCTTTCCCGGCACGGCCGTGGAATGGCTTCGTGATTGTCTTCGCGTTCTTTGGTTATTACGTGGCTGTGTCGCTGGCGGCTCAAATCGCCGGGCTACAGGGTTGGTTTTCCGAGGCTGGCGAAGAGAATGCGCTGACGTGGAACGGCACCACCGGGCGGGTGATTGCGACGCCGCTCTACTTCGCGTTCGTGGGGTATGGAATATTCAATGCCTTCGGATCGATCCGAGTTCCCCCTTGGCGGAAGCTAACGGGCTGGATTGCCCTCGGCGCCTTGGCGTGGTTCCCGATCCATGTCATCGCGACGGCCGTTCACTTCGCGACTACGGCGGTCTCGCAAGAAATCGGCGGGCCGATCAGCCAGCATCCGATGGCGAAGTTGGACATCGGCCAGTATCGCTTCGGAGCGGTTCTCTTCGCTTCGGGCGTGTGCGTCATGGCGCCGTGGTTCGAGGAGTTCTTCTTCCGGGGCGTCGTACTGACGTGGGTACTGCGGGCATGGTACCGCCCGTGGATTCTCGTCGGCTGGTCGTTCGCGTTTTCTTGCTTGGCGATTCGGAGCGTGAGCGAGCCGCAATTCGGTGCGCTCGGTGGTGCGCTCGGATTCAGCGCACTCGGCGCCGTAATCATGGGTTGCTGCCAACGGTTACCGACGACCTACCCGAAGCGGACGATCCTCGCGGTCGTCTCGACGTCGCTGTTGTTCGCCGCCGTGCATTCGTCGGTGTGGCCCAGCCCGATTCCGCTGTTCGTCTTGGGCCTGGGTTTGGGCTATCTCACAGCCCGCAGCGGCAGCATCGTCCCCGCCATCGTGGTGCATGCGCTCTTTAACGCGGTCTCGTTCGTCTATCTGTTGCGGCTACCGGCCTAGTACTTTGCGATAGACGGCGATGGTTTCTCGCGCCGCCCGCCTCCAGTTGAATTGCACGGCGTGTTCGATTCCGCCCAGCGCCAACTCGGCCAGATATTCATCGTCCGTCGCCGCGAGTTGCATCGCGTCCCGCCAAGCGCCCACATCGACCGGTTCGATCAATTTGCCGATCGGCCCCATGACTTCGCGCAAAGCTGAAGCGGTCGAAGCGAGCACGGCCCCTCCGCAGGCGAGCATCTCGATGGGCGGCAAGCCGAAGCCTTCGTAATGCGACGGGTAGAGCAGCACCCGAGCGGCCCCGTACAAAGCCGGCAGGTGAGTCGCGGCGACATAGCCCAAGTGCCTCGCTCCGGCCGCGCGACCGGGGCCTTCGAACAGCTCGCGATCCGCATCGGCCCGCCAGCCCCACGGACCCGCCAAGATCAGCGGGCAGGTTTCCCGCACGCTGGCCGGCAAATCGATGAAGGCTCGGATCACCGTGCCGAGATTCTTCCGGGGTTCCACCGTGCCGACGCAGAGGAAGAACTTCGGGGGCAAATTCAGCGAATGCCGCACCGTATCGATCGCTTCACGCGGCAAAGGCACGAACTGCGAACCGATGCCATTGTGCACCGTCGACACGCGATCTTTCGGGCAATTCAACTCGGCGATCATCTCCTGCCGCACGGCTTCCGACACGAC
>Ga0105045_10004638_pt1 | contig 11962 bp, 5 predicted proteins | sample MAT02_FD_78089 | JGI IMG/M metagenome (GOLD analysis project Ga0105045, IMG submission 78089) | Freshwater microbial communities from Lake Fryxell liftoff mats and glacier meltwater in Antarctica - MAT-02 (megahit assembly) | ecosystem: Environmental > Aquatic > Freshwater > Ice > Liftoff... | reverse complement strand
ACTCTCGTGAGCAGTGGAAAAGGCGGTTACCTGCTGTTCGGCCCGTATCTCTCGTTGCCTCCAGGGCGTTTCGTGGCCGAAATCGCCTGGGCATACGTGGTGCCCGCCGGCGCAAGCTGCTGCCTTCGTGTCATCGCAGGTGGTGGCACCAGCGTGCTATTCGAACTCGACGTCCAGCCCGGGACGACAAAGGCGTTAGGGACCACCGAACTGCTGTTTCAACTGGAAGCCGCATGCGGCGACCTTGAAGTTCAAGTGCAGATAGGCTCGAAGGTTGAGGCTCGTATCGCCAGTCTGAGAATCCGAACTGATTCGTCCAGGAGGTCGGTCATCCCTGTCAGCGCCGATCTGAGCTTGATCCACCCTGCCGAGCCGAAGATTGACCACAATATGGCCGCGGCCCGCGTGACGGTTGACTATGGATAAGCACAGCTCTATCGCCGGTTCGCGCACGTCCACACTGCTGGGAGGTTGGAGATAGTGACTAGACAAGGGGCGGGGCGCGGAGTGGACTGGTACGCGCTGGCGGAACTCAACTGGCTTCTTCAACCGGGGGTTCTGTCGGCCCTTCGACCCTTCTCACCCGCTTTGATGCGCGTCCGCCAGCGGCACTGTAAAAAACGTTTGTATGCTTAGATTGCCGTTGAAAGCCCCATTGGTCAGTTACGCACAGAACTTTGAGGATGTGATGCTCTGGCGTGCACTTGGCGACTGCGCTGGCGGCTCCTTCGTTGACGTGGGGGCGCAGGACCCGGTGGTCGACTCCATCAGTCATCTCTTCAGAGATCAGGGCTGGCATGGCGTGCACGTAGAGCCACACCCAAGTTATGCCGATGCTCTGCGCAAGAGTTGCCCCAACGACCTCGTAATACAAGCGGCAGTTGGGATACGCCGCGAATTACTGCCCTTTTTCCAGATCGACGCTACCGGGCTATCCACCCTGGACGGCGAGATCGCGAAGCGTCACCGGGAAAACGGCTTTGACGTGCGCGAGCTTCTCACCTCGGTGATCACCCTGGACGATGTGCTGTCAGCCTCCCCTAAAGGAGAGGTTCAATGGCTCAAGATCGATGTCGAGGGCCTCGAGACCCAGGTCCTGAAAGGTTGGCGTAAGAACCCGGTTCGTCCATGGGTGGTGGTCGTCGAAAGTACTGCTCCGCTGAGCCAACAGCCGTCCTTCGCGCCCTGGGAGCCGCTACTTCTGCGCAAAGGCTACGAGTTTGCCTATGCGGACGGGTTGAACCGCTTTTACTTGTCCACGGAGCATGCAGATAGGAAGGGGCGGTTCGCTCTACCACCCAACGTTTTTGACGGTTTCCGTATGTCGGGCCTGGCCTCTGCGCCCTACCACTTGGCGATTTCCGAGAGGCACAACGCCGAAATACATACGTTGCAGGCGCAACAGGAACAAGAACATCAGCGGTTGACTCAGGCGTTTGAAAGGGTTCAGGTCGAAGTGCGTCTCGCCCAAGACGACCTCGTGGCTCAGAAGTCCTTGCTGTTGGGGCAGGTGCAAAGAGGCCGAGCCCAGCTGGCTGAGGTGTTGAAAACCAGCAGTGCCAACCAATACCATTTTCACTTGGAAGTGGATCGAAGCTGGGAAGAGGCTCGCGCTCAACATACACAAGCGATCTCCTCGCAAGAGACGCGCATTCAGCTCTTGCAAGAAGACCTGCGGTGGCAGCGTGCCGATGGAGCGATAAAAGCTCGGAATTTCGCGGAACGCGCCGCTGAATGGGTGGGCCTGGCCGATGCCCATCGCGAAGCGCATCGCGTTGAGTTGCAAGAGATTGCCGAGCGATTTCGTCGCGAGTTCGAGGACGATCACCAGCTGCACGCTCAACAGCTTGCCGATGCCAGGGCGCAGGAGCAGGCGATGCAGGAGCAAGCAGCGGCCAAGGAAGCCCAGTGGGCCAGCCTGCTGGACGCTTCAAGAATGCAGGCTGCGCAGCACCTGCAGGATGCGCTTGTCCAAGAGAGTCGCCATCAGGGTGAGCTGGATGCTGCCCAAAGCCGTGCGACTGCCGAGCGAATGGTCCTGTTACAGCAGCTTGCCGATGCCAGGGTACAGGAGCAGGCGCTGCAAGAGCGAGCATCAGCCAAGGAGGCCCAGTGGGCCAGCCAGTTAGACGTTTCAAGAATGCAGGCTGCGCAGCAGTTGCAGGGTGCTCTTTCGCACGAGACGCGACTTCTGGGCAGGCTGAATAGCGCCCAAAGCCGTGCGACTGCCGAGCGAATAGCCCTGCTAAAGCAGCTTACCGATGCCAGGGCCCAGCAACAGGCGCTGCAAGCGCAAGCAGCATCCAGGGAAGACCAGTTAGCCAGCCGATTGGACAGCGCAGAAATGCGGGCTGTACTGCTGTCGCAGAATACTCTGTTGCTCGAAGCTCGCCTTCAAGGCGAGTTGGAGGCCGTTCAAGTACGTTCGTCAGCCGAGCGAATGGCGTTGCTTCAGCAACTGACCGATGCCAGGGAAAGAGAGCAGGCGCTACAGGGAAGAGGATCGATTAATGAAGTCAAGTGGGCCAACCTACTCGACACCGCGGAACTGCGAGCAACGCGACAGTTGCAAGCAGCACTTCGGCGCGAGACGCTGCTTCAGGAAGAGTTAGACGCTGGCAGTGAGCGCGCGGCTGCAGAGCGACGAGAGCTGTTGCAACAGATTGCACAGGTGCAAGCTGACCGCAACCAGCGGTCACAGGAGTTGCGCCGGACTCTTCAACAAGCTTTGGAGGCTTCGTACCAAGAGGCCGAATCGATTCGTCAGCAATGCCTTGGCAGCACGCAAGAGCACCATCGACTTCTGTCAAATCAGCTGGACGAAGCACACGGCGCGCATCAGAAGGCGCAAGCCCAATTGGAAGGTGAGGTGCGAGATCTGCGCGAGACCCTGGCAGAGCAGCTTCAAGCCACGCAGGCCGATGCAGCGTTGCTAAACAAGGAACTGATCGACTTGAAAACGCGCTGGGCAGCGATTCAGCAGGGCGGCCTGCTTGGCTGGTTGGTTCGGCGCAGCAAATTCTTAGACCCATCACGCGACGAATGCGAAATCGAACCAGCGCCCGCGACGATCGCTGCAAGCCCGAGCAAAACATGTGTATCTACTGTCGCATTTCAACCGCAATTTTCCGAATCCACTTTCGCCATGCCCGAATCCGCAACTTCAGTAACCAACATAGTCGGTGCGCCGGCAGCGAGCAGCGTTGCGGGGGTCGCTGAAACTTTAGCCGAGTTGATTTTACTTGGAGACGAGAGTTTCGTCTACGCAGCCTACCGGTCGATCTTGCTACGCGAACCAGACCCCGCAGGTTATGCCGATTTCGTTCGTCAGGTGCGCGCGGGCGTCGCAAAGGAACGCATCATCGTCGCTATGGCCGTTTCATCTGAAGGCATCTCGGCCGGGTCACGCATAGAAGGGCTGGCCAACCTGTTGCGCCAACATCCCTTGGCCCCTGGCGGATGGCGCGCACGCATCCGGCAAGTACGCCAGTCGGCAAACGAACAAGTCTTGCAACGCCTGCGTGCGCTGGACAACAAGGTGGTGCGTTTGATGGCGGTACAGTCGCAAAAGGCGCTACTGGCCGACGATGTGAATACGCTGCAGAACCAGGTTCTGCAGTTGACTGCGGCTTTGACGGCGCTGTCTGCTTCCTCGTCCAACGACAGAGCGGACGAAGCCGCCATGCGGCGCCAAATCAACGAGCGGCTGGATACCTTGGCCGCTTTGGGTCAGCATACCCTCTCGATGGCCGAAGGCACGGTTGCGCGCGGCGTGCAGCTGCAAGCCCGGTTGGACATGCTGGTGCAGTTATGTACGCCAGCGGTTCCGCAAGCCGATCCACGGGAGGTGGCTTTGGACACCTTGCAGGGGCAGTTGGGGCCTGGCGGCTGCCAGGTCCTTGCACGAATCCGCCAAGCCGCAAACATCGCTGCTGCCCAGGAACAAGTGTGATGCGCATCGTCATTGATCTTCAGGGCGCCCAGTCAACCGGGTCGCGCACTCGTGGCATCGGGCGCTACAGCCTTGGACTGACAAAGGGCCTTTTGCGTCTGCGTGGCGCTCACGAGGTTCTGATTGCGCTGAGCGACCAGTTCCCTGAAACCATAGAACCGTTGCGGGTTGAGTTCGAAGGCCTGGTTCCCCCTCAAAATATCAGGGTCTGGCGGGCCCTGAATCGCGTGGCCGAGTGTGACCCATCCAACGCGGCGCGCCGACGTGCGGCAGAGTTGCTGAGGGAGTGTTTTCTGGCCAGCTTGGCCCCTGACTTCGTCATCGTCACCAGCCTTTTCGAAGGCTTTGCAGACGATGCAGTTACGAGCATCGGGCGCCTGTCCATGTCTGTGCCGACCGCTGTGGTGCTTTACGACCTCATCCCGCATTTATATCCGGACCCTTACCTTCTGAATACCGGTCTTCGCTCGTGGTACCACGGCAAGTTAGCTCACCTGCGGCGCGCGAACCTAATTCTCGCTATATCTGAGTCGTCGCGACAAGAAGGCATCGATCATCTGGGTTTCGAAGTCGAGCGCTGTGTAACGATTTCCACCGCTGCAGAGTTGCACTACCGCCCGCTGGAAATTCCGCCGAAAACCCGCGCCGAGGTATTGGGCCGCTACGGACTAACTAAATCGTTCGTGATGTATACCGGCGGCATCGATCACCGTAAGAACATTGAGGGCTTGATCCGTGCGTTTGCATTGCTTCCGCGAGAGATCCTCGCGTCGCATCAACTCGCCATCGTGTGCGCTGCGAATGAGACAGACCGGCAGCGTCTACTTTCTGTAGGGGCTGAGCACAATTTGGAGGAGGGGCAACTTAAGTTGACGGGATTCGTCCCTGAAGCCGATCTGCTCGCGCTTTACAACCTGTGCACTTTGTTCGTGTTCCCTTCCTGGCACGAGGGCTTCGGTCTACCTGCGTTAGAGGCGATGCGTTGCGGTTGCGCGGTCATTGGGTCAAATCGTTCCAGCCTACCCGAGGTCATTGGTCGGGAAGACGCACTGTTCAATCCCTTCGACGACACTGACATTGCCCGGTTGATTGGCCGGGTGCTATCTGATGATTCATTTCGGATTGATCTGGCAAGCAGCGGCTTAATTCGCTCCAGGGGTTTCAGCTGGGACGCCGTGGCGACTCGCGCGCTCGCTGCCATCGAGGCTACCTTTGATGAAGCCAGTGCGCACGTTGCGCCGCAAATTGCGGATTGGCGCCGCCCCACCTTGGCGTTTGTTTCGCCGCTTCCGCCTGCCCAGAGCGGCATCAGCGATTACAGCGCAGCTCTGTTACCAGAACTAGCCCGCCACTATGAGATCGAAGTTATAACCTCAGAAGGTGCAGTCACGAGCGATTCGGTACCCCCTCACTGCGCGATTCGGTCGATCGAATGGTTTCGCCGCAATGCCCACCGTTATGACCGCGTCCTTTATCAGTTCGGTAATTCCGAGTTCCATCAGCATATGTTCGACTTAGTGGCACGGACCAGGGGCGTTGTGGTCTTGCATGATTTTTACCTGTCGGGCGTCGTTGCTTACATGGAATCGAATGGTGGCAGCCTGGGCGATTGGGCACGAGAGCTCCAGCGAGCACATGGCTACAAGGCGGCACAGGAGCGCTACAAGGCCGCCAACACTGCCGACTTGGTCTACCGTTATCCGACCAACCTAATGCCTTTGCAAGCGGCGAGCGGCGTTATCGTGCATTCGGGCATTTCACTGCGCCTTGCCGATGAGTGGTTGCCCCGCAATCCTCTGCAGGAGTGGCATCTCGTCCCACTTCTACGCACTTGGAGTCCTGCAAAGCGCGAAAAGGCCCGAGACAGGCTGGGTATAGCAGAAGGGGAGATGCTGGTTTGCAGCTTTGGTCACGTTGGACCTACGAAATTGAGCCGTAATCTCATCGAGGCGTGGCTATTGTCGAAGCTCGGTAACCAACCCCACGCTAAATTAGTATTCGTGGGGCAGTGCCCAGATTCGTCGTACGGGAAAGAGATCTTACGGCTTGTAGGTCGGGATTCCAGCGGGTGTCTTTCGGTGACCGGTTGGGCCGATTCGAACACTTACGACGAATACCTATCCGCAACCGATCTCGCGGTACAACTCCGCACACTTTCCCGCGGTGAAACCTCCGCTGCGGTGCTCGATTGTATGGGCCGCGCGGTGGCAACTATCGTAAATGCAAACGGGAGCATGTCGGACCTGCCGGACGACGGAGTTTACAAACTAGATGACAATTTTGATCTGCAGCAATTGGCCGATGCGCTTGACTGGTTGGGCGACAATGGTGAAGCACGGGCAGAATTGGGCAGAAAAGCCCGTGAGTATGTTAGCCGGGATCACCAACCACGCAAATGCGCTCGTCTTTACCGCGATGCAATAGAAGCAAGCTATGCCAGCCTGAAGACGGAGAGCGAATTATTTAAGAAACTCGGCCGAGAGGCTGCGCGCCTCTCACCCGACGATTTGATACAGATAGCCCGATCCGTTTCTTGGAATCATCCTATCCGCCTCCGCCGCCGGCAACTGCTGGTGGATGTGTCTGAAATGGTGTGCTGCGACTACAAACTCACCAGACATCGCGTCGGCCGCAGCATACTGCAGCACTGGCTCCAGCATCCACCGGTAGGCTGGCAGGTGGAGCCAATTTCCGCAACGGCTGGTGAAGCGGGTTACCGCTATGCACGCCAGTTCACGATGCGCTTCCTTGGGTGCCCGGACGCAGGTTTTGTCGATGAACCGGTCGAGGCCTGCGCGGATGATGTTTACATAGCGCTTGCCTCGCAACCCGAGCTGCAGGCGGAGCAGGCTGCTTGGTTGATGGCGCTCAAACGTGGCGGCGTTCGCCTGCATTTCGTTGTCTATGACCTTGCGCGCCTTACCCGGCCCGAAGAATTTCCATCCGATGGCCACGCTCCGTTTGACGATTGGTTTCGGCTGGTGGCTGCGTCAGACGGCGTACATGCGATTTCGAAGTACGGCGCAGACCAGTTGCTTGCGTGTTTGCAGAGTAGCGGTGTCGAGAGACATCGGCCCCTTGCCATCGACTGGTTTCCCTTGGGCTCGGACATCGCGGCGTCTCTGCCTTCTGTTGGATTTCCTGCCCAATGGCAGAAAATAAAGCTTGGCCTTTCCGCGAGACGGAGCTTCCTGATGGTCGGGACTCTGGAACCCAGCAAGCGACATGGGCAGGTACTGGCCGCTTTCGAAGCGCTTTGGGCGGCGGGTCACGAGTTGAACCTCGTCATTGTCGGCAAGTCAGGCTGGTTAGTGGATGAACTCCTCATTCGGCTCAGTGGTCACTCGGAACTCGGAAATCGACTGTGGTGGCTTGATGGACTCAGCGACGAAGCGCTGGTCGCTGTCTACGAGAAATGTGAATGCCTCATTGCTGCAAGCGTGGACGACGGCTTCGGCCTACCGCTCCTCGAGGCTGCCAGTCATAGGTTGCACTTGTTGGTGCGCGACATCGCCGTATTTCGTGAGGTGACTAACGACTCGGCAAACTTTTTCGAAGGCGAGGAGGCGGTAGACCTGGAAAGGGCATTGCTTGGTTGGCTTCATAACCACGACCTCCCTAGTCGGTCGAGTGCGACTGTTGCACACTTGCCAACCTGGGCGCAGTCGGCTGCCCAGCTAATGGGGCAAGTGCTCGGGCATTCGCGTCGCCAGATTTGGCTGTCAGACCAAGTGATGCGCTACCGCGGTTATGACCGACGTCTCTTTACCCAAGTGGGTGTGCGTCGGGGCGGGAATCTGAGCAGCTGCGGAGAGTCAGGCGCCCTGGTTCATGGACCGTATATCGCACTGGGGCCAGGCCGTTACGAAGTTGTACTGCACCTTGCAGATGGCGCCTTGGGACGTGGAGCGTGGATGGACGTGACGGTGCGGAAGGGTGTTTCCGTTCTTGCCAAGCGGGAGCTGACTGCCTCGGGATCAGACGAAACGCCATCCACGATCATGGTGCCGTTTGTGTTGCCTCATCCCTGCAGTGACTTGGAGGTGCGTGTGTTCGTGAGCGCCGACACGCGCATGAGCCTGGCAATGATCGAGATCCGTCCACAAACGCATGGCAGAAGTCTTGTCGACATCGCCGATGAGGAATTTGCAGCATGATGAGCTCGGCGGCCGAAGTGATGCATTTCAACGGACGTATTGTGTTCGATCACATTCAGAAGACTGCGGGCCAGGCGGTCAACGCCTGGCTCAAGTCCGCATTGGGCCATGGGGCGGTGAGCCCTAACCTGGTCGGTGAGCACCGGGAACTGATACGGCGATTCGGCGGGGTCTACTCGGTCGTGTCAGGCCATATCAACTTTCGTACGGGGGACAGCCTGGACCCGAGGTATTGCTATCTCACGTTGCTGCGCGACCCCATCGAGCGGGCGTTGTCCTGGCTCAGCTACCTTGATCGCGACGTTGTTCCTATTGTGGCATCCACCCGAGACCTGATCGATGGGGCAAGACGCTTTCTAGCGACAGCCGGCGAAGAGAGCAACGCCGCGTTCCTGGCCTCTGTCACTGACCCTTACGTCACGCACTTCGCACCCTTGGCAGGCGCCGTTAACAGGGGCGACCAGACCGTTGACGTTGCGATCGAGATCCTCAGCCACTATATGGTTGTCGGTTGCTACGAGCGAATAGACGCGTTTTTGTGGCAGGTGGCTGACAAGCTGTCCCTGCCCGCCGATGTTGCATTGCAGCTGCCCAATGTCAATGTTACCAGCCAACGTCTGACAGCACCGCAGTGCAGCGATGGCTTGCGGCGGCGTCTGCACGAGTTGACTGAGCAGGACCGAAAGCTTTACGAGCTCGTTTGCGCGCAGGTTGAAGCGCCGCGCGGACAAACGCGTCAAGTGCGGGCTTGGCTTCCTACACCGCTTTTGCCAGAGCGGATGATCGACACCCCTTGGCTGACTGTCATCTCAGCCAAAGTGCGCGGCGATCGTTACACCGTGCACCCTGGCGACTTGATTGAACTTGACGTTGAGTTGCTCTTGCATCGTGACATGGAGGAGTTGGAAGCCGGGTTCCATATGACGGATCCCGATCGCCGTCTCCTGCTCGGTAGTAACTCCAGCATGCAAGGGCGCGTGCTGCGCAAGCTGCGCAGCGGGAGCTATCTCTTGACGCACCGATTGGTTGCAGATTGGCCGCTGGGTGAAGCCCATATCGGCGTCGCTTTCAGGCAAGTCTTGGGGCAAGACGGAGAAGATTTGTACTGGCGCGACACGGTATCGGCGATCAATGTAGAACCGCGACCCGAGGGTGCCTGCGTCGGGCTCGTCGAAGGCCAAGTCACAGTGGGTGCCGTGCGCCTGCCAGGTGAGGCCGAGCGGCGCTGCAAAGTACTGACCGCACGCGGCAGTGTTCGCGTCCTCGAACCGCTGCCTCTGAGGTTGGAACCGAGCGAGGAACGTAGCGTTCAGGTGGAGATTCGCAACGACGGCACTGACCGCTGGCTGGGGGACGCGACGAACCCGGTGCGGCTGGCCTATCACTGGTTAGACACAGATGGCCGGGTCGTCCACTGGGAAGGCCTGCGCACAGAACTGCCCCAAGCAGGCTGCCCGGCCATGTCGACTCTGGTCACCGACATGACCATCAAGGCGCCTGCGGCGCCGGGATACTACGGCCTTTTCCCCACGATCGTGCAGGATGGCATGGTCTGGTTCGAAGGTCTGCCTGAGGCGTTGACGCCGGAAGTTGCGGCGGTTGAGGTTTTGGGGGCCGTATCGCAGGGTGGGCCGGACAGTTTGGTTCGCGGTTCGTCGTCAGGCACCACCCGTAATAAGAATGCCGTTGGCCCGTTCCAGACCCTGTCGGCAGGACCGAGAGAAGTCGGCGACGGGGCTGAAGCCGGCTAGATATGACTCAAAACACAGACGAGGCGTGGGAGGCTTGGGCAGTTCAAGACCCGTACTACAGTGTTCTGACAGACCCTAAATTTCGCGCGGCCGAGATAACGGTCCCCGCGCGCGAGGAGTTCTTCGCTACAGGATACGCGCACGTTTCTCACGTTCTAGAGATCTGCCGGCAGCGACTCAATCCCGCATTCACGCCGCAGCGCATCCTGGACTTCGGATGCGGCGTAGGCAGGCTGGTGATTCCCTTTGCGGGTATCGCGCGTGAGGTTGTGGGCATGGACATCGCCCCGTCGATGTTGGAAAAAGCACGACGCCACTGTGATGAGCGCAACCTATCAAATGTCATCCTCATACCGTCGGACGACGCATTGTCTTCCGCCGCGGGGCTGTTCGACCTTGTTCACACGTGTATCGTGTTGCAGCATGTGGAGGTAGCGCGTGGCCGGGTGCTGCTGCAAGAGCTCGTGCGGCGCATCCAGCCGGGGGGGTGCGGCGCCATCCACATCACATTTGCGTGGAACATACATGCGACAACTTACGGCCAACTGCCAGTGGCCGTTACAACGCTGCAAGACATTAGTCTGAAGGCGGCTGTGAAACGATTCCTTAGGAATGTCTTGCAGTCGTTGAGGCGTACTCCATCACCACCTGTGGCCCCAACAAACGCGGACCCGGAGATGCAGATGAATTTCTATAATCTCAGCGAATTGTTCTTTATTTTGCATCAGGCTGGTATCCAGCGAATTCACACCGAGGTCACCGATCACGGTGGCGCCTTAGGTGCGTTCTTGTTCTTCAGGGTCGAAGCGGGACTCTGACAACAGTGCGCGGCTTCGGGTGGCATCAGTCCAATCAAGTCGGTCAATAGCAGGAATGGCCAATAACTTCATTGTCATGGTGTTGATGGTCGACGCCAATTGCCTTGGCCGGCGGATAAGATAGTTGACGCCGGTCACCCACGCCTAGTAAAGCTCACACGGATTAATTGTGGTTTTTGATGATCAAGCCCACAGAGGTAACAGTGTAGCCGCACAGCCGCAACTTCAGATGTGGGTTGTGTGAATATGGCGGGATATCGACGAAATAGTCTAAGGGCATTTTACCATAACTCCAATCCATTTCAATTCCGTATCCCTCGCGCTTTAGAAGCGATATCAGTTTTTCAATGTCTTTTCGTCGATAGATTACCGTTTCCCCAAAGTCAACCGTGGCTTCCTCTGACGATACATTGAACTCGGTCGTATGGACGGCCAATCCACCTGGCCTGAGGGTTTTCATGGAATTCAGAACAAAGTCCATCCCAGCATCGAGGCTCCCAAGATGCTCGAAGGCGCAGGCCGACCAAGTAAAGTCGAATCGGTCGGCGTAGCTGTCGGGGATGTCGGTCATATCAGAAAACTCGAAACTCGCCAATCGTTCAAACTCCGCCCGAGAGCACAAGCCGCGTTGATTCAGTTGAGCCTTGTTGTCTGCGTGCTGTGCCGTTTCCACCCAGCCCTTGCCTGCCGCAGCTTGGGTGTCCAGGTCCGTCGCCAGCACTGTCGCGCCGTAAGCTGTAAAAACCGAGACCAACGGTTCTTGCCCGACGGCAAAGCCCAGACCGGTTTTACCCGGTGTCAAGAATCCGTATATTTTCAACGCCTCGCAGATAAAACACCACTCCCAGATTTTGCGATGCATGTGGTTTGCATTCCCAAAAAGCAAAGCCCATTCTTGGTAAGGTGCTGAATTGAGTGCGGAGTAAGTGCAGATTTGAGATTTCATAGAGAAAGTATGGCGTCGCCTATCGATTAAGAACCCTCAGCCTTGGGACGGGCCGATCCTGCTTCCAAGCTACGCGTAGAAAAGAAGACGAGTTTGTCTGCCACGGTGTCAGCCGCGCAGACTCACACTCTCTCGACGATCAGCAGCATCGATGTGCTCACGTGCCCATCGATTTCAAGCTTCAAATGCCGGCGCTCCGACGACATGTACGGTTCCGTGTCGAACTCTGTGTCGTAATGATGGTCACCGGCATCGAAATTGGGGGACAGCAGATTGAACCCCCGTACCGCGAGCAACTCTGACAGTTCCAGAATATCGCAACGGCGGTAGATGACGTT
>Ga0105045_10004637_pt1 | contig 11962 bp, 11 predicted proteins | sample MAT02_FD_78089 | JGI IMG/M metagenome (GOLD analysis project Ga0105045, IMG submission 78089) | Freshwater microbial communities from Lake Fryxell liftoff mats and glacier meltwater in Antarctica - MAT-02 (megahit assembly) | ecosystem: Environmental > Aquatic > Freshwater > Ice > Liftoff... | reverse complement strand
TACATCAATTGGATCGCAATGATGATTAAAAGGTTTTGGGGTAGAATTTCGGAGATAGGCCGGTCAGAGGGGATGGAGCCTAGCCTTGCTCGACAGACCAGCTTGGCCAACCAGCTCAGTTTGCTGTCCCAAGTCATGTTTTTGATTGCCTTTTTGCTCAACCTCCGGGTAGGACACTACATTTTTGCGGGTGTGCAATTGGTGTTTTTTCTGGGTACATTGACTGTCTACTGGTTAAATTATGCCCATAAGTACCTCCAAGCCAAAACCATTCTTTTATTGATTGCCTATTTGGGCATTGTGTCCTCTGCCATATTGTTCGGCCGGGCTTCCGCTATCCAGCTTTACCTGATTCCCTGCATGTTGGGCGTGATCATTGTTTTCGATAAGAGCGAAAAACGGACCGCGTTTAGTCTGGTATTAGGTTTCGCTTTCACACTGTTGGCCATTGAACTGACCCCCTTGCCACTCAGTGGTTTCTTGACACTTTCCCACTCACAAATAGTAAGTTCCTATCAAACGACAGTTCTTCTGGTGATCAGTTTGGTCTTAGCCGTTTTATATGTTTTGCACCGCGCCGTAGAGGTTTATGAAAATCGCATCGCGACCCAGCAGGCGTTCTACCAAACCATCATGGACAATATTCCGGTCAGTATTGGTGTTTCCGATTCCGATGGGAGGGCTATGTTTGTCAATAATCAGATGGTGTCCGATCCGCACTTGCGCAAGCAGATCATTGGTAAAACCGAAGTGGAATTTCGCCAAAGCTTGGGGCGCGATGTAGAACGGGGTAAGATCCGATTTGAAAAGCTCAAGCTCGCTTTGGCCCAAAAAGCTGCGGTCGAGTTTGAAGAGGTAAACCAATTGGGGAAACACCCAAAGTTTTATTGGAGCATCTTCACCCCGGTACCAGCCCCAGTATTGGGCGAGACATTGGTCATCCATACCCGGATGGACATTAGCCAAGCCAAGCAGCAAGCCGCCGCCTTCCGCCAGAAGGAAGACTTGTTCAAGGCTGTATTTGACAATACGGCTGACGCACTTTTCTTGATCAAAGGGCCCGGTACCTTGATTCTGGACTGTAACTTGGCCGCGGTCCAATTGTTTGAGTGCCAAAGCAAAGCCGAGCTGATCGGTAGCGAGGGAAATAGTTTCCAGTTGCACCCATACACCGAAGACCAACAGCGTGAAATCAGCCTCCAGATTGTCAAGGAAGGGCTATGGAGCACCGAACTCGAATACGTGACCAAACATGGGCGGATTATTACTGCTAATGCGGCTATTACCAGCATCCATAGCTGTGACAACAAATTGGTAGCCATAGTCAGGCTGACCGATATCAGCTTACAAAAAAATGTCCAACAAGTACTTTTGCGGGCCAAAGAGAAAGCCGAGGAGGCGGTCAAGGCCAAATCGGAGTTCTTGTCCCGGATGAGCCACGAGATCCGCACCCCGCTCAATGCCATTGTGGGCCTTACCAACTTGATGGTGCAAGACGCCGGCGCCATTTCCCAAGAATACATCCGCACAATTAAGTTCTCGAGTGATGCCTTGTTGGAAATAGTCAATGATATACTGGATTTTTCCAAACTTGAGGAAGACAAGATCGCCATCGAGCACATTCCTTTTTCGCTCTCCCAATTGCTCAGCCGAGCCGTGCTCACCAGCCAAGTAGCAGCCCAAAACCAAGGACTGTACTTGAATCAAAGCGTAGCCGACCAAGTCCCGGATCAAGTAGTGGGCGATCCGCTGCGCCTCCAACAGATTTTGCTCAATTTGCTCGCCAACGCCATAAAGTTTACCGAAACTGGCGGGGTTGAGTTAATCGTGGAAGTAGAAAGCCGGGAAGGCAATATGGCTAAAATCAAATTTCTTGTGGCCGATAGTGGCATAGGTATTCCCGATCAAGCAAAAAACACTATCTTTGAGAGCTTTACGCAAGCCAATGTGGGGATTAGCCGAAAATTTGGTGGGACTGGGCTTGGGTTGGCCATTGTGAAACGGCTTGTCGAATTGATGGGTGGAGAAATAAGCGTGAAGGATCGGGACGGGGGCGGCAGTATTTTTATTTTTACCCTTACAATGGATTTTATTGATCAAAAAACTAAAACCACACCAGTGGAAAGCACACCAACTAGCGATTACGATCTGACTGGGGTCAGAGTATTATTGGCCGAAGACAATAAAGTAAACCAATTTGTGGCCAAACAAATTTTGGGAAAATGGAAAGTGACAGTGGACATTGCCAATAACGGAGAAGAGGCCATTGCCATGTTGCGGGCCAATGACTACCATATTATCCTGATGGACGTTCAAATGCCGATCATGGACGGCATCAAGGCTGCCCAGCTCATTCGGCAGAGCGATATGCCCGAGGCCAAACGTAATATCCCCATCGTGGCCCTCACCGCCGACATTATGCCCGACACCAAGACCAGCGCGCTGGAAGCTGGTATGGATGATATTATCGTAAAACCATTTGAACTGGAAGAATTGTACCATTTATTGAAAAAACTACGCTAGTGAAGCTTCTGTTTGGGGATTTTCAGTACAACATAAGGGTTCAATCCGGTCGGATAGGTATCATTCTGGCCTTTTTCATCTTGGGGCTCGTCAATAGCACACCGGCCCAAGTGCCCCGCTATGCCGATACGTTTACTTGGAACGACCGCTTTTACTACTATTCCCTCGATAATGATGGTCGGGATCCGGAAAGGTGGGATTTTACCTTGAGCGTGGTGAGCAAGCCCGGCACCAAATCAATTTCGGAATCTAACAAAGTGTTCAGTACCGAAGCGCTCCTGCAAGTAGCTGGCCAGCGCATTACCCACTTGCGCATCTACGGGGCTACGCCATTGGACTATGCCTGGGCGGTTTCACGGAGCGAATTTTTTGAGACCGAATTCCAATGGACCGGGGGGCGGGTAAACTACACCGCCCAGGGCCGCAAAATTGGCAGCCCCGCCTACCGCAAAGAGTTGCCCCCCAAAGAGCAAGTGGATCGGTTCAGCACAGCCAAACTCGGGGTGGCGGAAGGCGTAAAATTGGCCATTTGTCAATTTGTGAAGCAATATGAGCCCTTGTTCCGTTTCCCCGAGGATGATCAGGCCAGAACGACCTCGGCCCATGCGGCAGGCCAACTGGTGCAGGGCCGGATCGAGGTACAGGGCCATCAATATGATTATGAAGTGAGGCGCAACTTTTTTAACCCCGGTGATGACAACCTGAGCATCCGCAAGCAAGGCCAAGGGTTGGTTTACAATACCTTGATGAAGATTGCCGAAAACGATAGTGCCAAAACAGTGGCCATCGACATTCATTATGTCCAGCTTTCGGGGCTATCGTGGCTGGTATTTGCCAATGATCTTTGGCGCGGTAAATTCTATTGGGGCACTGGGGCCATTGCGTGGGAGAAGTTTGGCACAGACATGAAAAAGGATGAAACCTCCCCCGAGCCACCTTCCACTTTTACGGTGGCCATTAGCCAGCGGCCACCCACCGATTCGCTCATCCAAATAGCGGTGCAAAGCTTTATTGTGCAGTACCATCCGGCTTTTGTGCGCTAAATGGCAGTTGCTTCAGTCACCGGTCCCTAAATTTGCGCTTCACAATTTCTCAAAAATCAACAGTACTGATCATGAAAACAATTAATGGATGCTTGGCCGCCGTGTTATTGGCGGGCTTGGTTGCTTGCGGTGGCGGCAAAACGTCGGAGAAAACCGCCGGCGGGGATTCTAGTGCAATGGCAACCCACGATCACAGCGATCACGATCATGGAGTGGTGGGCGACAGTGCCAAAAATGACAGCACTACGGCGGTGGCCGGCGATCTGCGCCCCGATCAAAACGTGTTCTTCGTCAACTTAAAAGACGGCGAATCGGTCAAATCACCCCTCAAAGTACAGTTTGGGGTCAATGGCATGATGGTAGAGCCCGCCGGGTACGTGAACAAAGACAAAGGCCACCACCACCTGCTCATTGGCTTGAATGCTCTTACCAAAGGCGAAATCATCGAGATGAACGACAGTACCCGGTTGCATTTTGGCAAGGGCCAGACCGAAACCGAACTGAAGTTGGCCCCCGGTAAGTACAAATTGACCTTGCAGTTTGCCGATGGGTTCCACCAGTCCTACGGCCCGCAAATGAGCAAAACCATCAACATCGAGGTGAAAAAGTAATTTCCCCGTGGTTTCTTCCTTTTTTGCCCGGCAGAGTGCACCCATTTGGGTTGCTGTCCAAGAGCGCTCTGCACGGGTTAAATTTTAAACAAAGTCGCGGCGGCCAAGCCGCCGCGACTTTAGCTGCGACTTGGCGATACAGCCCCAAATGATAGATATTGACAAGAAAACGGTGCTCCGCCATTTCATCGCTTCAGGATTTTGAATGATTGCCCTATAAATAAAATCGGCAAACTTAAGCCTCATCCAGCCGCCGACCGGTCATGGCCACAAACAGATCGTCGAGCGTTTTTCGGCGCGACCCAATCTCGCTCAGCACCATATTGTGCGCCTTCAACTGCTCAAGAAAGGCCGGCAGGGCCGTGGTCAGGTCCACCACCACTAACTGTCCCTTGTAGCTGTCTTCGGTTGGCTGGCCAAGGCAGTGCTGGGCCAATAGGCCGGGCAAGGTGGCCACTAGCTGCTCCAGGGCCTGGTGGTCGGCGGTGGCGACTTCGAAGGTAAGGATTTCGCCTTGGGAATGTTGGGCCAGCAACTGCTCCAGCGTGCCATCGGCCAAGATTTTCCCGGTGTTCATGATCACGATCCGGTCGCAAAGTTGCTCCGCCTCTTCCATGTAGTGAGTAGTGAGGATGAGCGTAGTGCCGCGCTGTTGTTTCAAATCGGTCAATATTTTCCATAAATCCCGGCGGGCGTTGGGATCCAGCCCGGTGGTTGGTTCATCGAGGATCAGCACATCGGGCGTGTTCATGATGGCCACCCCCAGTGCGAGCCGTTGCCGCTGCCCGCCCGACAGGTTGACGGTATAAGTGCTGGCCTTGGCTTCCAGATCGGTGAGGGCCATCATCTCATGGGCGCGGGCTTTGGTGAGGCCATAAAAGCTGCCAAACAGTTCCAAGGTTTCTCGTACGGTGAGTTTATCGACAAAACGGGTTTCTTGGAGGGACAGCCCGATTTTGGCCCGGAGTTGGGTGGCGTGCTGTTGCCAGTTCAGGCCCTGGATCGTGACCTGGCCGCTGTCGGGGGCTTGGAGGCCCTCGATGATCTCTACCAAGGTGGTCTTGCCGGCCCCATTTGGCCCGAGCAGGGCGACAAACTCGCCTGCGCCAATCTCAAGGCTCAGGTCGTCAACGGCCCGGAGGGTTTTGAAGGTCTTGGTGACGTGTTGGATCGAAATCACGAATAGCGGTTTTGGGGTTGTGGGAATAGGGCAAAGATAGGATCAAAACAAAGCGGTTTGGCGCGCGTCCCTTGGCTTCATTGGAAAGAGATGGCCAGATCAGGGGAGCGGACCCTCGGGCCGGTTGATCAGCCGGACCCCCAAAGTGATGAACCACAGCACCGCCATGCCCAACAGGATAAAAAACACCGCACTCACCGCCGGGTTGTAATATACGATGGCCCCGAGGCAAACCAGCGCCAACAACGCGGCCAGCAACGGGAAGTAGGGATAGAACGGGGTCTTGTACGGGCGGGGCAAGTCGGGTTCTTTGCGGCGCAGGGCCAGCAAGCTGAGCATACAAATCATGTACATGACTACCGCGCCCAGTACCGACATGGTGATGATCTGGCTGGTCTGTCCCGAAAAAATGGCGACGAAACCGACCATCCCGCCCGCAATCAGGGCCCAATGCGGTGTTTGGTACTTGGGGTTGAGCTGGGCCAAGAAACTGGGCAGGTAGCCTTCGCGGGCCATGGCATAGATTTGCCGCGAGTAGCTGATGGTGTTGCAATGGAACGAGGCGATCAGGCCGAACAATCCCAAGGAAGCAAATATTTTTGACCAATTATTGCCCTTGCCCAAGGCTTGGGAGAGGGTTTCGGGCATGGGGTGGTCGATGTTGGCCAAGGTTCGCCAGTCGCCCACGCCCCCACTGAGCACCATAATGCCCAAAGCCAGTACCACCAGCGTGCCAATGCTGGCAATGTACCCAATGGGGATGGTGCGGTTGGGGGTTTTGACCTCCTCGGCTACCATAGCCACTCCCTCAATGGCCACAAAAAACCACATGGCGTAGGGCACGCCCGCAAACACGTGGCCCGGGGTGAGGACGGGCGGATTATGGGCCACAAATTTTTCCACCTCGAAGTAGGGGAAAATAATGACCAAAAAGACCACCAACTCTACTACCGAAAGCAGCGTAACGACAAGGGAAAATCGCGCACCCTCTCTAATCCCAAAAATATTGACCGCAATGAAGATGAAGTACATGGCAATGGCGGTGGGGACTACCGGGATGGCCGGTTCCAGAAAATTGACATAGCTCCCCAGTGCGTAGGCGATGGCGGGCGGGGCCAGCAGGAAATCGACCAAGGTGGCAAAACCCGCAATGAAGCCCCCCACTGGCCCAAATGCGCGGTAGGCATACGTAAAAGGGCCGCCCGCGTGGGGCAAAGCGGCCGTGAGCTCGGTATAGCTGAAGATAAAGGTGATGTACATGGCAGTGACCAGCAGCGTGGACCACAAAAAACCGATGGTGCCCGAAACGGCCCAGCCATAGTTCCATCCAAAATACTCGCCCGAGATTACCAGGCCAACGGCAATGGCCCAAAGTTGAATAGTGTTGATTTCTTTTTTAAGTCCTGCGCTGGGCGGTTGTTCCATTTAGCAAGTGGTAAAAGGCTTTGGGGGATAAGAGGGGTTAAAAGTAGGCTATATTGCGAAAAGTTGGCCAAAAAATGGGCCCCGCTGGCTTTTTTGGTGCGTAATTTTCCACTTGAGGTTAAAGTAAGTAAATGTTTTCGGTATTGTCGTCCATTTGACAAATCCCCCAGAGGGCCAAAACTACTTTTGCCCCTCTGATATTTGTAGCGCCCCTCATGAAAGGTATCCTTGTTCTTTTGTGCTGGTTTTGCCCAGCGGTACTGCTGGCCCAATCGCCCACTGTTGGGCAAAAACAATTTTTTGTGGCGAAGGGACTGGCCTTGGAAGGCTATGACCCAGTCAGTTATTTTCAGCAAAAATCGGTGAAAGGCAAAGCCGCGTTCAACTGGGTGGATCAAGGCATCAGGTATTAGTTTGCCAATGCCACCAATTTGGCCACTTTTCAAAAAGATCCCGCGATGTATGAACCCCAATATGGCGGCTGGTGCGCCTATGCATGGGAAAAACGGGGGAAAAGTCGAGGTAGATCCCGAAACTTTCAAGATCATGGACGGCAAGCTGTCCCTGTTCTACAACCGTTTTTTCAACAACACCCTCACCAGTTGGAATGAAAACGAGGCGCCGCTCAAAAAACAAGCGGATGCCAACTGGCAAAAATTCATCAAGTAATTGCACCAATCCATGAAAATTCAAATCATTCTCGGGTGGCCGCCCAATTGGTGGCCGCCGCAATCTTGTTCCAGACTTTGTTCTTCAAGTTTTCGGCCGCGCCCGAAAGTGTTTATATTTTCACCACTTTGGGCATTGAGCCTTGGGGCCGGCTTGGTTCGGCGGTGGCGGAATTGATCGCGGTTATCCTATTGTTGTGGCCACGCTTTGCCGCGCTGGGCGCATTGTTGGGGCTGGGTATGATGTCCGGGGCCATCCTGTCCCACCTGACCAAGCTGGGCATTGTGGTGCAAGACAATGGCGGCACGCTTTTCTGGCCCTGATCACCACTTTTTGCTGCGTGATGGTGGTTTACCTGCGGCGTGACACCCTATTTGCCCTGCTGGCAGGCGTTACCAGGAAATAATCCTCGCGGCTCACTTATCTGCTCTTCTAATAAAGTGACATTTTTGGGGTAGCGTTCATATTAAACATCCACCGCCAAGCCTCGATGCAACACCCTCTCCGGCAATTTTGGGCCAAACTGACCCGCTATGAATATTGGCCATGGTGGGTTTTTTATGCCCCTTTGTTGCCCTATTACCTGTATCTATCCATTCGTGCCCGTTCTCTGGTTTTTAGCACTTCGGCCAATCCGTTCATCGAACTGGGTGGCTTGGTGGGAGAATCCAAGCAGGCTATTTTGGCCCATATCCCGGCCGCCTACAAGCCCGAAACCTTGTTCATCGCGGCTGATACGGGATTGGCGGAGGCAAAAACCCTGATTGCCAATGCGGCAATCCTCTATCCGTTGGTGGCCAAACCCGATGTGGGCGAACGCGGAAATGGGGTGGAAAAAATCGGTGATGAGAATGCGCTGGCCAACTATATGGCCACCCACACGGATGATTTTATTATCCAGTCTTACATCGATTGCCCGATCGAGCTGGGAGTGCTGTACTGCCGCTTGCCTGGGGCAGCCCACGGCCGCGTCACTTCATTGACCCTCAAGGAGTTTCTAGCCGTGCGGGGGGATGGTCGCCACACCATCCGGCAGTTGGTGGGCCAAAGTTTGCGGGGTCAGTTGCAGATCGATGCCCTGCAGGCCCGCTTGGGGCCAATGCTGGATCGGGTATTGCCCGAAAATGAAAAATGTGAACTGGAACCGATCGGCAACCACTGCCGGGGAACCAAGTTTATCAACGCCAACGACAGAATCACCCCGGAACTGCACTTGGTTTTTGACCAAATTGCCGCCGCCATTCCCGGCTTTCACTATGGCCGGTTCGATCTCCGGGTGCCTTCGTGGGCCGACCTGTACGCCGGCCGTCAGGTGCGCATTATGGAACTGAACGGCATCAGTTCCGAGCCCGGCCACATCTACGATCCGTCCTATCAGCTCTGGCGGGCCTACCGCGACGTGGCCCAGCATTTAAGCATGCTGGCCGACATTAGCTTGGCCCAGCGCCAGCGGGGGATCCAGCCGGCCGGTCTCCACCAAGTTTGGGCGGCCTTGCGGGCTTGGGGATAGCGCTGGCCCATCACTCCTTATGCTTGTTCCAATATTTTGTCCCGATAAAGCAGCGTTGATGGGGCTACGCCCAGGTTCACGGGCAGTACGAGGTGCGGGTAGCCTTGGTTGAGGCCAATTTTGATGATGGCCAAATGATGGATGGTGTGCTCGATCAAATACACAAGTTCCCGCGCCAAACTACTGGCAATGGCACCCGGTGCGCTGTGGTTTTCAATCCAGAGTTCACGGTCGGTCAGGGGTTGCGCCAACTGATCCCAAAGTTCTTCCGCGCAGGCAAGGGCATGGCCAAGGTCGGCCTCAATATAAGCGTCACGCTGGCGATCGTCGTAGCACACCCGGCTGCTGGCCGCTTGCTGCAATAGGCACTGGTAAAACTCGAGGATATGCCGGGTGTGCTGGCCCACCGAGTGGTCGTGTAAAGTGGCCAGTTTGGTGCGGTAAACTTCGTCGGGCAATAACTTGAGCAAGCCGATCAATTGGCCTAGTGCGAGTTGGTTGGCGGTTTTCAGGTTCTCAATCATTACAGGGGAGCGAAAATTGATAATAGTTGTTTGATGAGCTCAATTTTCGGGCTTGGGAACCGCCTGTACATTGAGCAGTAGGTTGACGGTCACATTGTCGGACAGGCCAAATGTCCCTCCGCCCACGTTCCAGTCCCGCCGGTTGATGGTCACGCTTCCCTTCAATTGTTGCTGTTCGCCATTGGGCAAAAAGGTAAAGGGGATTTTAACCAATTTGGTTGTTTTCTTCATCGTCAGCTCAAAAGTGCCCAGATAGCCCGTCTCACTTTTTTCAATTCTGGTGCTTTTGATCCGCAAAACGGGATAATTTTTGGTGTCAAAAAACGCTTCCTTGTCGCGCAGGTGATCGTCGCGCAGCGAATTGTCGGTATCGATGGTCCGGGCATCGACCGTGGCCACGATGCTGGCCTGGGCCAAATTGTTCGGATCAAACGCGAGGTTGGCGACCAATCCCTTGAACGAGCCGTCCACGGTGAGCCCCCACATCTTGATCTTGAAAGTGACTGACCCCGTGAGCGGTTTCCACTGTTGGGCCAGGGTCGGCAACGTGACCATGCACAAGATCGTTAGCATTAAATATTTCATGTAAATTGATCAAAACTTGTAAGAAACCGCCAACATGGGCAATAGTATTTTGCTCCTGAACCGATCGTTGTCAAAAGCCAGTTTACGGCTAGTTTTGTACTCCACAAACTGGAAACTGAGGCCTGCTCGCAAGCCCCAATGGTCATTGAACCAATAGCGGGCGTAAATCTCAGAGTTCAAGCTGCCCAGATCAGAATCGCTGATCAGCAATAAATTGAAACTGGTTGGCTTGGCGGTCACCGTGGCCCCGTTATTGGCCAGTCCAGTGGCATCACTTTGCCGGGCCGTGAATCGCCCCGATTGTTCCCCACCGAAAGTTACGCCAATTGCATCAATATTAAAGCCCAGTTCCAGTTTATCAGTTATCGAGTATTGCAGATGCAAGTTCAGGTTCAGTGCGTTGGTTTGGGTGCTTCCCAACCGGAAGGTATCAATTTGGGCGGGGATACTTTCGGAAAACAGGGCCGCCAGACTGGCTTTGCCCGAGGTCAATTTGGCGGGGGCGGTGGTGGCATCGGTCGCACCACCAAAATAAGAGGTCAACCGGATCCCCGCCCCAATCTTGAACTTTTTACCATACAACCGACTGTAGGAAATGGCAGGCGAGAAACCATTGCCGGCGGCCAGGGCCAGATCAGCCACTTGATAGGATTGGGCCAAAGCACCGTGGCCTGACAAGCCAAGCAGCGAGCAGAAAATGGTATTGCAAATAAATCTTTTCATCTTTTTCATTTTGAGGGAGTGAAATTATTAGTTTTTAATTCAAAAATTACCCGTAAAAAATGAAAACCAAATCAGTGAGCATAATTTGGCCATCAACTGAAGATACTAGGCCAAGTTGGCCCAAAGCAGCAGTTTAACAAAGATCGGGGATCGATCGGGTAAATTTCGATCATCGTTTGCCGGGTGAAAAAACCAGTTTTAGGGTTCCCAAAAACTACTGTTTTTTCAATTCGGCGGAGCCAAACAATTCCTTAAACCGCTTGCACCAGATCAGAACAAATTTCTTTTTTTGTAAGTCGGTATTGGCCGGAATGGCCAAATGAAAATTGCCCGTTTTGTCCAATGTGGCCAGTTCCACAAAGCCGCCCGCGTTCTGATCTTCGGCCAGATAAACCCGCAGATCGGGACCAGGATCGGTCTTGAAATTCTCAAACACCAAATAAAGATCGGTGGGTTTTTGGGCCCCCGTCCGCACGCTGACCGTGCCAGAAGTGGGGTGGGAACCACTCATCATTGTACCTGTCTGCTGAGCAGGACGGGTCAGGTCAATAATGTTTGGTGAAATTTGATCGCTGGAAATGAGATCTTTGTCTTTGACGCAAGCCGTCAGGGCGATGGTAAGGAAAAGGAGAACTACAAAAGAGTTTTTCATGTTGAAAGAAAGATGATACAGTAATTGCTACACCAAAAGTAGGGGAATGGTGGTGAGGTCAATGTCAGATGGCCGACAGTGTTGTCCGATTTTAGTTTTTTTCACATTTGGTAGCAGATATTACGAACAGCAAATGCTTCAATCGAGCGATTTATACGGCTTTCGGGGTGGGCCACTGGGTGTCCATCCATTATCTGCCGTACCAAGACTGGGAGAAGGGGTAAATCGCGGAAAATGTGTGTGTGGGCAAGTTGGCAAGTCGGCCCGGCCCAAAAACCGCAAAGGTTTCAAACTTCTTGACAGTTTGAAACCTTTGCGGCTATAAGATTGACCGGCGGGAAGCAGTCGGTCGGAGTTCCAATGATTACTGAACGTCGGGCATCAGCTCGGCATTTTCCAAGATATAGACCAAGGCATCCACATCATCGCTGTTCAGTTTGAGCTTGCCCTTGAAAGTGGCACTTTTCTTATTCACCAATTTGGGGTTCTTGATGTGGACTTCCATGACCGACTCCGG